>Ga0180434_10004213_pt1 | contig 17620 bp, 20 predicted proteins | sample SS_ome_7_FD_132453 | JGI IMG/M metagenome (GOLD analysis project Ga0180434, IMG submission 132453) | Hypersaline lake sediment archaeal communities from the Salton Sea, California, USA - SS_1_D_2 metaG | ecosystem: Environmental > Aquatic > Non-marine Saline and Alkaline > Hypersaline >...
ATCGAGGAGTAGAGCCCCCAAGAATCGCTTGTGCAAGCTTTTCGAGGGGGTTTCTTTATGATCCCTCAGATATCGTGCACAGAAATCAATCCGATCCCATCAAAAACCGTGCAAACGCTCAAAGTCCGACTCGGAGAGCCCCAGGATCTTCATGGTCGTGTCGTCGTTGTGGAGAACCTTCCCCTGCGCAGCCTGTCGGATCAGTTCCTCGTGGGCGTCGCGGAGAAGGCCGGCCACTCTCTCCACGACATCCCACTGCGTCGAGGCCGGCAGGGGAATGCCCAGGCTCCCCTGCAGGCGATCGAGTCGGTTGAACGGGAGGCCGCTTCCATATTTCAAGAGCGCGATCATGGCCGCCGACTCGGCGTCGTACTTCTCGTCCTTCACGCCCTCGGGCGTCCTGGCCGTGAAGATCGTCCCGCAGAGCTTGCACCGCAGCTTCTCGATCTCGTAGACCTTCGCGTTGAGGGGCGCCCGGGCCGTGACGTTCACGATCCAGCCGGGGGTCCATCGGTACAACGTGCCCTTCCCGCACTCCGGGCAGGCATCCCCCTCCTTGAGCGACTCGTGGGGTACCTTGATTTTCTCCGCGCCCGTGTACGCCTCGGCCCCGTTGCGGCCGTGCCCTTTCTTCTTCCGTTTCTCTTCGTCGGCCCGTTCGGCCGGGGAGGCCTTCGATTCTTCCTCGGGCGCATCCAGGATGCCTTCGAGTACCTTTTTCGTCTTTTCCGTGGATGCGCCGAAGAGCAGGTCTTTCAGTCGCTTGATCGCAACGCGCTTCTTTCCGAGTTCCTTTGTCAGAAAGAGCAGCGTCTCCAAGGCGGCATGGATCTTCTTGTATTCCTCTTCGGTCAGCGACGCTTTCGCCCGGTCGAGGATCGCCTCCAACTCGATCATGTCGATGTCGATCCGCTCGGGACGTTTCGCCGGCTTGCGGTTCGCCTGGGCTCGCCGCTTCTTCTCGAGCTTCTTTTTTTTCTTCTTCTCTCTGTTCTTTCCCATTTGTTCGCATTCAGTGTCTCTATATGAAGCATATTCATGGAATACCGAAAGTCTAGTTGTTTCTGTTTTATTTTTCGTTTTCTGGCCCCACCCGGCGCCATTGGGGAGCCCCCCTCGCCCTGGATGGGTCTCCGCCCGAGAGAAGGACCGGAAGCTGGTGTGCCTCGAGGACGCGGGTCAATGCCGACGGGCTATGGGGCCACCAGCGAAACTTTCCTTTCGACATCCTCTTTTGAGCCAGCCAGAAGCCCTGGCCATCGTAGACAAGAATCTTCACGGACTTGGCGCTGCGGTTCCTGAAAACGAAAACGCAACCGTTGAAGGGGTCCCTGCGGAGCTCTTCACGGCATACGCGGGCCAAGCCGTCGATCCCCTTGCGGAAGTCGGCGGGTTCCACGGCCACGAGGATGCGCATCTGCGGGGTGACCTGGATCATGACTCGCCTCCCCGGAACGCGCGGGTGATCGCCGCGAGATCGGGAAGCTCCACGCCATGGATCCGAATGCGGAGGGCGGCGCCGGTCCCGTCATCGATCTCCATCGTGCAGCCCGCTGGAGGCGCGGGATTCATCTCGGGCAGGATCTCGACGAACTCGGCAGCGGCCTCCTTGCCATCTTCTACCGCGTTGAGCCGCTTCTTGAGAGAGTAGTAATCCAGCCGGAGAGCCTTGGCCGTACGGTTCACGCCGTGATCCCGCGCGAGCTCCACGGCCAGGGTCCAAAACGCTTCGGGAAGCCGGGCACGGGGCCGGTTCCGCTTACGCCACTGATCGAACCTCCGTTGTGCCTGCGACAGTGAAGAGGGAAGGGGATTGATCTTTCGCTTGCTCATCAGCCGTCCTCCATGAGTCGGACGCCGGCCTCATGCCGGCAACGGCTGACGATAGCGGCCCCGGAAAATTACGTCACGCAGGCTTGCCGAAAGGACACGGTATTGCATGGTAACGGGAAGGATCAATTCCCTGACGGTCCTGGGATACAATAGGAGCATAATGGGAAATAGGCCCATGGAAGACTTCATTCGGTTCCTGAATCGCTTGCGTGAGACGTCACCTGCCGTGAAACAAAACGGAAAAGAACCTGCGCTTGCCCTGCCGTGAAGTCTCCTCAACTAAACCACATTCGGCAAACAGGTGTACTGCTGTGTTCACGGTTGGTTGGGAACGACCGCACTTCCTTACGACATCTCTGATGGACCAGGGCCGTTCGAAAGCAAGTATCGTCTTCCATACTTCGATCTGGGCCCGTGTCATACCTTCCATGGGACCGGATTCAACGACTGTTTTCGCAGGTGCTTGGAGTTGTCCCGCGGATAATCCGAGAACAAGCCCTGCGATTCCATAAACCAAAACAATGAATAGCGCGATAATGCCAAGAGGATTCCGAGAGAGTTTCTGTGCAGATTTACCAAAATCTCTCAAACAAAAGTCCACAGAGCATCTCCTATGCAAAGATTAGTTTCCGTTCAGCTTCCTGTACACAAACACAATCAACGGCTTTGCGAATCACTCAAAGCGGAATCCGAAAAGTCCACCGTCCTCGGTCGAATCTGACAACCGGACATCGAGGGTGTGGTCTTCGATGTTGAAGCCCTCGGGGACTTCGGTGGGGACGTCGTCCGTGTTGAGACTCACGATGTACTGGAAGCCATGCTCCTCGGCCAGCCTCGCGCCAAGAGCCAATGCTGTTCCCACCTGCCGCTCATCCACACCGTCGAATAGATGGCTGTCGTGAATCAGGAATCCCGGAATCCGGCCTCGTTCGATGCTCAACAACATGAGCATCATGTCGAAGCAGAAGATCTGCATGTTGCTGACACCCCGGCTCTTCGCCCCCTGTATCTGTATCTCGAACTCTGGCCCGTTCTCGGTGGCCGTCAACGTCAGGCTACCCGCCGCCTTGTCCTCGTATAGAGCGGATGAGATCCGCTGGAAGGTCAAGATGGCCTGTTTCACCACATTCAGTTGCTCGGTGTAGTCCTCCCGCAGGCGCTCTTGGAGTCGAGCACGCTCCATCTTGAGTTTAGTAGTGCCCGACTCCAATGCATCAGCCGTCTCGAACTTCTGCCTGAGCGTTTCGAGTTCAACTTCCGCTCTGGCGACCTCGGCTTGGAGTGCAGTGAAGTGGTCCAATGCACCGCTGGCGTTGAGGATCTGCATGATCTCTGCACGGCGTGTATCGAGCAGTTCCTGCTCTTTGCCCCGCTCTGAAATTCGGCTGTTCGCCGCTGCCACCTCCGTTTGGAGATACGACTTCCGATTCTGGACCACCGAATCGTGGAAGCCTTTCACGTCTTCGAAGCGACGTTGCACGAGGTCGGGTAGAGCGACGCCTGCCTCCCGATACAACCTTTGGAGGTCGGGCGGAGATGGCGGGGTCTCCTCCGCCATGGCCCTCTCCAGGTCACTGATATAGCGCTGGTCCAGTGTGTTTTCGTCGGCGAGGGCAGAAAGATCCGTCGTTATCCTCGAAGCTTCCTGTTCGAGGTTGTGGTACTCATCGACAACCTTGAAGGTGGCCACCTGGTCCTTTAGGCGGTTGACCCGATCCTCAACGACAACCACCTGTGTCTTCAGATTAGACGCCTTGTCAATGATTTGACCGAACGAACCCTCCTTTAGACTCTTCTTCAATTCGGTGAGGTTCTTCTCCCGGTCTCTCACCCGTTGCCATGCCAAGGGGATCGTCCAGTCGAGTCCGAGGAGGTACGAAAGGTTGACCTGCTGATCCGCCGTAGCCTGCTTCTCGCTTTGCTTGACCGGAACGTGCATACCTCCGCTACGCTCACGTCGAGCGAAGTAGGAGATCATTGACCTGAATGTCGGCGTCCAACTCTCTTGGTAGTCTTCAAGGCCGAACATCAGCACTCCAAGAACAAGCCGCCAGTTCCTGTTGCTGATCCAGTAGCGTCCGTCTCGGAGCCGTGGCTTAACCAGCCATGTCGAGAAGTCACCCTCGACAGCCAACGGGCTCGCCTTCGCTCCCCGTCTTTGTACAATCGTACGCTTTCCGGCGAGGTCGAACTCCATGCAGAACTCGTAGTCGGCGATGGCAGGCGTACGGAAGAGTGAGTCCTTCTTCGCGTTCGAGCCGAGCAGGAAGTGGACCATCTTCACCATGCTCGATTTGCCTGCTCGGTTTCGAGTGTGCCGCTTCGTAGCCCCCTCACTCTTCTCTGCCAGCAGAATATTGAGCCCCTTAGTGAACCGGAGCTCCTTGAAAGTGGGCAAGTCGCTGTAGAGCCGGTGAATCAAATTCCCTCCTCCGATCCAAGCAGGCGAACCCGGAATACACACCCGCCATCGTAGTTCAGCGTCCCCATCAAAAAGAGCAGGTCAAGTGCGAGCACAAACCAGTCGAAGGTAAGATCTGGAGGGCCTTCTTCAACTCGGCGTAGGTCGGCCCACAATCGTGACACGGTCTTGGGCTCATTGAGATCTCGCAAGATGATGGCTCCGACGGACAAGAGTGCCTTGTCAGGTCCGATTCCTTTAGTCGGGAGGATCATGCCACCCCTCCATCGGTGACGTCACGCTCGAAGATGTCGCACTCCTCGAAGAAGTATGCCAGAACAGCGAGCGCCGCACTCTGGCGTGGGGGCGGCGGAACACCATCGCCGGTAGCGTGACGTTGAAGGTCGGCGAAGATCTCATCAGGGCTGAGGCCGTCGCGGTGGACTTCGTCATAGCGGCGGCGGAAACTCTCTGCGATCTCGTCCCTTTTTCCAGGTTGCACCCTGAAGTATTTTTTAACGAGATCAGCACGGGACATACCTGCCTTCAATAATATTTCAACATGCTCGGACAACATGTTACGGTCGATTTTGTCGGCTGGAGGGGGGCGGAGATCGGGATCCGGATTCGGCTCCATCGCCGCTATTTGGTCGAGTACTGGCGAAAGGCTTTCAAGCCCCAGATTCACCATATCTACTCTTCCAGGGCCGGGACCGAAGAGAGATGCCAATTCCGCCGGAGCAAGTTCGAACACGACCCGTCGTAGTTCCTCGAAACCCCACGGAACAACGGCTGGAGGCTTCGCTCCATCAAATTCCAAGAGTTTTGCGGTAACGTCGGGACCGAGTCCTATCCTCGAATTGTGCATGAAGATCCAGGTATCAAAGTACTGCTTCCAATAGGGAAGCGCTCCCTTGAAGTCTTCGTCGATCTTGGAGATAGCATCCTTGGCCGACATCTCGTTAGGTGCGTAGACCTGAAAGAGCCACCGCTCCGACCTCACGTAGCCGTCATTCTTGCGATCACCCACATTGCCCCACGGTCGGACACGGATGAAGTCGCCCGGGTAACGCTTCTCCATGATCGTGGCGAACCAGTCTTGAAACTCGGTGCCCTTCTTCTGCAAGTAGGCGATTTCGAACTGGAGTTCTCGGAAGGCCCGCTCGACCTCATCCATCGGACTTGTCCTCCCCGAACTTCCCGACCGCTGATGAACTCAGTCTAACTCGACCACTCAATACCGTTGTGCGCTTATTTAGGGAATTCATGTGATTCATTAAAGCCAATATCAGGAAGCTTCCCTTCCTCGATCATACGTCAAAGCGAATATCGCATCCGCCAGCCATCTACGGAATGACGGGTTGTCGCTGAACTGCTTGAAGAGTTCCGTGTGGTCGGCCAGGAGATCGTTCATGACACGCTTGAGGGCGTTGTCGTGCTCGATGCGAGCGTTCTGCTTGTCGGAGTGCTCGCGGGCGTTCTGGTAGGCCTTGTCGGCTGCTACCTTGGCCGGGATCTCCTCAGAGATGACCTTGCGGATCTTGTCGGCGTCCTTCCAGTCGACCGTGCCGAACTGATCGTTGAAGGAGCGGATGATGTTGCTGAGGAGGTCGATTTCGGGTTCTGGCTTGCGGCCCCCGCCGGCGGTGGGAACGGGCTCGATCTCGGCGTCCTCGTCGGGCAGCTGGATCTTGATCGCAGCCTTCTTCTCCACGCGGTAGCTGTCCATGTCGATCGTTTCGAGGATTCCTCGTGAGAGGTCCTCCTCGACGGGCGCCGGGAGCTTGGCCACCAGGAAGTTCAGGAAGATGGAGAGTTTCTCCCAGTCCGCGTTCGTGTAGGGCAGGACCGACGACAGGAATCCGTAAGTACGGAGGAACGCCTTGGCCTTGCCCTTGAAATCCACCTGGGCGTCCTCGTCCAGGTTCTCCTTGTACTCGGCTACACAGGCGTCGAGGATCGGATCGAGACGGTCGCGATCGGCGCCAGAGATGTAGAGTTCCACCAGGCCGTACACTTGCTCTGAAGCATAGACCTGGTACCCGTCCAGGGCGGCCTTCAGGTCGTGGAGCTTGTTCGGGTCCGTTTCCTCGGACAGCACGGTGGTGCGGTAGTAGTCTGCGAAGGCGAACTCGATGACCTTGACGTCGTTCTGGAAGTCCAGGACGAACACGTCGTGCTTCTTCGGATGGGCGCGGTTGAGGCGGGAGAGGGTCTGGACCGCCTTGATGCCCGAGAGGGGCTTATCCACGTACATGGTGTGCAGCAGGGGTTCGTCGTACCCAGTTTGGAACTTGTCCGCACACACCAGGATGCGGTAGGGGTGCTCCTTGATCTTATCGGCGATCAACCCGCTCGGGAATCCATTGAGGGAAGCCTCGGTGACACTGGCGCCGCCGAACTCGTGCTCCCCGGAGAAGGCCACGATGGCCCTGTACGGGCTCTTCCGCTCGGCGAGGTAGTCGCGGATCGCGTGGAAGTACTGGATGGCCCGCTCGATCCCGCCTGTGATCACCATGGCGCGGGCCTCTCCGCCGATCTTCGCGAGGCCGATCACCTGCTCGTGGAAGTGGTCCACCATGATTTCAGCCTTGAGTCGAATCGCATGGTCGTGGCCTTCGACGTACTTACGGAGTTTCTTCCGCGCCCGCTTCACGTCGAACTCCGGGTCTCCGGGCACGGTCTTGATCAGGCGATAGTAGCTTTCCACGGGCGTGTAGTTCTTCAGCACGTCAATGATGAAGCCCTCCTGGATGGCTTGCTTCATGGTGTAGCTGTGGAAGGGCTGGTGCTTTACCTTTCCGCCCTCGGGGACCCGGTCTCCGAAGATCTCAAGGGTCTTGTTCTTGGGCGTGGCCGTGAAGGCGAAGTAGCTCGCGTTGGGCAGGAGTTTCTTCGCCTCCATGATCCGGTTGATCTTGTCCTCGGTGGTCTCCTCCTCCTCGGCCTCGCCGGCCTCGGACAGGGCCATGCTCACCGCTGCGGAGGTGCGCCCGCCCTGGCTCGAGTGGGCCTCGTCGATGACGATGGCGAAGCGCCGGCCCCGTTGCTCGCTGCCGAGCTCGTCCAGCACAAAGGGGAAGGTCTGGATCGTGGAAATGATGATCTTCTTGCCGGATTGTAGGAAATCACGGAGCTGGCCTGTCTTACTGCCCTTGTCGCCCGTGACGGCCCCGATCGTAGCCCCCACCTGGGCGAACTGCTTGATCGTGTTACGGATCTGCTGATCAAGGATGCGACGGTCGGTGACCACGATGATCGAGTCGAAGAGGTCCTCGGCGTCTGTATGAATCCCGATGAGCTGATGGGACAGCCAGGCGATGGAGTTGGACTTTCCGCTGCCCGCCGAGTGCTGGATGAGGTATTTCTTGCCGACGCCGTTTTCCGAGGCGTCTGCGAGGAGCTTCCTCACCACGTCGAGCTGGTGGTACCTGGGCCAGATCTGGACGCTTCTCTTCTTGCCGGTCTTCTCGTCCTTCTGCGTCACGACCTGTGCGTAGTTCTCGATGATGTCGGTCAGGCCCCTGGGCGTGAGGACCTCCTTCCAGAGGTAGTCGGTCTTCAGGCCGTTCGGGTTGGGCGGGTTGCCGGCGCCGTCGTTCCAACCCTTGTTGAAGGGGAGGAACCATGATCCCTTGCCCTTCAGGTGGGTGCAAAACCACACCTCGTGGTCGTCCACGGCGAAATGGGACATGCAACGGCCGAACTGGAACAGCGTTTCTCTTTGATCCCGGTCGCGCTTGTACTGGAAGACCGCGTCCTCCACGGTCTGCTTGGTGATGCTGTTCTTGAGTTCGAAGGTGGCCACGGGAAGGCCGTTGATGAAGAGGCCGAGGTCCAGGGCGAGTCGGGTCTCGTCGCGACTGTAGCGCAGCTGTCGGGTCACGGAAAACCGATTCGCCTTGAATCGCTCCTGGGCCTTCACGTTTTCCGGCGAGGGAGTCCCGTAGAACAACTCGATGTCCTGGGGGCCGTGCTTGACACCCTTCCTGAGCACGTCGATGATCCCGCGCTTGTTGATCTCACCTTGGAGGCGGGCAAGGAACTTCCGACGCGTCGGTCCGTCGTTCTCCAGGTCAAGGGCTGGAACGCATTCGGGTTGCGTCGCCAGAAGAAACGAATGCAGTTGCGCGAGGTCCACCGCGTATTCCCGCTCGTAGTCCTTCGCTTCTCCGAGGATCCAACCGGTGCCGCCAAAGGCGGAGGGAAGTTCGTCCAGCGTGTGCTTGGCGCCGGTATCGGGCTTGATCGGGGGCGTGCCCGTCATGGCTTCGACGATGAGGGTTTCCAGGCCCTTCTCGCTCATGTCGGCGTGCTTCATGGGCCGATTACTCCAGACGGGGTTCGATCAATCATATTCACTTTCCGATTCTGCATCAAGATCATCACCATCGTTCTCGATGTCATATTCCTCAAGCGCATCATCCTGGCTCTCCGTTTCCTCAGGGAGGTTTGCCGCCGCCTCACGGACGTCGAGTTTGCCGGTGACCACGTCGGCGATCAGGCGGGTGCGGTATTCGCGGAGGAGGGCAATTTCCTTTTGGGCAGTTTCAGTTGCCAATGCAATCGAACAGAAGGCCTCTTCGAGAAAATGGGCAATAGCGGATTGTTCGGGAAGGGGAGGCACTGGCACATAAAACCTATTCAGATCACCAAATCGAAGGGATGGTTGCATAATCAACGAAATACTGGCTTTCTCGTAATCGAAGACGCGTTTCAGCACGGGCTCAAAATAAGCCGTGTTCGCTTCAGTACTCCTTGGAATGATAAGGGCACAATTTTGGGACAGGCTAAACCTTCCAGTCACCAGTCGCGTGGACATTGCACGTGCACCCACTGTTGTTACAAATACAACTGGGCCGTCAAAATCAAATTCATACCAGTCAATCATGCCCATCAGCCCACTTGATTCTGTTTGACCACTATAGACCGGGAAGGACCCCAGATGATGGCCGATGTATTCATTGGTTAGTTCGGCGGCGCGTCGCCCTTTCTCGTAGCGAAACAAGAAACGTAGTTTCTTTACCTCCCAATGCTTCGGCACCTCCCCAAGCCATTCCACACCTGAGGGCTTGTAGGCCGGGTACGGCTTTCCTGTGCGTACGTCGATCTGGCCGGTGACGGCCTGGTGGATGATGGCCTGCTTCTGCTCCTCCAGCAGTTTGATCAGCTTCTGCTTGGCGCGGATGTAGCGCCGGATGCGGCGGTCAACGTGGTCGAGGAAGCGGACGATGGCGGTTTGTTCGGGGAGTGGAGGTTTACATGAATAAATAAGTTTGAAATGCTCTGGCCGAAGACTCCACATATCTGAAGTGATTCCGTAAGACCATCTTTCGGCCTCTTTTGCAAATGAGGGTATCCTGAAGAGGTAGTGAATATATGAAGAAAACACTGCTTCCCTTGGCCGTTGAACAATATAAGCGGGACTAATAATTCCACTGTTCTTTGATTCACCAATGGCCCCTTGCCATGCCCTCATCTTGTTATAAGCGATGTCACCAATTTGCACGAATTTGTACTTTGACTTATCGAGGTTAGAAGAATCCTTTTTCGATGACTCAGATAGAAGATCAGTTTGACGAATGACTCCTCGTGAAATTGTGACAGAGAGCATAGGTTCATCTGGGTAGTTCTGATCCTTTACTTCCGAAAACAGTGCGCGATTGGGTAGAACCTCCCAATGCTCCGGCACCTGCCCCAGCCACTCCACACCGGAGTCCTTCATCGCGGAATAGGGCTTGAGGTCGGCGATCATGGCTCGCCCTCCAGGTCACCCATTTGCCTCTCGATGGCTTGCCGCACGAGGCCGATTACGTATGGAAGATCCTCCGGCTTGTTGAGGCCCACCTCCGTATCACCGTTTCCCCAGCGACCACGATTCTTCACGTCCTTGGCGATTCCCTTCGGATCATGCAGATCATGGAAGGGAATGTTCAAGGAAAGACACAAACGGCTTTTCTGTGGAATAACGTCTACGAAGTTCGTTTCCGCTTTGTATGCAACGTAGAGTTTCAAGATCTCCTCGCTCACGCATGGATCAAGAGCAAGAACTTCTTTGCGAAAGACATCGAAGAGCGGCCTCATCGGGCTGTTTTCGGCAAGATGGCCATGAACCGCAAGGGTGTACTCCGTTGGGGATTTCTTCAGGAACTCGAGAAACCTGGCCTCTGTCGCTTTCATCGCAAACCATCTCCAAGAATCTCTCCCAGCAACCCCTTTGTCTCATTCTCCAGCGCCAGGATGTCGGCGCGGATCTCCTCCAGCGTCCGCATGGGCTTGGGCTTGTAGAAGTAGCGGGTGAAGCTGATCTCGTACCCGATCTTGACGCTGGTTTCGTCGAACCAGGCGTCCGGCGCGTGGGGAAGGACTTCGCGCCGGAGGAAGGCCTCGATGCCTCCCTCCTCCAAAAGAGGCACCTGCTCGGTGTCACGCAGCTCGGAATCGGGTTCGTATTCGACGACCGCCGGCTTGCCCCCGATGGAGACCTCGAAGAGGCCGTGCAAAGGATCAGGCTGGACCTCCTTCTTGTGGATCTTCCGGATGACTGGCGGTGCGTTATCCGCCCACTCGGTCGTCTCACGAAGCGCCTTGATCTCCTTGGGCTTGTAGGCGCGGTCGGAATCCGCCCCTTTCAGGCGAAGTGGCCTCTCGACCGTCACCTTCCAGTACCCGAAGGCGGCGTTCGGGAAGATCTTGGACTGCTCGGTCTCCTCGAAGGCGAGGAAGGTGTCGCAGATCCGCTGGATGTCCTCCTCGGCGAGCTCGCAGTTCTTCTTGCCGAGGTTCTTTCGCAGGGGCTTGAACCACTTGGTGGCGTCGATGAGCTGCACCTTGCCCTTGCGGTGATCGGGCTTTCGGTTCGTGAGTACCCAGACATATGTAGCGATGCCCGTGTTGTAGAACATGTTGAGTGGCAGGGCCACGATGGCCTCAAGCCAGTCGTTCTCGATGATCCAGCGCCGGATGTTGCTCTCGCCCTGGCCGGCGTCCCCCGTGAACAGGGAGGACCCGTTGTGGACCTCGGCGATGCGGCTTCCCAGCTTGGTCGAGTTCTTCATTTTGGAGAGCATGTTGGCCAGGAAGAGCATCTGGCCGTCGCTCGACCTGGTGATCAGGGAGTACTCCGGATCGCCGGCATGCTCTATGAGGAAGCGCGGGTCCTTCATCCCCTTCTTCCCGCCCATGCGCTCCTGGTCGCTCTTCCAGCTCTTGCCGTACGGCGGATTGGAGAGCATGAAGTCGAACTCGCGGGACGGGAAGGCGTCGTTGGAGAGGGTCGAATGTTCCGGCCCACCCACCACGTTGTCCGCAGCCTCGCCCTCGCCCTTCAGGAGGAGGTCAGCCTTGCAGATGGCGTAGGTCTCGGCGTTGATCTCCTGGCCGTAGAGATGGGTGGCCACGTCCTTGCCGTGCTCCTGGGCGAGCTGGACCAGGGTCTCCTCGGCCACGGTCAACATGCCGCCGGTCCCACAGGCCCCGTCATACAGCAGGTAAGTGCCGGATTCGATCCGGTCCGCCACGGGCAGGAAGATGAGCCGCGCCATGAGCCGGACGGCGTCGCGGGGGGTCCAGTGCTCGCCCGCCTCCTCGTTGTTCTCTTCGTTGAAACGGCGGACCAGTTCCTCGAAGACGGTACCCATCCCGTGGTTGTCCAGGCCGGGGTGCTTGACAGTACCTGAGGCGTCGAGGACCGGGACCGGGCTCAGGTTGATCGAGGGGGAGAGGAACTTCTCGATGAGGGTGCCCAGGGCGTCGGCCTTGGAGAGCCGGGGGATCTGGTTGCGGAACTCGAAGTTGTCCAGGATGTCCTGGATGTTCGGGGAGTACCCGTCCAGGTAGGCCTCGAAATCGGCCTTGAGCTGTTGCTGGTTGGCCCGGGCCTTCAAGTCGCGCAGGGTGAATTTTGAGGTGTTGTAAAAAGCCTGGCCCGACGCCTGTCGCAGGGGGCCGTCCTGCTGGACGATCTTCGCCTTGTCGAGTTGGGCCTTCATCTTCAAGACGTCCTGCTTGGTCGGCTCCAGGGCTGCGTCGAACCGGCGCAAGACCGTCATGGGCAGGATCACGTCGCGGTACTTTCCCCGGACGTAGAGGTCCCGGAGCACGTCGTCGGCGATCCCCCAGATGAAGTTGGCGATCCAGTTGATGCGGCCGAGGTCGGCTGGGGGGCCGTTTGATGGCCTTTGCCCGTTTCTGGATGCTCCCTTCTTGTTCTTGATTTTGGGTGTTTCAGTGGGATTTGGAGGCGGATCAGCGTCTTTTCCCTCGGAAAAGATCTTCTTCATGTAAGATGCGGCTTCTTCGTCGGGTTTCCTCTTCCCGTTTTCCCACTGGGAGATGGTGGCGGGGTTTACTCCAAGAACATCACCCAATTCCCTTTGCGTGAATCCCAGAGATTCCCGGCCTTTCCGGATCCACTTGAAACCTCTCATTCGTCCTTCCTCGAGCGTGCCCTTGGTTTGAGATCGTGCCCAGCTTCACCTCCGCTTCCGACGATTGATCGTCGAAGCCTGTGAACAAGCCTATGTTGAGGATCTTACGTCGACGCCCCCATTCCGGGCAAGGGGAATGCGTTCGAAACGGCTGCGCGTTCAAGAATCACCGAACATCTGTCATAAGAAAGGTGTAAGGACGCTCTTGGATACCCCATCCGAGGGCGAATCCTGCATCCCCGCCCGCTTTTACCCCTTGATCCCTGGATGGGACCATTCGCGCATGCCCGCGAGAAAGGAGGCGTATGAAGAAGGGGAATCCAGACCTGTCCCATCGCGCTGTTGCGGAAAAGGCAAGCCGAAAGGTCGAATGCGTTCCCAAGATCGATGGCTTCATCGAGAAGATTCGAAAACTCATCGAAACCATCTTGGACCCCGACGTGCCCCTCTGGATGAAGGGGCTGGCGGCCGCGGCGCTGGCCTATTTCCTTCTCGTCCCCGACCTGATTCCGGATTTCTTCGGGATTCCCGGGTACCTGGACGATGCCGCCGTCGTGTGCGCCGCCGTCGCCAACCTGGGCGCCGCCCTGAGAAGGCACAACAGCGCCAAGCACCCCAAAGAAAGGAGGAAGCCTTGACAACGAAAATGACGTTATGCAAACTCGAACAGCACCTTCAGGAACGGGAAGCATCGTTCCGAGACGCCGTCATCCATGCGATTAAATTCCGATAGAGATCATCATGATCCAATCGATGGATCCAGACCAACCGCCTCGATCATCTTCCGGAGTCTCTCGATTTCTCTTCCTGTACGAATGAAGACATCCTGAAATTCCTCGAGGACGAATGCGATCTCTTGGTACTTGGCAAGGGCGATGACCTCGCCAGTCTCGGGATCTTCGAGGAGATAGGGGAAATCTTCGATCCGAAGTTTTTCTTGACTTTCCTCCATTTTCACTTGCTCCTTGTCGTGACGACCCTGCGCGGTTCGGTGGCATAGCTATTGTACGACGATCTCGATTTTTTCAAAACCCGCTTTCATGTGGTTGTTGGAAATGAATTTCAAATATCTTTCAGCTGATGTAATCAATTGCTCTTTAATAGTCCCCCATGGGGTATTATAATTGCAATGCGATTTGAAAGGACGTTCCCATGGCGAGAAAGGGCGGCAAATCTTCCGCGGGGAAGGCCCTGGCGAGGGCAAAGGCCTTCCCCTTGGAGGATCCTCTTCAATCGTCCGAGGTGATCCATCTCACCGCCAGGTTCCAGGAGCTGAAGAAGCAGCTGTTCCGAGACGCGGTGGACACGGTGATCGAGCTGGGCGAGATCCTGAGGGAGGGGCGAAATCTCCTTTCAGGGCGCTACGGGAAATGGGTGGAGAGCCTCGGCATCAGCGCCAAGACCGCCTACAACTACGAGACCCTGTCGCGCCTTGCCGAGGAGCACCCCCGCCTGATCCAGCAGTTCAAGGAGCTGGGGCCCACGAAGCTGTACCGGCTCGGGGAGATCGAGGAGAAGGGGCGGAAGAAGATCATCAAAGACCACACCCCGGACGACCTGCTCGCCATGACCCAGCTCGAATTCGCCGAGATCGTCAGGCCCTACGTCAGGAAACGCCGCCCCGTCACGCCCGACATGCGTGCCCACGGCCTTCGCATGAAGATCCAGTCCTGGTTGAAGACCCTCTCTTCATCGAACGTCGGGAAGATCAAGAACAAAGATCTCCGATCCTCACTCCGGGTCGATCTCAAAGAACTTGCCGCTCTTGCGCGGAAACTTGCGGGAAAGGTGTGACAGGAATTTTCTCGGGAACGACCCCTTTGGGAACCGGCACCGCGGGGGGCGGCGCTTCCGCAGGCTCCACCCTCTCGACGGCGGGGAGGAAACGCTTGCGCTCGCCGCGGTTTCGCGGGGCGCGGCCGACGACGTCGATCACGTCGTGGCCTTCCGCGCGGACGATCTCCCAGGGGAGGCCGCGGATGCGGACGCGCTGGCCGGCGAGAAATCGCATGCGATCCCGTCCAGGGCGCGGTTCCGTGGCGGAAACCATTCTACGCCGACACCAGTGGAGATCCCAGATCCAAAAGCGGCGGTCAAAGCGTTTTCAACACGAAGGCACCAAGACGCGAAGGCACGAAGGTATACGGGGATCAACGCAAAGGAAGCCGAGGACGCAAAGGGGCTTGGTTGTATTTCGGAATGCGGATTTCGGAATGCAGACAAGGGAATTTCGGCTTGCAGATTTCAGCGGGTGCTGCGTTCGGGAGCGCGCCTGCCTGTCGCCGTCAGCGACCTGTCTGCCGTCCCGTCCGGGACGGGACAGGCAGGCGGCAGACAGGGGCTTCCAGCCCGCAGCACCTCTCTTGCGCGGACCGCTGGCAAACCGACTCCCTTTCCATCGTTACAGAGCCCTGCAGCATCCGCCCGGGCATCGGGGGCTCGCGCCCCCGGCTCTGTCATGTGCTCGATGGCCAAACAGGCACGGATCCGGTGGCCGCACCCGCGCCGGCAAGCAGCCGGCCGGCTCGCGATACGGCAAACACAGCCGCGAGCGGTAGGCTCCTACAACCCGCAGGCCGGGGACGTGTCCCTTGAAGAGGTCATCGCAGCGAGGAAGGCCAAGGCGATGGCCTACGAGGAGTACCTGAAGCGCATCGCCGAGCTGGTGAAGAAGGTCGAACAAGGGATCGAGGAGAGCACTCCCGAGCCCCTGAAGAAGAGCCCGGCCCTCAGGGCGCTCTACAACAACCTGAAGGCACGGGGGACGGCATCCATGAAAGTCGAGTGGGTCGCCGAGAAAGGGGCCGAATACTCCGTTTCCGGTGACCCGACGCTGGCCCTGGCCCAGAGACTCGAAGAGGCGGTCAAGAGGGTCCGGCCTGACGGATGGCGCGGGGTTCAAGCCCGGGAGAAGGTCATCAAGGCTGCGATCTACGAGGTCCTTCAGGACGAGGGCGAGGTCGAGCGTCTCTTCCTGATCATCAAGGCGCAGAGCGAGTACTGATGACGTCTCAGATCAAACTCGGCGACATCCCGATCGACGTTCTCAGGAAGGACATCAAGAACGTCAACCTCAGCGTCTACCCCCCCACGGGCCGCGTTCGCATCTCGGCCCCGAAGCGCATGAACCTGGACACCATCCGGGTTTTTGCCATCTCCAAGCTGGACTGGATCCGCAAGCAGGAGATCGCCTCGAAGTGGTACCGTGGACTGATCCGGGATGCCGTGCCGCCCCTGCTCGATCATTGGGAGCCGAAGATCGGCGTGAAGCTGGACCGCTTCTTCGTCCAGCACATGAAGACCAAGTGGGGGGGCTGCAACCATGCGAAACGAACGATCCGCCTCAACACCGAGCTGGCCAAGAAGCCGAGGGAGTGCCTGGAGTATATCGTGGTCCACGAGCTGGTCCACCTGCTGGAGCCGACTCACAACGAACGCTTCCAGGCGCTCATGGACCGGTTCATGCCAAACTGGAAGCATCATCGGCAGGCGCTTAATCGGTTGCCGGTGAGGCGCGAAGACTGGATTTATTGAGTATTAAATACACTGCCTCTATCGCTCGCTAAACGTTTATCTATATTACCAAACAATATTTACCCAATTAGTCCCAAAAGCCTTATTGTGGCAACCCATATCTGTTTTTTTAATTTGTTGTCTGAGACAACGCCCCGAAACCCAACAGCGTTAGATTTTGGGATCTGCTTGGAAAGCTCAGGATATATGTAGCAATTTTTTGTCAAGCCCATTGTTTCAAATTGCGGAAGATTCGGATCTACTTCGATTTCATATTTTGCATCATAGAATTTTTCACCAGTAATTTTCATAAACCAAAGAACTTCGCCTGCATTGGCTTTGTCTTTCTCGGTAACGAGTAGAATAGCGGGCCTAGCCTTGGATGAACCATCTCCGTGAGGCCAAATGACCTGAAGGACAAACCATTGTCTGAATTCTAAGACCGGGTCTAGTTTCATTACAGGTCATCATCATAGTCAATAGCGTTATCGTTGAGGTTTGAGCCATGTTTTTCAAGAACCTCGAAGAAGGCTTCTGGTATCGGGAAATCCAGTTTTTCGGCTTCTTCTATTGTTTTAATTGGAACACCTGGCTCTTTTTCAATAAGTGAATCATCGGGCCCTCTAACGTATACTCTTGGCAATTTGAAAATAGTCGGTCGCCCGACGAATATTAATACGTCTGGGGTCTTGTCTTCAACTCCATCTGACCGTTTTACTTGGCCCTTGAACCCTGAGGCGGTAACAGAAAGGCGGCCAGAAGCCATATCACTTTCCTCCCTTATTGATAACAACCTTGAAATCTTTATCGCCTACTGCCTTTCCGTTGATCCAAAGCCGGAAAGTGTAGGAACCTACTGCCTTTATCGGTACTCTCCGAAAATTGACACCTAGTTCCAGTGGTAACAATTCATCCTTCACAACAACCTTGCCCTTGAGTTCGAAATCGCATTCAATAAGATCGCCAAAGTGGAGAAGTTCGATCATCCATGGGAACTCGCCAACACTAGTGTCAACGAGGTAAAAATATAAACCGATCTGATTGTGAAAGATAGGTGCATCCTTTGACGGCTCTTTCGAAATCTGGATCCTGTCCCAAAGGCCAACTAGGGTCCACTTCTGAGTTCCTGCATCTCGAATGGCCTGGTCACACAGAATCGCTGCCTTGCAACTTGGTGCGCGACCTTTGAGCTTTGCCATGTCTGAACCGACCTCTATTCCCAAGACCTCGGGATCATAACTTCTGGATAACCATTGTCAACAACATTTAGACCCTTAGAAATCTTAGCAAAATCATCCGGAAGCCACAAGCAGAGCCAAAACCGAGCGTTTCGCGGTGTACGTAGGTCATGTCCCTCCCTTCCTTTTCGTAGCTCACCTTCATGGAAATACCCCAGGGTGACCATCGAATTTCAAGTCCTCAGGGGGGTGCACGGGTTTTTTCG
>Ga0180434_10004215_pt1 | contig 17618 bp, 14 predicted proteins | sample SS_ome_7_FD_132453 | JGI IMG/M metagenome (GOLD analysis project Ga0180434, IMG submission 132453) | Hypersaline lake sediment archaeal communities from the Salton Sea, California, USA - SS_1_D_2 metaG | ecosystem: Environmental > Aquatic > Non-marine Saline and Alkaline > Hypersaline >...
AGAACTGTTAGATATATATATAGGGAAGCCTGAAGGGCTGCCTGACATAGAACCGGAAGAGCAGATAGATTTCATCGAGATGTACTTCCGGGAAGGCGCTCCCGAACTGACACTCCTCTTCTTTGTATGCAACCTGGCCCTGAGGGGCCTGGCGTTGCTTATTAAGAGAAAGCCCTTCTCCAGGCTGACCCTGGAGGAGAAGCAGGACCTGGTCAACAGGATATCCGCCAGCAGGAGTCCCTTGCTGCGCGGGATAACCTACCTACTGGGCCTGCCGATCTTTATGTCCTACTACCGCAGGGAAGAGGTAAGCGTACCCCTGGGGTTTGACCCCAAGACCCTGAAGGAAGAGGCCGACCTGCGCACCGTGACCAGAGACCGCGACCTTCCCCCCAAGAAGGAGGGATCACCATGATCCTGGGTCCCGACGACGTCAAGGGGAACGTATCGCGATCGGCAGACATAGTCATAATCGGATCAGGCGCCGGCGGCGGTCCCCTGGCCAAGGAACTGGGCGGCGAGGGTTACTCGGTGATCGTGGTGGAGGAGGGCGCCCATTTTACCCGCGAGGATTTCAATATCGATCCTCTCGAGGCATACACCAAGATGTACCGGGATGCCGGTCAGACAATCGCCATGGGCATGCCCTTCATACTGCTTCCCCTGGGCAACACGGTGGGAGGGACAACGACCATAAACTCCGGCACCGCCCTCAGGATGCACAAGCCCGTATTGAAGAAATGGCACCTGACCCATGGGCTCAAAGATATCACCGAGGAGGAGCTCAATCTTATCTACGGTCATCTCGAGGAATACCTCTTCGTGAAGAGGGCGGACCCCGAGGTGGCGGGCAAGGTGGCCAACGCTTTTCTGGCCGGGGCCGAAAATCTAGGGCTTTCCTCGGGATGGCTGCCGCGCAACGCCAAGGAATGCGAGGGGTACGGGTCCTGCGCCTTCGGCTGCCCCTCGGGCTCCAAGCAGAGCGTGGACGTCACCTTTATCCCCGATGCCGTCAACTCCGGTGTGGATATCTATTCCTGCTGCCGGGCTGACAGGATAAAAACACAAAACGGCCGCGCCACGGGCATCACCGGGAATTTCGTGGACCCCAATACGGGCAAGGCCACAGGCTATGGCATAGATATAGACGCCAGGGTGGTGGTGCTGGCGGCGGGCGCCATCTTCTCCCCCTACTTCCTCCTGAAACAGGGCATCGCCAACTCCAGTGGACAGGTGGGGAAAAACCTCCAGATACATCCCGCGGTGCAGGTCGTGTCCTTGATGGACAAGCCCATGGGACCTTACAAGGGCATCCCCCAGAGCAGCTACGTGGACGAGTTCAAGGGAGAGGGCATAATGCTGGAGGGGGGTACGGTGCCCCCGGAGATACATGCCCTGGCCCTTCCCTTCGCCGGAGACCGCCACGCCACCCTTATGACCCAGTATCCCGACATGGGCATCTTCGGCGGCATGGTATGCGAATGCGACTCCTGGGGCAGGGTGATAGACGGCCACCGGCCGGGCTATCGACCCACCATGCTCTACCTCCTCAAGGGCAGCGACGTGAAGAGGGCCAAGGAAGCCACGGCACTTATTACCGAGATATGGTTCGCCGCGGGGGCCAAGAAGGTCTTCACCCCCATCGCCGGCCACGTGGAGATATCCAGCGTGAAGGACCTGAAGAGGCTGGAACGTTCCAAAGTGAGGGTGACCGACCTCTACGGCATGTCCGCCTATCATCCCCTGGGGACCTGCAGGATGGGAAGCGATCCGGAGTGGTCGGTGGTGAAACATACCTGTGAGAGTTGGGACATCCAGGACTTATATATCTGCGACGGCAGCGTGATACCCTGCTCGCCCGGGGTCAATCCCCAGTTGACCATCATGGCCCTGTCCATACGCTGCGCCGGCTTCATCGACGACAGGTTGAATCCCGAAAATCAACCGGCTTGAAAAGGATCTTTTCCCGCTGCAATCATCGGGCTATCAATACGGCCTTTTCGAGGGCGGCTTTCAGCGCCTGGGTATGCCGTAAAAACGGTAACCTATAACCCCTTCCGTCTTAACGCCCTTTAGATTGGCGTCGGTGAGGTCGACATCGGTCAGGTCCGCCTGGGAGAAGTCCGAGTTCTCGAGGTTGGTGGCCAGCATCATCGCCGAACTGAGGTCGGCACCGCCGAAGTTCGCCCCCTCCACCAGTGCCTTGTTGATGACGGCACCGTGAAGGTTTGCCCCCCTCAGGTCAGCTCCACTCAAATGGGAGCCCCTCAGGTCGGCATATTCCAGGTTGGCCTGGCGAAAAACAGCACCGTGTAAAAACGCACCCACGAAATAGGCCCTTCTCAAGTATGCTCCGGTTAAATCCGCCTCGCCGAGATTAGCCCGCATGAAATGAACCGACTCCAGGTCCAACCCCTTGAGGTCGGCCCCGTAGAGGTCGGGCATCACCGAGAGATTCTCTCTTCTCCACAGGTTCCAGGCGTCAACGCCCTTCCTCAATATCTCCAGATGTTCCTGGTTGGCCATTTTCCCTGCCTCCGTCGCATCGCTGCCCTTCGTAAACACGTAATCATAGTACCGGAATACAGACAAAGAATGGAGGCCTATTCAGGCCGCCTGTTGTATATAAAGATATAGACAGGCGTTTATGATCAAGCGGGAAGGAGTGAAACAGGTGGAACCTGATACACGGAAACCTGAAGAGATGACCGAGGAGGAGCTAAGGAAGAAGGCGGAAAAGAGGGTAACCCAGAGAACGGCGCTGCTGTCCCACATCGGGGCTTACGTGGTGGTCAACGCTTTCCTGGTAATCATCTGGGCACTGGCGGGTGCCGGTTATCCATGGTTTCTCTGGGTCATGGCCGGATGGGGAATCGGGCTGGCTATCAACATCATCGCCTATTTCAGCGGCCGCAAGGGCGAGGCCGCCAAGGACAGGATGATCCAGAAGGAGATGGAGAAGATCAAAAAGGAGCAGCAGTAATCCTTAAAGATCATCATCACGGAATGGCTATTTCCTGATAGTAATGGTAAGGTCGCCGTCCTCCGCCTGGTTCCATTCGTAATTGGACTTATCTATCCCCATGCCCAGCTCGTAAAGGGCCTGGGTGGTCCCTATCATCAAAAAATGCAAGCACGAGTTCTCAATAGTGACATGGGAGTGCTTTTCGTCCACTTCATACTCGGTGATATTTCCTAGGCCGCGCAGGGCGGTAAGGCTTTGAAAATCCGGGCCGCTCCTCCTCGCTTCTTCCTCGCTGGCCCTCGATCTCACGTATCTCCTCTGGGCCTCTACCACCGCCTGCGGAATCGACTCCCCATGCATGGTCTCCAGGTCATGGAAGACCGCCTCCAGGGCAAGGGGGCCCAGCAATGCCATCCTCCTTTTCGAATCCGAATCGGTGATGGCCCCCTCCTCCAGGTCCCATGAATAACGTGAGACATCCAGTGGGACCTCACATTCGGGACAGCGCTCGTAATCAATGAATCCCGGCTTGAAGCTGTGACGTCTTCTTTTTAACTTGCCCTCCAGCTCGACGGGGTGGCTTCCGGGAGAGATTTCTACCTTATAGGTCTTATCGCCAATCTTCTCGTACCCGGCCTGCATATCCCCTCCCTCGAAGGCCTCCACGGCGCCCAATATGTCGGCCACCCATAGAGGAACGGAATAGGGATTGCGTATGATCTGGGTACGCCATGGATACTCCTTTCTTTCTTCCCACTTCTCGCTCAGGGTGAGATCCCCGTAACCGAATATCCGGCCTACATTAGTCATCCTGACGTTGAGATCCTCTCTCATCCGTGACATCGACTCCCGCATAGCTTCTTTAAAAAGAGAGCCGGCCCCCTGATCCTCTCTGTCGAGGTAAAGCAGGTAATTTCTGACCTCGAAGGGGAAACTGCGTTCGATGAAATATCTGGTTTCTCGCCGCCTGCTCTCGATCACTATAGGCTCGATAGGTTTTCCAATGAGCTCCTCTATCCCCTTGAAGAGGTTGTCGATCAGGTCCGACTCGAACAGGACCATGCGGTTTGCTGAAGAATTGGCCAAGGCGATCACGCCGTTGCCGTGCCAGCGGAAATCTCGCCCTATCTGCATGGGAACTCCACATCCGTCACACCGCTCGATATTGGCCATAGCCCTCCTTTGCCTTACGTCAACAGCTGAATTGTAAACCCTTATACCTTTATTGTGAAACTCAAATCCCCGTCTTCGGCCATATCCCAATCGTAGTCGGTACTCTCTATGTTCATGGCTATCTCGTAGATGGCCTGAGCCATGCCTATCACCAATAAAGGCATACAGGAGTTCTGGATAGTAACCCGCAGATGCTTGTCATCAGCCTCGAATTCCGTGATGTTGCCCATGCCGCGTAAAGCGGTCAGACGGTTGAAGGTAGTCCCGCTCCTTCTCCAGTTGAGTTCATTCACGCGGGACTTTACGTAACACCTCTGGGCCTCGACCACCACCTCCGACACGGATTCCCCCAGCTCCGATTCCAGGTCGTGGAGGTCGGCGTCCATGGGGAAGGGACCGAACAGCGCCATTCTCCTCTGCGACTCAGGATCGTAAATCGTGCCCTCCTCCAGGTTCCATATCAGCCTCGCAACCTCTTTGGGTATCCCGCAGCTGGGACAACGGTCGTATTCCACTTCTCCAGGCTTGAAATCGTAACGCCTCCGCTGCAGCCGTTCCTTGAGCTCAATCGGATGCTCGCCGGGAGCCGCCGAGTATTCATAGGTGCCCTCTTCGGTCTCACGGTATTCGATTCGATGATCCCTACCCTCGAAAGCCTCTACCGAGGCCAGGCACTCCGCCGCGAACCACAGCACCGAGTAGGGATTGCGCATTATGTTGGTGCGCCAGGGGTGCAGATCCCCACTCCCCCATAAAGGTCCAGGCCGTACATCACCGTAACCGTAGCTCCGCCCGACATCCAATACCCGCCTGGTTATTGCCTTTCCCAAGGGATCTCTAATCTTCCTGACCAGGTATCTCACCCCTGGGGTCTCCCCCAATCTCTCGTTGAGGAACACCAGGGGACTTACAAGCCTGGTGGGGAAGTGCCTCTCGATATATCTCCTGACCTCCCTGCGGCGGCTCTCTATCACTATATGCTCGATGTTAAACCCGATCAGTTCCTCGATACCTCTGAAGAGATTGTCTATAATCTTCGACTCGAAGAGAACAACGCGGTTGTGGGGAGACTTGATCAGGGAGATTACGCCGCTGCTCTCCCAGGTCAATTCCTTGCTTATGAGAAGAGGGACTTCGCACTCCCCGCAAAGCTTGGTCTTAGCCATAACATCAAATCCTTAATCACGGCTTGCGCACAGTTGTCGAAAGATAGCCGTAACCGTCCAGCTCCCATTCGAGGATGGAGGTATCCAGACCATAAGCCAGCTCTACCAAGGCTTGAACACTTCCTTTATCTTTCGCCAAATAGCCTCGTGGTCTTTAGGCAGGTTCTCGCGATGGAAGCCGGAGGATACGCGGTCTTCAGCAGGATGTAAAACAACCTGGTTGTATTGAAAGATTGCCCGTTTATGAGAGAGGTGATCTATCCTGCCTCGAGGTTTTAAAACAACGAAAGGACGGCCTTTACGGATTACTCGTTACCTTCTCCGGTACCTTGATGCTCACTGTCAGGTCGCCGTCTTCGGTTATGTCCCATTCATAGTTGGAACCCTCCGCGCGGTAGGCCATCTCCACCAGGGCCTGGATGGCCCCCACCATCAACAGGTGCATGCAGGAGTTCTCGATGGTCAAGGTGAGACCCTGCCTGTCCCCCTCGAAGTGAGTCAGGTTGCCCACGCCGCGTGCGGCTATCATGCGCCGGAAGGCGGAGGCATCCTTCCTCCACTCCTCCTCCTTCCAAGCCGACTTGATATAGCGCCTCTGCGACTCGATGACCGCCTCCGGGATGACCTCACCCAGCTCCGCCTCCAGGTCGTCGAGGACCGCCTCCATGGCCTGGGGGCCGTATATGGCCATCCTCCTTCCCGTAAAGCTATCTATGATAGTGCCCGCCTCGAGGTCCCATTTACAGCGGGCTACCTCCAGGGGGACGCCGCAGGTCGAACAGCGCTCGAATTCGATGTCCCCGGGCTTGAATTCGTAACGCTTCCTCCTCAGCCTCTGCTTCAGCTCCACAGGATGGCTGCCGGGATGGGCGGTCACCGCGTAGGTATCCTCACCTGTTTCCTCATATTCGACGCGCATGTCCGCCTGGTCGAAACCCTCTACCGACCCCAACATCTCGGCGGGGTAGAAGAGCATGGAGTGAGGATTGCTGATGACCTGGGTACGCCAGGCGTAATCATCTGCTTTGTCCCACCTGTCGCTGAACTGGATATTACCATAGCCGTAGATCTTGCCCACCTCGTTGACCTGAAAGTTGTAAAACTTCCGGATCTCAAGGAGATTCCTTCTCTTGACTTCCCTTACCTCGGGATCCTTTTCGGATTCCATTTCCTCCTGGAGCCTAATAGACTCCTCAATCTGTGAGGGGAAGGTTCGCTCGATGAATCTGCGCACATCCCGGCGCCTGCTCTCGATGACCATATGGTCGACGGGTACACCAATGAGATCGCCGATCCCCTCGAAGAGATTGTCGACCACATCCGATTCGTAGAAGACCGAACGCCGCCGGGGATTGAGGGCCAGGGGAATAACGCCGTTGTTATCCCATTTCTGCTCCCTGCCTATCATCAGGGGGACTTCGCATTCAGCGCATAGTTCAGTCTGAGACATCATGCCCCACCTTTATTGGTTTTTACTCAATCTCCTCTATCTATTCGCCAATAACCTCCATTATCTTGAGTAACCGGAGATAAAGGTCATGATCCGCAGAAATCGATGAGTATTGAGCGGAAAATTATTGTTGAATATTTACGGTAACCGTCAGATCGCCGTCCTCGGCGAAGTCCCACTCGTAGGTAGAGCTGTCAGCGCGGTAGGCCATCTCCACCAGGGCCTGGACTATCCCCACCATGGGCAGATGCAGACAGGAGTTCTGTAAGGTCACCGTGAGGCCCTCCCTGTCACCCTCGAAATGGGCGAGATTCCCCAGGCCGCGCAGGGCGAGCAGGCGCTGAAAGTCGGGCGCCCTTCTTCTCCACTCATCAGCACTCCAGGCTGACTGTATGTATCGCCGCTGTGCCTCGATAACCATCTCCGGTATGGCCTCCCCCAGCTCCAACTCCAGATCGTTGAAAATAGAATCTATGGAATGAGGACCGAAGATGGCCATCCTCCTGCCCGTGTCGGGGTCGGTGATGGTCCCTTTCTCCAGGTCCCAGATGTAGCAGCCCACTACCTCTGGGGCGCCGCATATCGAGCATCGCTCGTAATGGACATCGCCGGGTTTGAAATCATAACGTATTCTCGAAAGTCTCCCCTTGAGTTCGAGGGGATGTTCCCCGGGATAGGCAGTCAACATATAGGTGTCATCAGCGGTCTTCTCATATTTGACGCGCATGTCTATCTGTTCGAAGGCCTCCACCGAACCCAGGATATCCGCCGTGCTCAATAAGAGAGAGTAAGGGTTGCGCATAAAAGCGCTCCTCCACGGATGCTCGTCACCGCTCTCCCAAATATCGCTCAGCCACTGGTCTCCGTACCCGTAAACCCTCGCCACGTCAATAACGCTGAGGGTCAGGTTCTTGGAGATGGCGATACCGGTCTCCCTCTCTTCCTCCGTAGGTGGCAGGCCGCCTTCCTCCCCGGCCTCACCACCGAGACCCAACTGCCTGCGCACCTCGGAAGGGAAGACCCTCTCGATGTATTTCTTAGTCTCCCGACGCCTGCTCTCTATAACGATATGCTCGATGGGCATACCGATGAGCTCCTCTATCCCCTTGAAAAGAGGGTCGATATTCTCAGACTCGTAGAATACCCAGCGATTCCTGGGGGAGCTCTTGGAGGAGATCACCCCGTTATCGTCCCAGCTGAGTTCCCCACTGACCATGAGGGGAACCCCGCACTTATCGCATACTTTTATTCTCTCCACTACATCTCCTCGAATATCTCAATGACCCGGCAAGCCATCATTTTTATGTTTCGACCGGAAGAAGGGTTTACCTTGATATGAATATCGAAGCGCTCCCGCGAAGCCCTCAGGCCATTTCCATCAGTCGCTGTTATCCAGCAGAAAATCGATCAGTGGAGCCAGGACGCCGTTCTCCCTGTGGCTCGGCCTGTCCGCTGCCGCCGTGAGTACGTCTATGTGGTTGTATCCCTCGAGAACATGGCGTTCGGCACCCGTGGGGCCGGTCAGGGAGGAATCCATATTACTGCCGGCCATGAACTCCACCTGGGGTATTTCGTCTATGCGGTCCATGTGCATGAGGTTGAGCCCATACTCGGGAGCGAAGGGGAAGATGGCGGCCATGAAATCCACCATCAGGCGCATGGAGAAATACCATTCCAGGAAATTGGAGGGCCCTTTATACAGGACGCCGGCCACGTCCTGGATATCGGATACCTCCTCCACCATGGTGGTGAGAACCGTGTTGCCCTCAGTGTCTTTGAATTCCGGGTCGGCGCTGTCGCCTATCTGGTCGAAGTTGGCCCAGCCGTACAGCGGTCCCTGGCCCAGCTGGAAATAGGAGGGCCCCGCGTCATTGGCTATGAACAATCCATCAATGCTGATAAAGGAGCCCACCAGGTCGGAAAGCAATGGTATCCCCGCCAGGTCGCTGGGAAGAGGGAAATCCTTTATAACTACTGGTCCGTCCCTTAGAAAGCCCATGCTGGCCTGGACGATCTTCACCGGCATGGAGTTGTCGTCCAGGATAACACCAAGCTGAGCCTCGTTAGTGTAGCGAAAATCCGTGATGTCCGGCGAATGTATGAGGAAATGGTCCAGGGAGCGGGAGTGCAGCAGCTTGAGCATCATATCTATGCTCTCCAACTCAGGCACCTCCTCCAGAAGCGTTGACTCCTCCTCGGGTGCCCAGTTGGCCTCCATGCCCAGAAGCTCAAGCACTATGAGAGCCTCGGGTTCCAGGATGGATATGGGGAACAGACGAGGCATGGAGCCCTCGCGCAATCCCTCCACCAGTTCCTCATAGTAAGCCGCCATGCCGTCATCGGAGGTATCCGGGGGCGGCTCCTCGGGCAGGGCCTCTGCCGCAGTCTCGAACATCCCCATGGTAAGGGAGATGGCGCCGTCCAAACCCACCAGCCCGGCGCAGTTGCGGAAGCCGGCGTCGTCCAAGGTGTTTGGGTCTCCATCGAAGTCCCAGGAGGCGAATATCGCCGTCAATGGACCGCCCAGCGAATGGCCGCCCACGAAAACCTTCCGTCTCCTCGTCTCGGCGTCGGGGACCATGGTGGTTATCACCGTATACACGTCCTCGATGGCCAGCTTCAATCCGAACTCGGAGAGGTAGGGAGCATCCTCGTCCTTCAGTGACCCCTCATAGGTACGGCCGCCCAACTCTGCACCATAGTAATAGTAATCGACGGCCAGCCCTGTATCGGCCGCCGTCTCGGCCGCATTCAAGCCGGTATGGTCCTCCATGCGATTGGGCCTGCGCTCCACCGCCCATACCTCTACCTGGGCCTCCCGCAGCAAGGCCATGTAAACAAGCTGCCGCCCCATATACTCGAAGGCGTTGGCGCCGCAGTAGAAACCGGGGGTGAGGACCAATACGGCATCGGCATCGGCTATGTCCCCGCTGCCGTCCCTTGGCCGGAAACGGAGGAAACGGATATAATCGCACTCCTCGGGCGGAATTCCGTTGTCCCGGGGAGCCGGGGAGTGGATGGATACCTCCTCCATGATCACCGCGGCCTCCACCTCTGCCGGGGCCCATTCCCTCTCTACGGATGGATGGGGCTCCTCCGGCACCAGGCCTCCGGGATCATAGCATCCAGCCGCCAGGATGAGCGGGACGAGTAGCGAAAGGGACAGGAAAGTAAGAAATCGTCTGTTCACGGCAATCCCCCTTTTGTTGCCGGTATCCCCCGTCTTGCTTCAGGTCAATACTAACACAGAATATCGGCTATTTCGTGGCGCGCCAGATGCAGGGTTCCCGCCTGCCGCCCGGCGGGATGACCTCCAGCCAATCGACACCCGAGTTCTTCACGAAAGAGGTGCAGAAGGTGCAATAATAGGGAACGCCCAGGCGGCTGCCTGCCCAATCAAAGGCCCTGCTGGTTACCCCTATCCCCTCCGGTTTTCGCATCTCCGAGAAGAAGTCGACGGAATACGGCATTGCCGACACCATGAGGGCCTCTGCCAGAGGAAACTTTACAGCTACGCTCATAAGTCCGATCTGCAGCCTCTCCACGATCTTTCTTAATTCATTCGGGGGTTCATAGGTCCCGTGGCGGAGCAGCTTGCCGCCGCTGCCGCAGGAGTTGAGGAGGACAGTGATACCGTTCGCATCCTCCCTGACCTCGAACCCGGCCGGGGGGTATCCCGCTCCACCGCAGGTATCGGCGAGAAAGAAGTTATGTATGATGGACCTCAGAGCCTCCCGCCTCGGCAGGTCTTTCATGCTGGATACTACCTGTTCCTTCACACATTTCTCATAAACATAAGAGAGGGATTCACCCAATCCCTCTTCGCCCGCTTCTCGAGCTACGAAATCGAGGGTGGCGACAAGCATGTTCACATACAGGCTATGGAGGAAGAAGAACTCCCCTCCCATCTCCCTGCAGATGCGCAATGCCATCTTGCGATCACCCTTATTAAGGCGGTCCCTTATCCTGTCCGGTGTGGGCCTTATTATCTCCGTGAGCTGCTCCTCGGAGAACCAGCGCTCACCATTGCCGCTTCCCTGCGGCCCTTTCTCTTTCTCCCGGCCGTAGCGGTCGTAATAGCTCTGCGGTACCGCCCACTTGTCCTTGTACACGTACCACCTGCACTCATCCATGGCTTCGGTAGGAGGATCGACCGGCCAGGTGGGAAACCCCAGGTACTGCATGGGCAGGATCTCGTTGAGGAAAGGGCAGTGGACGCAGTAATAGGGGAGCCCCTCGCGGTTAAAAGTCCAGGGATAGGCCTTGGAGGTAACGGCGAATTCGTAAGGGGGCTCGTATCTTCCCTTGCGCCACAGCCGCCCGCCGCTGCCGCAAGGGTCCATGATGAAGGTGAACTTCTCGTCGTCCTCCTCCAGCCGAAAGGCCCCGCCATGTTCGCCCGCCCCACTGCAGCTGTGGGCCACCCATCCTCCCCTGATCAGAAGGGTGGCCTCCAGGCCTCTGTCTATATCCATGTTCAGCAGGTCGAATATCTGCCGCCGGGCGCTCTGCTCGAAGATGAACGTAAACATGTCGTAGAGTCTCTCCTCGCCAATGTTCCTCCCCACCCAGGTGAAGAGAGCGGTGCATGCATCGGCGAAGAAGTCGTGCAGCAGGATCCTCTCATCTTTGAGATCATCACACAGGGAGAGGGCTTTGCTGTCCTCCCCTCTCCTTATCGCCTTAACAATGCGCTTGACGACCGGGGTGGACAACTCTTTTAATTCTTCCTCGCTGTACCAGGAGTCTGTCATGATCGACTTCCCCTTTCTCCTCCTTTCGGTGTCTTTTCTCCTTTTAGTGCCTGACACCGAAATGAGACGCCGAAATGATGAGCTCTTAAGTTTCTACCATCTCGATTTCCATCAGTCGATTGGACTTTCCCAACAGCTGGAGCATCTTGGTGTCCCGCATGACCTTCTCCAGGCCGGTCTCCTTCATGTAGCCGTAACCGCCGTGTATCTGGATGGCGTCGATGGCTATCTCCAGCGCGGCGTCGGTGCAGAAGATCTTGGCCAGGTCGCTGGCCCTGTCCGGCAAGGGCGATTCCAGCGTCTCTCCGGATAAGGCTCGGTTATAGCCGGCGGTTCCCATGTTTAACCTGGTCATCATGTTGGCCAGGAAGCGCCGTATCTCGTGATGTTCGATGATCATCTTGCCGAACTGGTAACGCTCCTGCGCATATTGATGGGCTTTGACGTAGGCGCTGCGCGCCGTCCCCATGGCCATGGCGGCGATGAAGCCGTTGAAGGTGGCCTGGGTCTTATGCCATACAGGCGTCGCCTCTCCTATCTCCCCGATGATATCGGCTTCTCCCAATTCACATCTGTCAAAAGTCACGGCGCAGAAGGGAAGGGTGTGCAGTCCCAGCATCTCCTGAGTCTCCTCAACTCTGACTCCCTTGGACCTGGTATCCACCACCACCGAAGATACCTTTCCGTCCTCCTCCAGAACGAGGATGATGTAATCGGCAAGGGGAGCACACCCGACCAGTGGGGCCCTGCCACTGAGCGAGAAGCCACTCTTAATCTTTTCAAGGCGGGGTTTGTCCTCCCTCTCCTCCAGACCGGGATAGGCAAGGGTGGCCATGACCGGTTCTCCCTCACCGCTGGAAGCGATGAGTCGTTGCATATCCTCCTGGGCGCCGCCGGCCTCGATGAGCGGGATGCAGGCGGCCAGGTGGTGGGCGAAGAGGGTGGACAGGCCGGCACAGCCGAAGGCCAACTCCTCCAGGACCTGGGCGGCAGTGAGGATATCCTGGCCCACGCCCCCGTATTCCTCGGGGATGAGCATGGAGGGGAGCTCCAGCTCCGAGCTCTTGACCCAGATAGCCTTGATCCGTTCCGGGTCGTAATGGGAATCCAGCTCCAGGGCCACCGGGTCTATCTCGTTGTTGCAGAAATCCCGGCAGACCTTATGTATGATACCGCCGACGCCTTTATCCATAAACGCATCAGAACTCATAGCCGACCTCCCTCTCGAAGACGTCCAGGCGGTTGATTTGATTGGTTCCCTCGTATATCTGGGTCACCTTGGCATCGCGGAAGCACTTCTCGATGCCGTACTGCCTTTTCATGCCCTCAAGACCCACGATGTCACAGCAGGAAGAGGTGGCGCGCATGGCCAGGTCCGCTCCCGCGGCTTTTAGTGCCGAGCCGTGGCGTATGCAGTTCTCGATGATCTCCTTGGTCACCAGCTTTTTCTTCATCCCGCTGACCATAGAGGAGACCAAACCCATGCCCAAGAGCTCCTCCAGCTTGTCCGACATCAGGACGCTCTTGGGGGTGATCCTCATGGAGATGTCAGCCACCGGGTTTCTCATCAATTTCATGGCATGGTAGAAATCGATGGCCAGAGCGAAGTCGACCCAGGCATGTCTGAGGTTGAGGATGTCCATCATCAGGTCGGCCAGGACGAACTGCACCCATCCCTCGTCGATCAGCCGGTGCCCTCTCACCTTCCTCTCGCAGGCGTATTTGACAGTCCTCTCCACCGCCCCCCGGGCCAGGCCGATGGTGGCCGTGCCAATCCCGCCCCGGGTCACCGAGAGTATCTCCTGGGTATGCTGCATTCCCTCTCCCTCCTGAGACCACAGGTTCTCCGCGGGAACGAAGACGTCGTCGAAGAGCAGTTCCGCCGTGGGACAGGCCTTCTGGCCGCACTTAACCTCCACCTTTCCCACCGAGAAACCGGGGGAGGTGGCCGGCAGCATAAAGGTGGTATCCGTCTCCAGGGGGCGGCTGCGGTCCAGGGGGGCGTTGACCACCACGAAGTGGGCCAGGTTGCCGTTGGTGATGAAACATTTGGTGCCGTTGAGGACGTAGCCTCCCTCCACCTTCTTGGCCTCGATGGAGGGCCGCATGGTCCTCATGGCCGCCGGGTGCTCGGCGTCGGTCCCTCCGCTGGGCTCGGTGATGGCCCAGGAAAAAAAGACCGGCCTGCCCTCCTTCTCCTCGGAGACCATGTGTTTGATAAACCTCAGGACCACGGCGGGCTCGTACTCCACGGTGGCGCAGCTGAAACCGAACATGCTGAAGAAGGCGACTGCGACGAGGCCTAAACAGGCAGCGCAACCCTCCTCTACGAAGACGAACATGTCCAGGGAGCTCCAACCCCTCCCCCCCAGTTTCTCGGGGATGAAGGTGATGGTAAGGTGCTCTTCCATGACCTTGTGGAAGAAGTCCCAGTCCACGTAATTAGGGTCCTCGGAGCATTTCCTGTCCACCTCGAGGGCCCGGGGGGCTATCTCCTCGCGGGCGAACCTGCGGGAGAATCTCTGGGCCTCCTCGGCATGCTTGATGTAGGAGGGGAACTTCTTCTTCATTATCCCCAGGACGGGAGCGTATTCGATGAGGTCCTGCTCGCTTCCCATGTAAGAATAGGTTGATCTTTTTTCCTCCATGTGTTCTTCCTCCTTACCCGATCCAGGTGACCCGGGCCGGCTCCCTCTTCACCACCCGGTCGCAGACCCCCTTGGGATAGCCCAGGGCCATGGCGCTGAAGAACTCGAAGGGAGGCTTTATGCCCAGCTTTTCCTTGGCGAACTTTGGGTAGAGTTGCAGCGGCACGTTCATCAACCCGATGAGACAGGTGGCCAGGCCCAGGGAATGAGCGGCCAGGACCATGTTCTCCGCACACAGGGCGGTGTCTAAATCCACCTGGCCGATTCCCCTCTTGTCCTTGAGGATGAGGATCACCGTGGGAGCGCCCAGGAAAAGGCCGTGATCGGGATGTTCGTATACCGCCTTGGCCCCCATGGCTCCCCGCTGGTCGGCGTTGTTGACCATGCGGTAGCTGGCTAGGGTGGCAAAGATCTTCTGGCTCAGGGGGCGTTTCTTGAATTGCTCCAGGCTCTTGGGGAAGGCCAGGCCGAGGATGGACCTCAATGCCTTCTCCGTCTTATCGCACATCTCATCGATAAGGTCCTGGTCCTGTATCACCACGAAGGCCCAGGGCTGGCAGTTACCGGCGGAGGCCGCAAAGCGTCCCGCTTCGATGATCCTGGCCACCATCTCCTTGGGTACCTGCTTCTTCTGAAAGAGCCTTACACTGCGGCGTTTGTATATTATCCGCTCCGTCTCTGTGAGCTTATCCTCGTAATCCTCGAACCGCTCCGGAGTCTCCTCCCCGAAGGGCTGGGGATAGGTATTATCTCCGTCAGGGAAGATGTCCGTGTTCACGTACCTGCCGCTGTGCACCCGGTAGTTACCCCGCCTTGCGATGGCTTCGTTGGGACAGACCGCTATGCAGCTGTCGCAGGCGATACACCGGAAGACATCGAAATTCTCATTGAAAGCTGGGGTACCGTCCCTGATCTCCAGGATCTCCATGGGACAGGTCTTCACGCAGCGCCCACAGCCGTCGCATTTCTCCGCCTCTACTACGATCTCCGGCCATGAGGTGGGCGGAAGATAGGCCTGCCTTAATTTCTCCAGAAACATGTTTCCCCCTATTCCTCGTACTGCTTTTCCAGCAGCTGGGTCTTCTTGGTCTCCCGCTCCAGGGTGTCGGGTTTGAGCCAGGTTATCTCCGGTCGGACCTTGATTAACTTGTGCATCTCCTCGCCGATCTCCGCAGCCAGCGAATCCAGCTCCTCCTCATTGACCTCCTCCCCATGCTCCACCTTGAGCTTGAGGGGAGGTACCACCCGGGGCGGCTTCTCGGTGAGAAGGATGCGGAAGTATCCGGTGACCCGGGGAACGAATCCATGGATGATGCCCTCGATGGACGCCGGGTATACCGGCACACCTTTTACCTTGAGCATATCGTCGGAGCGGCCCACGATCTTGTAGCGGAAGCCGGTCTTACCGCAGGGGCAGGGATCGGTGAACACCTGGTGGATATCCCCCAGGGTGAAGCGCATATCGAACCACACCGCCCCCTCCGGGTGCAGGGATGTAGCGCACATGATCCCTGTTGCCCCATGTTCCATGGGTACCGATTTGCCCGTCTCCGGGTCCACCAGTTCGTAATAGGCTATGTCGTCGGCCAGCCAATGCATGCCCTGGTAAACGGGGTAATCGCAGGAGCAGCCGTAGCCGCCGCCGGCGTCGAATACCTTGGCGCCGTACTCGCCCTCCAGCCGTGCCCGCACCTCGGGGATGCCCGCCCCCGGCTCCGCCCCACACAAGATGGACTTCAAGCCCAGGTTCTTCACCGGCTCGCCCAGGACCTCGGGGGCCTTCTCGATGAGGTGCAGGGCCAGGGAGGGGGTACCCGCAAAGACAGTGGCCTTATACATCTTCATGAACTGCAGGATCTTCTCCGTTCCCGCCTCGGCGCCGATGGGGATGATGGTCACTCCCGGAAAATCCTGAAGCCACAGTATCCATGGGGTCCCCGCGGCGTGCATGGAGAGCCCGAAACACAAGGCTACACGGTCTCCGGGCTTGAAATCGTTCCGCCATGCCGCCCGGGAGGCGAACTCCTTGAAATCCTCGATGCCGGCCTTGAAGTTGGGGTAAGGGGTGGGAATCCCGGTGGTACCGGTGGTGGTGGTTAGAAGGTAGAGGTTCTTCATCCTCTCCTCTCCGAAAAGGTAAAGCATCACTTTTTCCATGTCCAGGCCTATCTCGGCGATGACCTCACGGACCTCCTCCTGCCCCGCCGGCGGGATGGCCTCGGCGAAGTCCTCGAAGCTCTTGATGTCCTCCGGCTTCACCCCGGCCTTGTCGAAGCGGTCGCGGTTGAAGGGGGTGTTCTCGTACTGCCATTTCAGCACCCGGGGCATCTTACTCCACTGCAGCTCGCGCATCTCTGGAGTATTGAGTATGGGCTCGATCTCCATGTTCCAGTACTCTCGCTCTTCAAAGTACTTGCTCTCGTCCTCCATTACTCTCCCCCCTCTTGATAAATATCCGGTTTATTTTTTGAAGATATGTATGCTCATGGCCGCCGGCTCCGTCCCCAGCACTCCCCCGCCGTTCAGGGTCAGGCCCACCCTGGGGTTTTCCACCTGTCTTTTTCCCGCTTCGCCCCGCAGCTGCCACACTATCTCGGCGATCATCCCCAGGCCGGTTGCGCCCACCGGATGGCCCTTGGTCACCAGGCCGCCGCTGGTGTTGAAGGCCACCTTGCCCCCGATCTCCGTCCAGCCTTTATCGATCCAGTCCTTTGCCTCTCCCGGCCCGCATACCCCCAGGTCCTCCATAAAGGCGTACTCGGAGATGGAGGTGGCGTCGTGCACCTCCACTACGTCCAGGTCCCCGGGACCTAAGCCGGCCTGTTCATACGCCAGGGGAACCATTCGTCTCACTATTCCCTCGCCGCCAAGGGGGACGTCGCTGATACCTGACTGGTTTACCGTTGCAGCCACGTATACAAGTTTATCAGTATAAGCGCGGGCGAAATCCTCGCTGGCGATTATCGCCGCCGCCGCACCATCGCTTATGGGGGCGCACATCAATCGGGTGAGGGGATAGGAGACCATGGGGGAATCCATGACCTCCTTCAGGGTCACCACTTCGCGGTACTGGGCATGGGGATTGAGGCTCCCGTTGTAGTGGTTCTTCACCGACAGCTTCCCGAAGTGCTCCGGCTGGGCCCCGTACTCCTTCATGTAATAACGGGCCAGGGCCGCATAGAAGTCCATGAAGATGGACCGGTTCACCCCGCTGCCCTCGGTGGAGACACCGCCCAGGTCCGACTTCTCGATCATCTCCACGATCTTATGCACTTCCTCGATGTCCACCGCCGTCCCCAGGGCCATGAAGGATTTCACCTTATCCTTGTCGTAGAGCTTTTCGGCGCCCAGGGCCAGCACGCAGTCGTACAGCCCGGAGGCCACCGACATCCATCCCAGGTGGAAGGCGGAGGAGGCGCTGGCGCAGGCGTTCTCCACGTTGAAGATGGGTATGCCCTCGAT
>Ga0180434_10004216_pt1 | contig 17618 bp, 38 predicted proteins | sample SS_ome_7_FD_132453 | JGI IMG/M metagenome (GOLD analysis project Ga0180434, IMG submission 132453) | Hypersaline lake sediment archaeal communities from the Salton Sea, California, USA - SS_1_D_2 metaG | ecosystem: Environmental > Aquatic > Non-marine Saline and Alkaline > Hypersaline >...
CAACTTATAGAAATTCCATATACAAAAGGCATATCATCAACAAAGATTATAGGAGAAATTTACAAAGAAGGAATAACTCCTGATGATAGAAGAAAAAGATTAAAAAGATTGATATCATCAAAAGATTTAGTTAGGGTGATAGAATCACATAGTGGCTTATCAGCATTAGTGGCACAAAATACAAAATATAAAAGTAAAGAATTTGATGCTATTTGGGAATCATCATTTACTGATAGTTCATCAAAAGGAAAACCTGATATTGAATTGGTTGATTTTACGTCAAGAATCCATACAATCAATGAAATTTTAGAGGTTACAACAAAACCAATAATAGTAGATTTAGATACGGGAGGACAGACACAGCACTTCCGATATATGGTTAAGACCCTTGAGCGACTTGGGGTTTCAGCTGTTATAATTGAAGATAAAAAGTTTCCAAAAAAGAATTCTCTTATGAAAGGGGCAAAACATGTTCAAGAAGATATTGATGTCTTTTGTAATAAAATAAAAGTTGGAAGAAAAGCAAGAGTTACAGAAGATTTTATGATAATAGCACGAATAGAATCATATATTGCAGGAAAATATTTAGATGATGCAATGAAAAGAGCAAAAGCATATATACATGCAGGAGCTGATGGAATTATGATTCATTCTAAAGAATCAAATGCCACTCAAGTTGTGGAATTTGCAGAAGCATACAATAAGCTTAGAAATAGAAAACCTTTAGTGATTGTCCCAACAACTTATTCCCATTTTAAAGAAAAAGAAATGAAATATTTTGGTATAGATGTTGTTATCTATGCAAACCAATTGTTAAGAGCATCATACTCTGCAATGAAAGAAGTAGCAGAAGATATTTTAGCTTTTGAATGTAGTGAAATTGGAGATGAATATGCAAAACCAAAAGATATTTTCAAAATAACAAATAAGGATGTGAAATAACGGTTTCATGTGGTCACAGTGAGTATGCTTGGATTGATTTATTACCTCTAGTTCCTTTTCCGATTGGTAGAATGAAAAATGGCAAGTTACATTTTCATAGTTGGGCTTGGGGTAATGATAAAAAAGGAACATATCTTTATTGTGGAGATATTAATTGTGATGCTAAATATTATCCAAAGAAATGGATGTTAAAATAATGCAATCAATAGAAGATTTCAAAGAAGTAGTAAGCATACTGCGAAAGAATCAAATAGAAATATGGGCTGACTTGGGAGCTCTATTAGGTTTTGAAAGAGAAGGACATCTTTTAGAATGGGAAGAAGATATTGATTGTGGAACACTTCATACTAAAAAAGATTTTTTAAAAGCAAAAGATGATTTAGAATCAAAAGGTTGGCGAATGTTTGACAAATACAAAGGATTAGCTATTCAAAATGGACAAACAAAAATTGATATCAAATACTATATCGAAACAAAAAATTCAGTTTATGCTTATTTTGTAGTTTACAAGCATAGATGGATTCTTAAATACTGTGATTTTGTAGGTTGGTTTATGAGAGATTATCCAGCGGAATATAAGTATGAAACTTCTCTTTCAAAAGAAAAACTAAAGCTAATGGAAAAGATATCAAAAGCTGTTCCTCAATCTATTAAAAAAATCATAATAAATATAAATGACCTAATCTATTATAATTATGGGTTAAGTGGATTTAAAATATGCTTCCCGAAAAGCTATATTTTACCATTATGCGTAACCCGCTTGGATGGGTACCCATTTAGGGTACCTTCCTCTCCAAAAAAATTACTTGAGTTAACATACGGAAAAAATTGGAAAAAACCTTTAAAAATTATTTCTGGCACAGATAGATACACTGATGGCTCAAGCCGATATTTAACAATAAGAGTTATGGAACAAAGACCTGATTTAGTGGAGCAGGAGAGATATGTATAAACTAAAAGAAAGTACTAAAAATCATCAAAACCAACTTGAACGGTGGCTTAATTATGAAGACTCAATTGGAAGAAAAGGAATTGATATTTTTAACAAGAATGGAATCACATTTGTCAATGGAAACGAAAAAGCAGATATTGGAATATCTTGGCACGGATTTAAAGTAGAAGGTATGGAACCAAAAGATTGTATCTTAATGAAAAACGAACCTCCTATTTACTATTCTTTATTTAATAAAAAGTTATGTGATTCTATTTACAATCTTAAGTTTTTAGCTACAATGAGTAGTCATAAACTTTTTGGGTTTGATTCTTATTACTATAACATTCCCAGGTATGAATTTAAACTAACAGAAAAGTATTTCGATGTTCCCAAAGATAAACATTTATGTATGATATTAAGAAATAAACCTTTTTCTTATTATATAAATGCAATATCAAAGGGAAGAGAATACAATAAAAAAAGTTTACTTAAATATAGAAAACAGATGAATAAAATGTTTTGTAAACATCTTGGCAAAAAGTATTACGAATCATATGGTGGTCCTTGGAAAGGAAAATGTTATCAGGGAGAAATCAAAAGCAATGGTAAGTGGGAAATATTCAGTAAGTTTAAATTTACATTCTGTCCAGAAAATTCAAAGTTTGATGGATATGTTACAGAAAAACCAATCCAACCAATGTGTTGTGGTAGCATACCTATATACTGGGGAGCAAATGATGTTTGTGATTATCTGCCGGCTGGAACTTATATTAATGCTTGTGGTCAGCCCTTTGTTGATTTAATTGATATGATTCTAAATATGTCAGAAACAGAATATAGTAAATACAGGGATAGAATCAAAAGGTTTATTACTACAAAAGAAAGTGAATGTTTTTCATCTTACAAATTTGCTGAAAATTTTATTAAAGTTTTGAAAGAGGTCAAAAAATGAAAACGGCTTTAGTAACAGGAATTACAGGACAAGATGGAAGCTATCTTGCAGAGTTATTATTAGATAAGGGATATGATGTTCATGGGATTGTAAGAAGGGGTTCTACAATTAACACAAGAAGAATTGACCATCTGTTATTCCCCGATGAAAGAATCAAATTGCATTACGGTGACTTGGGTGATTCTGCTTCAATTATTAAATTACTTTTAAAGATTAGACCTGACGAAGTTTATAACATTGGCTCAATGAGTCACGTCAGAGTATCATTTGACATTCCTGCATATACAGGAGACATAACTGGACTTGGCGTCTGTCGTCTTTTAGAAACCATCCAAAGTTTGAGAGACTCCGATATATTACCTCCAAAAATAAAATATTATCAGGCGTCAAGTTCGGAAATGTTCGGTATATCTCCTGCACCTCAACATGAGGAAACACCAATGATTCCTGTTTCTCCATACGGCTGTGCAAAACTTTATGGCTACCACATGACAAGAGCATACAGATTTGGATATGGTCTTTTTGCATGTAATGGAATATTATTTAATCATGAATCACCCCGTCGCGGAGAAACATTTGTTACAAAGAAAATTGTAAGAGCTGCTTGTAGAATCAAATTAGGAAAACAAAAATATCTTACACTTGGAAATCTTGATGCTAAAAGGGATTGGGGATTTGCTGGTGATTATATGGAAGCAATATATAGAATTATGCAATATTCAAAACCTGATGATTTTGTAGTTGCAACTGAACATTATTATTCTGTTAAAGAATTTTTAGATTTAGTATTTGATAAGTTGGGATTATCAATTGACAAACATGTTAAAACAGATAACAAATATACAAGACCAAATGAAGTACCCGAATTAAGGGGAGACGCATCAAAAGCTCAAAGTGTTCTAAATTGGAGACCAAAAATAGATTTTGATTCTTTGGTAAATATGATGATTGATTCCGCAATGGAAGAAGAAAGAAATGGGAAGATAACAACTGCATGAATAAAAGACCAAGAAAATGTATGGAATGTGGAAAGCCTTCTTATGGAAGAAGATGCATGGAATGTTTCAAAAAGGAAACAAGTCCAAGCAAACAAGTCACAAGAATAAGACAAAGAATAAGACTGAGGAAGTATAAATGAAATTAACACAGATTCATAATGATAAAAGGGGAAAAATTCTTTTACTCACCGAAGATTTAAAAGAACATGAAGAAATAACTATTATGACATGCAAGAAAGGTTTTGCACGTGGTGGCTGTATTCATAAAGATAATGATGAATATTGCACATTGTTGGAAGGAACAGCAACTTACTATGTTAATAAAATTCATGTTCCATATATAAAAATGACAAAAGGGAGCACAATCAAAATACCAAAAAATAGTCCTCATTATTTCGTAGCAACATCGGATTGTATTATGCTTGAATGGGGAGCAACACCTGTTGAAAAGCAAGAAAAACATAAAGAATTTAGAAAGAGAGTTGATGAGATAAATGGAAAAAGCTAAATCATATTTTAAAATAACATCTTGGGTAACAGAAGATGACCAACCATATGTAACATCAGAAACAGATTTTCCAAATGAAATGTTAGCAGTTCAAATTGCTATGATGATTGCTGAGTGTGATATGATTAAAAGGGAATTGTTAGAAATTTATGATGAATGTGAACCAATAGTTAGGGGAACAAAAAATGACTACTAAACTTCATTTAGGATGTGGAAATAAACATATACCAGGTTATATACATATTGATGTTGCTGACTATTCACATATAGATTACAAGCGTAGCATACATGACTTACCCATGTTTGCTGATGATAGTGTAGACTATATATATTGTTGTCATGCTTTAGAGTATTTTGATAGAACAATGGGTTGCTTGGCATTAAAAGAATGGTATCGAATCTTAAAACCTGGTGGCATATTAAGACTTGCTGTTCCAGATTTTGAAGCAATTGTCAACATTTATCTAAAAAACAATAACATAGAATCACAGGGAATATTGGGTCCTCTTTATGGTAAAATAGTTATAAAAGAAGAACAACCGAATGGTGATTCTTTAAATAAGTTCCTTTATCATAAAACAGCTTATGATTTCAAATCCCTTAGAAAGATTTTGAAAGAAATTGGGTTTAGAAGAATCAAAAGGTATGAGTGGAGAGAAACAGAACATTGCTTTGTAGATGATTTTGCAGCAAGTTATATTCCTCATATGAATTTTGAAAATGGAACTTTGATATCATTAAATATGGAGGCAAGAAAATGAGATGTAATAACTGCTTTTGGTTTCCAATGGAAGAAAAATGTGCAATAACTTTAGTATGCCCTAATTGTGGTTATGAAATAGAAGATAGTTGGGATTTTGAGGGTGAGTGCGGAGAATGGAAATGTTATGAATGTGATAAATATTTTCATTGGTCCCGTCATGTCTCAGTTTCTTATTCAACTTTATTTGAATGTGAAAAAAACAAAGAAGAGCATGAATGGAATGATTGGACATATTGTCCATATGATTATGATGTTTACTTACCTAATGAAGTAGAAGACCATTATTTTAGATATTGCAAGAGATGTGAAAACATAGAAAGAGTAAAGTTAAAAGATTTGCAAGAGGAAAAATGAATATATTTAAAACCATAGCTAGAATTATAATATGTGTATCAGTAACAGTAGTATATGCTTTTTGTTTATATAGTTTTGCTATGTGGTTAGCAAGTTTTTAAATAAGGAGATAAATATGACAGAAGAAGATGTAGATTTATTACAAGCAGAAATTGATGATTTAAATGACAAGATAGATAAACTTGAAAGAAAAGTTGATGAACTTGAATATGAAAAAGAAGAATTAGAAAATAAAATACAAAAAGCAATAGATGAGTTGTATTAATATGATACCACAAATGGAACCTACTTATGGAAAAGAAGAAAAAGAGGCTGTTGCAAAGTATTTAGACTCTGATGCTTGGCTGATGGAGCACAAACAAACCCACAAGATGGAAGAAATGATGTGCAAAATAACAGGCTCAGAATATGCAGTCATGGTTCCAAATGGAACACTAACTCTCATAGCATCCTTAGTAGCTGCAGGAGTAAAACCACATGATGAAGTAATAGTTCCTGATTATACAATCATAGCCTCAGCAACCTGCGCATCTTTCATAGGAGCAAGACCTGTATTTTGCGACGTAGAAAACAAAACTTATGGGCTTGATGTTCAACATCTTAACCAACTTATAACTGATAAAACAAAAGCTATTATCCTTGTCAGCATAAATGGTAGACCACCTGCACATGCTTTAGATATTATAAGATTAGCAGATGAATATCAAATTCCTGTCATTGAAGACTCTGCTCAAGCCTTGGGTTCCTATTATGATTTCACACCCTTTGACGCACATATAGGAACCCTCGGTTTGATTGGAAGCTTTTCTTTTAGTGTTTCAAAAATAGTTACAATGGGAAATGGAGGCACAATAGTTACTGATGATGAAGATATATACAAAGAACTCTTATTCTTAAAGAACTTCGGACGTCTCAAAGGAGGCATGGACCGAAACTACTACCCAGGAATAGACTTAAAGTTTAATGATGTTTTAGCAACGATAGGTATAGAACAATTGAAAAAACTCGATGATAGAATCAAAAGGAAAAAAGAAATGTATAAACTATATGAAGAGCAACTTCAAAATTGTGATAAAGTTGAATTTATTGATACTGATTTGCAAATTACTTCTCCTTGGATGAATGATATTCTTTTGCCAGATGAAACAACCAGGGAGAAACTTATCCAGCATCTCAGTGGTAAGGGAATTGGTTCCAGAAAATTCTATCCAGCGATTCATACCCAGGAACCATTTCCTTCACCACACACAAGATTTTTTAATTCAACCAAAGTATCAAAAAGAGGTTTATGGTTACCATCTTCTCTTAAGCTAACAGATGAAGATATAGTTATGATTTGTGATGAAGTAAAGAAGGGATTGAAATGAATCAAAAACAAAAGAAGAAGATAATAGGTTTATATTTTTGGGTTACATGGCTAGTAATTGGAATGTTTTTAGGCTTGGGATTAACTATGTTATTTGATAAACCAATTTTAGCAACTTACTTATTTGTTTTTGCATTTGGTTTATCTTTTATTGAATATTTTATTTTGAGATGTTATCAAGAAATAGAGGTATCTAAATGAGAAAGTATGATAATTTTAAGTTTAGGGTTATCAAAAAAATGAGAGCAAGGGCTCTTACATATAGAGACGAATCAAATACCCCCGAGCAGTATAAAGCATGGGAAGAAGTTGTTGATTGGTTTGATTCTTTTTTTAAACCTGAGAATAGATATCTTTCAAAATCAGGTTGTATTTGTTTGGAAATAAAAGATAAAGAAGTTAACAAAATAGATATGATAGGAGTAAAATGACTTGAGTCTTGAAGAATTTAGATTAGTGGAACCACATATCCCAAAGCGGGGAAAGTTATTAGAGGTTGGTTGTTATCCATTCAATATAACCAAAGAGTTGAGAAAAAAAGGTTATATGCTTTATGGTATTGATATCAACTACAACAGAAGAGACTTAAATGTTTTTAAATGTGATATTGAATTAGAAGCTTTACCTTTTCCCGATAACTATTTTGATAATGTATTAATGATGCAAGTTATGGAACATTTAGGTAGAAGACCGATGGGAGCTTTGAAAGAATTAAGGCGGGTTACAAAACCGGGGGGCAAATTGATTCTTTCTACTCCCAACTTCTTCTGTCTTAAAAATATATCTAAATTATTATTTACAGGCGTCCAACATGAATTAGTCAACCTCATAAAGCATAATGACTATACGGGACACATACGAACATATACAATGAAAGAATTAGAGATTTTGCTGAAGCATTGTGGTTGGAATGTAAAATATGGTAGATACTTATTTTACAAAAAAGATACATGGACTGTAGGCGGAGTTGTTACAAGACTAATACCAATGTTCCGGGACCATATACTTATTGTTAGTGAGGTTGCAAAATGATTAGTAAAAGATATCTATATGGAATCTTAGTTGCTTCTTTTATTGCATTAATCATGACCTTTAAGACATTTATTGATACTGCTTTGGATTATAATGATTTTGTCTTTTCATTTTTAGTAGAATTAGCTGTCTTATGGTTTTGGTATATGCCAACTATAGTATTGATATTACTTTGTATAATTATTTTAAAGGATATGAAAAAGGAGGAAAAAGGATGCGAGTAGGAATTAACGGCTTCGGTCGGATAGGAAAAGCAATAACAAGAATCAATATGAAACAAAAAGCATTTGATATTGCTATGATAAATGATATCAATTTAGATAATCAAAATTTGGCATATCAATTGAAGTATGATTCTACTTATGGAACGCTGGAAAATAATATAAGAGCAAATGACCATTACTTAAAGATAGATGGGCAAAGTATCCCAATATATCACAAAGAGAATATCAATGATGTACCTTGGCTTCTTGGTCACTGCGACATAGTAATAGATGCAAGTGGTGTTCATAGTAATGTTTTGAAGGCAAGAAAAATGAATGGCAAAAGAATCAAACATTGTATTGTTACTCACTCACCACAAACTGATTTAGTTGACAAACATATTGTTATGGGTGTCAATGAAAAATGTTTAGATGAAAAAGATTATTTAATTTCCAGCAGTATTTGTGATGCCAATGCAGTCACTCCTGTATTGAAAGCGTTAGATAAATCATATGGAATTTGTCATGGTTTTGTTACAACTTTGCACCCATACTTGAACTACCAGAACCTGCTGGATGGTCAGGCTGTTAGTTTTGGCTATCCAGGTACAACATACGGGCGGTATGAGTTAGGGCGGTCCTCTGTGGACTCCCTAATTCCAAAGCCAACATCTTGTATTGATGCTGTGTGTAAAGTTTTACCTCAGATGAAAGATAAGTTTGAAAGCATGTCTTTTAGAGTTCCAACAAAAATAGTTTCTGTCGCAGATATATCAGTTAAGTTAGAAAAGAATGTAGATGTTAGTGATATTCACAAAAAATTCAAAAGAAGAATGAAATATCAAAATTGGAAAGTGTTTGCTTTTAATGATGAACCGTTGGTCTCAATGGACTTTGCTGGGAATGATTTTTCAGCTGTTATAGATAGGAGATGGACAAAAGTTAATGAGGATTATGTTAAACTTGTACTTTGGTATGATAATGAATGGGGTTACAGCAGTAGGGTAGTTGACCTTGTGAAGTATTTGGAGGAGAAGTAAATGATTTTTAAATCAATAATACTTGGAGCAGTTGTAGCAATTATTTCAGGATTTATACCAAATGATATTGTTACAATATTTAGAGTCCCTGAGCACTTTCAATGGATAAGTTATGCTATGGATAAAACTGTTACAGGATATGGATTTATACTTCCGTGGAAACTTACATTTGACCCTCCTGCTATGTTTATAGGAAGTGAATATTATGATTTTATTACTTTAATAATTAATATAGCAATATTTAGTGTAATATTCTATGGATATTTTATATATGAAAAAACATAGGTAGGAGAAAGTCACTTTGGGGAAGGTAAAAAATCATAAAAACGTAAACGAAATTACATATTCAATAGAAAATCTATTAAATAAAACATAATAATATTAAATATCTAACCAATTTAAAATATAAAAGGAGAGAATGAAAATGAAAGAAGATGATAGAATCAAAAAGGAATATAGGTGCGGAGAGATTGTAATTATAAACCCATTCCCAGTTAAGAAGGCGAAAAAATGAGCAATCCAAATTTTATAGAAGTAGACACAGTAGAAGAAGCAAATAGAATTGACCTAACCAAATATAGATGGTCGGAGAAAATGAGTGCCAAGACAGGCAAGTATGTATTTGTCCTGAGGACTTACAAGGTGAGTGACAAATGAAAATAAGTAGTTTTTGTACTAAAATTTTAACTTTTATAGCTGGACTTGTCATTCTAAATCTGATAGCAATTATAGCTGGTGGACTCATGGAAGATATGTTTTTTGCAGCTCTCGGTATTGGTGGTATGATTGATTTGGCTTTTATTACAATACTTATGCTTTTCTTAGATAGGTTGGAGAATAAGTAATGATTCATGGAATAAAATTTACAAAAAAACTTTCAGGTTATTGTGATTTCTGTGGCTTAGCAACCATAGTTTTAGAATCAGAATCTTTTGATAATGGAAATGCATCAGAAACAACAATTAGAATATGTAGATGTTGTGCTCGGAATATTGATAATCTTTTTGAGATGGAGAATCCTGAGAAATGAAGTTTGAAGTTAAGTTTAAATGTTATGAATGTAAAAAAGAGTTTAGCTACAATGATGGTGTTATAGTTCCGTTACCAGCAAAAACTTTTTTTATTTGTTATTCTTGTGTGAAAAAGAATAAAGAAAAAACAATAGGGGAAATGTTAGAGAATGAAAATTAACTTGATGGTTAAGTAGGTTGTGAGAAAATCGGATATTGGCAATTTTGGAAAAAAGTATTAAAAGATTTAAAAAATGATACTTTTGTTAAAGCTGTTGGTAAAGTTTTTTTAATGATAATTTCAGTAACAACGATATCTGTTTTTTTACTGAACTTGATAAACAAACTTACTAATAATTTTACTTTAGCTTTTAGCATTTTTATAGTAAGTTTAATTTTATCATTATCATATATTATTTATTATATGGAGAAGGTATTAATATGATTATACTTATAGGCGGAGTAGCAGGAACAGGTAAAACTTCACTTGCAAGAAAATTATGTGAAGAATATGAAATTGACCATAGACTCGGTACAGGTTTTATAAGAGAAATTGTCAAATGTGAAAAAGGATTAAAAACATTAGATTGTCATACATATTTGATATCAACTATGCAACCTTACAATCATTTGGCAAAACAAACTGATTTGATGAAAGAATCAATAAATGCTTGCATAGACCGAGCTGACCGAGAAGGAACAGATTTAGTTATTGAAGGCAACCATTGTCTTCCTTGGGTTATTGATAATCCTAAAGTAACTCATTCTGTCATTCTGTACATAGATAATGAGAATGTTCATAAATCAATGGTTAGAGGAAAGACACATTCTAAAAGGGAAATCACAGAAGAAGAATTTGGAAGGATAAGAGAGATGCAAGAATCAATTTTATATCTTGCTGAAACCAATGGAACCCCTTATATAGAAGTGAGCGGGGGTCTTTTTGAAACTTTGAAAAATGTTAAAGGGATAATAAATGATTGATGTAGTTATAGTTGCTGCTGGTAAAGGTACAAGAATGCAACCTTTTACATTTGAAAAACCTAAAGCATTAGTTCCAATAAAAGACAAACCTCTGCTACAACATCAAATAGATGCACTTGAAGGGTTAAATATAGGAAATCTTATTATTGTAACAGGTTACATGCGTGGTACAATTAAAGCATACTTATATAAACATAATATTAAACATAAAATTGCAATTAATAAAATCTATAAAAGAACTGAATGTGGACGGTCCTTAATTTGTGGGTTAAGAAAAACAAAAAGAACAGCAATTTGTATAGTTGGAGATTTACTGTTTACAAAAGAAAATATTAAAAAATTAATAGAATCAAAAGGCAACAGTATCTTAGTCCGTGAACCTAAACCATCTAAACTTGGACAAAAGGTGGAAATTGTTGATTCATTTATTAGTAATATTAGTTTGGGTGGATATAATTCATATCAAGCTGAAGCAGTTGGTCCTGTAAAGCTATCAAAAAAAGCAATTGATAATATCATATATGAGTTTGATAATCATTCCAGTTATGACTTTAAAACTAATGTGCACTGTTATTCATTATTAGGTTCATTTGCTAATGAATTAAAAATGAAACCCATTTTTATTGATGACAAAGAATGGATGGAAATAGATTCACATTTTGATTGGAAGATTGCTAACAGATTTTGGAACTATTAATTTTTTCATAATCTTTAAATAAATATAAATTATTTTAAATTGAGGGAGAAGAATCAAATGACACCTTTTGGAATTATAATGGCTTTTATTTTTTTGGTTTGGAGTTTTGTATCATTTCGCTGGTTTGTAATGAGTGGAGATATTTATGTATTTTTAAGAGGAAACTTTGTTATAGTTGTTGTTGGTTACATTTTAATTTTAGTATTTTATGGATATGTGAGAAGATGGTTAAATGAGTGATTATGCAGTATTTGCGGAAAAGTATAGACCAAAAACATTAGATTCGGTAGTTGGACAAGAACATATCATGGAGTTCTTTAAAGGGTTTGCCAAGAATAAAACAATTCCACACATGATGTTTGCCGGACCACCAGGAACAGGTAAGACAACAATTGCCAAAGCTTTAGCAAGAGAAATATTTGGTGATGAATGGAAAAGTTGTTTTTATGAAACAAATGCAAGTGATGCAAGAAAACTTTCTGATATAAGACAAAAAATTAAAGAGATTGCAAGAGTTTCACCAATTAATGCCGACTATAAGATAATTTTTATGGATGAAGCGGATAGTTTAGACCATTTAGCACAACCTGCTTTAAGAAGAATCATAGAAGACTACTCTGATATATGTAGATTCATACTAAGTTGTAACTATCCCAGCAAGATAATAGAACCAATAAAAGATAGATTGGTTGAATTTAGATTTAGAGCACTTAAACCAACAGAAGCTGCTATCATGCTTAGAAAAATAGTAGAAGCTGAACAAATTGATATCAATAAATCATCTGTTCACACTTTAGCAACATTAACAAAAGGTTCTATGAGAAAAGCATTAGGATTACTTTCAGCATTCAAGATGGCAAACATAGATAAAATAGATGATACAAAAGTATATGATTCTGTTTATTGGGTTTCAGATGAAGATATTAAGAAATGGATTATTTTGATGATTCAAGGAAATCTTAACAGTGTAGATAAACAGCTTGATATTTTACTTAGAGATAAATCTTATACTCATTATGAAATATTTGAATCAATAAATAGAATTGTGAAAGAATCAAAAAGTATACCAACTGAAGCTAAACTAAGAATTTTACAAAAATTGAGTGAAACCGAATATAGATTATCAATGGGTGCAAGTGAATACATACAATTAAAAGGTTTAATGGTCTATATGATGTTGGTATTTAAAAAATACATGAGGCAAGAAAAATGAAAATGAGATATAAAGTATTAGGAACACAGAAAGTTGGAGATTTTGTACGAATTCTTTTAAGGAACGATAATCCAATAGAAGAAAAAGAAACATTTAATCCATTTGAAATGGCTGAGCAAGGTTTAGATTTTTCTAAGCTGATGCAACAAGCTGAAAAGATGGCAATAAAAACATCAAACCAAGACACTATAACTATTCCTTTTGAAGAATGGAAAAAACATGAATTTAAGATAGATGATTTTCTTTGGTTAGAAGTATCTATTGAATAGGTGGGTTTATGGCACACAAAATTTCAAAAGCGGATGCTATCAAAAAATATGAAAGAGAATTAAAGAACAAAGAACTTATTAAACAGGGTAAACAAGTTAAATCTAATAGATGGGAAAGAAAAAGAAAAGCAAGGGAAGAATCAAAAAAGAAATGGTATGATATGTTAACAAGACGTGGTGGACTTGCCAAAGAAGATAAAAGCAAAGAAAATAAAGAAGATGTACAGGAATAAGGGAACTATTTGTATCGTCCCAGGATGCACAAAAACTGCATCTTGTAGAGGTCTTTGTAGAAGTCACTATAACTTTGAAAAGACAAGACAAAAATATCAATTGGTGTAAAAATGCAAGAATTAATAATATTTGCTTTAATACATATTCTATTAGCTGTTGCTATTGCTATACCGATGGGAACACTACATGAATATTTACATTTTAGAAAAGCAACACAGCTTGGATGTAAAGTCACAAGAAATTATAGAAAAAACGAAACTGTGGTTGAAGGTGATGACGACCCAGCAATTGCAAAGCAAATAAAACAGGCTCCATATAAATTAATTATACCTATATCTATTATATTATTAATAATAGGATTGTATTTTTTTATTCTTGGAGTCATTATGGGTTCAGTTGGTACACTTTTAATACATGCTATATCATATCCTTTGGAGGGAAGAGAAAGAAATGTTAGACATAAGTCAAAGTCAGATTAACTTATTTAGACAATGTCCGTATGCTTATGCTTTAAGATACATACATAAAAAAGAAGCTATCATGTGGGACCCATCTATAGTGGAAGTGGGTTCCAGAGTGCATCAGGCTATTGAAGACTATTATAAATGTTCCATTATAGGGAAAAATAAGGAGGGTATCTTTGAAAAAGTTTATCAAATTTTAAGGAATGATTGGGATACTACTTTGCCTGCAAGTTTTTTGAAAAAAGCTTATGTATGCTTAGAGCACTTCGCTGAATTTGAAATGAATAATATTAATAAGGGTCGGGAAGTTCTACCCATGTCAGAGGTTGATATTAGATGTAACGGGCTTCGTGGGATAATAGATTACCTTGACTTAAGTAATAATAAATTAATAGACTTTAAAACTAACACCAGAGCAGGAATAGGATATGCTAATAAGATGCAAGCTGTTATGTATGGTATTTTAGTTAAAGAAAAGTTTAATTATGATATTCCATATTTTACATTACAATTCTTATATCCTGGAGAAACAAGGATTATAAAATATGATTCTAAATTAGATAAAGTAAGAGAGCAGTTATATGATTATGTTGAACAAATACAAGAATCATGGAGAAGACAACATTTTCCAAAACTGCCAAGAACAAAAAGTACTTGTAATAATTGTAATTATAGATTTTATTGTGATGGAGTTTAAAAGAAGGTGGTAAAATGTTTAAGCGGAATAAAAAAGAAATTGATAAACTGTATGCAAAACTTGAATTGCAAATAGATGAAATCAAAAAGCTAAAAAATGACTTAGATAACAAAATCAAAAGAATAAGAATCTTAGAGGAAGCTTTGAAGACGGTGGCTAATGGAAGTAAAGATATGATTACTATAATTTCAAATCATGATGAAGCATTAGGTAGTCACAAAAAAGGATTGACTGATTTGGATAATAGAATTAAAGACTTAGAAAAGGTATTAGAAAAAGATAAAGTAGGAGATATGTTTGGATAAAACAAACATTAAGAAAATTTAAACAAAATTAGTAATAAAGTTACTTAATGGGTTTATTAAGAAACTTGGTAATTAAATTAGTGGTGGAAAAATAATGGAAAAAGTTGTAGGATATGTTAGGGTTTCAACTCCCAAGCAAACTAAAGGACATAGTATAGAATATCAAAAGGAAGCCATTAAAAAATATTGCAAAGCTTATAATTTAGAATTAGTTAAAATTTACAAAGATGAAGGATTATCAGCTTACAAGGATAGACCAGATTATGAAAGAATGTTAAAAAGAGTATATGAAGAAAACATACAAGGTATCATTGTTAATGACTTAACAAGGTTTGGAAGAAGTACTTCTGACCTTCTTATGCAAATAAAAGATTTAGATAGTAAAGGTAAAAAATTAATATCTATTAAGGATAATATTGATATATCAACTAAAAATGGTAGATTAATGCTTGGCATGTTATCACTTATTGCTGACTATGAAAAAGAAACAATATTAGAGAGAATGGAAGCTGGGCGAGAAATAGCAAAGAAAGAAGGTACTAAATTTGGAAGACCAAAAGTTAACATAGATTGGGAACTAGTAAAAATGCTTAGACCTGATGTTAGTTGGACACAAATTGCAAAAAAGGTTAATGTTAGTTGTCCAACAATAATTAAAAGAGCCAAGGAGAAAGGAATAGATTGACATGGCAAGATACTTTAGGAAGGTTTTATGGAACACCCAAAAACTACTATACAGATTTTTCCTTAGATTACATCATAAGATGCGAATCAACACATTTCTTATTTTCTGCATTTTTGGGCTTGCTGGGGTTTTACCTGATGCGGACCATATTATTGCACCTTCACTTGGAACAATTAGACCATTACATATTCCCTATTTCATTTTTGTTTGGGTTATGTTCATCTGTTACTGTGCATATGTTTATAGATGCATTCACAACAATAGCTTAGGAGTTAAAAATGGATTGGAAAACAATTAGTTGTAAAACCTGCAAATACAAAAAGAAATGTAAAGGAGTATCAAAGGGAAGTAGAAAATGCCAAGAAAAATTAGGCTTAATGGAAAAGAAAATAGAACCATCTTATCATCCACATTTATTGTTGTGGGCTTTATACAATGTCAATGGAGGTAAACCAAATGTCAAAACTGAAACCGAATGATGTTAGAAAATTGAGTCATCAAAAAACTGAAAATTTATTAAAAGAAAAACAAAATGAGTTAATGTATAACAAAGCAAGAAATCAACAAGGTGAAACTAAAAATATAGTAAGAAAACTAAGAAAGGAAATAGCATTAATAAAAACAATCAAAAGGGAACGTGAACTTTATGACAGATGATTTAGTTAGAAAACCAAAGGGAAGATACTTAATACCAATCGGTCTTCTAATAGTGATTATGTTTATAGGAACTTTAATCTTAGGACTTACTCTTATACCACAACCAAGTTTTAAAGTTATAGGAAAAGCATCAATAGGTCTTAGTGGAGCATCAGGTCAAAATAGTACAAACATAACACAGATTGCAGTTAATCCGTATGGACAATTAGTAGATGCTATTTTAGTTGAAGGAACTTTATATGAAAAGGTTTGGGATGAATCAACAAATGATTTTTTGTTAAAACCTTTACCTGAAGAAAAATATGATAACTTGTTTTTAAGTATTAAAGATTTTCAAGGAAAGACTTCATATCATATTGGACACTTTACAAACAAATCCATATACATCAATAGGTTAAATACTGATTTGTTACCATTAAGTGGGGACTTATTGATGGAATTTATATTTGAATACCGATTTCCATCAGTTTCTTGTTCATGTCAATCTAAAAATTACAGTTATGTCTTTCAACCAGTAATTGCATTTGGGTATGAAACATGATTTGGCAAGATTATGTTATTGCTATTGTCAGTTTCGCATTTGGATTTATGATTCTTCCTCAAATCATAGATTCTTATAAAGGTAAATCATATATTAATTTAGTTACCGCTTCCCTCACAGTATCAGGGTTAGTAGTAATGGGATTTACATTCTCAACTATGAGTATGTGGATATCAGCTGGAGCAAATGTGTCTACTTGTTTTATGTGGACATTATTGCTTTACTTTGCATTAAAAAATTACAGGGGATTAAGAAATGGACGTACCGTTATCAGTAGAAGCAGTAGAAAAAAATAATCAAGAATATTTATCTATTTGGACTAATCAAGATAATAAGTTTGTAGAATCTCCAATTAGACCTTATTTTTATTCTTTAGATAAGTTAGATATACCGTGCGCTAAAGTTACAAAAGTTATAAAAACAAGAATATCAAATAACAAAAAAACCTTTTTTTATAAATATGAATTTGAAACAAGAAAGGAACTTAAAAAATATAGAAGTAATAGAACATTTGAAGATAACATACCTTTTGTTTTAAGAAATAGAATTGATAATCCTGATGTGTATAAAAAGTTTGCAAATACCAATCCTTTAAAATTTAACTTTATAGATATAGAACAATACTGCCCTGATACAAAACTATTTCCAACATATGAAGATAGAATAACATCTATAAGTTTTGCTACAAATGACCGAAAAATAAAAACAATGTATTTGAAAAAAGATTCAATGGAAGATAAAAAACTTTTAGAATTGTATAAACAAAAATA
>Ga0180434_10004217_pt1 | contig 17613 bp, 13 predicted proteins | sample SS_ome_7_FD_132453 | JGI IMG/M metagenome (GOLD analysis project Ga0180434, IMG submission 132453) | Hypersaline lake sediment archaeal communities from the Salton Sea, California, USA - SS_1_D_2 metaG | ecosystem: Environmental > Aquatic > Non-marine Saline and Alkaline > Hypersaline >...
CGCTTGTACACCCGGTCGTCGAACATGTCTTTCGGTCCGGGGTCGGAGAGCAGCAGATCCTGCGGCAGGCGGTCGAGCCGACGGTGGTGGGTGGTCGCCAGGGCCTCGGCGGTCGGACCGCCGGAATGCTCCGACCACAGCCATTCGGCGTAGCAGGCGAATCCCTCGTGCAGCCAGATGTCGCGCCAGCGCCGGGCGGTGACGCTGTTTCCGAACCACTGGTGGGCCAGTTCGTGGGCGACCAGCCGTTCGTGTGTCCGGTTGCCGTCGCAGTGGTTGGCTCCGAAGATCGATATCCCCTGCGCCTCGAGGGGGATTTCCAGATCGTCGTCGGTGACGACGACGGTGTACCCGGCGGCGAACGGGTACGGCCCGAACAGTTCGACGAACAGCTTCATCATCTGGGGCTGTCGGGCGAAGTCGTGATCGAAGCCGGCCCGCAGCCGGTCCGGCAGCACCACCTGCATGGGCACTTGGGGTTTGGTCTGTGGGTGGGTCATTTGGTGAAGGTTGTACCGGCCGATCTGCACGGTGGCGAGGTAGGTCGAGGTGGGTTCGGCCTGCTCGTAGGTCCATTCGGTGGAGGCGGCGCGTGCGCGACGGTTCACCAGCTTGCCGTTGGCGACGGCCCGGTAGGGATTGTCGGTGCTGATCTTGATCCGGTAGCTGGCCTTGGCGCGGGGATGGTCGTCGCAGGGAAACCACGACGGTGCCCCGTTGGGTTGACCGGCGACCAGCGCACCGTCGGCCAACTCCTCGAAACCCACCTCCCCCCATGCCGTCTGGATGGGCCGAGGGGTGCCCGCGTAGCGGACGCTCACCGACATCGCCGACCCCGACGGCAGCGCTGCGGGCAGTCGCACCGACAGCTTGCCCGCGGCGGTGGCGAAGTGCGCGGGCCGGCGGCCGTTGACGGTCACCTTGCCGACAGCGAGGGTGTCGGCAAGATCAAGGGTGAAGCTTCGCAAGGTGGCCAGTGTCACCGCGGTGATGGTCACGGTCCCGCTGAGCCGGTTGCTGGCGACCTTGTAATCGAGGTCGATCTCATAGCGCGAAATCCGGTAACCGAAGTTACCGCTGCGGGGCAGGTAGGGGTCGATCACCGGCACCTGTTCGGGCCGTTTGGCGGCCTGCTTCACGCCGGACCCCCCTGCGACGCGGTCTCCGATTTGGCTTTCTTCGCCTGCCACGGCGCTATGGGATTGCCCTGCCAGCGGGTGGCGGGCGGCACCTCGTCCCCGCGCATCACCAGTGAGGCCGGCCCGACGGTCGCCGATTCGCCGATCCGGCAGGCCGGCAGGGCCACACAGTGCGGCCCGAGGGTGGCGCCGGGTTCCAGCACGACGGTGTCCATCCGCATGATCCGGTCGTGGAACAGATGGGTCTGCACGACGCATCCTCGGTTCACCGTGCTGCCCGCCGCCAGGGTCACCAGGTCGGCCTCGGGAAGCCAGTAGGTCTCGCACCACACCCCGCGGCCGATCTTGGCGCCCAGGGCGCGCAGCCACAGGTTCATCACCGGCGTCCCGGCCGCCGCGCGGGCAAACCACGGAGCGGCGACGGTCTCGACGAATGTGTCCGACACCTCGTTGCGCCACACGAAGGAGGACCACAGCGGGTGCTCGTCGGGCCTGATCGGCCCCACCACAATCCATTTCGCCGCCACAGCGGCGCCGCCGGCGACGGCGCCGGCGGCCAGCAAGACGACGCCCGAGCACAGCGCGGCCAGGCCGTAACCGCCCCGCAGCGCGATCGCCTGCAGGGCGGCCAGCACCCCGGCGCCTATCGCGAAGGTCACCATCACCGGTATCAGCCGGCAGGTCTCGACGGCGGCGCGCATCACTTTGAGGCGCAGCGGCGGGGCGTAGGTCAGCGCGGCGTCGGCCTGGTCGGCGTGGCGCCGCAGCCGGATCGGCGGGCTGCCCAGCCACGAAGAGCCCTTCTTGGCCTTGTGCGGGGTGGCCGAGAGCACCGCGACCAGCCCGTCCTCGGGGACCCGCCGGCCGGGTTGGGTGATACCGGAGTTGCCCAGGAAGGCCCGCCGCCCCACGGTGGTCTTGGCGACGTGGATCCAGCCGCCGCCGAGTTCGTAGGAGGCCACCATCGTGTCGTCGGCCAGGAAGGCGCCGTCCTCGATCACGGTGAACTTGGGCGTCAGCAGCGCGGTGGAGATCTCAGTGTCACGGCCGACCCGGGCGCCCAGCAGACGCAACCACACAGGCGTCAGCAGACTGGCGTACAGCGGGAACAGGTAGTTGCGGGCATCGTCCATCAGCCGCTCGGTCGCCCACAACTGCCAGCCCACCCGGCTGCGCACCGGGTGGTACCCCTCCCGCAGTCCGATCGAGAGCAGTCGCACGCCCAGCACCGTCAGCGCCGCGTACACCGCCAGAGCGAGCAGGGTCGCACCCGGCAGCCACGGCGCGGCGGCGGTCACCGCTTGGGAGAGCGAGGCGCTGTCCCGGGCCGCCCAGGCCAGCACCGCCAGGCCGGCGCCCATCGACAGCAATGGCAGCCCGCCGAACAGCAGCGAGGAGATCCCGTAGACCGCCACCCACTGCACGGCCCGCGGCGGTCGGTGTTGAGGCCAGGGATGCCGGGCCTTGCCCGACTTCACCGCCGGAGAACCCTTCCAGTACTGCCGGCTCTTGACCCGGCCGACCACCGCGGAGCCGGGCGCGACGTCGGCGTCCTTGCCGACCTCTGCTCCGGGCAGCAAGGTGGTGCGGGCCCCGATGGTCGCGTCGTTGCCGATGGTGATGGGGCCGACATGGAAAAGATCGCCGTCGATCCAGTGTCCGGTCAGGTCGACCTCCGGCTCGACCGAACTTCGGTTGCCCAGGGTCAGCATCCCGGTGACCGGCGGGGTGGAATGCAGGTCCACACCCTTGCCGACCCGGTTGCCCAGCGCGCGGGCGTAGTAGACCAACCATGGTGCGCCGGAGAGGTTCTCCGCACCGCTGGCCTCGGCGAGCCGCTCGGCCAGCCAGACCCGCAGATGCTCCGCCCCTCCGCGGCGGTAGGTGCCCGGGCGCAGGCCGGCCATCAGCACCCGCGCGCCCAGGACCGCTATGCCCATCCGGCCCAGCGGGGTGATGAAGACCAGGAAGGCGGCCAGCACAACCCACCAGTCGACGGTCACCAGCCAGGGCAGCGGGTGCACCCGGGCGGTGAGGTTGTTGATCAGGGCCAGCCAGGTCACCCACTGCAGGCCGGTCAAGGTGGCCAACGGCACCGACAGCAGCACCTGGGCCGCCCGGGCGTCGGCCGGGACGGGGCTGATGCTGCGCGGCGTTGCACGCAGCGGGGCCGCCTGTGCGCCCATCTCGTCGAGGAACCCGGCCAGTGAGCCCAGCCGTGGATGGTCGTAGAGATGCGCCACCGTCATCTGCGGGTACCGGGCCCGCAGTGCGACGACCAGTTGCGCCGCGGCCAGCGAACCCCCGCCGAGGGCGAAGAAGTCGGCCTCCGGCCCGTCGACGCCGGTCCCCAGAACGTCCTGCCACAGCTCCGCCACCCAGCCCAGCGTGCCGCTGAGCTCGGCGCCGGGGTTCCCGGCGTCGCCCGGCGCGGGCCACGGCAGCGCGTCGCGGTCAACCTTTCCCGAGGTGCGGGTGGGCAGTTCGTCGACCAGCACCAGCCGTGGGACCAGCGCGGCCGGCAGCGATTCGGCAAGATGGGCGCGGGCGGCCGCCATGTCGAAACCGGGGTCGGTGGAGGCGATGTAACCGACCAGAATCGGTGTTCCGCTGGAGGTGCGGCGCACCGCTGCGGCGCCGCCGCTGACCCCGGGAAGATGCACCAGTGCCGAGTCGACCTCGCCGAGCTCGATCCGGCGCCCGCCGACTTTGACCTGATCGTCGGCGCGGCCGCAGAAATACAGGCCGTCCGGCTCGAGACGCACCAGGTCGCCGCTGCGGTAGGCGCGCCCCCAGCCCAGTTCGGGCATCGGCGCGAACTTCTCGGCGTCCTTGGCCGGATCCAGATACCGCGCCAGCCCCACTCCGCCGATCACCAACTCCCCGACATCGCCGGGCGAAACCGGCAGTCCGGAGCCGTCGACGACGGCCAGGTCCCAGCCCGGCAGCGGCAGGCCGATGCTGACCGTCCGGCCGTCCAGCCGCGATCCGCACGAGACGACGGTGGCCTCCGTCGGTCCGTAGGTGTTCCACACCTCCCGGCCGGCCCCGTCCTCACCGCCGGCCAGGCGCTCGGCGAGGTCCGGCGGGCACGCCTCGCCGCCGAAGATCAGCAGTCGCACCGCCTCCAGCGCCTCGGCGGGCCACAACGCGGCCAGGGTCGGCACGGTGGAGACCACGGTGATGTCCCGCGACACCAGCCACGGGCCCAGGTCCATACCGCTGCGAACCAGGGCGCGGGGCGCCGGCACCAGGCAGGCGCCGTGCCGCCAGGCCAGCCACATCTCCTCGCACGAGGCGTCGAAGCCGACCGACAGGCCTGCAAGCACCCGATCTCCCGGACCGATCGGATTGTGCTGCAGGAACATCCGAGCCTCGGCATCGACGAAAGCGGCGGCGCTGCGGTGGGTGACCGCGACTCCTTTAGGGGTCCCGGTCGAGCCCGAGGTGAAGATGATCCACGCGTCGTCACCCGGCGTCGGTCGCTTCGCGCTCCAGCCCCGCGACGAACCCGGCCCGCGTCGCAGGCCCGCCTCGCTGATGACCGCCGCCACCCCGGCCTCGCCGAACACCAGTTCGGCGCGCTCGTCGGGGTCGTCGGCGTCCACCGGGACATAGGCCGCCCCTGCGGCGAGGGTGGACAGGATGGCCATGTACAGCGAATAACTGCCCGAGGGCATCCGGATGCCGATCCGGTCACCGCGTCCTATGCCGCGGGCGGCGAGCCAACTCACGCCGGCCTCGATGTCGGAGATCATCTCGGCATACGTCAGCCGCACCGTGCCGTCGTCGATGCCGACGGCGTCGGGGAAGTCCGCGGCGGTCTGGTAGAGAACGTCGACCAGGGTCCGCGGAGCCGCAGCGTCCTCCGAGCGCAGGTATTGCGGGGGGATTTCGGGCGTCGCCACGCCTGAGCATCCTAGGGCCCGCAGGTGAAGCCGGGGTGGCCACAGACCCCCGGCTGTAAGACCCGGGGACCACCTGACACACTGGCCGCGCAGAGGGGAGTATTCCTCCGCCGCGGCGTCGTCACCACGTCGGCCGTCGATCGGCCGTCCGGCTCCGCGGGCCGCATCGCGCGGCGGAAGAGACCTCGGGCGTTTCTGTCGACAGCGGCCGGAGGTTTTCGGGTGAACGTCTCCGCTCTGGAGTGGGCCGTCATGCTGGCGGCGACTCTCACCGTGTTGATTTTCGACGTCGCGGTCTCGGCCCGCAGGCCGCACGAGCCGACTCGGCGCGAGTGCGTGATCGCGTTGTCGATCTATGTCGGGATGGCGATCGCCTTCGGGCTGTGGGTCTGGCAGGTCCACGGCGGTCAGTTCGGGCTGGAGTTCTACGCCGGCTGGCTGACCGAGTACAGCCTGTCGGTGGACAACCTGTTCATCTTCATCATCATCATGGCCAGCTTCAACGTCCCCAGGATCTACCAACAGCAGGCGCTGCTGGTCGGAATCGTGCTGGCGCTGGTCTTCCGCGGAATCTTCATCGCGCTGGGCGCCGTTGCCATCCAGCGCTTCTCCTGGGTGTTCTACATCTTCGGGGCGTTTCTGGTCTACACCGCGATCCAACTCGCCCGGGATACCGAGCACACCGACGACGCCGACAATGCGGTGGTGCGCTTCGCCAAGACCCACCTGCGCACCACCGACCGCTGGGACGGCCTCAAGCTCTACGTTCGGGACGGCGGCAGGCGGCTGATGACGCCGATGTTCCTGGTGATCGTCGCCCTGGCGACCACTGACCTGCTGTTCGCGTTCGACTCCATCCCGGCGATCTACGGCCTGACCCGGGAGCCCTACCTGGTCTTCACCGCGAACGTGTTCGCGCTGATGGGCCTGCGCCAGCTGTATTTCCTGCTTGGAGACCTGCTCAACCGGCTGGTCTTCCTGTCCCAGGGGCTGGCGTTCATCCTGCTCTTCATCGGGGTGAAACTGTTTCTGCACGCACTGCACGAGAACGACGTCCCGTTCGTCAACGGCGGAGAACCCGTCGCGGTCCCGGAGATCCCGACTCTGCTCAGCTTGGCGGTCATCGTCCTGACGCTGCTGCTGACCATGGTCGCCAGCCTGATCAAGACGCGACTGGCGCGACGCGGCTGAACCGGCGCCGACCAGTGCCAGTCAGTGCCAGTTGTCGTAGCCGCCCTCCGGGCCCAGCATGCGTTCCAGGCGGCTGCGGTTGAGCTTGGCGATCTCGTTGCGGGCGATCTTGCGCTCGGTGTCGACGTCGTTGTGCATGCGGTCGGCGATCGCCGTGATCACCATCGGTCCCGCTTGGTCCTCGCGAAGCGCGCCGACGTGCATCACGAACTCGAAGCCGAAGAGATCGGCGTATCGCCGGGCCGCGTCGGCCAGTTCGGCCATCACCTCGGGGCGCGGATCGAACAGCGAGCACTGCTCGGCGTGCGACCAGGTGCTGCCCGGGCGGCTGCCGACACCCGGATAGGCCTGCATGATCTCGTCGACGGACTGCTCGGGGAGTGAGAACAGCACCGCATCGGCTGTGCGGAACAGCGCCCTGCGGGACGGGTAGGGCCGGCTTCGGGCCAGCTCGGCGGCCATGGGCACGCTGTTGCAGCACTCGTAGAGAGCGTGCACGGCTTTCCGGGTCGGAAGCTCGTTGAACGCCTCCAGCCCGATGCCCTGGTGCATCAACACAGGCTGATCATCGCTGTGCCATGGCACAACGGCGTTACCGAAAGTTACAACGAGGAAAAATCCCGACCGGACCTGGTGGGAGTCACCCCGAACCCGGGCTGCTCAGTGGCCCTTCAGTGGCCCTTCAGTGGCCCTCGGCAGCGAAACGTTGGCGCGAACGCTCGATCTCGGCCTCTGCCTCGGCCCGGCCGACGAAGTCGGCGGCCTCCACATGCTTGCCCGGTTCGAGGTCCTTGTAGTGCACGAAAAAGTGCTTGATCGCCTCGAGTTCGAAGGTGGGCACGTCCTCGATGTCGGTGATGTGGTCCCAGCGGGGATCTCCGGCCGGAACGCAGAGCACCTTGTCATCGCCGCCGGCCTCGTCGACCATCTGGAACATGCCGACCGGCCGAGCCTCGACGATCACCCCGGGAAACACCGATTGCGGCAGCAGCACCATCGCGTCCAACGGGTCGCCGTCGTTGCCGAGGGTGTCCTCGATGAAGCCGTAGTCGGCCGGGTAGCCCATCGGGGTGTAGAGGTAGCGGTCGAGGCGGACCCGCCCGGACGCGTGATCCACCTCGTATTTGTTGCGCTGGCCCTTCGGGATCTCGATCGTGACGTCGAACTGCACCGCGCAACTCCCTTTCCCGGTCCCGTCGCCGGACTGCGACGACCGCCAACCCTATCCGAGCGATACCCTTTCCGAAGGCTTCGTTGGGCACAATGGTGAGGAAACACCGTCGTCTGCCGGTGCAGCACCGCACGAGCCCCGCCATCGGAATCCAGGAGAGAGATGAGCCGCACACCCCGACGCCGCAGCCATGTGGTGATCGCGGCGTCGGTGGTCGCCGTGGTCGCCGCGGTTGTCGCCGCGGCCGGGCTGCTCACCACCGGAGGGCGGAGCAACGCACAGGTTCCCCCGCCACGGCCGCCAGCCGTGGCCAAGCCGGGTGTGGTGCCCCTGCCGCCCGCGGCGGTGCTGCCGACCACCGCGGGGATGACCGCCACGCTGGCGGCTGTGGCCGCCGACCCCAACCTCGGGAACCTCAGCGGGCGGGTCGCCGACGCCGGGACCGGCCGGCAGATCTGGGAACAGGCCGCCGACGTCCCGATGCAGCCGGCGTCGACCAACAAGATCCTCACCGCCGCGGCCGCGCTGCTGACCCTGGATCGAGACGCGCGGCTGACCACCACGGTCCGGGCGGCGGACCAGACCAGGATGCCCGGGGTGGTGGTGCTGGTCGGCGGCGGGGACCCGGTGCTCTCGGCGGCCCCGCCCGGGGAGCCCACCTGGTACCGCGACTCGGCCCGGATTGCCGATCTCGCCGATCAGGTCCGCAAGAGCGGGCTCAACCCCACCGCCGTCCAGGTGGACAACTCGCTGTTCAGCGGCCCCGACATGGCCCCGGGCTGGGATCCCGCCGATATCGCCGGCGGTGACATCTCCCCGATCCAGTCGGTCATGCTCGACGCCGGCCGGATCCAGCCCACCACCATGGAGTCGCGCCGCTCGCCCACACCCGCGCTGGATGCCGGCCGTGCGCTGGCCGCGGCGTTGGGCGTCGACCCCGCCAAGGTGACCTTCGCGCCCGGCCCGGCCGAGGGCCGCCAGTTGGCCTCAGTCCAGTCCGCGCCGCTGATGGAGCGATTGCGTCAGATGATGCTGGTCTCCGACAACGTGATGGCTGAGACCATCGGCCGCGAGGTCGCCCGGGCGACGGGTCGGCCGCTGAGCTTCGCCGGCGCCGCGGACTCGGTCATCAGCACACTGTCCGCGCAGGGCATCGACATGGCCGGCGCTTCGCTGGTGGACTCCAGCGGTCTGTCGGTGTCCAACCTGTTGACCGTCACCACCCTTGACGAGGTCGTCAGCGCCGCGGCCGGACCCGACCAGCCCGTGCTGCGGCCGATGGTCGACCTGCTTCCGATCGCCGGCGGCAGCGGCACCTTGTCGGAACGGTTCATCGGAACCGACCCGGTGAGGTCCTCGGCAGGCTGGCTGCGCGCCAAGACCGGTTCGCTGACCAAGACCAACTCGCTGGCCGGCATCGTCACCGATGTCGGCGGGCGGGTCCTCACCTTCGCCTTCATCTCCAACAACGCCGGTAACGAGGGCCGCACCGCGATCGACGCGCTGGTGGCGAAGCTGCGGACCTGCGGGTGCGGCGCGTGAGCGGGCCCGCCCGGCCGATCAGCGCGTGAACGCATGACCGGGTCGGCCGGCTCGGCGGTCGGCAGGGCCGTCGACTGGCAATTCGCCGGTACCGTCGGAGCCAGACTGGCCCGGCCCGGCCCACCGGTTACCGAGTACACCCGCCGGCAGGCCATCGAAGACCTGGACCGGGCCGCTCAGGCCGCCGAGAAGCCGGTCCGCGAGGTCACCGGCCTCGTCGCCGGGGGCTCCGCGCCGCGACCGGGTGTCGTGAACCGTCAGGAGTGGATCCGGGCCGCCGCGGAGTCCATGGCAGTGATGACCGGGGGAGCCCTCCCGACGGGCCGGGGCATCACCGGTCGGGTCGCCGGCGCCCAGACCGGGGCGATCCTGGCCTTCGTGTCCTCGGGAATCCTCGGTCAGTACGACCCCTTCGCCATCACCGGCGCCGACGCCGGGGACGGGCGTCTGCTGCTGGTCTACCCGAACGTCATCGCCGCGGAGCGGCAACTGCGGGTGCCGGCATCGGACTTCCGGCTGTGGGTGTGCCTGCACGAGGTGACTCACCTGGTGCAGTTCACCGCCAACCCCTGGCTGGCGGGACACATGTCGGCGGCCCTGGGAACCCTGACCGCGGAGAGCGGTGAGGACGTCGCGGAGGTGGCGAGGCGACTGGTGCGGGCGATCAGGGGAGGCCGCTCCGGGGAGGGCGTCCCCGCCCACGGTGGTGGGATCCTCGGGCTGCTGCGAACGGTGCAGTCCGAACCTCAGCGTGAGGCACTGGACCAGTTGCTTGTGCTGGGCACCCTGCTGGAAGGGCACGCCGACCATGTGATGGACGCGGTGGGTCCGTCGGTGGTTCCGTCAGTCCGGCTGATCCGCAGTCGCTTCGACCAGCGTCGCCAGCGTCGCCCGTCGCCCCCGCAGCGGCTGTTGCGGGCCCTGCTCGGGCTGGACGTCAAACTCAGTCAGTACACCCGCGGGAGAGCCTTCGTCGACGAAGTGGTCGCCCGGGTGGGGATGGCCCGGTTCAACGCGGTGTGGTCCGGCCCGCAATCCCTTCCCCTCCCCGACGAGATCGAGAGTCCCCAGCGGTGGATCGACCGGGTGCTCTAGACCGCCTCCGCGGCACGCTGGCCGGCTTCGCCGGCAGCAGAATGCCCGATGAGCGGGCCTGGTGTGTGGGACTGTCCGGCGGACCGGACTCGCTGGCGCTGACCGCGGCCGCCGCCGGGGTGCTGCCCACCACGGCGCTGATCGTCGACCACGGCCTGCAGAGCGGATCGGCGGAGGTCGCCGCGACCGCCCGCCGGCAGGCGCTCGACCTCGGCTGCGCCGACGCGCGGGTGATCCGGGCCCGGGTGGGCAACTCGGGGGGGCCGGAGGCGGCGGCGCGGACGGCCCGCTACGCCGCCCTCGACGCAGCCCGGTCCGGCCTGCCGGTGTTGCTCGGCCACACTCTCGACGACCAGGCCGAAACGGTGCTGCTTGGACTGGGGCGCGGTTCGGGGCCGCGGTCCATCGCCGGAATGACCGACTGCGACCCGCCGTGGTACCGCCCGCTGCTCGGTTTGCGCCGGAGCCTGACCCACGCGGCCTGCGTGGAACTGGGTCTGCGGCCGTGGGAGGACCCGCACAACAGCGACCGCCGCTTCACCCGGGTGCGGCTCCGGGACGAGGTGCTGCCGCTGCTGGAGGAAGTCCTGGGGGGCGGTGTGGCCGAGGCGCTTGCCCGCACCGCCACCGCGCTGCGCGAAGACCAGCAGGTGCTCGACGGGCTGGCGGCGGCGGCGATGGCCACCGCACGCACCCCGGACGGCCTCGGCGTGGCGGCACTGCGGGATCTGCCCGCGGCGGTGCGCCTGCGGGTGATTCGCGGCTGGCTGATCGAGGGCGGTGCCTGCGGGTTGTCCGACGGGCAGATCCGGGCCGTCGACGCCTTGGTGAGCCGGTGGACCGGGCAGGGTGGGGTTGCCGTCGGGTGCTCTGTCCCCAGAACCCGGCTGTTTGCCGAGCGACGCGGGGTGACGCTGAACCTGCGCCACCAACCCGTCTGAAGGATTGGTCGCCGACGGGGTGTCATGGCACGCTGTGGGGCGTGGCAGCGGAGGAGCTGTATTCCGGCGACATCAAGTCGGTGCTTTTGTCCAAAGACCAGATCGAGGTCCGCACCGCCGAATTGGGCGCCGAACTGGCCCGGGACTACGCCGGCGCGCTGGCCGGGCAGGACCTCCTGCTGGTGACGGTCCTCAAAGGTGCCGTCATGTTCGTCACCGACCTCGCGCGGGCCATTCCGCTGCCCACCCAGCTGGAGTTCATGGCGGTCAGCTCCTACGGCTCGGCGACGTCGTCCTCCGGCGTGGTGCGCATCATCAAGGACCTCGACCGCGACATCGCTGACCGTGACGTGCTCATCGTCGAAGACATCGTGGACTCCGGGTTGACGTTGTCCTGGCTGCTGCGCAACCTGGCCACCCGCCACCCCCGCTCGCTACGGGTCTGCACCCTGTTGCGGAAGCCCGACGCGGTGCGTGCCGACGTCGACATCGCCTACGTCGGTTTCGACATCCCCAACGAGTTCGTGGTCGGCTACGGCCTGGACTACGCCGAGCGCTACCGCGACCTGCCCTATATCGGGACGCTCGACCCCAGGGTTTATCTGCCCGGCTAGTCCAACTCCCACACCGCGGTCACCGTGAACTCGACGGTCTGCTCGCCCGGTTCCAGCGGGACGTCGGCGGCCATCGGGGCGTTGCGGGGCATCGGCACCGGCGCCGGCGGCGAGGTTTCCGAACTCTCCGAGATCGAGATGACCGGCCCCAGCGACAGCCCGGATAGTTCGGCGTACTGCTGGGCTCGGTCGCGGGCGTCCTCGAAAGCCCGCGCACGGGCATCGCGCACCAGTTCGGAGTCGTCCTCGATGGAGTAGCGGACCGAATCGATCCGGGTGGCGTCACCGCCGGCGGCGACCACGATCCCCAGCAATTCGGGGGCCGCGTCGAGTTCGCGGATGGTGACCCGGGTGGAGTTGCTCGCCCGGTAGCCGGTGATCGTCGAGTTGTCGCCGTACTGCGGGGACACGCTGACCGTGGTCGTGCTCATGTCCTTGTCGTCGATGCCGCGGGCGGTGAGGGCCTCGACGACCGCCTTCTGGCGCTGGCCGGACTGCTTGACCGCACTCGCGACGTCGGGCGCGGTGACCTCCACCGCGATATCGGCGGTCAGCGTGTCGGGAGCCCCCCGGACCTGTCCGCTGCCGATCACGGTGACCTGGCGTGGGTTGTTCTGCACCGGGGTCGCCGAGTCGCAGGCCGTGAGGCCCAGTGCTGTCAATGCCGCTGCGCCACATGCAATCACCCGGGAAGTCGCCGACATGGCCTCACCGTATCCCGAAGCGGTCACCTCCAGCGCACCCGGGCGAGGAATGCCAGCAGTTCGGAGTTGACCTCATCAGGGCGTTCCTGCTGAATCCAATGCCCGGCGCCCTCGAGCATCACCTGCTGGTAGGGGCCGACCGCGACTTCGTCGGCCCGGTCGATCCTGATGAAGGCAAGCGCAGGGTCGGCGGTTCCGCCGACGAAAAGCGCTGGGACTGCGATGGTCTGCCCGGCGTCACCCATGATCTGCCAATTCCGGTCGAAGTTCCGGTACCAGTTGAGCGCGCCGGTGAAACCGGTTCGGGTGAACTCGTTGACGTAGGTGTCCAGTTCATCCTCGCTCAGCCAGTCGGGCAGTTCTGCGGGCTCGGGCAACCGTTCGATGAACCCTTCCGGCCCGGGGGCGAGCATCCGCAGCGCCGACTCCTCCTCGCCCGGTCCGGGGGCGCGCATTCCGGCCAGCATCCGCCGCAGAGCCCGACGGGGATCACCGTCCATCTCGGCGTCGGCCGGACCGGGCTGCTGGAAATACAGAATGTAGAAGAAGCCGTCCCCGATGATCCGCCGGAAGGCGGCGGTCGGCGCCGTCAGTGGTCGCGGGACCGGCGGCACACTAAGTCCGGCGACCGCGGCGACCCGGTCGGGGTGGAGCAGCGCCGCGCTCCAGGCCACCACCGCCCCCCAGTCGTGACCGACCAGCGCCGCCTGTTCGGCGCCCACCTCGTCGAGCAGCCCGATCAGGTCGCCGGTGAGCGAGGTGATGTCGTAGGACTGAACCTCCGGCGGGACCGACGACCCGCCGTACCCGCGCTGGTCCGGGGCCAGTACGCGGTAACCGGCGGCGGCGAGAACGGGGATCTGGCGCCGCCAGGAGAAGGCCAGTTCAGGGAATCCGTGCGCCAGAACCACCACCGGGCCGTCTGTCGGCCCAGCCTCAGTCAACCGCAACCGAACCCCGTTGACCTGCGCATATCGCTGAATCACCCGGGGCACGACGGTCAGCCAACCACAGTCGGCGCCGACGTTGTGAGAACGGACCATTTCCTGACGGAAACCCTCGGGCCGCCGTCCGACGTTGTGGTGACGGTAGCCTGGGACCCTCAGGCGGCTCATCACGGAAGGACGGGGCCCCGCGGCCGAAGTTCATGAAACGCAAAAACCTGTTCCGCACCCTGACGATCATCGCGGTGGTGCTGGTGCTCGGCTGGCTCTTCTTCTTCCTCAACGACGACACCAGGGGCCTCAAACCCGTCGACACCTCCGTGGCCGTCGCGCAGATCAAGGCCGACAACGTCAAGAGCGCCCAGATCGACGACCGCGAGCAGCAACTGCGCCTGGAGTTGAAGGAGGCCAACAGCGACACGGCCGACTCGGCCAAGGTGCTCGCCAAGTACCCGACCGGCTACGCCGTCCCACTCTTCGACGAACTGACCGCCAAGGGCGTCAAGACCAACACGGTGGTCAATCAGCCCAGCCTGTTCGGCACGCTGCTGGTCTACATGCTCCCGCTGCTGCTGCTGATCGGGCTGTTCGTACTGTTTTCCCGGATGCAGACCGGGGGCCGGATGGGGTTCGGCTTCGGCAAGTCCCGGGCCAAGCAGCTCACCAAGGACATGCCCAAGACCACCTTCGCCGACGTCGCCGGCGCCGACGAGGCGGTCGAGGAGCTCTACGAGATCAAGGACTTCCTGCAGAACCCCGGTCGCTACCAGGCTCTGGGCGCCAAGATCCCCAAGGGTGTGCTGCTCTACGGCCCGCCGGGAACCGGCAAGACGCTGCTGGCCCGGGCGGTGGCCGGCGAGGCGGGCGTGCCCTTCTTCACCATTTCGGGGTCGGACTTCGTCGAGATGTTCGTCGGGGTCGGCGCCTCCCGGGTGCGAGATCTCTTCGAACAGGCCAAGCAGAACTCGCCGTGCATCATCTTCGTCGACGAGATCGACGCCGTCGGCCGCCAGCGCGGTGCCGGATTGGGCGGCGGCCACGACGAACGCGAGCAGACCCTCAACCAGTTGCTGGTCGAGATGGACGGTTTCGGTGACCGCCAGGGTGTGATCCTGATCGCGGCAACCAACCGGCCCGACATCCTCGACCCCGCACTGCTGCGTCCTGGCCGGTTCGACCGCCAGATCCCGGTCTCCAGCCCCGACCTGGCCGGCCGCAAGGCCGTGCTGCGGGTGCACGCCCAGGGCAAGCCGCTGTCTCCCGACGCCGACCTCGACGGTCTGGCCAAGCGCACCGTCGGGATGTCTGGCGCGGACCTGGCCAACGTCATCAACGAGGCGGCGCTGCTGACGGCACGGGAGAACGGCACCGTCATCACCGGCGCCGCGCTCGAGGAGGCCGTCGACCGGGTGATCGGCGGTCCGAGGCGCAAGGGCCGGGTGATCAGCGAGCTGGAGAAGAAGATCACCGCCTACCACGAGGGCGGACACACCCTGGCGGCCTGGGCGATGCCGGACATCGAGCCGATCTACAAGGTGACGATCCTGGCCCGGGGACGCACCGGCGGCCACGCGGTCTCGGTGCCCGAGGACGACAAGGGCCTGATGACCCGTTCGGAGATGATCGCGCGGCTGGTGTTCGCGATGGGCGGCCGGGCCGCCGAGGAACTGGTGTTCCGCGAGCCCACCACCGGGGCGGTCTCCGACATCCAGCAAGCCACCAAGATCGCACGTGCGATGGTCACCGAATACGGCATGAGCGCCAAGCTCGGTGCCGTGCGGTACGGCACCGAACACGGCGACCCCTTCCTGGGCCGGACCATGGGCGCCCAGGCCGATTACAGCCATGAGGTCGCCCGGGACATCGACGACGAGGTCCGCAAGCTCATCGAGGCCGCGCACACCGAGGCCTGGGCGATTCTGACCGAGTACCGCGACGTGCTCGACGTGCTCGCCGGCGAACTGCTGGAGAAGGAGACTCTGCACCGCGCCGAACTCGAGGCGATTTTCGCCAAGGTGCAGAAGCGTCCGCGGCTGACCGTCTTCGACGACTTCGGCGGGCGCATACCGTCGGACAAGCCGCCGATCAAGACACCCGGCGAGCTCGCCATCGAACGCGGCGAGCCGTGGCCCCGGCCGATGCCGGAGCCGGCGTTCAAGAAGGCGATCGCCCAGGCCACTGCCGCCGCCCGGGCCCAGCAGGGCCACGGCGGGCCGCCGCCGGGCAACGGTAATGGCTCGCACGTGCCGGGCCGCGACCAGCACCGCGACCAGCACAGCGGGCCGACCCAGCCCGACTATGGCGCCCCGGCCGGCTGGCGGGCACCGGGCTGGCCCCCGCCCCCGCAGGGGCAGGGCTACTGGTATCCGCCCCCGCCTGGGTGGGGAGCCCCGCCTGGGCCGCCCGGGCAGCCCGGGCAGCACGGCCACGTCCCGCCCCAGCATCAGCAACCCCCGGCGCCGAGTCGCTCCGGCTCCGGACCTGCCCCCGGGGAACGACCGGCTGACGACGCCGGCCGTTCCGCCGGCGGCTGACCGACGGACGGAGTGCACATGGCCAAGCCAGACTCGGTGACGCTCGAAACGCCCTTTTTCGACCAGCCGCGCGCTGAGGCGGCGGTTCGTGAACTTCTGATCGCGGTCGGCGAGGACCCCGACCGGCAGGGTCTCCGGGAGACCCCGGCACGGGTTGCGCGCGCCTTCCGGGAGATCTTCGCCGGGCTCTACACCGATCCGGACGCTGTGCTGGACACCACCTTCGACGAGGGTCACGAGGAACTAGTCCTGGTCAAGCAGATCCCGATGTACTCGACTTGCGAGCACCACCTGGTGTCGTTCCACGGCATGGCGCACGTGGGTTACATCCCCGGGCCCGACGGCCGGGTGACGGGGCTGTCCAAGCTGGCCCGGGTGGTCGACCTCTACGCCAAGCGTCCCCAGGTTCAGGAGCGGCTGACCGCCCAGATCGCCGATGCGGTCATGCGAAAGCTCAAACCGCGCGGCGTGATCGTCGTGGTGGAAGCCGAGCACCTCTGCATGGCGATGCGCGGGGTGCGCAAGCCGGGGGCGGTGACCACCACCTCTGCGGTGCGCGGGCTTTTCAAGACCAATGACGCGTCCCGGGCCGAAGCGCTGGACCTCATCCTTCGCAAGTGACAGGACCCGACGCGACCTCTGTGATGGGCGTCGTGAACGTCACCGACGACTCCTTCTCCGACGGCGGTCGCTATCTGAACCCGTACCGCGCCATCGAGCACGGATTGGCGCTGGCGGCCGAAGGGGCTGCGATCATCGACGTCGGTGGCGAGTCGACCCGGCCGGGAGCGGTCCGGATCGACGCCGACGTCGAGGTTGCGCGGGTGCTCCCGGTCGTCAAAGAGCTTGCTGCCCAGGGGATCACCGTGAGTATCGACACGATGCACGCACCGGTGGCGCGGGCTGCGGTGGACAACGGCGCGCAGATCGTCAATGACGTCAGCGGAGGTCGCGCCGATCCGGCAATGGCGCCACTGGTGGCCGCCGCCGGGGTCCGGTGGGTGTTGATGCACTGGCGCTCGGTGTCGGCCGAGCATCCGCACGAGATTCCCGGCTACCAGGACGTGGTCGCTGAGGTTCACGACGAATTGCTCGCGGCCGTCGATGCGGCCGTCGATGCCGGGGTCGACCGGCGTGATCTCGTCATCGACCCCGGCCTGGGGTTCGCCAAGAGCGCCCAGCACAACTGGGCGCTGTTGCACGCGCTGCCACGACTGGTGGCCACCGGGATTCCCGTGCTGGTGGGAGCTTCCCGCAAGCGGTTTCTCGGTGCCCTGCTGGCCGGCGCCGACGGTGCTGTGCGCCACCCGGACGGCCGGGAGACCGCCACAGCGGTGATTTCCACGCTCGCCGCGCTGAACGGGGCCTGGGGGGTTCGGGTCCACGATGTGCTTGCCACCGTCGATGCGTTGAAAGTCCTCGGTGCCTGGCAGCATGCCGGGACCGGAGCGGAGGGCACCGATGACTGACCGCATCGAACTGCGCGGGCTGACCGTGCGGGGCCATCACGGGGTGTTCGACCACGAGCGTCGCGATGGCCAGGACTTCGTCGTCGACGTCACGATCTGGATGGATCTGGCCGCCGCCGCGAGCGGGGATCGACTTGTTGACACCTATGACTACGGACTGCTCGCTCAGCAGGCCGCGGACATCGTCGCCGGTCCGGCGCGCGATCTGATCGAGACCGTCGCCGCCGAGATCGCCGAGACGGTGATGGCCGACCCCAGGGTGCACGCCGCCGAGGTCACGGTGCACAAGCCCAGCGCCCCCATTCCGCTGGCGTTCGCCGACGTCGCCGTGGTGGCCCGCCGCTCGCGCCGCCGGGCCGGC
>Ga0180434_10004220_pt1 | contig 17609 bp, 14 predicted proteins | sample SS_ome_7_FD_132453 | JGI IMG/M metagenome (GOLD analysis project Ga0180434, IMG submission 132453) | Hypersaline lake sediment archaeal communities from the Salton Sea, California, USA - SS_1_D_2 metaG | ecosystem: Environmental > Aquatic > Non-marine Saline and Alkaline > Hypersaline >...
TGAAACGGCGACGGTAATAGCAAATTGCTGATACAAGCTTCCCGTTATTCCTCCCATGGCGGCAACCGGGATGAAGACAGCCACCAGAACCAATGTTGTTGCGATGACCGGCGCGCTCACTTCGTGCATGGCATTTATGGTGGCCTCTTTGGGATCCATACCGTTTTCAATATTTACCTGAACGGCTTCAACAACCACGATGGCATCGTCAACGACAATACCGATGGCAAGAACCAGGCCAAGAAGAGATAATACATTGACGGTAAAACCGATTAACGGGAAGACGATAAACGCGCCTATTAATGAAACGGGTATGGCTATCGTCGGGATTAACGATGCCCGCCAGTCCTGGATAAAAACAAAGACAACCAGAATCACCAAAGCGAGGGCGACAAACAGAGTCTCAATGATTTCATCAATACCGGCCGTAATAGCCAGGGTGGTGTCCAAGGATACATCATATTTTAAGCCCTCCGGAAACGATCCGGACATAATGTCCATTGTGTTTTTGACTTTTTCAGCCAACTCAACGGCATTTGAACCGGGTGCCTGGTAGAGGGCTATCATGGCACATTCTTTATTGTTAAGCCGGGTAAAGGCATTGTATGTCTCGACACCCAACTCGACATGGGCGATATGTTTTATCTTAACCTGAGCCCCCACCTCAGTCGTCCTTACGACAATTTCTCCGAACTCTTTTTCGGATTGCAGGCGTTCAGGAAGCCGGACCGTGTAAGTAAATTCCGTGCCGGGGGGTGCGGGTTCTGCTCCGAATTTTCCTCCGGGAACAATAATGCTTTGCTGCCGAATTGCGTCTATAATTTCCGGAACCGTTATGCCCATCTGGGCCAAACGATCCGGCTTTATCCATATGCGCATGGAGTAATCACTGGCGCCGATTACATCTACACGGCCAATGCCTTTAATACGGGCCAGAATATCCTTGATATTGATCAGCGCGTAATTGCCGAGGAACTGTTGATCATGTCTTCCGTCCTCTGATGTCAGAGCAATCAGCATGAGAATATTCGGCAGCGATTTCTCGGTAACTACCCCTAACCGTTTTACCTCTTCAGGCAGTTTGGCTGTTGCCGCGGCAACCCTGTTCTGAGTAAAAACAGTATTCATATCCGGGTCGGTGCCGACTTCAAATGATACCTGAATTGACATGGTACCGTTGTTGGAGTTGGTCGACTTCATGTAAATCATATTATCGACGCCGTTAATCTGCTGCTCCAAGGGCGTTGCCACCGACTGCTCCACACTGACGGCATCTGCCCCGGTATAGGAAGTGCTTACCCTCACCACAGGAGGGGTAATATTGGGATACTGCTCAATTGGAAGGCCTCTTATAAATATCACCCCCACAATCACCGTTATTATGGAGATGACCATTGCAACAATCGGCCGTCTAACGAAAAAATTATCTTTACCGGAGTAATCCGGACTAGTTATCTTTTTCATCTGGCAATTCGATTTGTTCAATTATAGGATTCACACGTATACCGTCTTTAACTTTCTGCAGCCCTTCGTAAACGACTTTTTCCCCGGGTTTTAAACCTTCTGTAATAAGCCAAAACTGTTTAATTTTCGGACCTGCTTTGACAGCCCTTTTCTTTACGCTGTTATTATCGTCAACCACAAAGACATTGTGGAATCCCTGCAGTTCCGTGACACATCGTTGCGGAATCAAAATCCCGTTTTTAATCACATTTGCCCTGGCTTTTACTCTGGCAAACTGTCCCGGCCGGAGCAATTGATCCGGGTTGGGAAAGGATGCCTGAAGCAGCATGGCGCCGGTTGTAGAGTCCACCTCACGGTCTACAAAATTGACACTGCCTTTATGTTGATAGAGAGATCCGTCTGCCAAAATCAGTTCCAGAGTATCTTTCTTTCCGCCCTGACCGGCAGAATCATTTTGGGATTGATAATGGCGGGCCAACAGTAAATACTGTGTTTCTGTAATGAAGAATTCTACAAGAACGGTGTCGAGACGAGAAACTGTGTTTAAAATGACCGGATTGGGGCTGCGACCCACAAAATCCCCTACCTTTGCCTGTGTTTTGCCGATAATTCCGGATATGGGAGAATAAATTTTCGTATATCCTAGACGTATTTTTGCAGCCCTAAGATTCGCTTCAGCTGCTTCAATCGACGCAATGGACGCCTCATATTGAGCTACGGCGGAATCTAATTCACTCTCACTGACGGCCTTTTGCTCGGCAAGGGGCTTGATCCTTTCCAAATCACTTTTTGCTTTCACCGACATTATTTTCGCCTCGGCGACTTGACTCATTCTTGCCGCCACATCAGCCTCAAACGGCTGGCTTTCAAGGGTATAGAGCAGCATGCCCTTTTCAATCCGCGACCCTTCCCGGAAATGAATCTCTTCCAGAAAGCCTTCCACCCTTGCGCGAATAGGTATATCTTTAAACCCATATATTTGACCGACAAATTCTCGATAAATAGGGACGTCCTGTTCCTGTGTGACAAAAACCGGTATTTCGGGAACAGGAAGTTGAGGCGATTGTTCTTCTTTTTTACCGCACGAAATCAATAGTAACGATATTATAAACAGCACACCTATTGTTTTAAACTTCATTTTATTTCCTTTATAATATTGCCATTTTCCATATAGGCTGAAATTTGGAAAGACATAGATGTTTCGGCGATTGGGTTTAGTAGACAGCTACCAATGCAACCAAAAGATACAATAATGGGGGGTAATGTCAAGTTAATTGTAAAAACAGTTAATTATAAAAACAAAAAAATTCTTACCCAATATAAATTTGCGATGGCCCAAGTGCCGTATTGCATACAAAAAAACCCTTTTTATCTCCTGGTCAGAGCAAGGCCAATTCCTATGAAATAACTGAAACTGACAGCTTAAAGTGACAGATACTTTTTCATGGAAGGATAGATATTAGTTTATGGTGGTTGCGTACGATTGCCCAGGACGTGGGTTTAGCATCTGCGGGGGAACGAGAAGGTTGTATTAAGGGCGGCCTTTAGTATCGGTTTTTTAATTGTGGTCCGGCCGCATGTCATGTTCGACATTGAATTTACGGACGATTTCAATGGACATGCTATAGATCAGGTCTTCCAGTGTGATTTCTTTGTCCCCTTTGATTTCTACACTGTCCGGGATGGTGACCTTAAGCTGTCGATCCCCAAGCCTTTCAATAATCCAATCATTTGCCATTTTCAATCCTCCTTTCATATGGCACGCTATTGTTTAACCTGTTACCATGTTTCAAACTTACCATAAAACAGAACTCCGAAAGTCATGCTATTTTAAACAAGGCTTATACAGGATGTGCATTGGAGTATGAACTCAATAAGAATAATGTTCTTGTATCAGAAAATATAGAAAATTGCGATAATAAAATTTCAATATCAGAAAATTATTTTATGTCCGATATCAAGGTCGATTCCGGCCTGCCGGAATCGACGCTGCCCCCGCGGTGAATTCGGACCGGTGGTTTTAAGAAGCCGTCTCGACTTCATAGTATACCGTATACCGGGAGAGGATGTCGGCTATTTGTTGTTTGACGGCTTCCGGATCGGTTTCCCGGGACGGTGTGATTTTGATTTTTGCGATGGTGCCCTGAACCTTGTGCTCGCCGACCTGAACGTCGACCGACTCAACCTGGTCACCCAGAGCTTCCAGCTCTTTTTCGTAAATACGCCTGGTCGCATCATATCTGAGGGCGGGTTTAAAAATTTTACCCACGGGCGTCAGCGGGATTTCAGGGGTGATAATTATTTCCTTGGGAACGGCTGCCTTCTCACCCACATGCTCTTTTGCCCACTCCATGATCGTCTCTTCGGAAATGGTCGAGCCGTCTGAAACCTCCACATATGCCACGGGAACTTCACCGGCATGGGGGTCCGGCCGACTCACGGCGGCAACCAGTTTTACGTCCGGCATTTTATAAATCGGCTCCTCAATGGCGGCCGGATCGATATTGTGACCACCACGGATGATCAGTTCTTTTTTTCTTCCGGTGAGCCAGCAGTAGCCGTCTTCGTCCAATCTCCCCAGGTCTCCGGTGTTGAAAAACCCGTCAGGTGTCCAAATGTTTTTGTTGTGGGTTTCTTCCACATAACCCTTGAACACATTAGGCCCCTTGATGCACACGGCTCCGATTTCACCTGTTTCCGCATCACGGACATACCGGCCGTCTTCATCCACGATTCCGATTTTGACTTCCTGATACGGCATGCGGATTCCAATACTTCCCACCTTTCTTTCTCCATCTTTGGGATTGATGCAGGAGGCGACGGCGCCTTCGGTGAGGCCGTAACCTTCCAGAATTTTCATGCCGGAGTGGTCTTCGAACCGCTTGAACAGTTCCACACTTAAGGGGGCCGCCCCGCAGACAACATATTCCAGCGAGGAAATGTCCGCATCTCCAACAGGAAGGTCAAGCAGCACGGAGAGTACCGTGGGCACCGCCGAGAATGTTTTTGCCTTGTACTTCTCAACGATTTTGTAAAAATTTTTCATGACCCCGGGCTCCCTGTAACCCTGTGGAGAAAGAAGCACCACATGGGCCCCGATACTGAACGGAGCGAGGCCCGTCACAATGGTTCCATTGCAGTGGAACAGGGGAAGCCCGCATAAAAGGGATCCGTCTTCTGCGGTCAGGCCGCCCATGGCAATCAGGTCCCAGGTCATTATAACTTCGTTGAAATGTGTGCGGCGGGCAAGTTTTGGTGTTCCCGTGGTCCCGCCTGTATGGTACAGGGAGGCAATGTCATCCGGCTGGATGTCCCGCTTGAATGCAAACGTATCCGACGGGTATTCCTCCACCTTTTCATCAAATCCATAAATATTTTCCGCCTCGTCCGTGGTCCCCATCACACGTATGACATATTCCAGGGTGGGGATGTCTTTCCTGATGGAGTCAATTTTTTGCCAGATTTCAGACCCGGGAAATTCCGCAAGGGTCACCAGGACCTTTGATTTTGCCGCAATGCATATATCTTTAATGGTTTCCGGTTCCAGAAGAGGGTTGATGGGATTGGCTATGCCTGCAGCTTCCGCACCCCATAGCACATAATGCGTGTGGGGGATATTGGGCAGCACATAGGTGACGACGTCTTCAGGACCCACTCCCAGGTCATACAGCATATTGGCGGTCTGACGGATTTTACCGATAAGCTCGTTATAGGTGATCTGCATGGGCTGTTCATAGGCGTCACCATTCAGAAGAAAGCTTATGGCGGGCCGGTCCGGATAAATGGCGGCACCTTTTTCCAGGAGTTCTATGGTGCTTTTTTCAGTTATCCTCTCCGTATAAGGTATCTTTTCAATCTCCTCCACGTCACTAAGATTTCTTATTAAAAATTTTTCTTCACGCATACCATCTCCTTTCCCGGTTTTTCCCGGAAGAAAAGAAGTTAAAAACTATTGATAGCCCTCAAATGGTTTCCAGTAAATTCGTTTTACTCTGCTCCACAATAATGCGGCACGCTCCGGCATTACAGCAAGAATTGAATAAAGGGTGGGCACGACAACCAGGGTCAAAAAGGTGGCGATCATCAGTCCGAAGATAACAACAATCGCCATGGATCTCCAGTATTGAGAGGATTCGCTCGCCCATGAAATGGCCATTTCATGGAAGTCAAAGGAAACGCCTGTCACCATGGGGATGAGCCCCAGGATGGTGGTGATGGCTGTGAGCATGACGGGCCTCAGTCGGGTGGCGCCGGCTGAAATAACGGCATCTTTGAGCGCCATGCCGCTTTCCCTTAGCTTATTTGTATAATCGATGAGCACGATTGCATTGTTCACCACCACACCTGCAAGGGAAATCACACCGACACCCGACATGATGATGCCGAACGGAAACTGCAGAACCGTCAGCCCCAGAAAGGCGCCGCCCAGCGACAAAATAACGGATGTCATGATGATAATCGGCTGGCTGACGGAGTTGAATATGGTTACCAGTATTAAAAAGATCAGGAAAATGGCTATGGCAAATGCCCGGCTGAGGAACTCTTCGGACTCTTTCTGGTGTTCATGTTCACCGGTGAACTTCATTTCATAACCCGGCGGCAGGGTGATCTCCGCAAGAAGCTGCTCTGCCTGGGTTTTTGCCACTGCGCCGGGTATCTTTGTTTCATCCACATTGGCCTTTACCGTTACCACCCGTTTATGATCAATTCTTACGATATCACCCAGGGTTCCGGAGTAGTCAATAAAGGCGATGGTGGTCAATGGCACAAGTTGACCCGAAGGGGAGGGGATCATCAATTTACGAAGTACATCCATAACTTTACGATCATCTTCTTTAAGTTTAACATTAATGTCAAAATCCTCATCCCCCTCACGATAGGATGTAACGTCAATGCCGTTATAGGCCGTTTTGAGTGCCGACCCTATACTATTGGTGGACAGGCCGAAAATGGCTGCTTTCTGGCGGTCCACCCGAATACGGATGGACGGAAGTCCTTCCACGTAATCATCCCGGATATCCTCGGTGAACGGGATCTGGGCAATAACCGGCTTGATTTGGTTGGCGATTTGTCCCAATGCGGAAAAGTTGTCGCCTGAAATCTCAATGTTAATAGGGGCGCCGGTGGGGGGGCCGCCCTTTTCCGATTCAACGGTGATTTTCGCACCCGGGATATCTTTGGTCACATGCCGTATGTTTTCCACATCTATGGCGGACGGTGTTTTCCTGTCCATAAAGTCGAGAAACTGCACCCCGATATGATTGGGAAGATTATCGCTGAACGAGCTGCCTCCGGTTGTCTCCACGGTTTTTGCGTAAATATGTTCGATATTGTCAATGTGGCTGGGCCCCATGAAGGTTGTGCCGTCAACCTTCTCATGCTCTCGCATCACATAGGCTTCCTCATACTGGTCAATGGGGAATTGCCGGTCTCCGCCCAGGTTGCAGATCGCCAGTTCAACTTTCTTGGTAATATTATCGATATAATCCAGGTTTGCGCCTTCCGGGGGTTCAATATTGACATACATATTCTTGGGGTCGATGGATGGGAAAAATTCCACCGGTTTTTCAATGCCCACGGTCAACATCCATATCTGAATAAAAATGATCAGGCTGGCAAAGGAAATAAACAGCATCAACCCCTTTCGTTTCAGGGCATATTCCAGAAATGACCGGTAAAAATTCAGGATCGGTCCTTTTATATTCACCGGCTTTTCACCGGCAGCCGCGACGTCTTCGGCGCTGACACTCCTTGGTTTGGTGCTTCCTGTTGACTTAACCTTCATAAAGAAAGCGGTGATTGCAGGGTTAATGACCATGGCCACAAAAAGGCTGGAGGACAGGGTGACAATGAGGGTAATGGGGAGATATTTCATGAATTCTCCCATTATTCCCGGCCAGAAGATCATGGGTGCGAATGCCGCAACCGTTGTCATTGTGGATGCAATAACGGGGTAGGCGACTTCGGATGTGGCTTTCATTGCCGCATTGATGCGCGGGACGCCCTGTTCCATATAACGGTATATGTTTTCAACGATGACAATGGCATTATCCACCAGCATGCCCAGTGCCAGTGTGAGGGAAAACAGCACCACCATGTTAAGGGTTATGCCCAGTGTGTCCAGTATGATAAACGACAACAGCATTGAAAAAGGTATGGCGGCGCCCACCAGCAAGGCGTTTCTGAATCCAAGGGCGAACAAAAGGACCACCACCACCAGGATAAGTCCCGACAGAATGTTGTTCTCAAGATCGATGACCATGTTCCGGATATCTTTGGCTTTGTCCATGAGTTTGGATATCTTGGTGCCCCCGGGCCAGACCCGGCGTTGTTCCGCTATGATCTTATCAATCTCGTCGGTTATGGGGATGATGTTTTCACCGGTTCGTTTTTTGACGGCAATATTTACGGCCTGCCGGCCGTCAAGACGGGACCGGCTGGTCTCATCTTCGAACCCGTCCACAACTTTTGCCACATCTTTTAGATAGACAGGTCTGCCGTCATGGGTGCTGACGACGAGGTTGTATATTTCCTCGGGTGTCTGGAATTCTCCGGGTACACGCAGTTGATATCGCCCGTCTCCGAGGGTTATGGTCCCTCCCGATGTATTTTGATTTTCACTGGTTACGACACTCTGAAAGGCTGTAATGGGTATATTATAGTAGGACAGCTTGTCCGGTTCGACTTCAATTCTGATTTCCCTTTCCAGTCCTCCCGTGACATCCACTTCCAGAACACCGGGCACGGCTTCGAAGTCCTCTTCAAGATCATCGGCGATTTCCTTGAGGCGGGACAGCCCGCAAGTGCCGGAAAGAGAAAAGACAACGATGGGTCTTTCGGACAGGTTGAGCTCATAGACGGAAGGGTCGTTTTCAAGATCCTGGGGAAGATCCCCTTTTGCTTCGTCAACCTTGTCCTTGACGTCGCTCAGGGCATCGTCAATGTCCGTTCCGGTAATAAATTCCGTGTTGATTTGGGACAACCCCTCGGAACTCACCGAATGGATTTTTTTCACCCCATCAAGACCTTTTAGTTTTTTTTCGATCTCCCGGGTGATGGTGGTTTCTATATCAGTGGAAGATACGCCTTTATAGTTCGTTGTCACAAAAACATAGGGTATGGTAATATCAGGCTCCCGTTCCCTTGGAAGTGCGTTATAGGAAATGACGCCAAAAATAACGATAATTATGGCAAGAACCGCTACGCTCAGCCTGTTCTTTACTGCCGTATCTGAAACGATCATTCTGACAACTCCTCAGGATCTGTAACGGTGCGCATGACTTTGACCTTTTGCCCGTCGCTGACATCCCGCTGACCCACTGCGATTAACTTGTCTCCATGTTTCAAGCCGTTTTTGATTTCCACCAGCCATCCTTCCTGAACGCCCAGTTCAACTTTCCTTGCAGACGCAATGCCATTATCCTCCACGACATAGGCAATATTATGATCATTTACCGATATCAGGGAATATAAAGGAACCGCAATGGCATTGGGTATCTCCCTTTTCAGGATGTCGACACGGGCAAACATGTCGGGAAGAATTTCACCCGACGCATTGTCGATCATGAGTTCGAGGTCATATAACCTCGCCATTGAGTCGGTGGTCTTTGAGAGGTAATGTTTGCCGGCCTTTACCACCTTTTTATCCAGCGCATCTATCCGGACATCAAAGGAATCAAGCATTCGGACGGAATCAACATCGGATTCGGGAATGCCTACTTTCACTTTTAGTTTTTCCGTTTGCAACACTTCGGACACCTTGTCGGAGAAGTTCAGGTATTCCCCCTCTTCGAAGAACAGCCGGTTAACCGTGCCGGATATGGGGGAGCGGATCGTGCAGCGCTCCACATTCAGTTTTGCCGTGTCCATCTGGGCTTTGTAGTTTTCCGCCTGGGCGACCGCGCTGTCGAGCTGCGATAATGTAGCCAGCTGCTTTTTGAACAATTCCGACAGGCGCTCCTTGGATGCCACAGCCGCCTTGTAGGAGGCTTTCGCGGATTTGTATGCGTGTTCATAATCACGGGCGTCCAGTATCGCAATTATGCCATTTTTATTAATGGCCGCCCCCTCCACAACGACTTTTTTCAGCACCTTTCCCCTGACTTCAGCGAGAATGTCCAGTTTTATCCAGGGCTCGATGGTGCCGGGAAAGTTAATGCGGTCCCGGATCATTGATGGTACGAGCTCCAAGGCCACTACATTGACCAACTGGCGGCCCTGTATTTCGGTTTCACCGTTTTGTTTCATCTCCTCTTCGATAATGGCCGCATTTTCCGCAATCTTTTCCTGTTCCATCTTTGTCAAAAGGCCTAATGGCATATGAACAATGGCTTCCGCCTGCTGTTTGGACATGGAGAGGCCTGAGGCAAGTTCTTTCACCGCATCGGCGCTGTTTTCAGAAGAGCGGATCACCTTTATGATGCGGTCTAAATTTTCAGCCGCAAATGTCATGGCCTGGAGAGCCCGGAGGCCTTTTTTTTTGGCTTCGGTCAACTGTTTTTTTTCTTTGATCCCCCCGGACAATACAATAATGATCAGAACGAGCAAAATAAAAGGAAGCATTCCCCAAAGCTTTTTAAGAATCTTTCTGGACAGGGACTCCTGGTTTGTGCCGGCATCGGTTGTCATGTTACTCATCTTCTCCTTCGTATTCTAAGTCGCTGCTGTCGTTTTCCCCTTCGTATTCGGGAGACTGCTTCCGGATTTTTTCCCGAATGTTATCAAGAAAGATTCCCTCTGCGCGCTCCAGATTCAAAACCGACAGCATATAATTATATTTTGCCTCAAGAAGGCCTTCTTCAGATTGCAGCAGTAGAGAGTTTGCATCGATTACATCCAGGCTGTCAGCGAGGCCGTGCTGGTATCTCTGTGAAACAGCCGTATAGTTTTCCTGTGCTGATTTCAACCTGTCTTCAAGAGACGCCATTGCGCTCTCTGCTGTTTGCAATTCAAGCCATGTCTGTTCGACTTCAACCCGCACCTGTTTGGCAAGGTCTTTCAGCCTGAGCTCCACCTGCCTCTTTCTTGCACGGGCCTGGCTGACTTCTGCGCTTCTCAGGCCCCCTTCAAAGATGGGGAAGTTCAAACTTAACCCTACATGGAGACTGTCTTCATCCGGGTAGTAGGATTCAGGTTCCGAATCTAATCCCGTATACACCCCTTCGAGTGACAAGGTCGGCCAGTGGGCGCCTTGGTAGTAATCAATTTCAGATTCCGAAATTTTATCCGCCATATAAAGTGATTTTAGATCCACTCGCTTCGCCAGGGCCGTCTTGATCAATTGCTCTGTTGACGGATAGTCGCGTTCCGATTTAATTTGATCGGGCAATTCAAGCTCGTATCCCATGGGCAGCTTGACCAGCCTGGCCAGGGTGATGCGGGAATAACGGAGTCTGTTGGCAGCGGCTACTAGTGCGGTTTCAGAGCCCGACAGTTCCGCTTCGGCCCTGTACAACTCCGTTTTGGGTGTATCTTTCAGATCCAGTCGTAACTGGATGGCTTTTTTATATGCGGTAAGGCGCTTCACATCACTTTCAGCTATCTCAAGGCCCTTTTGATTTTTCAACACCGAATAATATGCCGCCGCAACGTTAAAAAGGTAGCCTGTCCGGGCATCATCGAGATCAAATCGGGATTTTTCGATATTATCTTTTGCTATCTGAAATCCGGTGAGTTCCCGGCCGTTCAGGGTGAACCTCTGATCAAGCCTTGCCCCCCATGCCTGGGATGATTCCGGAAATGAAATTTTTGCTTCATCGTACCGCTTGTACTCACCGAATGCCGTAAGGCTGGGAACCAGGACGGCAAATGCCCTGTCTTCATCCTTCTCCGCAATCAGCAGCTCTTTTTCCGCTATTTTTATCTGTTCGGCATGCTGAAGGGCTATTTTGTAAAGGTCGGTCAGGGAAAAAACCGATGTTGCGCCGGCATCATTTTTCGGCGAACCGTTTTCCGGGGTCTGTGCGGAGGATCCGGATACAATGGATATTGATAAAAAGAACAGTGCGAAAAACCGCCATAGGCATTTTAGTAACATAATAAAGAGCATCCCTTTGCTTTATCAACAGCTGAATCCGTAACAGGGTTCGGAGGAACAAACAGAGGTTGATTTTATCCGAACCGAACTTTCAGGCATACTAACTATTATGGCGATTTGTCAAATTAAAATCAGAATATAATGAACTCTTATTAAAAAGCAGGCGGTTACCAGGCGGATCAATTGTATTACGGGCGGCAGTGTAGTATAAAAAGAGCACGTGCGGCAATACGATTGTGGATGATGACGGCACTAGGAAACAACGGAAACGCAGTCAGTTTTATTGTAAATCAGAGAAAAAGGAGGGGAAAAATGGCTCTGGAGATGATTCGTGACGCGCTTGCTTGGTGTATCGTAATCAACTGGGTTTTTTTGCTGTGGTGGTTTCTCTTCATCACACTGGCCCATGACTGGATGTATGGCTTTCATAGTAAATGGTTCAAGATATCTACGGAGTCCTTTGACGCCGTTCACTACGCCGGCATGGCGCTATTCAAGATAGGCATAATTCTATTTAATCTGGTGCCTTATCTGGCGTTGCGTATTGTGGGATGAGGTCACCGTCGGTGTTGAGTCCGGTTTCCGTTGAATCCCTGCGATAGGTGTCGGTTTCATCAACTTGTTTAGCCTGCGCTGTTCCTTGACAACTATTGCATATTCAATATAAAAAAGCAGTTAAAATGTAAGGCAGGGCAAACCTGCGGACTCAATTGCCGGCGCTTTCCTTTAATTGAATGAACGTAGTGCGGATCCCTTGATGAGTGATGATAAACAAGCCAATTTAATGCCTGCGCAACTAAAATGCGAACCCCTTTCTCAGGATACGCTTAGCGTGTCTTTTTCCGGTTCATGGGTGCTGGATCAACCCTTGCCGGAAACAGATGCAATCGGCGACATGCTTCGATCCGCTCCGGATTGCAGTGAGTTGACGTTTGACACGGACTCGCTTGCGAAATGGGATAGCGGGCTTCTTACTTTTCTGGTGAAACTCAAACATATCACGGATTCAAGTAATATCAGGATGGATCTTCGCGGGCTGCCGGACGGCGCCCGGCGGCTCTTGGTGCTGGCATCTGCGGTGCCGAAACGTGAGGGTGCTGAAAAGATACCGGAGCATAAATCATTTCTTGAAAAAACGGGTGGAGCTGCCCTGGAAGCCATCAATACGATTAGGGATTCGCTATATTTTATCGGAGATGCAAGCGTAGCTGTCGTAAGGTTCGTATCCGGGAAGGCGATGTTCCGGCTGACCGACCTCCTTTTGTTGATCCAGGAGTGCGGTGCCGGGGCTCTGCCCGTTGTAACACTTATCAGCATCATGATGGGGCTGATAATTGCGTTTGTGGGGGCTGTGCAGCTGGCTCTTTTTGGGGCGCAGATTTATATTGCCGATCTCGTGGCCATTGCCATGCTTCGTGAGATGGCACCGATGATGACCGGTGTTATAATGGCCGGCCGAACAGGGGCGGCGTTTGCGGCGCAGCTTGGCACCATGCAGGTGAATGAAGAGATTGACGCATTCAAAACATTAGGGCTTCAGCCCATGGAATTTTTAGTTCTGCCACGGGTGCTGGCGTTAACCCTGATGATGCCGCTGTTGTGCATTTATTCCGATCTGCTGGGGATTATGGGTGGAGCTATGGTGGGTATCAGCGTATTTGATATCACACCTGTTCAGTATTTTGAACAGACACGCGGAATGATGCAGCCCGGCCACTTTCTTCTGGGTGTGTTTAAGAGTGTTGTTTTTGGCATAGTGATCGCCCTAATTGGCTGCAAGAAAGGGTTGGAATGCGGTCGGAGTGCCATGGATGTCGGGTCTGCCACCACATCGGCGGTGGTGACGGCTATTGTTTTTATTATCGCGCTGGACGGGTTATTTGCCGTTATAACAAATGCATTGGGGATTTGAAGTGTCATCAATGGACGACGGGCGGGAAACGTGATGGAAAAAAAAACAGCCCACATCAAAGTTGCTGATCTAACGATGGCCTATGATGATTTTGTGCTTATGCGGGACCTGAATTTTACGATATTCAGGGGTGATATTTTTATCATAATGGGCGGCAGCGGGTGCGGGAAAAGTACGCTCCTAAAAACCATGGTGGGCTTAAAAGAACCTGCCCTGGGAAGAGTTGTTATTAATGATACGGACTTCTGGCGTACATCTGGTGCCGAACGGGAGCGCATGATGAAGCGCTTCGGCATTCTTTATCAAGGTGGCGCCCTGTGGAGTTCGTTGACGCTTGCCGAAAATATTGCACTGCCCCTGGAACAGTATACCGATCTCGAAAAGAAGCACATTAGAGAGTTGGTATCCTACAAACTGGCGCTGGTGGGCCTTTCAGGTTTTGAAGATTACTATCCCTCGGAAATAAGCGGCGGCATGCGCAAGAGGGCCGGCCTGGCGAGGGCCATTTCAATGGATCCGGAAATACTGTTTTTTGATGAACCGTCGGCCGGACTTGACCCGGTCAGCGCAAAACTGCTTGATGACCTGATCCTTGAGTTAAGTCGCAGTCTCGGCACCACCATAGTGGTGGTCACCCATGAACTGGCAAGTATTTTTGCCATCGGCACCAATTCCGTTTTTCTGGATGTGGATCGGCGGACCATGTCGGCGGAAGGTGATCCCAATATGCTGCTAAAAGAAAATAAAGATCCCGGTGTGCGTCGGTTTCTGACACGCGGACAAGGAGAAAGTGAATGAGATGAGCAAACAGGCAAATAAAACCATGATCGGTGGATTTGTAGTCGGCGCTGTTGCCATTGTCGTACTGGGCATTCTGATTTTCGGCGGGGCCCGCCTGATGAGCAAACGACATAATTTTGTATTGTTTTTTGACGGGTCCGTGAAAGGGTTGAGTATCGGTGCCCCGGTGCAGCTGAAAGGTGTGACCATGGGGGGAATCCAGGATATTAAGATGGTGGCTGATTCGGATACAATGAAGTTTTACACGCAGGTTGTAATAGAAGTGTCTCCCACTAAAATTCTTTGGTCCGGAAATAACGGAGGCGCACCGGCGGGTTCGGCAGCGGATGTGCATACAATGGCAAGGTCAATGGTGGAAAAGGGGCTGCGGGCCAAACTGGAATATATCAGTTTTGTAACCGGGCAACTCCAGGTTTCTTTTGACTTCTATCCGGATACGGATATCAATTTGACCGGCATAAAAACGGAATTTAGAGAACTGCCGACCCTGCCGTCCGATTTGGAGGCGATAACGGAAAGATTGGAGAAAATACCCTTCAGCGACCTGGTGGATGAAACGCTGTCCGCTGTAGAGGGCATTAATAAACTGGTCAATTCAAAAGAGGCTCAGGATATATTAGCCGGCTCCGATCGGACCATCCGGGATATCGGCGCGTTGGCGAGGAAGATGGACACCCAGGTCGCTCCGATAGCTTCGGAGTTGACGAAGACGTTGAGAGAGACCCGGCAGTTGGTCAGCCGTGTCAACCGGAGAGTGGAGCCTGTCGGAGATGAAATGCTGGCAGCATTGAAGTCGACGACCCTGACCCTTGACCGGTTGGCCGACGTAACGGCCGAACTTCATGGGTTACTGGAAAAAGATTCCGAATTCAGATATAACGTAAGAGAGGTTCTTTCGGAAACGGCATCGGCCGCGAAATCCATCCGGCTGCTGGCGGACTATCTCGAACAACACCCGGAAGCATTTCTTCGGGGAAAAACCGGAGGCAAGTAAATGACACTTTTCGGTAACTTTCGATATCCGGTAATTTCAGTTATGGTTCTGGCGGCTGCATTGAGCGGCTGTGTCGGGCAATCGCCGCCGGCAACCCATTATCTGCTTAAAGCCATTGAAACGCCACGGGAGAACGACCACCAGGCGGCAGTTGAATCGATGCTTTTAAAAATTCAAGTGGGTCCGGTGTTACTGCCAACATATCTGGATCGTCCCCAGATGGTATTTTTAAGCGATGAAAACCGTGTCACCATTGACCATTTTAACCGGTGGGCCGAACCGCTGTCGGACAGCTTTGCAAGGGTAATCGTGGAGAACCTGAGTGTGCTGCTGAAGACCGATTATGTGGATCGCCATACGTTCCAAAAAAAGGCTTCGGCTGATTACAGGATCAGTATCGATGTGAAACGGTTCGATGCAACACCGGGAAGAGAGGCGGTGCTCATTGCATCGTGGGCCATTTATTCCGTAAAAGACCGGTCTCAAGTTTTGGACAAGAGGTATAGTGCCAGAAAACCGATGACCACCAACTCTGCATCAGAAATGGTTGCCGCACTGAATGAAATGATAAATGATTTCAGCCGGGAGATGGCGGCGGCGATCAGAAGCCAGGGCGGCCAAGTTTAGTCTTTGTTTCTACCATGTAACCTGGAGATACCGACAATGAAATATTTTCTAATGCATCGTGTTCTCAAGAACTTATTCTTGATACTCTGCTGTTTTATTGCAACCTCATTGTTCACATTCAATGCTGATGCGGATCCATACCGGCAGGGGAATATCCGCAACCGCCTGTCGCTGGGTGGAAGTGAGGCGTTTGATAATGACTACTTTATTTTGGGTTTCGGTGTCGGGTTTTTTCCTGTCGACTATCTTGAACTGGGCCTTGAGGGGGAGTACTGGCTTTCCGCGACACCTTATGTCGCGAAGATAGGGTTTCAGACGCAATACATTCTTCCTGTTAACTCATCCCTGAAACCGTATGCCGGGCTCTTTTATCGGAACACGCTTGTTTCCGGAGTTAAGGATATGTATTCCAACGGCTTCAGGGCAGGATTGTATTATAATCCCGGACACGATGTCATACTTGGTTTGGGAGTGGTTTATGAGAACTATTTAACCGGTGATGATTCTGAACGTGATGAATACGCAACCACCTATCCGGAGTTCACAGTTTCAGCGACGTTCTGACATGATCCCATACGGATATGCGAAAAACGGGATTCATCGGAATGGTTGTCTTCACGAGCCGTGTGCCGGCGGTCGAATATTATGAAAAAATATTTAGTGGGCGGTGCTGTCCGTGATACCATCCTGGGAAGAGAGTTGCATGACAGGGATTTTGTCATTGTCGGCGCTTCCGGGGAAGAATTTTTAACCACGTATAGGGGCGCGAAAAAAGTCGGCAAAAAGGACTGCGTTTATGTTTACAAAGGAGATGAATATACGCTGTCTAACCTGTCCGGTATTCATGAGGATTTGTTGCACCGGGACCTTACCATCAATGCCTTTGCAAAGGATGAAGACGATGGGTCCATCATATCCCATCCCGATGCGCCGGGCGACCTTGAGAATAAGATTCTAAGACCGGTCCGGGAGGAAAATTTCTTAAACGATCCGCTGAGGGTTTTCAGGGCGGCCAGGTTCGCCTCCGAATTTCCCGGGTTCCGGGTTCACCCTGAACTCATTCGAATTATGACACGCATCGGTGAAAAAGGCCTGCTCGGCGGATTGGCCGCAGAACGGGTGGGTAATGAAGTTATCAAAGCCTGCAGCGCATCTGCACCGGGACGGTTTCTCCGTCTCCTTTCCGAGACATCGGCATTGACTCCCTGGCTGCAGGAAATCAAAGATGCGAAGGGGATCCCCGCCGGTCCGGCGCCGTTTCATAATGAGTCATTGCTTGAACATACAGCGGCCGTAATGGACAAGCTGGCCGGTTTGCCTCTTTGCGTTTGGATGGGTTTTTGCCATGATATAGGGAAGACTGGGTCGCCCAAGGAGTCTCTTCCGGCTCACCATGGGCACGGGAAAAGAGGCAGGACACCGGCTGAAAAGATTGGCGTCCGGCTGAGGCTTCCCAATAAATATATAAATGCCGGCGCTGTATCCGCCGAAAAGCACATGACCGCAAGCGTATACGATAAATTAAAGACGGGAAGCAAGGTGCGGCTTTTAATGATGCTAAATCGGCATAACTTAATAAGGGAAATGTTCGAAGTGGTGAAGGCGGATAAAGGGACGGATTTTATAGAACAGGCAGAAGAGGATGCTCGTCGGATTCTTTCGGCAAAACTGCCTGAAGAGCTCCGGGGTAAGGGGTCAGAGTCGGGCGAAAAACTGTTCCAGCTTCAATGCCGAACACTAACCAAATAGATGGGTGGATAAAAAATGGATGACAA
>Ga0180434_10004228_pt1 | contig 17589 bp, 25 predicted proteins | sample SS_ome_7_FD_132453 | JGI IMG/M metagenome (GOLD analysis project Ga0180434, IMG submission 132453) | Hypersaline lake sediment archaeal communities from the Salton Sea, California, USA - SS_1_D_2 metaG | ecosystem: Environmental > Aquatic > Non-marine Saline and Alkaline > Hypersaline >...
GGGTACGGGTACGGGTACGGGTACGGGTACGGGTCCGCGGACGGGGACGGGTACGGGTACGGGGACGGGTTCGGGGACGGGTACGGGTACGGGTACGGGTCCGCGGACGGGGACGGGTACGGGGACGGGTTCGGGTACGGGTACGGGTTCGGGGACGGGTTCGGGTACGGGTACGGGTCCGGGTACGGGTACGGGGAGGGGTACGGGGACGGGTCCGGGTACGGGGACGGGGACGGGTACGGGTACGGGTACGGGTTCGGGGACGGGTTCGGGTACGGGTACGGGTACGGGTACGGGTCCGGGTACGGGTACGGGGAGGGGTACGGGGACGGGTCCGGGTTCGGGGCCGGGCTCCACCAAGTCGAAGCGCAGGTGGGGTAGCGAGGAGAGGGTGATGAATGTGAAAGTCGGAGACGTTGTCGAATTGCGGCTGCCTGGTCGCGATGATTGGCTGACCGCTCGTTGCACGGATGCCGAAAACTATGAGTTCCGCATCGTCCAGGCAGGGGCTTTTTTAGGCGCGATCGCAAGACCAGGGGATTACATAGACGTACGGGTCTACGAGCGGATCGCTGCGGCGAGTGACGAGGGGTAGGCGGAATCAGGGGTAGGTTGGATTGAGGACAATGAAATGGGTGACGAGATGGCCTTTAGGAACGAGTGCTGTGCAAAGGCATATAATGAGGGCTACGGCGCGGGTGCCGGGGTCGCGCAATTTATGCAAGAGAGTAATAAAGCAATCCATGCCAAATTAAATCACGTTGAAACGCATGTGGCCCAGTTAGCGTCTACAACTCGTGCCGCAGCTTGGCGGGCGTACGCGGCAGCGGCGCTGGCTTCCGGTTGCATGGGAGGGCAGGCGTGTAATATTGCCGACGAACTACTCGCCGCGGAAGAGCGGCGGTTTGCCCAACCGCGCGGTCCGGCGAGTGACGAGGGGTAGGCGGAATCAGGGGTAGGTTGCATTGGAGGTAGGTGATGGCGGAAGACTGGCAATGTGGTGATTGTGCCTTGTGTGGGGTGAACCCGAACTTCGGTCCGTGCGAAGCGGCCGAAAACGATCCAACGTTCTTTTGTCCGGCTCGTGAGCTGTACGGTTGGCCAGGCCCTAAAGAGCAAGAGGAGGCTAGTCCGGCGAGTGACGAGGGGTAGGCGATGGAGTTGGAATATCATCCGCTGGCTGATGCCCTGCCGCTGATGGATGGCGACGAGTTCGAGGAGTTCGTCGCCGACATCCGGGAGAACGGGCTGCGCGAACCGATCGTCGTGGCCCTCCACGAGGGTCAGGCGAAGATCGTAGACGGGCGCAACCGGCACCGGGCGTGCAAGCTGCTGGGAATCGAGCCGCGGCTGGTCAAACTCCCGGAAGCCCAGAACATCGCCGCCTACATCGTCTCGCAGAACATCATGCGGCGGCACCTTACGTCTTATCAGCGGGCCACGCTCGTCGCCAAGTTTCTCGGCGGGCGGCCCAACGTCCGTCTCCGCGAGCTGGCCGAGGCGGCGCAGGTCCACACGTCGACGGTCAGCCGCGCCCGCGCCTTGGCTCAGGAGGACCCTGAGGCGGCGGAGCAGATACTCGAAGGGGAGACCCGGTACGAAACCGAGCGCAAGCGGCTGGACGCTGCGGAAAAAGCGGCCCAAAAGACGGCGACGCCGCGCCGCCCGCCGGGGGTGTACGACGGTACGGGCGAACGCATCGCGCGCAAGGATGCGATCACCGACTTCACCCTCGGCGTCCAGCGTCTCAATGATCTCGCCACGGCAATCATTGCGATCCGGACGAAAATCCAGCAGGGGGTGCGTGAGGGTTGGTCGGAGTTCGCGTTCCTCGACACACAGCGTACGCTGAGCGACTTGGCCAACGCGAAAAGCGCTCTGAACTTCGCCCGCCCTTACGCCTTGTGCCCGTATTGCCGGCAGAAGGCGGAGCCCTGCACCCATTGCCGACGCCGCGGCTGGCTGCCGGCGGACGTTTACGGCCGGCTGCCGCATGAGGATCAGCGGCCGAAGAAAGGAGGCGGATGATGAAACTGCGTGACTATCAACAGACGGCGCTTGATGCGATCCACAACGAATTCGGCAACCACCGGCGGACGCTGCTCGTACTGCCGACGGGAACGGGCAAGACCGTGGTCTTCGCCAAGCTGCTCGAGGAGCTGGTCACCGACGATCAGCGCGGGCTGGTGGTGGCCCATCGCGAAGAGCTGATCGACCAGGCGGCGGACAAGATTCGCCGCGTAGCCCAGCTCAGCGTGGAAGTTGAAATGGCGGAGCGTTATGCGACCCGCGATCTGGGGGGGCTGCTGACGCCCGCGCAGGTCATCGTCTCGTCGATCCAGACGCAGTGCGCCGGCTGCCGTGGCCGGGGGCGTATGTCGCAGTTTTCGCCCCAGGATTTCGGCATCATGGTGATCGACGAAGCTCACCACAGCCCGGCCCGCACCTATCAGCGGACGATCGACTACTACACGCAGCATGAGCGCTTGCGCCTGCTGGGTGTCACCGCCACTCCGGACCGGGCGGACGAGCAGGCCCTCGGCCGGGTATTTGAGAGCGTCGCGATGGTCTACGAGATCGACGACGCGATCGGCGACGGCTGGCTGGTGCCCGTTCGCCAGCACACGATCGAAGTCCAGGACCTGGACTTCTCCGGCATCCGGACCGTGGCCGGGGACCTGAACGCCGGGCAGCTCGCAAGCGTCATGGAATATGAAGCCACCCTGCACGGCGTTGCCCGCCCCACTTTCGAGATCAGTGACGGGCGCAAGACGCTGTTATTCGCCGCGTCCGTCGCGCACGCCGAGCGATTGTGCGAGATTTTCAACCGCGAGGTGCACGACTGCGCCCGGTGGGTGTGCGGGAATACTCCGAAGGACGAACGCCGAAAGCTCTTCCGCGATTACCGGGACGGGAAGTTTTCGATTCTTTGTAACGTCGGGGTCGCGACCGAGGGGTTCGACGAGCCGGGGATCGAGGTCGTGGCCGTCGCCCGACCGACCAAGAGCCGGGCGCTTTACGCGCAGATGATCGGCCGGGGCACTCGCCCGCTGCCGGGAATAGTGGACGAGATCGAGGGCGATCGTAAAGACCGCATGGCGGCGATCGCCGCGAGTTCCAAGCAGCACTTGACGGTGCTGGACTTCGTCGGCAACTCCGGCCAGCATCAGCTTATAACGTCCGCGGACATCCTGGGCGGCAAGTTCGATGACGACGTTATCGCCCGCGCGACCAAAGCGATCAAGAAGGCGGGGGCCGACGTGGACGTTTCGGAGGAGCTTCGCAAGGCGGCCCGCGAGCTGGCGGCGGAGGAGGAACAGGAGAGTCGCCGGCACATCCTGCCGAAGGTCAAGTACCGGTCCGAGGAGGTCGATCCGTTCAAGCTCTTTCAGGTCCGGCCCCGGCGCGTGCGTGGCTGGGACAAGGGGCGGGCGATCACCGACCGCCAGCGGGCATTCCTCGAGAAACGCGGGATCGACTGTGCGAAGCTGGACTTCACCAAGGCGTCGAGCTTGATCGGGGACCTGATCCGGCGAATGGACGAGGGGCTCTGCACGTACAAGCAGGCCAGGCGGTTGCGCATGAACGGGGTCGACCCGCGGCGGTTGACGTTCCAAGAGGCGTCCGCCGAGATCACGAAGATCGCCGAGCGGCAGGGTTGGAATAAGAGCAGGAAGACCGGATGAGCTGGAAAGACGACCAATTAGGTCAGGATTTCGGCGAATACGCGACCTTGCACTTCGCCCTCGTGGCGGAGTACGAACAGGCGATGTTGTCCTACTTGTGGGACGATGCGACCCGCGGCGAGGCGCAGGAAGCGTGCCGAGTGCATCGCATCGGGCCCCAGACGTACGTCTACAAGCACAACCGCTGGCTGGCGGAGCGGGCGATGCGGGGGAGCTTCCCGGACGCGACGAGCTTGGCGCGAGCGAGCTGCGCGGCCGGCGACCCGATCTTCCCCATCCGGCCGTACAAGGAACCGTGGACAATTGAAGATATAGTCGAGAACCTGGCCCGCGACATCTACAACCATCTGGACCCCGACCGCCGGGCGTGCGTCTGCCGCTACTGCCCCGAGGACGTGGCCTGGGCGATCCAGGAGCTGGCCACACGCCGCAAGACGAGCCGGCGGTACCTGAAGATGGCAGAGCGGCTGATGAGCCGCGGAATCTGGCCGGACGACCCGGAACTGCGGCCAGACGAGAACTGGTGGACGGAGAAGATGAACCCCGGACGGTGGACGGACCGGCTGATGGGAGAAAATTCTTCAGAAAGCCCTTGACCGCCGGGCGATCGTGTGGTAGGTTGTAAGCAGCATGACAGAGAAGCATACCAATCAAAGCCTTCGCTCTCCGGCACCGTTAGGCTCTTGCCGTTCGCGCGGTATGCTGTCTGTCATGCTCCGGTGTCGGGGACCGAGGGCTTTGAATCTCTCCCGTGCTGCGTTTTGCTCGCAGGCTGGAGTCGATCACACTCTCTCCCGTCGATGCCCGCAATCGCCCCCGGAACCCTTCGCTCGTGGTTCGTTCAGGCTCCTAGGCGTGAACCGGGCATCGACGGGGGAGACCTCTTTGAACTCTTTTCGCGAGCCCCCCCGGTGGTTAGTCTTTGCCGGCCATCGAGGGGGCGCTGGCCTTTACTCCCCGCCCGGGCCCAGCCCTCGCGGCGTCGTAATGGCGCCGTGTGCGCCCGGGCGGTGCTTGACTTTTAAGCCCCGTTCGGGAAGCAGATCGACCAGACCAGATCTGACTTCGACACCCTTCCCGGTCAACCGTGCGGGGCTCGCGCGTCTTTCACCCTCCTACCCGCCCCTGGGAACCCAGACATGCCCAGGGGCGGGGCCTGAGTTTTCCGAGGCCGCATCATCCGCAATGAGAACCGTAGTTAAGAAGAGTGACGCCGGTTCGCCCGGACGATCGTGTGATGCGGCCTTTTTTAGACGACAATGCGGTTTTGTAGCGACAGCGGTTCCGCAACGTTTTATCAAAAACCACGGCAAGAACGGCGCAAGACGACAGAATGCCAACCGCGGTTACGCCGCTGCGGGCGCCATGCTCCCAGCAGTTCCTCGCACTACACTACTAAATCCGGGCACTGCCACCCAGCAACCCGGTGGGCGACCAGGTGCGAGTCTTACAGGGAGAGCCAAGACTGACGACCTGAGGCACACCCCTGGTTCAATTTTCGTGGCCAACCTCGGAAATTGGCGAATGCCGCACGCAAATATAGGGCGTTTGCGTGTGGAAAATCGCACAGAACGTACAGCCTGTACACGACGGCCGTTACGGCTGTAACGTGTGGCACTGTACGGACTGGAGCAAGGGGGAGGAATCGAAGACGAATCGCCCCAGGTCGCCCAGAATGGGGGGCGGTCTGTGCCTGTCACCAGCACGGCGGACAAATTACAGATGCACTTTGACGAGGTAACGTGATAGAGGCAAAAGTAAGGCGGGAGATGGATGTTTGGTTGCCGGGACGTGCAATCCCAAAGGGGTCGTGGCGGCACATTGGGGGGGGGCGTTTGATACCGGATTCGCTTGGGCTACGCGAGTGGGAAACGCGGGTTCGGGCTGCTTTGGCCGCTTGGTCTCCGGCGATAGAGCCCAGTACGAGGGCGTTTATTCTCACGGCAGAGTTTTATTTTCGTCGGCCGAAGGCCCATTTCAACGCACGTGGGGAGCTGCGGGCGAAATACGCCGAACACCACGACTTCCGCCCAGTGGGCCCGGATGTCGACAAGCTTCTACGGGCCATCTGTGACGCCGCCTCGGGCGTGGTCTACGTCGACGATCGGCAGGTGGTACAAGTGACGGCAACAAAATACTGGCGGAGAACCCGCGAAGGAGTGGAGGGTATGCTCCTACGGATTGAGGAGTTGGAGGGGCCGTGAGCGCCCAAAATGTACACCTTTAACCACCTATGACCACCAATATCCACCCCGACGACGGATGTGCGATGCTCAACGTGTCGAAGCCTTTGCCCGATCGAGAGTTCATCCGCCGGTTGCGGGCGATCATGCCGACCGACGGTCCGCGGCTGCCGATCGTAGCCGGCGGCGGGAACTGGGGGCCGGGTTGGGAAATCTCGAACCAGGCCCATTGGACTTATGCCCGGCGGGTGTTCGGGCTGGTGATTGACCAGTTGGACGTCTCGTCCACAACGCACGCGGCGTTCAAGCTGGCGATCGAAGCGGGGGCGAAGCCTTTCGTGCGGCTAACCTTCGGGGGGATGGATCGCGTCTTGAGCATCTCGGACTTGACTGGGGGCCCAATCTTCGCTCGCGAGCTGGCGGGCGACGCAGCGTTCCTCGCGGATTGCGCAACAGTTGCCGAGTGCTGCGGCGGGTCGATCTACGCGGTGATTCTGGACGGTACGCGAATATCTCGGCGCGTGAACACCAAGGACAATGAGGTGCTCTGGCTGGCCGGACGCAGGCTCCAGATGATGATCCGAGCGGTGCTGGGCGACGACGTGCTTATCATCGGGTACCCGCACCATCCGCATCGAGCACATTGGGCGTTCAGCGATCGCCCGGGGGCGCGGGGGGCGCTGTTCGGGTACGCGACCGACAGTTACTATCCCTCGGTGCCGGCCGACGACGCCGAGCCCCATCGCACGCTGCGCAATCTGCTCTGGTTTTGCCGCGGGCGGGGGCTGTCCGGGTCGCTGCTGTTCACGCGCTTCGGGCAGGGCTGGGGCAACGGGCCCGGGGGGTGGAGTGCCGATCTGCGTTACCCACTGCACGAGACGCGGGACTTCGCCAAGCTGCTATTGTGTGACGACGAGTTCCGCGATGTGGAGCTTCTGGTCGATCAGTCGGCGTTCAGCCCGGCGGCGATGACGTGGTCGCGTCATTTCCTCGCTTACGCCGCGGAGTGGGCGCGGATTCACGGGGTTTCGGATGCGGGACTTTGAACTCAAGAAAAGGCAGATCGTCGAGCGCGTCGATCTCGTGGCCCTCGCATCGGAAGACGTGCGGATGAAGCGAAGCGGGCGGCGCTGGGTAGGGCTTTGCCCGTTTCACGCGGAGAAGACGCCGTCGTTCGTCGTCAGTCAGGACGTGGGACTGTTCAAATGTTTCGGCTGCGGGAAGGGCGGGGACGTGTTCTCCTACGTCCAGGCCCGCGAGAACGTCAGCTTCATGGAAGCGATGCGAATACTGGCCGATCGGGCCGGCGTGAAGCTCGACGAGGCCCCCTCCGGCAGTTCCGGGGAGCCTGACCGAGTGGAGCTGGCGAAGGTCAACGCCTGGGCCCTGACGTTTTTCCGCTCCAACCTGTTGAATGGCGCCGCCGGGCGTCACGCCCGCGCCTATCTTCAAAGTCGCGGAATATCCGAGGCGATCGCCGAACGGTTCAATCTCGGGCTGGCGACCGATGGGGGGCAGAGTCTGAGGGATGCCGCCGGGCGCGCGAGGATCACCTTCCCGCTGCTCCACGCCGCCGACCTGGTTCGCGCCGATGGCTCCAATCGAGTTTACCCCACGTTTCGCAATCGTCTGATGTTTCCGATCCGGGATGCTACCGGGCGGGTGGTGGGGTTCGGGGGCCGGACTCTGGTGGGCGATCAAGCCAAGTATCTGAACACCCGGCAGAATGCGCTCTTCGACAAAGGCCGCGGGCTGTACGGTATCGAGCTGGCGCGTCAGGCGATTGCGCAGTGCGGGCGGGCGGTGGTCGTTGAGGGCTATACCGATTGTATCGCTGCCCACCAAGCGGGCTGCAAGGAGACCGTGGCGTCGCTCGGGACGGCGATGACCGCAGCCCAAGTCGACCTGCTGCACCGTTACAGTGACCAGCTTATCCTGCTCTTCGATTCGGACAAGGCCGGTGAAGCGGCGGCGGAGCGGGCGATCGTAGTGGCCGTGCCTCGCGGCGTGCACGTCCGGTTGGCCCGCATCCCGTCGGGCAAGGACCCCGACGAATTCCTCAGGAGTGCCGGAGCGGCGGGGTTTTGTGGACTGTTGGACGCCGCGGTTGACGCCCTCGAATTCAAATGGGGCCGGCTTCAGGCACAGTTCGCGGCCCACGCTTCCGACGGTGCGCACCGGGCGGCGCATCTGGAGTTCCTTCGGCTGGTGGGCACGGCTCTCGCCGGGGGAGACGAGATTCAAACGGGACTGGTGGCCAACCGAGTAGCGCGACTGGTCGGGCTCGACGGCCGCGAGGTTTATCGCCTGATGACGCGATTGCGGCACAATACCCCGCGCTCCTCACCCCAATAACCCTGATTGTAGGACCTAGTCTAGCCCCTGACGGTTTTCATGCTCCTTGTAGGATGCGAGCATTTGGTCCGCCCGGGCCACTGGGTCGTACCCATCCCGTGCATTGAGCATTGCACAAACAAACAGTGCATGTATTATCCGGTCCGATGCTTTGGCGATCTCCGTCCTGATAGTTTCTCGTGTGTCTATCGCATCCTGCCTGACTAGTCCGTCAAACGTACCCATCACCTTCTCCTCACCACAACAACTCTGATTCTGGGACCTTGACGCCGCCACTGTATCAACCTTCTCCCTTGCCATCTCTGTCCACTGCTTACGAGCTTTTGCTAACTCTCCTTCAATCTCCGCAAGTTTCCCTTGCAACTGATCCCGCTCCCATTCGAGCCGTCCAACTTCGTGCCTCTCCCAGTGTTCTTCGAGGTATGCCACGAGCTTGGTCAGATCGTCCACTTTGCCGCAATACAAGCAGCTCTGGCTATACGCCAGGCATGTTTCTGCGGCCCGGTAGACGTTGCTCGTAACGTGCGCATACTCGGAGCCTTCTGGGATGCAGTAGTCTATACTGGGGAACGGAGCATCTGCCGGCAAGGTAAACCTGTAGTTAACCTGCCTCGCATCCGGATGACAGAAATCATAACAGCCCATGTTTGTCTGTACTGTCGGGAATTCGTTCGGCATCACGTCCTCCTCATAAGCAACATCCGCTTCATACTTATGCCTGTTCCTTACGTTGACGGATACTCGGCTTCGTAGTCGCGCATGGCGAGCGTGCCCACCACGGCGGCGCAGGCCAGTTGAAGCAGGACCACGTCGTGAGGGCCCTGCAAGTCGGCGCCGTCGCGGAGTTCGCGGAGCCGCTTTTGGCACGTGCGCAACATCGTCCACAGTTGATCGTCCGCCGCCTTGATCTTCAAGTATCGGGCGCGTTCTTTTGTATCAGGTTTCGCCATCGGTTTTCTCCAACGGTAGACCGTCATAGACGTAGAGTCCGCGGTCGACCTTGCGTATACCAGGTATTCCTCGCGACAGTTCGCTGCCAACCAGGTTGCCCAACGAGGTTCTGCCGCGCTTCGTAACTCCCCAATGGCCCAACAGTTGGCCTACCTCTCTCGGGGTGGTGGGCCGGTGGTATACCTTCAAGGCCATCCGAATCTGAGCCCGGAACGAGAGTTCGTGGAGATTCTCCGGCCTCTTGTGGGGCCTTAAGTGCCAGGGTAGATTGCCGGTCACCTCTCGGGAGATCAGTTGGTTAATTTGGTTCATCCGTTCGAGGGCTTGTTGCAGCTCTTTTTGCACGGCTGCGTTCAGATATTGCAGGCCCTTTTTGAACTCGGGAAATTCCATCGGCAACCTCTTTGTAGTTTTCGAGCCGGTATGGGCTCTGTTCTGCTCGTCCATCCGCGAGTCCGCGGTCACGCCCCGCCAGCCAGCCGGCGTAGAAGCATATCACCGGGACGATACTCACCAGACTCAAAATCACCCATCTAATCCATGCGTCGGCTGCAGGTTCCATGTTCTCACTCTCCAGGTTCGTCCGCGACCGCTTCTTGTGCCAGGCGGTCGAGGTCCAGTGTTCCCGATATTCGTGCCGTGTCCTCCACCGCTGTCGCCGCCCACTCCGTCCCCGCCCAATCGCCCGCCTCCGCCGCCGCCCATGCCGCCACCTCCGCCGCCCACGCCGCCGCCTCCGCCGCCGCCCCCGCCGCCTCCGCCGCCGCCCCCGCCGCCGCGCATGCCGCCGCCTCCGCTGGCCATACCGCCGCCTCCGCCGGCCATGCCGCCGCGGTTATCGCCGCCCCCGCCGCCGCGGTTATCGCCGCGTTCTCCGCCTCCGCCGCCGCCTGTCGGCTGCGGTTTTTGCCGGCAAGCCAATCATTGGCCCAGTCCAGCCATGCGGGCTCGGAGTAAACTTCGCGTGCGCAATAGATTGCGAATCTCAGCCGTTGGGGAAGTGTTACGACCGGCATTGTTATCCGGCGAATTGTCGTGCAGCTCCCGACCCCAAGCTTGAGCCCCGCGTCGTTTCGCGTAGGGCCGGCGATCTCGCACTCCCACAAGTGCGCTGATTCGCCGTAGTTGCCGTGGATCGGATCGAGCATCACGGGGAGCAGCGGGGTAGTCGTCTGGTACAGGTGAATCCAGCCGTCGGTGCACAGACCGCCTTCACCAGGCGCGGTGTGTCTAACTCCCGCGCCCCATTGAGTCTCGCGATCCAGCCCCGTCTTATCCTCGTCGTCCGTGAATTTTAGATACATTGTTCGCTCCTTCGCCGAATTGAACTTTCCTTTATACGACGCTCCAGATTACCTCTTTCTCTCGGCGGTCATAGAGCGTAGCGTTGCCGTGGTCGTTAACCTCGAGGATGTAGTGCGCTTTGGTTTCCGGCCATTTGGTTCCGGCCTTGATCTTGAGGATCGGGTACTCGTCACCCTTGCTCGGGTCGGTAGTGCTCTCGGCGTCAACCACTTCCCATTGCACCCAGAAGCCGAAATCGGCTCCGTCGCCGGGATGGGCCCCGAAATAGCAGTAAATCGGGGCATAGAGGTTGTCCAGAGCGTTGGCCAAGCACTCCAGGTCTTCGCTGAGAAGGAATCCAAGGGGGTCTTGCTTCCGTTCGAAGTAATCAGGCTGCTCGGTGTCGCGTATTAGGTCTTTCAGGGCCTGGTCGTCTTCAGGGATTCCCAAGCGCTTCAACTCGTTGACGATTGCGGGAATCAGGTCTTCCGGGCGCAGGGTGCTCGAGATAACGGTTCCGATCTTTGCTGGGGTAGTCATCGTTTGCTCCTAAACTCGGTTGCCTGCGGGCCAGCCCTCGGGCCGCCTGATCGGCATGAGCAGCGCCAGAGCACTAATCCCGTCGGCGTTCGCCTCGAACACCAGCGGTCGCCGCGAATCCAAGGGCACGACGAGCCGAATCGATCGATTCTTTTCGTCCGTCGCTATCGCCCTTAAAACGTGGCAGACTTCAGCCAAGAGCTTCGGGTCGACGTATATCTCCGCCGCGTCCTGCCCGATGGCGTGCTCGGGAATAAGGCTCTCATACTTGGGGTAGGGGAGCTTTGAACACTCGCCTTCAATCTTGCGGGTCTGCGAGCGGTCCGCGGTCCCTATCGTATACTTTCCGTTGTTCGTCGTTTCATCGATCGCGCGGGCCCCATTCTTCGGGGAGAGCTTGCTTGCTTCATCCCAGTGGTTCACGGGGATGACGACCTCGAACCCGTTGACCGGCTCGCTATTGAGCGAGCTTTCCGCGTATTCAGGGCGCAGCTCCTTATCCGACCACGTCACCTCGATAAGGCGCCGGCCGTCGGTGGCGGCTGCCACACACTTGTCATCCCAGACGCGCCGGACTTGCACGCCATCCGATGCGTAGCGTGTGGGCTCGGCGTTGGCCAACCTCGATACGTTCATTACCTTCTTGGGGATTAGCATTGTTCATTCCTCCTAGGATTACGCTGCCAGCAAGCTTGAGCGGCAATGTTGTTTGCCGTCGGGAAGCAGCTTGACGGTTTGACCATCTCCGACCACCCTTCATCCCGATTGTGGACGACGTAAGCGTAGCGGTGGGTTTCAATCAGAAAGTGGCTTTGCGATCCCGTGTCCTGATCCACCAGCGTGATCTCGGTAAACGGTACTCCGTTCTCAACAAGCTGCTCCACGAGGGTTTTTGTGCGTAGGTCCTTGGCTAACATCGCCCCCATTAGAAGCACCCCCTCTCCAGCATGTCGGCCTCGGAGTTCTCCGCGCTCACAACCGGTTCAAGATGTACATCCCAGTCCAGGTGAGCGGCCGCAATCGCTTCGGCGCTCGTCAACTGCCCGTCCAGTACCGTCCCAAGCCCGTGCCAGTCCGGTACGCGCGACCCGTACATCGGGTTGTCCAGTTCCCAGATTTCGTGACTCATGGTCCTTTACTCCAATCGGCTCCCTCGTCAGCCACCGGTCGCCAGCCGGCAGGACGCCCCGCAGGGCGTTTCGGGGTTAGACAGAGATTACCTTTGCGGTGTTGCCACATCGGCTGGCCACCCGCGCAGCAGCACGGTGTGAACGGAAACGGTAGGCGTGGTCTCGCGAGCCCCATTCCGGCCCACCTCGCAAGGACGCACCCTTGTCACGTACTATCTTACCTTGCTTTGTCGAGTAGTAGTAACCCGGCGGAGCAACTACGGTGCCGTACTTGGCGTTTTGCTCAGCATTGTCTGCGATGATCCACGCTTGCATTGTCTTGCTCCTTACGTTGTCGCCTTGGCTCCCTCATCAGCCACCGGTTGCCAGCCGGCGGGACGCCCCGCAGGGCGTTTCGGGTTACAGCAGCCAATCAAGCCGCTCATGCTCCCGGGCGCTAATCCGCGGGTCATCCGGCTGGATCGCCTCAAAAATCCCGGCACCGAGCCCGATGCCGCCGGGCCAGGTTTGGTCGTCGTCGCACAGCTCAAAGCCCCAGTGATTGTCTGCCGGGCGCTGGACGTAGATTTCGCCGTTGTTGTGGAGTACGTAGCCTTTGTAGGTTGTCATCAGCACTTCCTTTCAAGATAGTTGTCGAACCGATCCGCGGACCGACGGTTTCCGTAGTAGCGTCGATACATGCCTTCACTCCTAATGCGAGACGCCCCGCGGCGCCTCAGTGCCAATGGCTTCATCCGGGGTATCACAAAAGCAGTAGGCCCCGATGCCCTTCAGGGCCGACGCAACGCGCCGTTCGGCCCAATCCCTGAATTCTTCCGGCGTACCAGTCCAATGCCGGCAAGCGTGGTCAAGGTCACGCTCGACGATCGCTATCTTCGTGGCCAGCGTTCTCCCGGTTACGCTCCGTACGTGATGGGGTATGCTCATGATCCTTCACTCCTACAAGTGACGCCCCAGTGCGTCTACACTAAGTCTACACCATGATTGCCAGAGGTGCAAGCATTTTCAAGTTTTTTTTGCAAGCGGTGGACGGGGAGGCCGTGAGCCCAACGTGAGCCCGATGTGATTCACGCTGAGCTTACGCCGGGCTCACGAGTCCCGTCGCTCCCTGTCGCTCCCCGCGGCTCCCCGTGGCTCCCCACGGCTCCCCACGGCTCCCCCAGCGCAACCGGCTAAGACGCCACGAGTGTCGCCTCGATGTGTCGCCTCAGGTGTCGCCCTGAGTGTCGCCTCACCTGTCGCTATGGGGGATTATTGGTGGGCAATATTGGTAGGCAATATTTTCTGTCCCGTAGATAAGCGCCCCATTGCCGAGACACTGAAGTGCAACTTCAACAACAGACCCTCACATATCGGACGATTTTACCCCCATTTGCGCTACCGTGAGGCCGGTTCGCGTTAAGATGACACCTGCCTGACCGCTTACGTGCGCATAATTGTCTGCGCCCTGGGACATCTTTACCACACCCCCCCGTCCGATTTTGATACATACGCCCCGTATATTCCCACTCCCCCAACTCCCCCATTTCCACCCCAGTCCCCCCGAACTCGCAAGCCCATCTAAGGGCAGCGGGTTTACAGGTTTGCGCTCAGGTTTACTGCCCGAATACTGCCCACTGGTACCCCGTAGATCGGCCTTTTTGACCCCATAAGGGCCGATTACTGTTCTCGGTTACTGCCTGAATACTGCTCAGGTTACTGCTCAGGTTGCTATCGATCGGCAGACTGGCGTCATTGATCCGAGGTGTTTCGGGGCCCGCCCCCGGAGCCGCACAGAAAACAAAGCCCTGGTTTAACCGCCCATAAGGCGTACCGCCTCATAGGCTGCGCCCCGGAGATTTCACGCTCCGGAACCGTCGGTGTTCCCTCTGCTTACGCCGCCAGCCCCCCAGAGTATGTCCGAGTGGCGTGCCTGTCAATGTAACAAGTTTGTAACAGGTGTGTGGCTTTAGCTTTTGGGGTGTATCGGGGATTCTGTGGTGCTGAGTGGGGATTTTCTCGGGCGGTTCCCGGTGGAAAATTTTCGTATCGGACTCGATGTGTCGTCACAGCGCGCGAGGTCGCGTGTCTCTGATCTGAACTTTCAGGGGTTCTGGAATCGGGGGCGTTTGCAGGCTCTCAGCGGGTATGCCAGGGGGTTGACACCTCGATTGAAGGTCAGAAACGAGGTGTCACGCTCGTGCCCAGGGTGTGTCGGGCGCGATAGTTTTCGTGTCGTTCAGTACTCGGTCTCGGGCCGGCCCGGGGGTTTGGTGTAAAGGTCGGTCAAACCACCGCCCCCCCGGGCCTGCGCGGGGTAGCGATCCCCGCTAACCCGACGGTGTTGGGTCCTTCGTCTCGCCTTGCTCCGGTTCGAGGGCGGGGGTCGCCAGTCGATGCTCCTCCACTTCCTCCAGCCAGGCGAAGAGCCTCCTGCTTTCGGCCATCGCCTCGATCATCGTGCGATCCGCCCGACCGACGATCATCGACTCCCCGACGTCGTCCCCCGCGGGAACCACGTCGGCGTTCCACCATCTGTTGAAGTACCCGATGATGCACGTGTCTTTCGCGCTGTTCCAGCCGTACCACCGGCGTCCGGCACGCTGGAGCTGCAACTTGATCTGCTGGCGTAGCGCCTCGCGCGCTTCTTCCGCGCTATGGCCCAGGGCGGCGTAGAAGTGCGGACCTTCCTCTGCTCGCCCTTGGGCTCTATAGCAGGCTTGGTATAAATTCCCGCCGTAAAGCCGCCGCACGGTGATCGGGAGCATCAGGTGTTGGGTGATTTCGTCGCTCATTGTTCGCCTCCAAGGACAAAATACCCCCTTCGCGGGCGAGCATCAACAAAAAAGCGGTTTTTTTCTTGCACTCGTCGCCGTCGCCTGGTATTTTTACGCCCTGCGATTTTCGTGCTTTTGAAAGGTAAAGGTGTTTTATGCCATTGGATTCGGAATCGCCCCTTGGGTCGCTCGATCTACGAGCGATGATCGTGTTGGAAGTGCCACTGCATAAGCTCGAAGCGATACTCGCCCTTTGTCGTGGTGAACCGCTGAGCGATCTGGCAATTACGACCGGGACTTGCGAGACCTGTGCCCCGGACGACGTTTCGCCGGCGGAGCAGGCGGAGGAAAAGGAGCAGGCTGAGTCGCCTGATACCCCATACTACGACCTGAAGCTGCCGGACGCCATGCGCCGGGCGATCCTGCACCTTGCCCCCATGCGCCAGCCGGTACCGATCGAAGGGATCGCCGAAGAGCTGCTTGCCGGCGGGTTCGTCGCCAAGCGGGATTCGCTCGGCCGTCGCGTTCTGAACACCGTGAACCGGAAGTACGACACCTTCTTCCGCGAGCCGAAGACCGGGGCGATCGGGCTGGTCGAATGGGCGGACGATTCCGTGCCCGGACCACCTGCGGCGCCTGTACCGCCTGGCCCCCCCGATCTCCCCGAGCCCCCACTCCCGCCCCCCCTGCCCCCCAGCCCGCCCTCGGCTCCTCCGGAAGCGATGGCGATCCCCCAGCAGGTGGTCGTCCTGGCGGAATCTTTCCTGCTTGAGAGCACGACGCCCATGCTGCCCGAGGAGTTGCAGGCGAGATGCAAGGACGAGGGCCTGGAGGCCCCGCAACTGACCGAATGGCTCAAGGCCCTTCCGGAACAGGCGCCGCAGACGTTCTGCCGCATACGCGGCAAGCATATCGGGCTGCGTGCACGGGACGCGGCCTATGCCTGATCCCCTGACGTGCCCGAAGTGCGGTTCAGATAAGGTGATGACCCGGCGGACGGTGTCCGGCCCGCACTATGCCGAAGCGCGCTGCGGGCGCTGCAGCCGGTTCCTGAAATGGTTGTCGAAGTCGCAATACGAGCAGCTCTGTGCCGCGGTGGAGGCCGAACTGACGGAACCGACGGAACTGACCAAAGCCCCGTCCGAGTCGGAGAAAACAGAGTATTGGAAGGGGGCGTGCGAAGAGGCCAGACGAGGCCAACACGTCTGGTTCCGCCAAGCGATGATCTATCTGGCGGCCTTCGTCCTTGCCTGCCTCGTTTTAGCCTTGTGGCCGCCGAAGCCCGCCCCTTGTCCGCCCTGCATGTGCTTCCCCGAGGAGGCGATGACGACAGAATTTTGACCCTTTTTTTGTTTTGGAGGACGTAATGGCAATGCAGCCCCGAGACCCGAACTACGTTGAGACCTACTATTCGCTGATTCAGTTCTGCCCGGAGATCAACCGAGAGGAGCGGGTGAACATCGGAGTGGTGATGATCTGCCCCGTGACCCAATGGCTCGGGATACACATGACGCCCGACAACTCGCGGATCATGCGCCTCGTCGGAAACGACAACGTGGACGATACGGTCGTGACCGCGGCAAAGGACGACTTTAAGCGGATGGTGGAGCGCGATGCGGAGCAGTACGTGACCCTCCACGGGCTCCTGATGCTCGTTAACCGCCAACGGGCGGACAACATCTGCGTCGGCGTCCCGAGGTCGCATCACGTGCTGTCCGATCAGCTCCAGCAAGAGGCGCAGGCGATGTACGATTGGCTGTGCGTCGACGGTGTCCCGAGATAGGACGGGCGGATTGGGCGGATTCAGCCAAATCGCGGTTTTTGGGGTGATAGAGGGGGGCGGATTCTCCGAAAAATCCGCCCCATCCGTCCCGCCGCGGGGTTTGCGCCGGGGTTTGCGCCGGGGTTTGCGCCGGGGTTTGCGCCGGGGTTTGCGCCGGGGTTCACACGGGGTTCACACGGTCCTTACACAGTCCCTACACGGTCCTTACCGCGGATAGACTATGGACGAACTGACGATTCCGACCCCCGCCCGCGTGCTAGAAGCGGCGCGCGAATACGGGGCCTATGCGGAAACCACCCAGAACGGGCGGATCATCCGGGCCCAAATCCAGCGACGACTCGAGTCCGAAGGCCGCTGGGGCACGGTCAAGACTTCCGGCGCACGGTGCTTCGCCGCGTACGTCAAGCAGGCGGAAGAGGAGCTGAGCGAATCGGACCTGTGGGCCCTGGTCTTCATGGCCTATCCGCCGTTCCGGAACGATGAGGATGTCTGCCGCTGCGGTCGAACAGCAAGCGACCACCTCGTCTCCGGCTGCCAGCCGATCGAGCAAGAACGGCAGGATGGTAAGAGCCGGACGATCGTGCCGACGGTGAGGAATGCGGACGAGCCCGACCCGAGTATCGTGCCCGCCTATATCGCCGATGTCCCCGAAGTCACTGACGGCGCCCAGGGTGCCACGGTCGATATGTCGATGCGCGACACGATCGGGTGGGTGCTCGATAACCTGAAGGTGAAAGTCACGCCCCAGCAGGCCCCGACGCCCCGAGCCTGGAGCCTCCTGCTCTACGCCCGCGAGCATCCGAACGTCGTCTCGCAGTGGACGACACGCCTGATGTCGGCGGAAGAAGCGCACTACGACCCGATGGAGGACGACGGGCGCGAGACGATCGAGCTGCTTGAAAAGCTGAAAAAAGCCTACCC
>Ga0180434_10004229_pt1 | contig 17588 bp, 19 predicted proteins | sample SS_ome_7_FD_132453 | JGI IMG/M metagenome (GOLD analysis project Ga0180434, IMG submission 132453) | Hypersaline lake sediment archaeal communities from the Salton Sea, California, USA - SS_1_D_2 metaG | ecosystem: Environmental > Aquatic > Non-marine Saline and Alkaline > Hypersaline >...
GGCGGATTCTGAAGCACATCGGCCGCTGCGGAGAGGCTGGCGAGCAGCTCGTCTTTCGTGCAGGCGAGCGCGTCGCCGGCCAGGTCGGGAAGCTCGAAGATGCGCAGCGCGAACTTGGCACGCTCGCGAAGCTCGACGACCGCCCATAGCGGATCGTCTGCGCCTGGTGGTGGAGGTCTCTGTTGGGCGTGTTCAACGGCTGCGGAGAAGGCCTGGCTGATATTCCGAAGGCCGCGGCGCTCAAGGCGCGTGTCGGAAGGCTCAGTGGGAATGTCAAATGCGAGGTACCATTCTTGCTGACTTTGAGCTTCCAACCCCAGCTCGCGGCGCAGGTCAAGCTCGTGGCGTAGACGATGGGCGATCATCGCGTCGTGCGTGTTCGTAATCAGAGTGGGCGGGATCTCGGTGAACTCATAGATGGGGGCCAACCTGCTGTCGGCGAGCTGCACGCCGAAACGCGGCCGATCATCGGGAAAGCGTGCGCTCGGGGGGATATAGGTCCAACGTTTCAGGAGTCGGACGACCCTTACCGCGGACCGGCGCTCGGCGAACAGCTCCGTGCGCCAAGTACGGGGAAGAATTGAAGCCGCGATCCCAGCAGCGACGCGGGGAGCATCGGCTGGCGTCCATTGCGGGGGCTTACGATTGGCGGCAAGGGAGTCGTCGAAGGCCATACGAGCAGCGTTTTTCAGCCGTTCGCGCTGCTGTTTTGTGGGTGCCTTCTTCATCAGCGTGAGCCAGGCGAGCAGTGAGGCCATGGGCGGTACAAGATCACCGAGCAAGGCATCGAAGCCGGCTTCCCATGTGGCGAGCGGGTTGTGGTCGACGCGATAGACGAGGGCGGGAAGGTGCTCCCAGATCATCAAGTCGGGGATGGCTGCCCGGTCGAGCTCGGTGCGAAGCATCGCTGGAACTTTCTCCAGGTTTGCCCGACGCCGTAAGTCGGCAAGGTCGCGGCGGTTGAGCTTCATCGCCCTCCCAAGACGGGCGATGGTCTCCGCCTTCGGGCGAGCTTTTCCGCGCTCCATTTCGCTGACGTAATTGCGGTTCTGGCCGGCGGATCTGGAGAGTTCGGCCGCGGAATAATAGCCCCGCTCACACCGGAAGCGACGAAACCAGCGGCCGAACTTGGGCAGCCTGGGCATGGGGTGGTTATAGCAGGGTGGCGGAGGGGGAGCAAGGGTGCCGGGCGGGCCGTCGCGGGGCAAGAAAAAATTCTTGCAAACGGCTTACTGATGACCGGGGGCTGTGCTAGACTTCCGTGCAGGATGAAAATCTTGCATGCGTGGCGGCTAAGAGATGCCAGGCTCGATTCACCTGAATGCTGAAGTGGTTGACCAGTATCGGTCGCGCCAAGTTTTGGGCTGGACGGAACTCATGAGGAAGGCCCGCTTGTCGGGGAAGATCTGCACGAAGATCCGGCAAGGGGGAGCGGTCTCGCCGCGCACAATTCGCAAACTGGCCGGGGCGCTCGGCGTCGAAGCCGGAACCCTGGTGCAGATCCGAAACGACGGGGGCAACAAGGCCGCCGTTATGGCGGCCTCTGCGTAGGACGGTTTTCTTTGGTGGTTGCGGTGGCGAGTGACGATGTGACTTCACCGGTGGAACCGGCTTCCGGATCGCCGCCGCGGCGCTGGCGCTTCGGGTAGGATGCCCGGGCGCCGGCGCCCGCCATTCATCGACGGAGTAGTGCGAGGATTCTCGATGGGGCGACGGCGACGAGCTGGCGGCGAGGGCGGAAACGGGGGCAAGCGGCGGGGGCCGCGCGGGTGGTGGGTCAAAGCTCCGCAGGAGATCGTGATCGGGGCCGAAGCCGGTATCAGGGCGGGCCGGCCCGCTTCCGAAGTGTACGCGACGCTGTCGCTCGGACGGTTCTGTTCGCGGCGGGCGTTTCGTAGATGGGCTGCTGGCGTCCGGACCACGGCGGATCGACCGGCCACGTACAACAGAAACGAAGCGACGGATGCCGAAGTTGTGGGTGCCGTTCGTGCGGAGCTGGTTCGCAGGGCGCGAGCCCAGACATTGCGTGCATCGTTCGTGCACGAATGCCGGCTTCTGATCGCCGCACTCTCTAAACGCCGGTCAGCGGGGGGTTCTTTTCAATGAGCATGCTGCCGGCGACTTCCAGGCAACCGACAGCACCGGTGACGCCGGTGCTGAGGGAGTCGCCGGCGGCGAGTCGGTTTGGTTGGTTTGGGCCTTCAGATCTTCTGGCGGCGTTCGATACGCGGCGGGCGTTTGAACGTTGGCGCGCTGAGCTCCCCGACGAACTGGTCATAAGGGACGGGGAGCCGCAGTGCATCCGTGGTGACGTTGAGCTGCCGGCGAGCAGCTCGGCGGAGGGAATGACGGTCGCGGTGTTCGTACAGGCGCGATCGATGTTCAAGCCGCCGGATGGGTGGCGCGGGTACTGCGAGCAGCAGCGGCGGGACTGGTGCCTGGCGGTGCAGCGCGAGCTACGCTTCCGGGAGCTGCTCGACACACACGGTCTATCGCGTTCGTCACCGGTCGCATACGAGCAGTTCGTCGCCGTGCATGGCGACTGGCTCCGAGACAGGAATCTGAAGGCCACGCGCAGCGTCATGTACGAGTGGCTCAATCGGCTGGTCGAGCGCGCGGAGGTTCCGCGGCGGGGCCGGCCGAAAGGCGCGGGCAGGGTCGAATGGGATTTGCGGGCGGAGCATCTCGTCGACCAGTTTTTCTATCACACGGCCGGCCGGCCGGTAGACATCTACCGAGCGGTGCGGGCTTACGCGCGCGCCGAGCACTTCCCGCCGCCGAGCGAGCGGATGGTCCGCGAGCGGATCGCGGCGATTCCCAAGGGCGCGAAGGTGCTGGCACGCAAGGGAGAACGGGCGCTCGACGCGATCGCACCGAAGGGCCGTCGGCCGCGGAAGAGCGTGCGCGGCTGGTGGTCGGCGGATTGCCGAACCGAGGACGCGTTCTACGCGCGGATCATGGCGGGCGGCGAGTTGCGACCTGGCCGGCCGACGTGTTCGGGGATCTACGTTCCGTTCTGTAACGGCTGGGCCGACCTACGGTTCGGGACCACCGAGAACGGCGACCTGATTAACGCGAGCATCGCGGCGGCGGCGCGCTCGGACGGGGGCTTGGCGCGCGTGCTACAAACGGACAACGGATCGTACTACAAGACGCTCGCGGATGAAGAGCGGACGGGGGCGTTCCTGCGGATGTTCGGCGTCAAGGTGACGCTGGCTCCGCCGTATGAGGGATACGCCAAGCCGATCGAATCGGCCTGGAATCGGATGAAAAACGAGCTGGACCGGTTCGTCCGCTCGTTCTGTGGCGGGAGTATTCCCGAGCGGCATGAGGATGCGGACCCCTGGGCGAAGGCGAACGTACACCTGTTGCCAACGCTTAACGACTTGAACGGGTGGGCGCGCCTGTTCCTGGAGACAGAGAACGCCACACGATCCGGCGTGTTGGGCGGACTGTCGCCGAACCTGTTTGCGGAGCTGCACGCTCCGGATCGGCTGGTGGTCGATCCGGACGTGATCGATATCTACCTCACGCCGGGGATCACGAGAGGCGGTAAGCCGGTCAGCCGCGTGGTCGGCGTGGACGGCGTGTCGATTGACAACGTGCTCTATCTGCCGGAGCCAACGGAGCTCGCGAAGCTGCAAGGGCGGCGGGTCTGGATTCGGCCCGACCTGGAGCTGGCCGACCGGGTCGTTCTGTGCGAGCAGGACGGGACGGCGATCTGTCACGCCTATGCGGACAAGCGCGCGGGCGCGACGAACGAGCATCGACGCGAAGCCCGCCGCCGGCGTGAGCAGTACAAGCGCACGATCCGGAAATACATTCCGGCACGGGACGATTCGCTGCTCAACGATACGGCCAGGATTCTCAAGGTCAAACGCGATTACGCCCTCGCGCAAGAGCGGAAGCTGCGCGCCGAGCTGGGGATCGAAGATCAGCGCGGCGTGCGGATCGTCCGGCCGGACCTGGTCGAATCGGCGAAACGACTCAAGTCGCGCGAGCGGCCACGGGGGACTACCGGCGAAGTGCAGGCAGGACCACCGGCGGGGACCGCCGGTGGCGCGCAGAGCGGCGCGGCCGCGACGGATCGCGACTGCGTCGATGGGTTCGCGCGGCTCGCTCAGCGTCAGGAGGATGCTGAGCGGGCCGTCGCGCAAACGTGCTCGTGGGCGGACTACCCGCCCGAGTCTGACGACGTTCCGGCGCAGGAGGCCGGCCGGGACGTGTTCGACCGCCTGGCGGACGTGGGATAGATGTGCGATGCCTCCGAATGAAGAGCAACACGACGGATTCGAGCGACTAGGGCAGGATGCCCGCCGGAGTTTCCTGATGGTCAAGGATGACCAGAAGATCACGCCCGAAGTCGAGCGCGCCCTGATTGGCGAGCTGGAAGATTGGCGGCGTGACCACACCACGAAAGACGGCCGACCCAAGCCGTGGAAGGAAGTCGCGGAGTGGGTCGGCATCCCAGTCTCGACACTGACCGAGATCCGCAAGGGCACGTACAAGGGCGATCGTGCGAAGTACCTACGCATGATCGATCGCTCGTTGGCGGAGGACCGCGAGCGGGCCGGGCGCTTCGACGTGCGCCAGGCGGCCGAGATCTCGCTGACGCGGAAGATCTACGGCGTGATCCGGGCGGGCATCCGCAACAACAGTATGCCCGTCATCATCGGCGAGCCGGGCTCGGGCAAGAGCGTACACGCCCGGGCGTTCGCCGCCGAACGCGGGAGCGTGGTTCTGATCCGCCCGGACGAGACGTTCAACAACGCGCGTGGCGTCACGCACCTGTTATGCCAGGCGATCGAAGGACTGCGACAGATGCTGCACAAGCCGCATCCGAAGCGGCTGGCGGCGGTGCGATCGTACCTGCAAAAGCATCGGAACCTGGTGATCGTGGTTGACGAGTGCCAGCAGCTTTCAGCCGAGGGGCTGACCTGTCTGCGCAACCTGCACGATACGAGCGACCCGGAGGGCCGGCGCTGTACGCCGATCGTGTTCTTCGGCGATGAACACTTCTACCGGCTACTGGTCAAGAGCCGGAGCGGTGAGCGCAGCCCGATCGCGCCGCAAATGACGCGGCGGATGTATCCGGTTTTCGACATTACACGGGGCGGGGTGGACGGCGAAGGCGGCGACGCGTTCACCGTCGAGGACGTGGTGCGGATCATCCGCAACGAGCGCTTGCGGGTGGTCACGAGCGACGGAACCAAGTGGCTCACGCGGCTGGCGAACGTGCACGGGTACGGCTCGCTGGGCTTCGCGATCGCGGTGCTTCGAATGGCGTTCGACATCAGCTCGAAGAAGACGCTTGACGTGGAGGACCTGGTCGCAGCGTTACGCATGGCGATCGGGCCATCGGCGATGGAAGAGGTTGACCAGGCGGCTCACGGTGAGCTGCTGCGGGCGAAAGCCGGGTAGGTCTCGACAATGGCGAAACGGCCGCGGACATCCTGGTACCAGCGGATTCGCCCAGCGCTCAAGGCGCGCATTGACGCGGCAATCGATACCGGCGTGCAGAGCGCGTCGGAGATCTACGCCAAGTGGAACGTGGGACGGTTCGCGGCGCCCTCGACTTTCCGGCGGTATGTGGCCAGGCGTCGGCGCTACATCGGCCAGCTTGGCGCGCAGGTACGCGGCCGGGCGGCGTCGGCAGTGCTCTATGGATTCGGGTTGCCGCTCTCTGTCGCTCGCCGTCACGGGATCAAAACGGCAACAACCTGTGAGCAATGCGGCCGGCCGGCCTGGTACGTGATTGTGTACTCGATCGGCCAGTGTCGGGCGTTGTGTCGGGCGGACTTCGCTGACTTCGTCTCCGGGTTGCTGCCGACCTGGTCGGAAAGGGGGCGTTCACAATGAACGCGTGCGAGCTGTGTGGAGCTGAGCCGGCGGGCTGCGAGGTGCGTTGGGCTCATTTGGACCTTTGGGTTCGCCTGTGTCAGGAATGCTTCGAGAAGCATGCGCTCGCGTTTCGCACGTCGCCACTGGCGGTCAAGTCGGTGGATCGAGCTGCACACGCCGTGGACCGTAAGCGCTTCAGCGGAAAGACGGCCCGACGCGGGCGTGGATCGCACCATGCTCGGCGGCGGGATTCGGAGGGTGACACGAGCTCCGGGACGCCTTCGCCTTTGGCCGTCCTGGGGGACACCGGCACCGGGGCGATCGCCACCCTGTCGCCCCGGTGCACTTTTGCTTGCTCCTGGTTTGCCAGCCACAGGCTGGCAGAACCTCCACAGAGCGTGCGCACGCGAGTTTGTGATCCGTGCTCGCGGGCCACGACACGCGCAGGGGGCGGTGGTCAGACACCGTCCCATGCGCGTGAGATTTGCTTTGGATCGCGTCGCCTGTCGTGGGCGACGCGTCGTTGCCGTGTCGAAAACGCGGCGGCTTCTTGGAGCATGTGCCGATGCTGAGCTGACAGCCCACCGACAGGCCGGCGGGCATCCGCCGGCCTGTCAGTGTCAGTAATCAAGCCGGTCGGCGAGCAGTGGAGCACGGGCGTTGAGCAAGGTGGATCGATGCCATTCGTGATCGTGGAGCCCGGATCGTTTCAGCACTCCGAGCCGTTGCAGGAAGGGGAGTGCTCGATCTCGAGGAACGCAACGCTGACGGCTCGCGCGGACGATCTCGGGATAGTCGGCATCACCAACTACGCAATCGTCATGGCCGACACCGACACTCTGAGACTCGGGCTCCGCGCTGTTCGCGATGGAGAAGAGCAGAAGTCGGTTGCCTGTTCCATCATCAGCGCCGGCCAGGACAAGCACGATTCAGGCCGCCGGCGCATCCTGGTCAATCGAGCGCTGCAACGGCTCGGACTCACGGCAGAGGCGGTAGCCGGGCGCTACACCTTGATGTCGAAGGAAAAGGACGGGCTGCTCTTTGTGGTGTTGAGCGAAGCGAAGGACGTGCCGACGCCAGGAGTTGAACAGAAGAGTTGACGAGCGCCAGAATCGCGTCGCGTGACGCATCGGGGCTCGACTGGATACGGCAATTGTTGGGAGACGGACATGAGTGCAGGGCAAGAACAAAGGGACGTGGCTGTTGTTGATGAACAACTCGCGGAAGTGATCGACGAAGAGGGCGACGCGGACTTGGAAGACGATGCAGACGACAGAATGACGCTGGCGGAGCTGACGGGCGGCTGCGATCCAGACGACCCGACCGACGTGCCAAAAGCCGCGGAGCTGGCCGCGGCGATGCTGCGCCAAGTCGAGCTGATCGTCATGCGGCACGAGCGGGTCGAGGAAACGCTCGACGCGTTCGGCTTCTCGTTCGATTGGAGTGAAGACGCCGACGGACACGTCGAGCAGCAGCTCGCGTTACAGCTCCTGGCCGAAGCCGGTGAGCTGCTGGACGAATTGCGGCGGGGAATATTTCGGTGGTTGAAGTGCGTTAGCCGCGGGCCGGTTCTGGAGTTTGACGACGAGACGGTGGCGGCGGCCCGCAAGATCGCGCAGCTCTGGGGTACTGCTCGACACTGGGCAGCCAACGATGCGGCGGCGGGAGCTATCCGGTATGCCGCGGGCAATGCAGAGGCGCTCGAGGCGATCAAAGCGCAGGAGGATCGGCGGGTCGAATCGCACACAGCAGAGATCAAAAGGCTTGCCGACCGCGCCGAAGTTGCTTTGAAGAGTGGCACAGACGACGCGGGAATCGAGGCATGAGGTAGGTATGGCGATTCAGACGACAGTCACAGCGGGAAGCCTGATCGGCGGTAGGCCGGTCAGTGAGTTCCTGTTGATCCCGTTCGGGCGGGTCGAGGTAGAGCGGGCCATCGCCGGGCGTAGCTTCACGTTCACCAGGAAGCATGCCGCGAAGATCGTCCGGTGGTTCAACTCGTTCGGGCGCGAGCTGGCGATCGACTACGAGCACCAGAGCATCAATGGTCCCAACACGCGCGCGGACGGTCTGGCACCGGCGGCCGGCTGGATCGGTCGGCTGGAGATTCGCGCCAGCGGTCTCTGGGCTGGCAACGTGAACTGGACGCCCAAGGCGCGCATGCTGCTGGCCAGCGGCGAGTACGCCTACCACTCACCGGTGATCTACTGGGCCGACCAAGAGGGCGGCGACGTGCGCTCGCTCGGGCCGGTCGCACTAACCAACAATCCGGCCATGCGTGAGGTTGGACCCTTGCTGGCCGCAAGCAGAAGGAAAGGACAGACAGTTATGAGTCTCGTAACCGTACTCTCGGCCCGACCGCTGCCGGGCGTGTTCAAATTGAATCCCGGCGACGCTGCCGAACCCGATGCCGGGTCGGCGGCGGGAATCATCGCGGCGATCGAACAGTTTGCCGACGCCGTTGACTATGACACGTTCGCGGCGGCGATCTCGGAGCCGCTCGTGACCGCAATCGCGGAAGCGTTCGACGGCGAAGATCGAAAGGTTTTGACACTGTTGGGGACGATCACCGAGTGGTTGAATCAGGGGCAGATGCCGCGCGAGATCGTAGGCGGTTTGCTTCTGGACACGCCCGGTGCGGAAACGGCTTATCGGCGCATGCCGCCGAACAGCAATGCATCGGCCGGGCGTCGAACGGACGCGAGTTACGCCGCGCTCAGGCGAGAGTTTGACAGCTCTCCAGCAGTGCGCCGCGAGTTCGGCGAGCTGGAGACGTTCATCGCCTTCCGGAAGCACCAGAAGGCCGGGCATGTGCGGATCATCGGCCGGGGCACGCGCGGCGTCCTGGCTTCGGGCGCGACCACAGCGCCATCGGCTACGCGTCGCCGCGGCATAACCGACGCGGAGCTTGAGCGCGAGTGGCTGGCCAACCGGCCGAACCAGGACGGCGTGCCGATCCAGCAGGAGTTCAGCGATCTGAAAACGTACAGCGCGTTCCGCAAGCACGAGCAGGCCGGGCACGTGACCATCTTCCATGGTCGGACCGATAGGGCACGATAGCACCCGGCGCAGGGACGCACCGGGTTAAAGGAAAGGACTCTCACATGTCCAAGCAGCAAGAGAAATCCGAATCCCCCACCGGGACCATTGACCAGCTCAAGGTCGCCCGGCTCGAGCGCCGACGGGACGCCAGCACGCGGTACCGCGAGCTGCTCGCACGCAACGACCACCCAGAGCCCGGCGATGCGGATATGCTGGCTGGAGTAATGCGGGTCTTGGGGAGGTCTCCAGGTGACTTGGAGAGTGACATTGCAGTGGTCCGCGCACTGGCTGCGGCGGAAGATGCCCAGCGCCAAGCCGACGCACTCGACAAACCCCTCCAGAAAGCGAAGCAAGCCTTCCATGACACCCAGGCGCGCGTCAAGCAGGAACGAGCTGAATTCGAGCAGCGCATGGCCGCCGAGCTGAGGGGCGTGGAGCTGCCCTATCGAAAGCTCGTGGCCGAGCGTCACACCCTGCAAACCGTGGCCGCACAGGTGCCCAGCGACCAGTGGACAGCGCTCGTCGAGGGCATATCGGTCGAGGAAGTCATTGCAGCCCGCCGCGCGGCGCGCCGTGCAGGAGCGCCGATGCCCGCGGCTGTAACTCGGGAAGACATCATCGACCGGCTTCGCCATGAGATGGTCGAGCTCAACTACGCGCCCGCGAGTGGCACGGCTGTCGATCACGTGAACCATGCGCTGCGCGCGGCCGGGTTCGAGCCGCTTACAGAGGCGGAGATCAACAAACGCGGCATCGAAAATTGGGTAACGCCGCGCCGAGGCCGCCTGTGAACAACATGTGGCCGGCGTTGTGTCGGCAATGATAGGAGTGAAGTGATGTCAGAACAGACGTTGGCAGAACAGATCGCGGCCGTTCGCCGGAAGCGGCGCCAGGATGCAGCAGTCGTGTACCGTGAGATTCTGTTGAAGGGCACGCTTTCGGTGGGTGATGAAGAGGCGGTTTCCGGCGCGATGGAGACGCTCGGACGCTCGACCAAGGATTTTCAGAGTGACGCCGAGCTTGTTCGGCGCGTCGTACAGTGGAGCGAACTCGCCGGGCAGGTCGAGGCGCTTGAGGAAGACGCGCGGCGCAAGCGCGCTGCTCTTCGAGACGCGCAGGGTCAGTACGAGCAGGCCCTCGCGGGCCTCAGGGCAGAATGGGAGCCCAAGCTCGCGCAACTTCAGCAGGGTCTCTCGCAGATCCAGTCGCGTGCAACTGAGGCTGGGCAGGCGAGATCTGACCTGGCGATGCTCCGAGCCCGCTGGGAAAAGATCGTCGCCGGCGAGTGATTGCCGCGACTTCGCGGGTGTGCTGTGAGTTTGAGCGACACACAACTTGCCGATCTGGGCGCCTCGCTCGCCGCGGGCGGCGAGCTGGACCGCGCGACCGCAATCGCATTGGTTGCCGAAGCGCAAGAGGCGCGGCGACTTCTCGGCCTGGCGGACCGGGCTCTCGGCCTGATCGGCACCGAAGCCCTCCGCCTGGTCGGCATCGGCGAAGAGCTCGTCGAGCGCTATCGTGAAGCCGCCCGCGAGGCCGCCCGCGAGGCCGCCGGAGCACAGACGCAAGTTACCGCGAATTGGCCCGAGGGCTTCCACAAACCGGTCACCGGTGAAGACGACTAGGAGAGCACGTGGCTGACGAGACCGAGATATTCCGGCTGGACCTCGACACGAAGGCGCTGGAGCAAAAGGCCGCGCGCGTCGATCAGATCGTTTCTGAGATTACGGCCAAGCGTGCCAAGAAGGAAGACACCTCCGATCTCGAACGCCAGCTCAGCAAGGAACTGGATGGGATTGCCCAGCTCGGCCAACAGGAGAAAAAGCAGGCCGGCACGACGGAGGAGCTGGTGAAGCAGAAAGAGAAGCTCGGCGCGGCAATGCGCCTGGTCGGCTCGCAGGCGTCCGCGCTCGTGGGGGACCTGGGAGGAGTGATCGAGTTGTTGCTCACCGCAAACAAGGCGACGATCGGGGTGGCGGCCGGGCTGGCGGCAGTGGGCCTGGCGGGGGCGATCTTTCGGACGCTGAAAGAGGATGCCCGCAAGTTCACCGATGAACTCGACCGAGTTGGAGAGCATCAGCGGAATCTGGCCAACGAGTTCCTCACGTTACAGGAGCGGATCGCGCAGACGCTCGAAGCCGCCGGGGTCGCGGGGCGCGCTGAGGCCGTCGCTACCAGGGCGCGCCAATTCTCTGCCGAGCAGGGCATTGACGAGCAGCTCGCCCAGTTCGGGGCGGTCGCAGAAGAGATCGGGAAGCTGACCGACCTTCAGACGTGGAACGTCATGGCCGGGTACCTGAAGACGGGCCGGACCGCGAAGTTCACGGGTGAGCGGGCAAAAGATGAAGCGATGATCCAGGACCTGCTCAGGCAAGGCGCGCAGCCTGAGGCGCAAGCGTTCCTCGAAGCTCGTATCGAGGACACGCTTAAAGAGGTCAAGGCCCGCACGGCAGTGCCAGAGCAGCCCGTGAGTGCCGAGCGCTACCAACGCGCGTGGGCGAAAATGATCGAGGAGGCGACGCGCACCGAGGGGCTGACTCCTGACGACGTGAAGGTGCTCGGGCGAATGCGGGACTGGAATCTCGCTCCGCAGGTGCTCGCCAATCCCCAAGCTATGAGGACGCTTTTCCCAGAGAATTTTGGGGCCTGGGATTGGACGATGTGGGCCTACATGCCTGGCCGGGACGCTTACGAAACGGTTGCCGGAGAGAAGCTGAAGGGCGGCTCGCGGACGATCGAAGAAATCCGGCAAATGGCGGAGGGCTTCCAGCAGACCGCCAGGGCCGAAGCCGCGGCCCCGCCGCCGACGCCGCCGGTTACATTGAACGTGTTGAACGTCGGCTCGCAGTACAACGCGCCCGACACAACTACCGCACCATCGCCAGGCAGGATCGGCCTGTCGCGGATGGCAAGCAGCTCGTACAAGACGCCGCTTGGGGGAGGGTAGATCGATGACGCGGGCTACGGCGCAGCGCTCCACACCTTTGAATGCGAGCGGGCTGGCTGGCATCAGGGAGGCTGAGTTTCGGGGAGGGTTTAACGGGCCGTCGAACGCCGTTCGAGGACGGCTCGTAAGTGTGATTTAACTCGCGAAGTTTTTTGCGAGTTTCAACCTGTCGAGCGACGCCAAGGCGGCGCGGCACAACGCTGAGGGGGTCTCCAGGGAAGGTCTGTCCGCGATTCTGTCCGGGATTTAGCGCCACGTGTCCGGGATTTTCCGGTGCCGACTAACCGCGAGGTTTTTGATGGGCCGCGAGTGTGGGCCTGATTGGTTGGAGCGCGTTAACCCTGCCCCGTTCTGACGCATCTGCGCTGTCATCGGCGGAACCGGGCGGTGCCGCCTCTCTCCGGCAAAGCTACCCGAGTGGATCGGCTGGCATCTTGCTCGGCGAGCAGCGGGTGCGTTACCATTGAGTTCCGTTGTGGCCCGCTCTTATCGTGACGGCGGGGCTCGACCCGGGCTCACAATTCGTCTAGAGATCATATGATGTCTGATAATGCCACTTCCACTTTCGTTGGCGAGATGCTCCGAACAATACGCCTGGGAGTCGTTGCCGTCTTTGGAATTGTTGTGCCCGGAGTTTGGTTCTGGGGAACGACGGTCTTCTATCTAGGCTACGGCGCGGCGATCCCGACGATTGACGCCATGCGACAGAGATTCGTGGACCTTGCGTCATCTCCCAGCACTACCTTGATATGGGTACTCGGCTTCGTACTGGTATACGTAACGGGCTCCGTCCTCCGAATACTGCCCCCCGATATCCCTGATCGGATAAGTCTTCGATGGATAAACTTCCTTTCGGAGAAGCTCGGTGACAAGAGCACCCGCATCGAGAGATCAGACCGATTCCCTTACAAATCGCTACCGGCCTACCTTCGGAGTCGGGAGCTGGATGGATTGGCGCAGCTAGTACCGTGGGATGCAGAAGACAAGAACGGATGTGATAGGAGCATGCTGAGAAGCAAGACGTTTATGCACTTCACTAAGCTATTTATTGCATCGAAGAACGCTCACTTAGCCGATCACCTAGCCCGCCAAGAGGCGTTCATTCGGCTTCTTGCCGGAGTCTTCTATGCTTTCGTGTTGAGCAGCCTTGTCCTTGTTGGCGCTTTCATCTCTGCTCTTTTCCACCAGGCGGGATGGACTCAACTTGCGGGAGTCTCGCTTGTCGTTTTTGGGGTAAACCTGTCGCTGTCGCTGGGTATTCTACACGCCTTCCATTATCAACGACTCCGAGAACTGGTGATGATCTTATCTGTCTATTTCCTAGTTGGCCCAGCAGAGGAAGTGCCCTACGCAAGGCTAAACCAAACGAAGTAAGTGCTGATTGACGTGAAGAACGCTGTCGCAGTCGGCGTCATGCCAGCGGTGCTGTTTCTCATCGGGCTGTACGTCTGCCTGGTTGGTTCGAAGATCATGATTGCCTGGCTGGTTGCTCGGTCGCGGGGATTCTTGAAGAGCCGTGGTTACGTCTACGTCAACCGACTGCTCGGCGTGGCGTTGGTCGTGTTCGCGGTGCTATTTCTACGGGACGGCCTGAGTTTCTTCGGAATCAATCTGGGATAGCACGATCAGCAGCGGCACTACGCCGCTTCCGCTTCGGCCAGCCGGCACGCCACTCGGTGGTACTCTTCGTCCATCTCGACACACAGCGAGTTCACGCCGCACCGGATTGCCGCAAGGGTCGTCGTGCCAAGGCCGCCAAACGGATCGAGGACCAAGCGGCAGCGTTCAATCCCGTGCAGCCGGATGCAGCACTCGGGAAGCTCAGCAGGAAACGTCGCAGGGTGTGGCAGCGAGCGCGTCTTGGTCGGATAAGGAATGAACCACGTGTTCCCGTTGCAGTGGAGATTTTCACGGTGGCTCCATCGTCGCGTATTCGACTCATCCGTGTACGGCACTCCGACCGCAAGTCGGTCAAGAGGCACTCGTCCGGTCTTGGTGAAATGGAAGATGAACTCGTGGGTGCCGTTGAGATAGCGGGCGCTGTTAATCGGCTTGAAATGGCCGTGGGTTTGGCCGGCAACGTGAATCGACTTGACCCAGACAATCTGGTTCTGAAGCACGAACAACTCAGAGACCATCAACCCGAAGCGCAGTGTAGTCACAGCCTTCGATGGACGCCCCGATACGTTCAGGAAGAGTGAACCATCCTCGTGCAGAACACGCTTCAACTCAGCGAACAAACATCGCATCGCCCCCAGATACTCGCTGTCCAGTAGCCGGTCGCTGTAAGAGTTGTACGCCACACCGATGTTGTATGGCGGGGACGTGACCACCACGTCGGCGCAATTCGCCGGAAGCTGTCTCAGAATGGCAAGGCCGTCGGCGTGGGCGAGTAGCTGATGAGGGGTGGCTTCAGAGGCTCCATCGATGCCGTGGTCGTCACGGAGCTTCTGGCGCACTTTCTTGAGGAGTTCCTTACCGGGCCAGACGGTCGCCACCACTTCCCAGTCAGTCTGGACGAGCCCGTCAAACCACTCGTCCACTTTCTCTTCGAGATCAGCGTCGGGCAGCTTTGCCGGACCAGAGAGGTGACGATTGACTGCCTTTGCCGTCAGTCGGCACATTCTGCGAGCGCCCTGACGAAGCTCTGCCGCAGCATCGACGATGATTGCTTCTGCCTGCGACGCGCTGAGCGAATGCCCTTTCCTCCACCTCTTTCTGAGTGAGGCGGAGGCTTTGGGTAACCTCGAACGTCAAGTATGTTTCGATCGGTCTCCGTACACTGCAAGTACTTTCAGCTCCGTTTCGTCGCGCCGGGACTGCGCGGAGATCGCGAGATCCGTGCGCGGGTGGGCAGCGCCTATGATGGTACGGCTGTTCGTCGGTCAAAGGCCCGGGGACGCTGAGCCGACCGACGCCGTGGCGACAGAGGCGATGGCGCGGTCGGAGAGCGCGGCCCCGCGGTAGCGGCACCGGGAGCATCGGGGCCACAACGACCCGCTTGACCCGATGCCGAATGGTCGGTCGAGGCTGGCATCATGGCATCCAAGGCCCTCGAAGCGGGCGCCAACCCATTCCAGAGGAAGAAGGAGCCCAGGTCCGGGTCGATCAGATCGCCTTCTCACATCCGTCAGCGGCAGACAGCGGACCTTCTCGTGTTCACGAGCCTCAGGGAGCGGGCCGTGAAGGCCGAAGGGCTGCTCGCAGACGCTTAAGCCGCTGTCGGCAACAATGTTACGGACTGCGGGCGCTCACCGGGCAGGAACCTGGACGTTTCGGCAGACTACGTCGAGTGATGTGGGACACGCGCTGCCGGTGCTAGCCTGACTGGCTCGGGAATCAGCGACTGCCCAGCCGGGCTGAGAGCAAACGCGCTCTGCTCGCGAGAAAAACGTCGAAAGCGCAAACAATCTGGTTGATTGTCACTGGACACAGGGTAGCCGCGGAGGGATAATTGCTTGATCGTGAACTCACTTCGGGAGACGAGGTTCTCCCCGACTATCGATCCGTCGGGGAACGGAGTATTGGAAAGAAGGTCCCCACACAATTGACGCGACAGTTCCAGGACCTTCGGGGACAGCGCTGACGCCTGTCGACATGCAGTTCTTACTGAAAACTTGAAAGCGCCTGTCCGGCGCGCTCGTTGGAGGGTGAATCACCCCCCGGCCTGTGGAGTACGCTTCACGGCCTGAACCGGAGAGATGCGGGCGAGACGAGACACCTCGGGGAAGCGGCTTACTGCTGGGCGGCCGGAACGCAAGACCGCGGGGCACGAGGGAATTGCTACATGCGTGCGGCATGCTGGTTGGCAGGCGCTCACGGTCCCTCGGCTGCCGGGGGGTGCTGTGCGCTGGGCTGATGACGCGCACCCGCGTCGCAACCTGCCGCGCTGCCCGCGGAGCCCAATCGCAAATCGAAATCGGCTGATTCAGCGCGGGTCAGTCGGACACGGCAGATTCTGGGCCGTCGGCCCGACGAAGCGGCACCGGCGGTCCCATGGAGTGACACGGTAGAGGCCTACGGTAACTGAAAGGAGTGACACGATGAGACGAACGTTTGGAGCACTGATGGTGCTGCTGCTGTGCGTGGCCACAGCCAGCGCGAACACGATCGCATCTTCGACGATGCATTTCGAGGGTGCCTTGACCGACGCAGGCGGCGGCGTCTACACCGGCACGATCGACATGACGGCCGGCGAGTACTACGTCCCCGGGGGTGACGGCGCCGGGATATCAGAGGACGGCGGCTTCGACGTCTATGCCAAGGAGGGTGGCGTCGCTTACGTGCAGGGTATGGACCCCAATTCCTGGACGATCGGACCGGATCATGACGCGTATTCGGAGAGCGGCCCCTGGGGCACCTGGTACGACCCGGACTGCGCCGACTGGGGCCAATACTCCCTCGAGTTGACGGCTGATCACTGGTACCTGCGCTACACGGCGACCGGTGAGTCACCCATGTCGGGCACGATGAACTGGGCAGCGATGTATGCCGCCGAGTCGGATCTCGGTACGCAGGATGGCAATCATGACGGCAGCGACGCTCATGGCGGTGGTGCCCGGGCATGGGACTGGGACTGCGGCTGGGGCGTCGAGGTGATCCCGCTCGAGTTTGCCGGGTTCAAGGTCGAGATCGAGGACCTCGGCGGCGGCGACTATCACGTCACGCTGACCCCGGAGCAGACGCTCGAGGTCAGCCAGCCCGTGCAAGTGACGAGCGACGAGTATTATGAGCGTGGCCAGTCGATCGTGTACGATGGAACCGATTACTGGCTGATCTACGGTCGCTCGGCCAGCGTGACCGGCAACTATCAAACGAGTGATCCCGACACCCACGACTATCGCGTGTACTACAAGAAGGCTTCGTCCGTTCCGGGGCTGGTTTCCGCCACGCCGGGACAGGTGGACAGCGATCCGAACAGCTACCTCGGCGAGACGGGCGCCGCATACTTTGGTGGGGAGGTATGGGCATTCGCCACCATGGACGTCGGCGCCAGTGCCGAGGTGTACGGTTGGTACACGACCGACGGGTCAAGCTGGACGGAAGTGGCCTCCATGGTTACGGGGCTGTCGGATGGGGCTGCCCACCATGACGAGATCGCCTATGGAAGTGAGCTTTTCATCATGGTGCGGCGGGGCGACGACTTCTACACGACGCACTCGACAACCCCCAAGACCGGCGGATGGAGCAGCGAGGTCGCGGTGGGCTCCGCGGGCGGCCTGGCACACTTCTTCCTGGACGGCAGCGACCTGTACCTGGCGGTGCTGAAGAGTCCGGCACCGCGAAAGAACCAGATCTTCCAGTACAACAGTGGGACGGACTCCTGGACCCTGATCGCCGAGGGCGATTCCAGCGGTTGGGATCCGACGCTCTTCAAAGTGGGCAGCAAGTATGTCTTCGCCCAGGCCCCTTGGAGCGGCGACGGCGGTGGGCGCCAGTGGATCATCCAGTGGTCCGCCGACACGCTCGACGCCAGCTTCTTCAACGGCGGTTCGATGATGGTGTCGGAGGGCAAGTACGGCACCAACACCTGGGTCGACATGTGGCCGATCGGCTTCACCGACGCCGGTGGCGACAGCTATCTGTTCTACAGCTCGGAGCGTAAACCCGGTGCGCCAGGAACGGAAATCACCGGCAACATCTGGTACTTGAAGGTCGACTGGAACGTGGAGAATAACCACCACACGTACATCCAGGAAGCCATCGACGCGGCCACCGGCACGACGATCAACGTGGCGGCGGGAACCTACACGGAGAA
>Ga0180434_10004230_pt1 | contig 17581 bp, 18 predicted proteins | sample SS_ome_7_FD_132453 | JGI IMG/M metagenome (GOLD analysis project Ga0180434, IMG submission 132453) | Hypersaline lake sediment archaeal communities from the Salton Sea, California, USA - SS_1_D_2 metaG | ecosystem: Environmental > Aquatic > Non-marine Saline and Alkaline > Hypersaline >...
CACTTTACTCATAGGACGCCTCCCTTCGATCGTGCCGGTTCCTTAAAACCGGCGGGTTCGGTTACTACCTAATTGTTCGGAGGCGTCCGCTCTTTATCATTCCAGCCCCCCACATACACAAAAACTTAGCTATGCTAACTTTTTGTGTATGTGGGGGGCTGACCCCATTATTCCCAGTTGAAGGCGATCTCAGGGTCGTCGTAGGAAATACGTTCCTCGTCGGGATCCTTGGGATCGTAGGAACGGGTGGTGTGATAGAAGAGGCCCACCGGCTTATCCCCCAGCACCTGGTAGCCGTGGGCTACGCCCGGCGGTATCACGATCAGCAGGGGCTTATGTTCGCCGGCATAGATGACCTGGGCCATGCCGTTAGTTGAGGATTCCTCCCTTAAGTCATAAAGGACCACTCTGGCCTCCCCCATGGCGACATACCACAGGTCATACTGCTTCTTGTGCCAGTGGAAGGCCTTGATAACACCGGGGTAGGTCATGGTATATGTAGTCTGTCCAAAGCGCTCCAGGAGCTCGTCATCGTCTCTGAGGACCTCCAGGAGATAGCCGCGCTCGTCACAGTGGCAGACCAGATTCTTTATCTGTACTCCCTCGAGCGTTACTTCTTCTTTATTCTCCATACCTTATCACCCCAGATTAGGTTAACGGAGAGGGGGTCTTAAAAGCAATAGAAGGTGTTGCGAGTCGTTGGCATCCTCCCTCGCTTTCGTGATAAATTTCTACTGTCAAGCCGGCTTGCGACCATAAGGAGGATTAACGATATGCGCGTGGTCATCTGTGGAGCTGCCGGGCAGCTTGGAAAGGAAATAGAGGAGTTCTTCAAGGCCAAAGGGGAGGAGGTCATGGGTTTCGACCTCGACCTGGATATCACGGACCACGCCCTGGTGATGGAAAAGATACCCCCCCTTGAACCGGACCTCCTTATCAACTCCGCCGCTGACCTCAACGCCGACCAGGCCGAGATAGACCCCGAACCCTCCTACCAGGTCAACTTCACCGGCAACCAGAACCTGGCCCTCGCCTGCCAGGCGGCCGGATGTCCCCTGGTCTTCATCAGCTCCGATTATGTCTTCGACGGCAGGAAAGGCTCCCCTTATACCGAGTTCGACCGCACCAATCCCCAGGGGGTCTACGGCAAGGCCAAGCTGGCCTCGGAAAGATATACCGCCTCCGTCCTCGACCGCTACTATATCTTCCGTACCCAGTGGCTGTTCGGGAAGCACGGCACGCGCAACTTCGTGAAGAGCATCCTGCGCAACGCCAGGGACAAGGGAAGCTTGCGCGTGGTCACCGACGAGGTTGGCACCCCGACTTACACGGGCGACCTGGCCGATATCGTCTATCGTGTATCCACGTCGGGTAAATACGGACTTTATCACGCCACCAACCAGGGTTTCTGCTCCCGCTTCGACTTCGCCAGGCAAATACTGGAGATCGCGGCCTGGACGGACATCCCCACCAAACCCATCGTCTACGCCGACCTGGGTCTACCTTGTCCCCGTCCCCCTTACTCGCCCCTGGACAACATGAACCTGCGGCTGCAGGATTTCGAGCTCGCCACCCACTACATGGAGCCATTGAAGGAATACGTGAGATGGCTGCTGGATGAGGGCGATTACTAAAGGACATAAGGAGGCATGGAAGATGTACGACCTTATCGTTGTTGGGGCCGGCACGGCTGGATGCATGGTGGCCCAGAGGACGGCGGCCCAGGGTTACAAGGTGCTGCTGCTCGACCGCAAGCCTCTGGATGATCTCGGCCACACCTGGATAAACGGAGTGGAGAGAGGGGTATTCTCCCGCGTGGGTATTCCCGAGCCCTCCGGGGAGGAGACCATGCCCTCCCCCCTCAGCTCCCGCCTTGTGTCTCCCTCGGGTAAGTATTATATCGAGACGACCGCCACTCCCACCATGGAGGTGCGCATGCACGTGTTCACGCGCCGCCTCCTCTCCAGCGCCACCGACGCCGGGGCCGAGTTCAGGGACGGCACACCGGTCAAGGGGCTCATGCTGGAAAAGGACAGTGTGGTGGGGGTGGAGACTGCGGCGGGAGAGGGGCTCCCCGCCAAGGTGGTAGTGGATGCCTCGGGGTGGGAGGCCGTCCTGCGCCACGATCTTCCCGACAGCTCCCCCATCCCCCGAGAGATAGATGAGGAATGCCTGGTCACGGCCTGGAGGGAGCAGAGGCGCTTCGGTCCCGACGAGATGGAGGACGTCCCTAAAAAGCTGGATATCCCCCCCGACGTCTCCGTCACCAGGGCGGGATGGCGCGGCGGATACTCCGTGCTCACTCTGCACTGGGAGCCGAGGGACAGCATCCTGGACATCCTGGTCGGATACCGCAAGAAGGCATCGCAGGAGGCGGCGGGCGAGTTCGTGGAGAATTTCTTCTCCGAACGCGGCCTGGGGGGTGAGAGGATATACGGGGGAGGCGGCATCATCCCATCGCGCCGCTCCCTGGATGCCCTGGTAGACAACGGATTTCTCCTGGCCGGGGACTCCGCCTGCATGTTGATACCCGCTCACGGTTCCGGTGTGGCAAATTCCCTGATCGCCGGGGACATGGCCGCGAAGACCATCACCAGGTGCCTCGAGGAAGAGGACACCAGCCGGGAGGCCCTGTGGGAGTACGCCGCGGCCTACCAGCGCGGCCGTGGCTCCATCATGGCCTACTTCGACGCCACCAGGGGGATCTCGGACAACATGAAGCCGGAGGAGATGGATAAGCTAATCGGCTACGTGATGACGCCGGGTGACATGGAGGCGGGGCTGAAGGCGGAGCCCCTGGGCATCGACCTGCGCGACGCCCTGCGCCGCCTGAGAAGCCTGCGCCATCCCATATTCACGGCGCGCTTCGCCAACCTGGGCCGCACCGCATTGAAATTGAGAAAAGTCTACCAGGAGTACCCTGAGAGATACGATGCTCGGGAATTGGAGGAATGGAGGAAGAAAGTAGAGTCGGCCCTACGGCCCCTGGAGCAGGAAAAAGATTAAGCACTGTTCAGATAGCGGCATCCTCCGTCCTGCTGCAGGCCCAATAGGTCAAGATAGTGCTGACCAGGGCCAACCATAGGCCCCATCCTGTGGCTTTCAACATATCGGCGAAACCGATACCGGATGCCTTATCGTAACCGACACCGCCCAAGATACGCACGCCGAAGAAAACCAATACCAGGATTATGCACAAAAAGGCCATTATCTTCATGGCCTTGGCCCATCTCTCCACGCCGCCCACGCCAACGAGAAGAAAAGCATCAGCTCCCATGACCAGTGCGGCCAGGGCCGCGATCAGCATCCCCTCAGGGAAACTGATGCCGGCCAGGGTACCGCCGGGATGGAGGGTCTCCCCCACCCAGGGCAGCAGCACGGAGATAATGGTGATCACACCCGCCCCGACAACCACTCCGCTCCAGCGCATGGCCGCCTCCGGATCCTTGATCATCTCCTGCTGAGGCTGCGGCTCGACGCCCCCCATAGGCTTTAAAGCGGTTGAGTAATAGGACTCGCGCGGTGCTAAAGGTCCGCCATCAGCGGCGGCGGCCCCGCCTGCCGCTGCGGCGCTCGCCTCGGCGCTTGTCTGGGTGCTCGCTTGTACGGATTCCCTGTTAATACGCCGGGTAGGCTGAGCGGCTGCTCCGCTCCCCATCATCGCATCCTGCTCACCCAGGCCGGTAAGCTTCACGGTGGCATTGCCTTCCCCGTCCCTCACCTCTGGCTCTTTCTCTACCGGACCTCCTTGATAGATACGGGCGATCAGCTCCTTCCACTCTCTATCGCGATGGAACATGTAACCGCCGGAGGATTCATACTCCACAGGTCCTTCGAGGTCCAGGCCCTTCGCCGCCTCCAACTCTTCATGCATGGCTTTTTCCATGTTGAAGGGCTCTCCCAGCTTGGTCACGTCCATCCCTAATTCCGCCCGGGCCGCCATCAAGCTCTCTTTGAACTCGACCATATTCGGGTAGCGCTGGTCGGGATTTTTCTCAAGGGCGCGATGGATTGTTTTGGCCAGTTCGGGGGGGAGGTCATCCCGCAGTTCGCCCAGGGGTACAGGCTCCTCTGAAGCCACCTTGAAGATGATGGCATAATCACTGTCGGCATCGAAGGGTCGCCTTCCGATCAGGAGTTCATACAGGGTTACCCCCAGGGAGAAGATATCCACCCGGTGGTCGTAGGTCATACCCTTGACCAACTCTGGAGCGATATAGTTGGGTGTGCCCATTATCACGCCGGTCTGGGTCATGTCCCCCACCTTGAGCATCTTGGCGATCCCAAAATCGGCCACCTTGATATTGCCGTTTTCCAGGGCGAAGATGTTGTCGGGTTTGATGTCCCGATGGATGATGCCATGGGAATGGGCGTATCCCAGGGCATCGGAGATCATGGGGGTTATGCTCAGGACCTCCTCGGGAGTAAGGACTTTTTCCGCGAGAATCTCCCTTAAGGTCTTGCCTTCCAGGTACTCCATGACCATGAATTGACGGTCGCCGGAGGATATGATGTCGTGCACGGTCAGAACATGGGGGTGAGACAGGCGAGCGGCGGCCCTGGCCTCCAAGCGGAAGCGCTCTCTTAAATCCAGTTTCTCCTCGACGGATAGATATTCGGGGGCCACCAACTCCTTGAGGGCGACGTCTCTGTCCAGCACGTTGTCATGGGCCAGGTAGACGCGCCCCATGGCACCCCTGCCTATCTCCTCTAATATCTGGTATCTAGCAGCCATGGAATCAACTTACCCGCATGTAATTCGGACAGGCCTCTGCTCATTTTGGGTTATCGGCCCTAAGCGATAGTAACATGAATTGGATTTCCTCATGCCAAATGATCATTTCTTTACGATTTTATCGAGGATTCCAGCTGCTTAGATGAGGTGATTGTAATTGGATTGACCCTCTATCATTGATGGAAGATCAGCTTCATCGTTCCCAGGTGGATATCATCCCCCTCGTCAAGCACCTTGGGCTCAAAGGGTTCCAGTTTCTCGCCGTTTACATGAGTATAGTTGGTGCTGGACAGGTCCATGATATAGAAACGATCATCGCCCACCCTGGTTATCTTGGCATGGCGTCGAGAAACTCCCGCCTCCACGGCGTTATAGGGGTTGAGATCTATGTCCGGGTAAGAGCGGCTGGCCTCATCCAACCTGCCCAGGGTATACTCCGCCTTGTCTCCAAGGTCGATTACCTGCTGAGTGCCCTCCATTTCTAAAGAAGCCATACCTTATTGATATCAGGATAAACACCACAATACAAGCAGTATATAGGCCATATTTATCGATGAAGCGCTTCGGGCCACAGCCCGAAGCGCTTCAATACTAGTATTGTATCTCCATGGCCCGGGGGGGGCATACTTTGATGCACAGCTCGCAGGCCACGCACTCTTCCTGGTCGAACCTGACCTCCATACTCTCGGGATCGATATATAGAGCCAAAGTGGGACATACCGCGGTGCAGATACCGCAATGGGTACAACGTTCTTCATTGCGCCTGATATCCTGCGACAGCGGCTGTATTGATATCCCACAGGAAGACAGATATTCCAACCCCCGCTTATAATCCGCCTCCTCGCCGGTGAGCTCCAATACCAGCAGCCCTTCCTCACGAGGGGTTATGGAGGCCTTGAGGATATTGAAGTCTATGTTGTAGTCCCTGACCAGTTTGCTCACCACCGGCTTGTCCACTTGCTCGTGGGGGAAGTGGAGGACGATCTTGCGCCTAACCATCGCCTTCACCCCCTTCTCCCTCTCGATCCTCACAAGGCAGGAGCTCCACCGCTTGGGAGAGTAGAAAGCGGCCCTGAGATATCCAGTCTTTCAAGATCTCGGCGATCTCCCTGGCACGGGGATAGCTGGATAGAGACGAGGTGTCGACCTCTTTCCCATCGATCTCGATACTACCGCTTTTCAGTTGGGAGTAGTTCACCTCTCCCAGTATCTTTCCCGTACCCTGGGGATAATCGCTGGAATAGTCAACCACCGGAGCCACCAGGTCCTCGTCCCGTACCGCAGCAGCCTTCAGGACTTCTATATCCAGCACAGGTATGGGTATGCCCAGTCCGACTGCCAGCGTCGAGCCGTAACCCAGCATGGAATAACCGGTAATATAGCGTGGGTCCATACCCCTTAGCTCTCCCGACACCGCCAAAGTACCCGCCGGTCGTGAAGGGGCACCGCTCGATGAACGTGGGACATCGGTATGATGCTGTGTCCCGTGACCCACCACGTAACCGACTCCGCCGCCCAGGAAGATACGAGTCCCGATGCCGATGGTCCGGAAGAGCGGGTCGTTGAACAGCGGGGAGAGCTGCCCCGCGCTGCAGTAATTGGCGTTTACCAAATCCGGCCTGAGGACGCCCATGTAGGTGTAAATGACGCGGTCGGACAGATTAACCGCTACATTGTAGTTTTGATAAGCGTTGCGCGGATTGTACAGCCAGGCCTCGGCCAGATCATCAAGGGTTACCTCCTTCTCCCAGGAACGGTTGGGATAGCAGTCGGTGCCGTAGGCCTCGGCTCTCAATCTCACCTTCCTGCCCGCCACCAAATCCTCGATAACGTGGCCACCTCCATAGAGAAACTCGCCGGGGAAGACCTCGTTCAAGGGGTCGTTCTCCGCCGTCTCCGCGGCCCCGATATAGACATCCACGGCGGCGATGCCAGAGTAGGCGGGCACATCGTTGAGCCATGCACGCTGTATTTTCATGCGAGGCTTGGCGTGACCGAGGTTCAAGAATGCACCCGAGGAACACATGGGACCAAAGGTGCCCGTGGTGATAACGTCCACACTACGGGCCGCCTCTTCCGCCCCTTTTTCCTCGACCAGGTCGATGATCTCCTCGGCGGTCACTACCACCGCCTCGCCTTTTTTGATTTTTTCGTTTATCTCGGCTATGGTCTTTGCCATTTTCATACCTCCTTCTTACGATCACAATCTCGAATCCTGCAGGAGGCATGACATGATCCATACCATCCTCACCACCGCCTTTCATCACATAAAGTGAGCTTATTAAAGCTTATCATCTCTCTAAACATTTTCTACCATTCGAAGGGGTGGCCATCAAATAAATACCGCCGGCGAAGGTGCACGGCGGTATGAAATACCGTTTACCCGCTCCGGGTACGGCGCCGCAGCGCGATACCCTCGCCTTTGATCACGGAGGCATCCGTCCTCGCCTACTCGTTTAAAACTTTCGACGGGAAGCTCCGGGGCCATCTTCAGCCTGCTTCACGCACCGATTCTCAACTTACGCTCGGCTCTCTGTAGCGCTACCTGCGAGCCTAATCCTCCCCTTCATCGCTTTTCGCGGAACATATTCAGTTTTCAAAAACTCTACCTATTGATAGAGATATGGAAAATAATAACGCTCTAATATTTCCCTGTCAAATAGACAATCGGTACGATCATATAAGGACTGAAAGCCTGGTTGGCCCAGTCCTCATTATCTCAATTAGTGATTGTGTCGCGCCGGGAGTGCTGGTTTAATATTGGAAAATCACCTGGGATGGGAGAAGGACTATGATAAGGATCTTGAAAGAGAACGACAGGGAGGCCGCTCTCAGGTTCCTGGACGAGGAGCACCAGAACAACCTGATCATGATCTTTGATATTCAGCAATATGGGATAGATAACCGCGGCCAGCTCTTCCAGGGGGATTACTACGGTTTCTTTCAAGACGATGAACTGGCTGGTGTGGCCTGCCTCTACAACTTCGGCTCCATGTTCCAATATTGTCAGACGGAGGAATCCCGGCGGCGGCTGACCGCGTATATCGTCGAGCTGGGCGGGAAGCCCAGGTACGTACACGTCCGCTCCGATTGGGCGCAAGCCGTCCTGGAGGAACTGGAGGGGCGGGGGATGAGCCCGACCAAACTGGAGGAGCAGGAGTACCTGGCGCTGTCGGGAGAGGATTTCAAGCCGCGTAACAGCCATCTCGCCCGCCTGGCCAAGCCGGAGGACCTCCCGACCATCCTCGAGCTCCACCGCGCCTTTCAGATGGAGTACTTCGGCACCTATACCGAGGCGGAAGACGAGATGGGCAGGATGGCCGAGGCCCGCATGATGGAAGCCGGGATCACCGTAGCGGAGCACGACGGCATGGTGATCGCCAAATCCGAGGTGCTGGTGCGCACCGACAGGATGGCCCTGATAGGCGGCGTGTACACCTTGCCCGAATACCGCGGCAGGGGCTTCTCCTTCGCCACTATGTCCCTACTGTGCGAGAGGATCCTGGGAGACCTGGAGGGAGCCTGTCTCAACGTGGCCAAGGGAAATCCGCCCGCCTTGAACGTCTACAAGGGACTGGGCTTTAAGTGGATGTACGATTTCACCCTGGCCCTTTTCTTCGTCGAGGAATAATAGTTAGCGAACGATGAGGACGGGGCAGTCAGCGTGATTGGCCACGCGGTCGCTCACCGAGCCCATCAGGAACCCCCCCAGTTTCCCGTGGCCATGGCTCCCCATGATGACCATGTCGTAGCTGCCCTCCTCCAGCTCCTGCAGGATCTCCGCCGCGGAGTGCCCCAGGCGCACCTTGCTCGCCACCCCCAGGCCCGCCTCCCGCAGGGACTTGGCGCTCTCCTCCATCATGGTCTCCGCCCTGCGGTTCAGCTCCTCCTGCATATCCGGCGGAGGGGGCATGATAACCTCCGGGGCGACCAACCCGTCCGACCAGAAGGAGGAGTAAACGGGCTCCTCTATCACCGAGAGCATGGTCACCTTGCAGGACGCACCGCCCAGGAGCTTGGCGGCGAAAGCCACCGCCTTGTCCGCCGTCTCCGAGCCGTCGGTGGGAAGAAGCACGTTATCCAGCATTCTCATCCTCCCGTTATTATGTTTTCTTATTGACATCCAGTACATCCGGCAAAATTACAACTCTATTATAAATCCATATTGAGAATCATGTTTATTTGCATATATGAAAACATCCATTGTGATATTCTTAAAAGCGACACAATGTCGGAACAGGAGGTTGGAAATGGAGTGCGCTGTCAGCTGTGGGGATGAAAACGGTATCTGTGAACCGAATCCCAATCCCTTGATCATGGCCTTTCGCTTCGCCGTCTTCGGCCTGGGCGAAGCGGTCGCCCTGGGCGGTATGTTAAAGGAGAGGAAGGTCAAGCACCTGGGTGCCTGGCTGGGTGCCTGGGCTCTTTTTCTGACCTGGCCCCGCTATCTGATCTGTGCCCGGTGCGACGGCTACGGCAAGAGATGCTACCCCTACTACCTGGGCAAGTACACCTCACTGGTATTTCCACAAGTCGAGGGCAAGGATGTCGGTAACCTGAGCTTTGCCATGGAGGCCTTCTGCCTGGGCGGGATGTTCTGGACGCCTATCCTGGCTTTGAGGAAAAACCGCAGGCTGCTGGCTTGTTATCTCGCCGTGATGCAGGTTGTTTTACTGGCGCACTTCTTCCACGCCTGCCGCTGGTGCGCGGCCAACTCCGACCAGGAATGGAAGATGAACTGCCCCAACCACCGCACCTGGAAAAAGATCCAGGGCTAGGGGATCTTCTCGACTCGGAAGGAGGTGCGCCAGGGAGGGGTGCCATGGCGCATGTACACCACGCCGCTTCCCCTCAGGCCCAGGCTCTTGACATCGCGGTAGACGTAGATGACCGCGTCCTTGGCGCGGGCCCCCAGTTCGGCACCGGCATGATGGACATGCAGCTCCAGGTTATGGGAATCCAATCCGGCCAGGCGCCCCACCCGGCGGGCGTCGACGTAGCACCGCCGTGACTTGAGCAGCAGCCAGTCCCCGGCCTCCCGCGCCTGCAGGCGGAGCTCCTTCCCCTCCTCTCCCAGGCACTTTCCCGCCAGGTCCACCCGGACCTTGCAGGAATGGGCCCGTCGGAAGCAGTAATCTCCCACCGCCTCGGCCTCGAGGTCAAGATAACTGGCCTTTACGCCGGCGAAATTACCGATCCTGCGAGCGTTTATAGTCAACCTGTGATCGGACGACCCCCGGGCCTCCAGTCCCACGTAATCCAGGTCGTCAGGCACCCTGAGGGCTCCTTTTTCCTGGTTGGAGAGGGCCTCCGCTCCCAGACTGGTCAGGTATCCCACCGCCTCACGCTGCCACTGCATACGCAGCCGCAGATAGTCCGAGGCTGCCTCATCCAGCAACCGCTCGACCAGCTCCACAACCTCCTGGTCGTCACGGGCCGGGATAGCCCTGCGTACCCTTATCTTGGAGACCCTGTCCCTTGAACGCAGGTTCAGGAAAAGCTCGCCGAGGCTGAAGTCCTCAAAGCGCCTCCGCCGTGCCTCCTCCTCCCTCTGGTTGACCATGAGGAGTTCTTTGAGGATCTCGGAGCTTCCCTTGAAAACGGGGCGGGGGAATCTCATATCTCGCGCTCCTCGTAACGATACCTGTCTACGTGTAGAGTTCTTCGGCCTTTCCGGCCACTATCCTAACCAGGTCCTGGCCGCGGGACACAGGGAAGACATCGTACCCGGCGCTGCGGATGACCTCGGCCTTCTCGCTGTAAGCCTGGTCGATAAGGAAGACGGAGCCGGAGTTCTCCTCGTGCACCTGCAGGGCCTCTCCCAGGTAATGGGAGGCCTCGACGATATTGGTGATCTCGGTATCCGAGATGAGGCAGAAGTGCTTGGGCCGGTGGGGCTCAATGGACGCCAGGCGGCAGAACTCCTTCACCGGGAAGACGGTGCCGCCGCCGTAGTAGGTCACCAGGCCCTTCTCGATCTTAGCGATATCCCAGATGGGGTCCAGCACCAGGGAGCGCTGCTGGTCGGAGTAGACCACCAGGCCCACCTTGGCGCCCAGGTTGCCGGCGCTGCGGGCCATGACGAATCCAGCCAGGACGGCGTTGGCCACCTCCGCAGTGGGATTGGTCATGGAGCCGGAGGCATCCAGGATGATGATCACGTCCGGCGGGGTCTTGCGCCGCACCACCACGTCCAGCCGCTCCTTCCTCCACTGTTTAGTGGTCAGGGTGGGCACGGCCTTCCCCGACGTATACAGGGTATAGGGGAGGTCCAGCTTCTCGAAGGAGTCGCCCATGCCCCAGGCCCGGGGAGCGTGGGGTACCTCCTCGCCCGCTTCGCTGCGCACCGGCCGGAACCGCACCTCGTAGCGGCGGGAGAGATCGCGGTAATACCACACCAGTGCCTGGGCCTCACTGCCCGCCCCCAAGCCTCCCACCAGTTCCTTGAAATCCTGCATGCCCATGTCCATGGCCAGCGAACGCAGCATCTGCTCCGCGTCGCGGGAACGCATCTCGTCGATGCCGTGTTCCATGATGCGGGAATCGTCCATCTCCTGAGGGTCCTCGTAATATTTATGTAGATAGCCCACCAGCAGCCTGACCTTCTCCTCCCACCCGGAGGCGGCGAAGGGGCGGTCCAGTATACGCACCGCCAGCTGGCGTGCATCCTCTCGTATCTCCTCCGGTACCTTGGGCATCAGCGTTCCGGGGCAGTCCCAGAGCTCCTCGTAACAGCAGAGTACGAACTTCCACATGCTGCTGCCCCGCAGCCCCTTGGCATTGTCCAGGGCGCGATAGAGGGAGATCATCTCCTCCTTCATGCCGTTGCGGGCGGCATAGGTGACATCGACCATGTCGCAGAACAGGCGCTGCACCGATAGGGCTTCATCGAAGGTGATCTTGCGTCCCTTCTCCTTGACCTCCTCCAGGGCCAGCTTGGCCGAGGCGGTCACACGCAGGGCGGTACGCACGTCGAAGGGGGCCAGGGCGTAATGCAGGAGCTGGTATACCACCACGGCTTCCAGGTTCTCCAGCCCCAGCTTCTCGTTGACTTCGGGGACATTGATGTACACGCGGTTCTCGGTGGGCTCCCAGATGCCGAACTCCTCGTTCAATTTATCGGCATGGGCATGGCCTGCGGGATCGATAACGAACTCGGGATCCATGATGCGGGGATAGCTGCAGAAAGCCCGCGCTCGCTCCAGCAACGCCTCCAGGTCTACATCGGACCAGTGCACCCCGCTATCACCTCGAGGATTCCTGATGGATCTCCCGGTATACCTGGCGCAGCATGGTGGCTATAGGATATTTGGCCGGGGAATCATAACTCTTCAGGGAGAGCAGGGCCTGCATGACAAGCTCGGAATCCACCTGCTCGTTCTTCAGCGCCTTCTCGTAGAGCTCCAGGACTCCGTCCAGGGTCTTGATCACCTGGCGGCTCTTCAGGTAATGATTGCGAGACGTGGTGAAGAGGTTTTCGACCAGGGCGATGCGGTCGTTCATGAACTCCGGGTGCTCCACCCAGGCGCGGTCGGTGGGTATGAGCTTGAACCAGAGCACGTGGGGAACCACCGCTTCAACCTCCTCCATGCCCGCCCTATCATTACCCCGGAACCAGGCCAGGGCCTTGGCGTAGCGCTCGATGGTCTTACCCGCTCTCACGCTGACCTCGTTCTCCGTCTTGAAACAGATGTTATCCGTATTATGGTAGTGGCATCCGCCCATATGACCCTCGGAGGGGCCCCCGCCGTCGTCCACCTGGGCACAGAGCACCGGGGGCTTCACGAACCAGGCGAAGCCCTTGCTCTTGCGCTCTATGTCCGTGGAGGCCAGGGCGCAGCCGTTGAGCTCTGAGATGAAATTATAGAGGACGTAGCGCGCCTCCGGCTCCACATCTATGCCGGCGATATCGCTGCGGATGTGCTCGAAATCCTCCCTGGTGAGCTCCACCCCTATCTCCTTGCGCAGGCGGGCCACCAGGGTCTCCTCATCCCCGGTGAGCTTGCGGTCCTCCCCACCCGCCGCCAACTCCAGGAAATAGGGATTGAGGGTGGGGGAGAAGACCCCCACGTCTATACGGTCCAGGAAAGGTGGGGTGAGATCGGAAGAGGCCACGTCCCGGAAGTTGGCGGTGAGGAAGGTGGCTCCCTCCGCGGCATATATCTTGGAGTCGCCGTAGACGGAGAAGCCCCTGTCCATCATCTCCAGCAGGTTGTTGGTGCGTCCGGGGGTCAAACGGTTGACCTCGTCCACCATGCGGAAGGGCGACAGCACGAACTTGCGCGGGATAACGTCCTCCTCCCCCTCCTTCATAAGCTTACCCAGGTGGGGCCGGCCGATCATCTTCTCCTCGGTTAGCTCCTGGTGGCCGTGGATGGTTGCCTCCTGGATGGCCTCCATGACCCGGAAATCGCCCTGACCGTCCCCGAAGGCTTCCTCCAGGAGGGTGCCGTGGACGAAAGCCCCCACGAACTCCGCCGAGGTGGTCTTGCCGGAACCCGGGGACCCATAAAGGATCATGGTCCCGTTGCGCAGTACCGATGTCAGCAGGGCGAAAAGCAGGGGAGAGTTGTACGCCTCCTCCGCCAGGATGATGGTCTCCGTCTCGTTGAGATTAAGGGGTATCTCCTTCTTCTCGCGAAAGCGGATGTCGTGGTTGAGGTTGATGTACAGCCCGCTCTCCTCGATCGCCTTGTAGATCTTGCGTAGCAACTGATGCAGTTCAGCCATTATTCCTCGTCCTTCTCCTTCTTTTTCTGTTTTTACTTCCAGGTTCTATTCCCGATTAATCCTACCTAAGTTTTGCTATAATGATTTTACCTTATCCCCGATAGGGAGGGGATAATCACCGTCACTTCCATTTAGAAAGGGGATGCTATGGAGCAGTCAGACCGCATCAAGAAGATGATTAATTTCCTGGCCGTATCGCACTTTTTCGAGGCGTTGATCGCGGTCAGGGCAGCCAAGAAGAGGGGATTGAGCCGCGTGAAATACTTCTTCCTCACCTGGATATTCGGGGTCTTCGTCCTGATACCACTGCTGCGTAAGCCCAAACTGGAGAAAGAAAAAGCCTAAGTCACATTTGAGTTTCTATAAAGGCAAAGTGGGTCAAAGGGGGTCCCGATCAGAGTGCCTGACTGGATAAAAAGAGTATTGAAGATATGGATAATAGCTGCGGTCGTCGGCCACTCTCTGGAGGCCCCCATCGCCTACCACGCCGCTAAGAGCAGGGGGGAAGACCCCAGAGAATACTTCCTCCGTACCCTGGCTCTGGGGGCTATCGCACTGGTGCCACTGCTGCGCAAGCCCAAGGTGGGGAAAAACGAGGCCTAGATACCTAGTCCCGCACCTGCTTGCCGTGGCTCTCTAACATCAGGCGCACCACTTCTGCGCTGGTCCAACGCGGCCCCAGGCCCAGGGTTTCTGTGGTGATCTCGCCGGATACGGTCCAGCGATAGCGGATGAAATCCAGCATGCTCGAGGGGGCTTCCACCAGGGGAGCATGCAGTTTCCAGGCGATATCCACGGCGGGATAGAGAATGGCAGGGGGCATATCGATGATTCGCTTACCTGCCATGGCGGCGAACTCCTCGACGTTGACCACCCCTTCGCCTATGGCGTGGAAATAACCCTCCGCCTCCTTCTCCAGAATCTTCATGAACACCTCAGCCACGTCATCCTCGTGCACCAGCTGCATATCCGGCCTGGCGCCCCCCACCCCGGGGAAAAAGGGCATCCTGAGGATGAAGCGCGATATATAGTTATCAACGTTGGGTCCGTAGACGATGCAGGGACGCACTACGGCTATGTTTATCTCCGGGTTATCCTCCTTGAAGAGGCGGCAGGTCATCTCGTTCTCGTACTTGTCCGAGGCATAGGTATAGTTGCGCATACGCCGCGGATGATCGTTCTCGGTGAGCCACTCCGGGTTATCGGGAAAGGCGCCGAAAGCGGTAGTGGAGGAGGCAATAACCAGGTGCCTGGCCCCACAGGCGGCGGTGGCGGCCAGGACGTTGCGGGTGCCGTTGACATCGATATCGTGCATCAGCTCGTCGTTGTGCATTGGGTTGACGATAAAGGCCAGGTGGACCACCTTCTCCACGTCGTTCAAGGAAAAGAGGTTGGTGAGAGAAGGGTCTCGTACGTCCATGTGGTGGAAGTCCAGCTTGGGCGTGGAATAGCGCGGGGGCGCAACATCCACACCGATGATCTTGGAGACCTGCTCACTCCCGTCCATGAACCTCAGCAGGCGCGATCCGATATAACCCGAACATCCGGTGACGGCGACAACAGCCATACAAATCCCTCCCCATACAACTTAGCCGGCTAGTACCGAAGTTAACAGAACTGCTGCTATTTAAACAAGCTCGCTTTGTTCTACTAGTACATTGTAGATTGATTGGGCAAGCCGTGTCTTTATCCTCTTGACCGAACTCGATGATAATGTTAAGTTAGTTAATATTCACTAACCTAGCGAGGTCGGCAGGGAATGGGCGAGAAAAGAGAGCGTATAAGCGGCACAGAGCGGCGGGAACAGATAATCCAGGCCGCCATATCTATTATGGCCGAGCGGGGACTTCCCGGCACCACTACCAGGCTCATCGCGGAAAAGGTGGGGATAAGCGAACCCGCCTTGTATAAATACTTTTCGGGCAAGAAAGAGATCATCCTGGCGGCCATGGACGAGGTGGGAAACATGCCGCTGGTCATCTTCTCCCAGGTGGGGAAGGACGAGGGAAAGGTTCCTGAACGTATCCGCCTTATAAGCGCCGCCTTTTACGAGTACGTGATGAATCACACCGAGGAGACCATGCTGCTCTTCGAGGCAGTGACCGGCGCACGGGACCCGGAGATAAGGGCGGTCCTGGGAGAGAAATTCATGCAGTACACCCGGCTTATCTCCGAGATGTTCGAATCGGGAAAGCGACAGGGCACGGTGAGAAAGGACCTGGACACCATGGTGGTATCCTGGCAGATCCTGTCCCTGGGGATAACCCTGGTCTTCGCCGCCCTCATGGGCCTGGAGGACGTATTGACCAGAGACAAGGCCCTCCTGGCCGTGGAGGAGATACTGGAGAACATCGTGAGCGATGCCTCCGCCGACGTAAGGACCTGAAGGGGCTATGCCGGTGGAGCATCTACGGAATAAACGCTCGTCGGCAAAACGGCGAGCAGGTTGAAACGGATTGGAGACGAAAGGAGCAAAAGGATGAAAGCATTGGTGATGGGCGGGGGAATGGCCGGCCTGGCCACGGCCATAAACCTCCTGGACCAGGAGATCGAGGTGGAGTTGATCGAGGCCGATGAGATCTTCGGTGGGCGGGCCAGCTCTTGGAAGGACTCAGACGGGGATATGATCGACAACGCCCTGCATGTCTTCTTCCCTTACTACGCCAACCTGCTCAACTTCTTCAACAAGATGGGCATCGAGAAGAATATTCTATGGAAGCAGACGGAATTTTATTATATGCAGGAGGGTGGCCAGGAGGCAGTTTTAAAGTTCGCCGACCTGCCCGCCCCCTTCCACGCTGCCGTGGCCTTCTCAAGCCTGCTCAAGTCATATAAAAACGTACCCAAGTGGAAGCTGCTCTTTACCGCCATGGGCATGGGCGGAGCGGTGATGTACTCCGACCGCAAGCTGGATCAGATGGACGATATCACCTTCGGGCAGTGGGCCCTGCGCCACGCCCCCAAGGACGCCTTCCTGCCCATGGAGCCGGGCATCAACGGATTGACCTTCACCCCCTCCTGGATGATCTCGGCCAAGATCATGCTCAACTGGTTCCGCAAGGTGGCCGCCGACCCCAACAGCGCCCGTGTGGGTTTCGCCAACGGGGGCCTGGGCGACATCTGGGTGGACACCTGCCTGGACTACATCCACGACAAGGGTGGGACGACGGAATTAGGCAAGGCAGTGACCTCCATAAACATCGAAGACAACAAGGTCAAGAGCGTGACCGTCAACGGCGAGGAGGAGAGGACCGCCGACCTCTATATCTCATCCATAAGCCCCTATTCCCTGAGGCGGGTGCTTCCTGACGAGTTGTTCAAGTACGAGTACTTCCGCGACCTCTGGCACTTCCGCTACGCTCCCTCCCTGTCCCTGCAGGTATGGTTCGACCGCAAGCTTACCGACGTGGACGTGACCTTCTTCTCCAACAACTGCATCTTCAACACCTACGCCGACCTCTCCAACGTGCTGCCGGACATATTCACCGGCGGGTCCATGTTCGAGATGGTCCTATCCCCCGCCGACAGCATCGAGGGACTGCCGGACGAGGTCATCTTCGACATCGCCATCGGTCAGATACGCTCCCTCTTCCCCACCGCCCGCGAGGCCGAGGTGCGTAAATATAAAGTGGTGCGGGAGCGCCAGGGCGTATACCGCGCCCTGCCGGGGATGGAGAAGCACCGTCCCTACCAGCGCTCACCCATCGATAATCTCTATTTATCCGGCGATTACACCAAGACCCACGTCTCCTCCGGGGGCATGGAGGCGGCCATCTGGACCTCCAACCACTGCGCCGAGCTCATCGCCCTGGATAAGCTGGGAAAGAGCCTTAATCTGAATACCGAGTGGAAGCCCAAGACAGGGTTCACTCCCCTGCTCAAGCCCGCCACCTACGCCGGAGCTGCCCTGGCCGGAGCGGTACTGGCCAGGGGGGCCTTAAAGGCATTGAAGGGATCACGCGGTAAACAGCAGGCCTGATTTCCCCCGGGCTGATCGACATAGGTAGGCCCTCACGGGCTTTCCCTGTCACACCACCGTGCGTACGGGTCCGTACACGGCGGTTCGGCAAGGTTAAGCGGAGCAGTGGGCCTCCAAGGTGATAATGCCAAGCTCGG
>Ga0180434_10004233_pt1 | contig 17576 bp, 18 predicted proteins | sample SS_ome_7_FD_132453 | JGI IMG/M metagenome (GOLD analysis project Ga0180434, IMG submission 132453) | Hypersaline lake sediment archaeal communities from the Salton Sea, California, USA - SS_1_D_2 metaG | ecosystem: Environmental > Aquatic > Non-marine Saline and Alkaline > Hypersaline >...
CATATAGGCAAGCCGATCTCACGGCATCTGCTTCGTTACAGGGTACTCGCGGTGAAGGACCACAGCTTCGCACCCTGTGCCTCGCATCTGCAGCAACCTCGGCTTGTGAATAATCCAGGTTAAGAGAATTTTTAATATTTCAGAATAATTGGCTGATTTAATATTATCTAAAATTGGTGGTTGCATATCATGCAATTTTGGATTACCTCTCGTCTCTTTTCTCTTCACCATGCCTAACTTCCAAAATCCTTCTGGTGTCACCAGGCAGATACTACTTTCCCCATCCAACCAATGATAAATGTTTCCGCCTTTCTATTGCCGTGCTTGATGAAAAAGAAATCTCAGAAGGCATCAAAAGAATGGGCCGAGCCATACAACAAGCAAGATCATTATAAAGAATTACCTTGCTGCTTAAATTACAAAATAATATTATGTACGGACCCATTCAATCCCGAAAGAAGAATTATATAAAAGCATATAAGCCTGAGTTATAATAGAAAAAAAGGAGGATAAGATGGAAAGAAATAAGATCCCCTATTTTATTGATCCTGATAAAGCAAAAAAATTTCTGCAGATGGAGGGGCTTAAAACCAAAATACTGACTGGTTTGAACGGTGAAAAAATGATGATGGTTCTCAATTATACCCTTCCGGGACACAAGGTCCCCAAACACTCACATCCCCATGAACAGATCGGTATGGTGTATTCCGGAAAAGCCAAACTTCAAATAGGAGATGAGAAAAAAATTGTAAAAAAAGGAGATTTTTACTGCATTCCATCCCATGTCACCCACAGTGATGCCTGCATTGGAGATGAACCGTTTGTTATGCTGGATATTTTTTATCCGGTTAGAGAAGATTTTGTTGAAAAATTGAAGGGTTCAAAGGAGAAAAAATCTCTATTCTAATCCAGTGAGATAAAGAAAAAATGACTGTTGAAATAGAATATGTCTTTCAAACTTACTATTATTTTGTGAAAAAAGAACATGAAACAAATTGACCCGGCTTGCTTTTTGTATGTATGATGGAGGATGATTTTGATTCAAGGAGGCTTATATGTTTAAAAATCGGAGTAATGGTAAAAGAATATTCAGCCAGCAAAACAGAGCCTTTCTTGTGATATTAATAGTCGCTCTTTTATTCATGACCTCTTGTGCAGCCGGACCTAACAACATGGAAGATTCCGAAAATCAAAAGGGAAAAGTGGCTGGTTTCTGGACTGGATTGTGGCATGGATTCATCTCTCTGTTTTCGTTTATCATTTCCCTGTTTAGCGACAAGGTCAATGTGTATGAAGTCCATAACTCTGGAAACTGGTACAACTTCGGGTTTATTCTTGGAGTGATGATCTTTTTCAGTGGAAGCGGGGGAGGTGCCTGCAAAAAGTCCCGTCTCAAATAAAGGGCTGTGGTTGGGACATTACGAGAAATATGAGGCATCAAGAACGCATTGAAGTTTCTCCGCTCATATAAAAAAATCCGGAAGAGAAACAGAGTTTACATCCGGAAATCTTAACAAACCCTTTTTCAGAGCCGTTCTGAAAAATCACAAATTCAAATTCCCGGTTACAGTCTTTATTCCGCAACCAAAGCAGCTCTAAGACGGTTTGCTGACGGATGCCGGTTTGAAACAACAACCAAGACGTTTTCCATTGTCTATCCCATTGCCACCAACACCAATTTTTTCAATGCCGCTGGAAAACACGTTCCCAAACCACGGCCCATGCAGGAAGCTGATAAGGCGGCAAAAAGAATTCTTCGAGGAATTGAAAAAGATAGATTCAGGATTTATCCTTCCAGACTATTTCGCGTCGCATACCACTTGAACAAAATCATTCTTTTGATAAAACCCGCCTTCCAGTACCTGGAAAACCGAAAATACAAAAAATGGCTGTCTCTCTAGCCTGTTTGCAAAATCTCACTCTTTGCCAATTGACAGAACCCATTTTTCGGGAATCCGAAATAATAGCTTCCATTTGTATAAATATTGTAGGGTAAATAAGGTCCCCTATTAGAAGACGGCTGTCAAGAATATAGACAAATTCATTCATTTTAATTATATTATCATTACATAGTATATGTGAGGTAATGTTGAAGACTCGAATGCGCCTGTTATTTCATGATAATAAGGAGGAAAATCAATGATACTGAATGAAAATCGTATTCAATGGAAAAATAAAATTCCTGTCTTTACTTTATTTTTGCCTCTGTGTTTATGGTTTTTATCTGGACATCTTATGGCTCATCCTAATCCTGAGGATTTTCCCAACATAAAATTTGAAAACAGAAAAATTGATTTTGGCAGAGTCAAGCAGGGAAATATTGTCACGGACAATTTCATATTCGAGAATGCCGGAGATTCACTTCTTATTATAAATAAAATAAGGACTTCATGCGGATGTACTGCTGCTCTGGCATCCAAAAAGAGGTTGAGACCAGGTGAAAAGGGAAGATTAAAGGTCTCTTTTAATACCAGAGGGTACAGTGGAAATGTTACCAAATACATCTACATTTACACCAATGATCCTCAAAATATAAAAAGCATGTTATCTGTTTCAGCAAATGTAGAAGTTCCGCCAGGTCCTAAAATTCAGATAAACCGGACCAGTATGGATATTGGATTGATCTTAGAGGGAGAGGAAATCCATTCTGAACTCAATATCAAAAACACGGGAGAGAATAAATTGGAAGTGAATTTTTCTCATAGAAATGCCCGTTTTCTTCATAGAGGCAAAGACATGAAGCAGCCCTTGAAAATCGTCCCAGGAGGACAAAAAAAAGTTGAAATAAACATGGGTTCTCCTGAAAAAACAGGACCAGTGAGAGAATACATACTTTTGAAAACTAATGATCCCTTAAGGCGAACTCTTTCTTTCCATATAAATGGCTACATTATCAGTGAAGAGCAGCTCAAAGAGCTCTTTGAAAAATACGGACACTTAATCAGAGATAAATCATAAGGATAGCCCTGAATTTTTTTGCAAATTTATTTTGGTCCGATCATTAATCTTCGACTCTTAATTAAGCTTGAATTAAGAGCAAAAAATGTCTATTCTATGAAAAATAAAGATTTTTTTGGAGAAGCTGTTTATGAACAAATCATTAACCTTGAGTGGATTAACCTGGCATAGGATTCTCAGTTTTTTCTCAGGCATGGGTATGTCTGTGGCGTCTGCTTTGACTCTGCAGCATTTTTTTCTGGCAAATTATCCTGAGACCATATTTGAAGGCTCCTTTTGTGATATAAATGCGTTTTTTAACTGCGACAGCTCAGCATATTCATCCCTGTCACAGGTCATGGGAGTTCCTATAGGACTCTTTGGTTTTATAGTTGGCTCTCTTTTCATGTTGGGAGCTCTTTTTCCTTCCAAAAAATTCAAGCAGACCAACTCATTCATATCTCTAGTGAATATCATTGGAGTGATCTTTCTTTTTTTCTATTCTGTTATTGTTAATCAAAGCCTCTGCCTTCTGTGTTTGGGTTATTATGTATTTTCATTGTTGAGTTTTTGTCTTTTTTCTGTATATTCGATAAAAGAGAAGAGGGGTGTTTTCCACCGTTTTTTCAAACCCTCTTTTAAAATGCTTTTGACTTTTGCTGTCATCACATTTGTGGCTTCCTACGGAATGTATGAATATCATATGACCAGGAAAGATGCCCGGGAGGCTGTGGCCATAGAGATGGTCAAGCAGTTTTATGAACTTCCGGTAGTGGGAAATCCCAGTTTTATTTCACCATACTGGACCGCCCGTTCAACAGAAGAGTTTGAAAAAGCTCCCATACATATTGTGGAATATGCTGATTTTCTCTGCCCTGACTGTCTTTATCTTGAACAGCAGTTCAGTCAATTAAAGGAAGAATTTGCCGGAAAGATCAATATTGCTTTCCAATTTTTCCCGCTGGAGGGAAAGTGCAACAGTGTGGTTGATAAAGATATCCATCCGGGTGCCTGTGAGCTGACCTATTATGCGGCAGCAGACCCAGGACAGTTTACAGCCATACATGAGGAAATCTTTGCCAATTTCAACAAAGCCCGCACCAGTCCGGAATGGCGGGAAGACCTGGCTCATAGATATGGAGTGTATGAGCTGTCACAGGATCCCTCTGTGCGGGAAATAGTGGATATCATCGTGAACACAGGACGTGAGTATGAAAAGACCTCAGACCGTTACGATTATGGAATCCGTTCCACTCCCACTATGATCATAAACGGTCGTATGGTCATAGGCACTCTTCCTTATGAACAGATGCGGGCTATTTTTCAGGCTTTGATAGAAGAACATGAAAAGGGAAAGAATTTTATAGAAAGCTGGGTGCCGACAAAGCCCCCTAAGAAATAAATATTCGTTTTATATTCACCTGGATTATTCACGAGGCAAAATGAATAATAAAAGCATCGCCATTTTTTTATGAATAGGTCAGGATAATTATCTTAGGAGGACAAAATATGAAGAGAACAACAGGGCTCTTTTTCCTTCTTAATTTTATTTTTGTATCAACTCTGTTCTCTCTGCCCAATACTCCGGGCATTGTTAAAGGAACAACCATGAAAATCAAACTCACTAGTATTTATGTCAAAAGCCCTTCCCAAGCCCTTAAGTTTTATACTGAAATTCTTGGATTCGTAGAAAAAATGTACGTTCCTGAATCTGACTTAGCTATAGTTGCCTCACCTGAAGAGCCAGATGGAACTCAACTGCTACTGGAACCCAACAATCATCCCATTGCCAAAGACTATCAAGAAAGGCTCTATAACGCAGGAATACCGGCGATCGTTTTTGGAATAGAGGATATTCAGAAGGAATATGAGAGATTGAAAAAATTAGGGGTGGTTTTCAAAAATGAACCAACAGAAACTGAATGGGGAATCGAGGCTGTATTTGATGATACATGCGGCAACTATGTAAAGCTATATCAATCAAAAAAGTAAGACGTGTATTTGCCTTATGTGTTGTTGTCGTCTATGCTGAACCATCACTCTACCATCCGATTGTCTGGAAGGGCTGATTCGACGATCATCTTGCACACAATCGTGGAAACTTCCTTCCTGAGCTGAGGCTCAAAGACTCCTCACTGATTGGATAAACAAAGCAATACTGAGGAAATCTTTATACGCAATGGGGAAAATATGAAAAAGCAGACACCCATTATCAATAGGCATTACCTCTGGGCGAGAATATTTATTCTAAGGATCATCCATGGGTTGCTGAAATCATGAGAGATTATGCAACCTTACTCAACAAAATGGGCCGAATTTATGTAGTTCTTTTATAATCACTTTATTTTTATAATCAGTAGCTTCATATAATATTCAGCAGCCTCATAACATTCCACAGATGACTTATGGCTTGTTTCAGCCTTCTTGATATATCCCTTTTCTAACTTTTCTAATTTTGCAATTCGTCCATCTTTTTTAGACGAATAACCCACTCTCTCCGGAATACTTTTAGTACTTTTTCCCTGTGCTGCAGCATATATATCAAGAATTGAAGCAACAATCCCTACAGCAGAAGCGATGGCTTCTCCGGTTTTAATTTTGCTTTTTTTCTTAACATATTCCTGAGACTTTTCCATAAACTTCCTTGAAGCTTTCTTGAAATATTCTGAGGCAGCTAAATAATTCTTTATTACTTTTTCCAGATTTTCAGTTTTTTCCCAATATTCAGCCATCAACTTGAAACTTTTTGCAGTAGTATAAGCACCAGATGCATCCTCTTCTACAATAAAAACATTTGCTCCGTTCTGTATTAGAAGATTTGCGATATCCGTATTTTCATTATAAACAGAAACATAAAGAGGAGTTCCCCCATATTTATTCACAGCATGAATATCTGCTCCTTTTTGTAAAAGCATCTTCACCACTTCCATGCTTCTTCGACTGCATGCAACCATTAAGGGGGTCCAATTGTCTTTGCTCTTGGCATTTATATCAGCATCCATCTGAATAAACATCTCAACTGATTTCAAATTACTTCCCCGTGACGCGAGCATGAGAGAAGTCCACCCCGCATTATTCCTGACGTGAATATCTGCTCCCAACTTAACCAGCCGTTCTGCTATTTCAGGATAACAATATCGGGCGGCAAGCATGAGCGCTGTCCAGCCATCGCTATTTTTCAACCTGTAATCAGCTCCTAAATCAATTAATCTTTTGGCGATGTGGGGATGGTCATATCGTATTGCATGCATGAGCGCTGTCCAACCATTATCACTTTGTTCATCAATATCCGCACCTCTGTCCACCAAGGCTTCTACTATCTCTAGGTAACCATGATGGGCGGCATACATCAAAGAAGTCCATCCTCGATTCCCTTTGGTATTAATTCCTTTATCCTTCTGGATCATAGCTTTGGCAGATTCAATATCCCCATTCTCAATGGCCCTATGGAGCATCATAGAAGCACATCCGAAATTCAGAATTAACAGGATGCATAACAAGTTGAGAAAGAGCATCCGGCGTTTATTTGTTCTCCATTTTTCAATCATTTTTCCCTCTAAATCCCATTCTGACTCTAATTATTTTTCAGGAATACAGTTCTATCTCAATTCCTTTGATGGTTATGTCTTTGCTTGCTACGCTGAAGTCTTCTGTTCCGCTTGCCTGTGGGGAATCAATGTATATCTTGGTGCGATGACTATCATTATAAGCTGGATCTCTATTCCCACGCACTCTCAAATGGTATTCTTTGTTGTCCTTAACATTGAATTTCTGTGACTCTTCAACATCTTCTTCCGTGGTTACAATGATTTTGACTTTTCCTGACCCGCTGGTTTTAAAGCACAAATGCAAGGTGAACTCTACGGAATTGCTGTAAACTGTGGTTACGGGAAAACCACCAATTCCAGAGCGGCAATCATAATTCCAGGAAATTGTGACATTCGAAGAGAATGGAGATGTACATTCGGTAAAGAGAGACAAATAAAATAACAGGGACCAAAGAAGGAGAGTTTTTCCCCCAACTTTCAATGCCTTCATTTCTCCTCCTTTTGTAGAAAATATTATAATCATAACTCAAAACCAAGTCAATGAATCAAATGAAGCTACCATGACCAAAAACGAGAATCACTTTTTGTGGTCAGTACATCCGGCGGTGCCATTTCTGGCACAAAAAGATATCCTCTTGATCGGGAATTGGGATGACTGGCAGGTCCCTTTTGATCTCATCACCTTTCCCTTTTACAATGCGCTGAAAAAAGAAAAGGCAGAGAATGTGCATCTCGTGGGCCTGCAGGACGACCACTATTTCAAAAACATAAGGGACAAAGTTGCCGAAACTCTGATCAACTAGCTTAAGAAATCACCAGGAAAATAAGAACCCATGTTTTATTCTTCCCAATGGAAATTAATTCACCCTTACCCATACCGCCATCCACAGTATATACCACACGGATTTCAATCTCATAAAGTATCTCGATTGGGAGCCACAGATAATATCTTTTGGATCAGCTCGTCATCATCAGGAAGCTGTCCCACCTCAGGCAGACGCGGCACCAGGATAGCCCAGTTGGAGTCCAAAGCAAAGACCTTTTCAAACAGGGGAAGGCTTTCTTTGACTTTCCCTGTAGCCGCCAATGTCACCGCGGGCCAGAATATCATTTCAGCATTTTCAGGATACATATTCATAGCATTGGTATAGGCTTTCATGGCCTCAGTGGCCTTGTTCTCAGTAAGAAGTTCATCTCCTTGGTTCATATGATTATAGGCCTGATTGAGCTTCACCAAACGCTTCAATTCCTTGATTGGCTCAGGATGATCTTCCACTCTCAGGTCATATAGAATTCCTTCCCACCAGCGTTCTGTTTTATCAATCTGGGCAACAATGACAGCTGATGATTGTCTTCCCCGGATATCACCACCTTCTCCCTGAGCAGCTTCCAGGGCAGCCAACAGTCTTTCCACCAGTTCACCTGGAGTGTTTTCAAAGGCTTCTGCCATAGCCTTCCAGACCGTGTCCTTTAACATAAGATTAGCCTGGCAGGAATATCCTTTTCCTGTTATATGACCTGCTTTGGGAATGCAGTTTTCCCCGGTATGTACAGCCACATTGCCGTGAATATCGATCATGGCGACCTGACGAACCGCTTCATTTTTATCAGCCTGAATCAGTTCTCTGAGAGCTTCTTCTGCGGTTTTCCCCTGTTTCATCAGCTTCAGACCGTCAGGTCCGTAGTCTATCTTTACAAAAGATTGGGTGGCAACCGCACCCACTCCTGGTTCGATCCAGGGAACTGAAGAGCCCACAGAAAACCAGTGGGACTGAACAGCCACACCCATTTGGCCTGTTTCTTTATCCAGGGCAACAATGGAATAGGTGGAAATGGGCCGGATGGTTTCCACTGCAAATATCTGCGAAGAATAGGTCAGAGCCATGAACAAAGAAAGAAAATAAATGAAAATCTTTTTTTTCATTATGAAAATCCTCCTGTGTGCAGATTATAAAAACATATCTGTATATGGATTATTACAAAAGAACCTTTATGTCAATAATACTCTGACGATAGGCAGAATATCAAAGGCGCAGTATAAACACACAGAATATTGCTGAGAATAAAGAAAATCTGCAACCAAAAAGAGATTTTACAGTTTGAATAAAGTGAATAAACATAAGGGAGCTGCCATTAAAGTCAAAACCAGATTGATGATTGTCTGTCTCTTTATGATTTGCCTTGTGTTTGGCTGTATTGGAGAAAAAAAGACAGAGTCAGAATGGAGCGGTACGGTCGAACAAAAAAATGGGGTTCGGGTCGCGAACAACCCAGAGGAGCCTTTTTCTGTGTATGATGAAGGGCAGACTCACCTTGAGGATGGAAATTTGATGAAATTAAGGGGAAACTGTTATCATGACTGTCCGATGCCCCAAGTGTCAACACAAGAATCCTGAAGGAACCTCTTTCTGCGGGAAATGCGGCACAAAGCTTGATCATGATGCTGGTCCCACCTTGACCGCAGAAACCCCTAAACAGGAGCTCACAACCGGCTCCACTTTTACCGACCGCTATCAGATCATCGAGGAGCTGGGCAAAGGGGGCATGGGCATTGTCTACAAGGCTGAGGATACAAAGCTCAAACGCACTGTAGCATTGAAGTTTCTTCCTCAAGAATATTCTAGGGATGAAGTCGCTAAAAAACGCTTCATTCAAGAAGCCCGGGCTGCGGCTGCCTTGGACCATCCCCATATCTGTACTGTGTATGAAATCGATGAGACCAATGGTCAAACCTTTATCGCCATGTCTTATATCAAAGGCCAGAATCTTAGTGATCGCCTTAAATCCGGATTTCTCGAAGTAAAAGAAGTCCTTGAGATTGCTGCTCAAGTGGCTCAAGGACTTCAGGAAGCCCATGACAACGGCATCATTCACAGGGATATAAAACCGGCAAATATCATGATCACAGAAAAAGGACAGATAAAGATTATGGATTTTGGACTGGCCAAGATGTCCTGGGGAGCAAACCTCACCAAAACCGCTACTATCATGGGAACCGCCGCCTATATGTCACCTGAGCAGGCTAAAGGGGAGGAGGTTGATCACCGCACAGATATCTGGTCATTAGGAGCCGTGCTCTATGAGATGTTGAGTGGTGAGCAGCCTTTCAAAAGCCGCCGTGATCAAGCTGTCCTGTACTCTATTTTGAATGAAAATCCTGCTCCGATAAAAGAAAACCGAAAAGAGATCCCTTTAAAACTGGAGAAGATTATCCAAAAATCGCTAGAAAAAAAGCCAAGAAACCGTTACAGCGATATGAACGCCATGATTGCAGACTTGAAATCCGTGGAGCATGGATCCATTTCGACTGACATCCATAAGCCTTCTATTGCGGTCCTTCCCTTTGTCAACATGAGCGCTGACCCAGAGAACGAATATTTCAGTGACGGTCTATCCGAAGAGCTCATTAACGCCCTGACCAAAATAAGAGATCTGCATGTGGTCGCCAGAACTTCATCTTTTGCCTTCAAAGGCGAAAAAATTGACGTTCGGGAGGTAGGCCAAAAACTGAATGTCAGTACATTGCTTGAAGGAAGCGTGCGAAAGGCTGGAGATCGTGTGCGTATCACAGCCCAGCTGGTCAAAGTGGAGGATGGTTATCATCTCTGGTCCGAGCGCTTTGATAGAAGCATGGAAGATGTTTTTGCGATTCAGGATGAAATCACAGAAAAAATCGTGGATAATCTAAGGACAACCCTTGAGATACCAAGCCCGATTCATGAAGAACCTTGGCCCGATAACCTCGAAGCGCACGAACTGTATCTCAAAGGGCGATACTACGGGAACAGATTCTCGCCCGATTGGATAAACAAGGCTTTGAGTTATTACGATCAGGCTATCCAAAAAGATCCCAATTATGCTCTCGCTTATACAGCGAAAGCAGAGGCTTATGGTTTGCTCACAACCGGACTTGATATTCTTTCGACCAAAGACGCCATGCCTAAAGCAAGAGAAGCAGCCCTAAAAGCGCTGGAGCTTGATCCAAATCTTGCCGAGGGCCACGTATCATTAGGGGTTGTGGCGACATGCTATGACTGGGACCGAAAATCAGCAAAAAAACACTTTCAAAAAGCTCTTGAACTCAACCCGAATTCCGTAAGTGCGCACCAATGGACTGAGTATTATTTGACTTACTTGGAAGCTGAGTATCAAGAAGGCATGGCCCATATTGAGCGGGCTCTGGAATTGGATCCTCTCAATCTTTTAATCAAAGGGCGTTTGGGATACCTATACTATTTTTTGCGTGACTTTGATCAAGCTATAGGACTGTTCAAAGAAATGGTTGACTTTGAACCGAACCATCCATTGGGACATCTTGGATTAGTGGAATGCTACGGCAGAAAAGGCTGGTATGATGAAGCGATTGAAGAAGGAGAAAAGGTTCTTGATTTAGGGATGCGGGCTGATGCTGTGATCGGTGGACTAGGAGCCTGGTATGGGATTGCCGGTAAAAAAGACAAGGCACTCGAGCTCCTCTCTGAACTTGAGGCACGATCCAGTGAAGGCTATGTGTCTTCCTTTTGGATAGCGTCAATATATATTGGACTCGGTCAGATGGATAAAGCATTTGAATATTTAGAAAAAGCTTATGAGGAACGTGACGGCAACTTGATCTACATTACAGTGCCAACTCCCTTTGATGCGCTCAGTCCTGATCCCAGGTATAAGAAACTGCTCAAAAAAATGGGATTAGGGCATTTATTCGATAGACTCTCTTCTATAAAGAATCATGAAATGACTTAGACACATCGTTTTAATATAAACTAGGGGTAAATTATAGATCTGTTTTTCATTGTGATTTCTTATTGACTGAAATCGCTCTTTATGTATATTATGGGGACATATTCATTCAAAGGGTGGAAAATAGAATGATACTAAGGGGAAATCATGGCTATCCGTTGTCCTGAGTGTGGGGCAGAAAATCCTGATTCACTCAAATTTTGCGGTGATTGCGGCACCCAACTCCCTCCTAAAGATATCGACGTGACCAAAACCGCAGAAACCCCAAAAAAAGAGCTCACCACAGGCTCAACTTTTGCCGACCGCTACCAGATCATCGAAGAGCTGGGCAAAGGGGGTATGGGCAGAGTTTATAAAGCCAATGATAAAGAAATCAATGCCAAAATCGCTCTTAAGCTCATCAAACCAGAAATCGCATCCAACAAAAAGATCATTGAGCGGTTCCGGAACGAACTAAAAATCGCCCGGGACATCTCCCATAAGAATGTCTGCCGCATGTATGATCTGAACAAAGAAAAAGGCTCCTACTACATCACCATGGAGTATGTGTCCGGAGAAGACTTAAAGAGCTTCATTCACAGGTCAGGACAGTTGACTATAGGGACCGCCATTAAAATCACCAAACAGATCTGTGACGGGTTATCCGAAGCACACAAACTCGGTGTCATTCACCGAGACCTCAAATCCAATAATATCATGATCGACAGAGAAGGTAATGTCCGGATCATGGATTTCGGGATTGCCCGGTCTCTTTCGGGTAAAGGTATAACAGGCGCGGGCGTTATGATCGGCACTCCGGAATACATGTCACCGGAGCAGGTGGAAGGCAAAGAAGTGGACCAGCGCTCGGACATCTATTCTTTAGGAATCATCCTGTATGAGATGGTCACAGGAAAAGTGCCGTTTGAGGGAGACACACCGTTCACCATAGGCATGAAACACAAGTCAGAAATTCCTGCCAATCCCAAGGAATTTAACGAACAAATCCCTGATGAACTGAGCGATGTCATACTGAGATGCCTCAGAAAAAACAAAGAAACCCGATTTCAGAGCGCCGGTGAAGTGCGTTTGGAGCTTGAAAAAATCGAACAGGGCATTCCCACTACTGAAAGAAAAATCCCCAAAAGAAAGCCTCTCACTTCCAGAGAAATCACCGTCACCTTTGGTGTGAAAAAGCTGTTTATCCCTGCCTTAGTGGTGTTGGTGCTTATTATCGGAGCTGTTCTCCTCTGGCTGCTCCTTCCCCAAAAAGAGATAATGAAAACTTCAATAGCTGTGATCAGCTTTGAAAACCAAACAGGGGAAAAATCATACGATTACCTGCAGAAAGCCATTCCCAATCTCTTGATCACCAGCCTTGAGCAGTCCAGATATCTCAGCGTGATGACTTGGGAAAGGATGCATGACCTTCTCGAACAGACCGGAAAGGAAGATAGGGAAGTCATTGACAGGGAACTGGGATTTGAGCTCTGCTCAATGGATAATGTGGGAGCTATTGTTGTGGGAAGCTTTGTCAAAGCCGGAGATGTGTTTGCTACGGATGTTAAAGTCCTGGATGTAAAAACAAAGAAGCTTTTGAAATCAGCTCAGTCAAAAGGGGAGGGTGTGGGGAGCATTCTGGATAAACAAATCGGTGAGCTGAGCAAGGAGATTTCTAAGGGGTTAGGACTGTCCGAACAGAAAATAGAGCCTTCCCAGATGAAAATTGCAGATTTGACCACATCCTCCATGGAGGCCTACAATTATTTTCTCCAGGGAAGAGAAGAGTACGAAAAAATGTATTACGACGATGCCAGGAGGTCTTTGGAAAAAGCAGTGGAGCTGGATCCTGAATTTGCCATGGCTTACCTCTATCTGTCCAGGGCTTACTCTGCTTTAGACAAGGGGAAGGAATGGGAAACTGCCAGGGAGAAAGCCAAGAAATTAGCCCAGACAGCATCGGAAAAAGAAAGACTCTACATCGAAGCCTCCTGCGCCAGCGGTGATCAACGTTTGAGGATCTTCCAGGAGATGGCTGAGAAATACCCAAAAGAAAAACGGGTTCATTATCATCTTGCCAGCCATTATGATTCAAACGAGATGTTCGACAAAGCTGCAGAGTATTATGAAAAAGCATTGGAGCTCGATCCGAACTACGGATATGCTTTGAATTCGTTTGCCTACATGTATTCGGACATGGGAGATTATAAGAAGTCCATCGAGTACTTCAAAAGATATGCCTCTGTAAATCCTGAGGATGCCAATCCAGTCGATTCCATGGCCGAGCTCTATTTCCGGATGGGCCGGCTGGATGAAGCCATAGCGAAGTACAAAAAAGTGTTAGAAATCAGGCCGGATTTCTTTCAAACCTACTGGAGGATAGGATACGTTTATGCATTAAAAGAAGACTACCAGAAGGCATTGGAGTGGTGTGAAAAGGACATCGCAGCAGCTCCCACTCCTGGAGCAAAAATTACAGGATACTACTGGAAGGCGATTTTTAATTATTTCCTGGGAAATTTGGAACAATCCTTAAATGACTCCCGCATCATGTTTGAGATTGGAGAAGCAACAGAAGATGCGTATGGTAATTTCTGTGCATCTTTTGTCATGAGCCATATCTGTTCTGACAGAGGAGAGTTTGAACAGAGCCGCAAACACTTACAAAACTGGTATGAGTTTGCTGTGACAATAACCCCAACAAGGAAGCTGGAGTTTAGAATGTTTGTTAATCTTTTTCTCGGTTTTTTGGAATTAAAAGAGGGAAAAACGGAATCCGTAAGCTCCAGGCTGAAAGAAATAGAGTCACAGCTGCCTGAGGTTGTTCCATTGTTCAAAAATTGGATTCAAGTCGGGTATGACATGCTCAAGGGAGAACTGCTTTTGGCCGAAGGTTCTCTCGACCAGGCTATATTACATCTGGAAAAAGCAGAACCAGTTGGAAAACCTCCTCTCATGCAATTTATGGATCCCTATAACTATCCCTTTATCAAGGATGTTCTACCCAGATGCTATCATAAAAAAGGGGAGCTGGATAAAGCCATTGCTGAGTATGAACGGCTGGTCACCTTTGATCCTGATTCTGAGTGGCGATGCCTTATCCATCCTATTTATTATTATCGGCTGGCAAAATTGTATCAAGAGAAAGGCTGGAAAGGAAAAGCCATAGAGAACCTCAAGAAATTCCTCACGCTCTGGAAGGATGCCGACCCTTTTTATACACAGGTCGAGGATGCCCAAAAACGCCTCGATTCTCTTAAAAGAGAGTCCAGCAGATCCTAGACAGCGTAAACGATTGCTTTCCAAACATATCAGAAGCAATTGATTTTTCTGTTTGCTTTTATTCCTTCTCCTGATAAAATGAGATTAATAAAAAAAGCAAAACAATCTTATATGATAAGAATGCTCAAAGAAAAATTCAAAGAACTCCAAGACAAAATCCTGGAGGAGACCAAGTCTTTTTATGGAGATCAGCTTGTCTCTTTTGTTGTCTACGGTTCTGTCGCTAGAGAAACTTTTCGATATGACTCGGACATCGATCTCTTAATCATTGCTGAAAACCTTCCTAAAGGAAGGATGAAAAGAGCAGACCAATTTTCCTTAGTGGAAGACCGGATTGAACCTTATTTGAAATCCCTTAAAAAGCAAGGAATCAACACCTTCATTTCTGCAGTTTTTAAGACCCCCCATGAAGCTGAATTAGGAAGCCCTCTATTTCTGGATATGGTGGAAGACGCCCGTATTCTCTATGACAAGAACAAATTCTTTTCCAAAAGACTTGAACGGCTTGGTAAAAGACTCAAAGAACTGGGTGCAAAAAGAGTATGGAAAGGGAATATCTGGCACTGGATTTTGAAACCTGATTATAATCCAGGTGAGGTTATCGAATTATAAATACAAAGAGCCTTGCGGAAAGTTATCTAAAAAAGGCATTAGACAGGCTGGATATTTTAGACCTTCTTCTCAAGAAAAAGGCTTTTTCCGATGTCATAAGAGAATCCCAAGAAAGAGTCGAACTTTCTCTCAAAGGCATGCTGCGTTCAGTAGGAGTGGAGCCTCCGAAGATCCACGATGTCGGAGGCCTTCTTCTCGAGCATAAAGAGAAATTTCCTAAGAATATTGCAAAAAACTTTAAAAGGCTTGCTGAAATCTCTAAAAGGCTAAGAAAAGAAAGGGAACTGGCTTTTTATGGAGACATTGATTTCATCCCCACTGAAGAATATACAGAAGACGACGCCAAAGGAGCTATCAGAGACACCCGATTCATTGTCGACACAGCGAAAAAATTGATATAAAGCTGAACTTTGATGCAGTCCCCAGCCAAAATGATAGAGTTGACTCAAATTCCTTTTTATGTGCATGATGGGCTAAGAATTCTTTAAGGGGAACAAAGTGGCTGTCATTTGCCCTAATTGCAAATCAGAAAATCCCTATGATTCCAAATTCTGCAAAGAATGCGGCGCGCCTCTTAAAGCCTCAAAGAAGGCCCCCGTCACCAAGACCTTTCAAACGCCCTTAAAAGAAATTAACAAAGAAACCGTTATCGCCGCAAGTACACAATACTTGACAAAATAGGAGAAGGCGGGAAATGTGAGTGACTTTATTCAGGACCTGAAGACATCACGTGCTGATTCCCTGCCAAAAGCAGAGAAATCGATCGTTGTGCTGCCGTTTGACAAACATGCAAATATGTGTGAACATCAAAAATATGATTGGTAAATAAAAGCAGGAAAGGGGTTTTATGTCTCAAAAAGATCATTGGCAGCTCCAGGACGGATTTGAAATTGAAAAAGTAGTCACGGGCTTATCTCTCCCGGTTAATATTGTTTTTGTGCCCAATCCTGAAAAGAAAAAAGGATCGCCTCTTTTTTATGTAACTGAGCTTTACGGCAAAATCAAGGTAATCACGAATGATTACAAAGTCTCGGTCTTTGCTGAGGATCTCTTGAACTATGATCCTGATTTCAAGATGCCGGGAACAGGAGAATCAGGCCTTACTGGAATCACAGTGCGTGAAAAAGGCGATCTTTTCGCTTCAATGATTTATAAGGACGGGGAAAAGTACAGGAATAAGGTCATCCGACTTTTCTCCAAAAACGGACTTAAAGCTGATAAATTAAGGACCATTATTGACAACATTCCTTCCATTAATGCCGCTCACCAGATACAGGCACTGACCATTCACCAAGAAAAGCTTTTTGTCAATGTCGGCGATGGAATGATAGACCCGGTTGCAGCTCAGGATGATGACGATCTCAGAGGAAAGATCCTGCGTGTGAATCTGGGCGGTTCCATACCCAAAGACAATCCTGATCCCAAAAGTTATGTTTATGCCAAAGGGCTGCGTAACCCCTTTGGTGCCACATGGAGAAAATCTGATGATCATCTCTACATCTCTGATAACGGCCCGGCCGTGGACGACAGGATCGCCAAAATCTTACCCGGTGAAAACTACGGATGGCCGGAATCCATGAGAAAGAACTCCATCTTTGTCTGGTGGCATACCCAGGCACCCACAGCATTGGATTTTGCCGGAGACCAGTTCGGGTCGTCCTATAAAGATCATCTCTTTGTGGCTCTTTTTGGGTATTCTTACAAGGAAGGCTCTGTAGATAAGGGAAAAAAGATTGTGGTGATGTTTATTGACCAATATGACAACGTGGTCTATCTCGAAGATTTCATAAAATATACAGGCGCAGGGCCGGCCAGCTGCTGCGGTCTGGCATTCGGGCCAGATGGGTTATACTTCACCGACCTGCACGGTGAAAAAGGATTCAAAAAAGGAGATAAAACCGGCGGAAATGTCTGGAAGATAACCAAAAAATAAGGAGGAAAAAATGGCAAAAGTAGCTGACACCAAAGAGAACATGGAGAAGTGTTCCTGCTCTGGATGTCCCACCTTTGATCAGTGCATGAAAGATAATTCAGAGGGCCTTTTCTGTGCCAGAGGAAAAACCAGCTGCGAGTTAAACAAAAACGGATGCATCTGCGGTGCCTGTCCAGTGGCTTCTGAAAATAAGCTGGACAAGATGTATTATTGTGAAATTGGCACTGCCGAATAAATAAAATTAACTATCTGTAAGAAATATGTCGTTATTTTATATCAAATCCCTTCTCAGCATATTCTTTATTCTGGCAGGTCTCGTGGCAGCCCTGTGTATGCTGATCCTCATGGGTAAATCTGAGAGAAAAATAAGCGCGGTGTTTTTGCGGAGAACCCATAAAATCGCCGGCACAGTGTTTGCTGTGTTTCTTGTGATCATAAGCTATCTCTGTATAAAATACTGGGCTATGATAGGGGATCAGCTCTCCCTGAGAGCTGTTATCCACCTTACCCTGGCTTTTGGGCTGATCATCGTCTTTGCCTTGAAA
>Ga0180434_10004234_pt1 | contig 17576 bp, 15 predicted proteins | sample SS_ome_7_FD_132453 | JGI IMG/M metagenome (GOLD analysis project Ga0180434, IMG submission 132453) | Hypersaline lake sediment archaeal communities from the Salton Sea, California, USA - SS_1_D_2 metaG | ecosystem: Environmental > Aquatic > Non-marine Saline and Alkaline > Hypersaline >...
CATTACCCTGTCTCCCCTATCGTCGGCGCCGGCGTGGTTCTACGGGCTGTTCCTGCTGCTCGTGTTTGCTGCCATGTGGGACGTGTTCCCGTTTGGGTCCATGGTTGCCGCGCCGCCACCTGATGACAAGCTGGCCTACGCAGTGAGCGTGCTCTACCACCTTGTGCTACCAGTGACGGCATGGTTGCTGAGCGGCATTTTCAGCGGCGTCTATGCGTGGCGCACATTCTTCTTGATCTTCTCAAGCGAGGACTATGTGGAGATGGCCAAGGCAAAGGGATTGCCGTCGCGCGAGATCGAGCGTCGCTACATCATGCGGCCGACGCTGCCCAACATCATTACCAACTTTGCGTTGTTGCTGATCAGTTTGTGGACCGGGGCCATCATCTTGGAGACGGTCTTTAACTGGCCTGGCCTCGGAAGGCTGCTCTACTCGGCCATCCACCTGTATGACACGCCCGTCATTGTGGGTTCGACGGTGATCTATGCCTACCTGCTGGCAGTCACCGTGTTCGTGCTTGACTTTATCTACGCGCTGGTTGACCCGCGCGTCCGAGTCGGTAGCTGAAGGCTGAGGGTACCATGAGGAGTCTCTGGAACAACGTTCGTCAGATTGGCCGCTATCCCTCGGCTATTGTTGGATTGACGGTCATTCTGCTTGTGGTGGCCTTTGGGATCTACACGGTGGTGACGCTTCCCTATAGGGAGGCCATCCAGCTATGGCGCGGGGGCGAGGAGATCTGGGGTGAGAGCCCCAAGATGGCTCGGCCTGTCTGGTACAACCTCTTTTCGCGGGACAAGCTGCCGACAACCATCGTCTTGGACAGTCGCGAGGGCGAGGCGATCAAGAGCCGAGAGCCCTTCGGCGACGAAGGCGATGACATCACGTTGGTGTACACCTTTGACTATGCCTACGACGATTTTCCCGAGGAGCTGACGGTCTTTTTCGAAGCTACCTACGAAGAGAAATCGCCCTACGCGTCGCTGATGTGGCGCACGCCTGACGGTCGAGAGATCAGGCTGGGCCAAGTGACGCTACGTCCCACCGAAACGTATCGCCTGGCCTTGGACGATCGGCTCGCCCGCCGTCTCCGAGATGTGCCTCCGCAGATCGCCCTGTTTGCGGATCCGGAGATCGAGGAGCCCACACCGGTGAAGGGGACCTACGAGCTCGAGATACGGGTTACGACGTTCGAGCCGAACGTTGACGTAGAGGCCAAGTGGGTGGCCTATGGGCAGGTGCATGGCTTGGCCGGCACCGACCATCGGCGGCGCGATCTGATGGTGGCCCTGCAGTGGGGGACGCCGATCGCGCTTGCTTTCGGGCTTCTGGCCGCTCTGGGTACGACGGTCACCACGATGCTTGTCGCTGCTGTGGGAGTCTGGTTCGGCGGTTGGGTCGACGGCATCATCCAGCGCATCACCGAGATCAACATGGTGCTGCCTTTGCTGCCAATCCTGATTATGGTAGGGACGTTCTACTCTCGTAGCATCTGGACCATGTTGGGAGCCGTCATCGCCCTGAGCATCTTTGGCGGCGGCATCAAGACGTTCAGAGCGATCTTTATTCAGGTACGAGAGGCGCCCTATATCGAGGCTGCCAGGGCCTACGGGGCTAGCAACGGGCGGATCATCGTGCGGTATCTGATTCCGCGTATCATCCCCGTGATGATCCCGTCGTTGGTAAGCGGCGTGCCGGTCTATGTCTTTCTCGAGGCGTCTCTGACGCTGCTTGGCTTGGGGGACCCCGTCTTGCCGACGTGGGGCAAGGTGATCGAGGATGCCCGAGCTCAGGGAGCGCTACATAACGGGCAGTATTACTGGGTGCTGCAACCTGCGGCGTTGCTGATGCTGGTGGGCCTGTCGTTTGCGATGGTAGGCTTCTCGTTGGATCGCGTCTTTAACCCTAGGTTGAGGGGTTTGTAGGGTGATGGCACAGGACAGTCTATTGCGTCTGCGAGATCTGAAGCTGTATTTCCGGACCACCAAGGGAACCGTCCAGGCTGTGGACGGGGTGCGGTTCAGCCTTGGGCACAACGAGGCTGTGGTGGTGATCGGCGAGTCGGGCTGTGGGAAGAGCTCCTTGGCCAAGGCTGTCTTGCGCCTCTTGCCCAGAAACGTGGAGACTTACGAGGGAGAGGTCTTTCTCAACGGCACCGACGTGATGCAGCTCGACGAAGAAGCTTTCCGCAAGCAAGTGCGTTGGGTCAAGATGTCGTTGGTGCCGCAGGCTGCCATGAACGCGCTGAACCCTGTGTTGCGCGTGGGCGATCAGGTGGCCGAGCCCATGATGGTGCACTATGATGTGGGCAAGGAAGAAGCGTTGGCTCAGGCTCAGCGCATGTTTGAGCATGTAGGCGTTCCCCTGGACTTTATGCAGCGCTACGCGTTCGAGCTGAGCGGTGGTATGAGACAGCGCGTTGCGATCGCCATGTCCTTGGTGACGGCTCCAGCGCTTATCATCCTGGACGAACCTACATCGGCGTTGGATGTGCTAACGCAGGCCAACATCATGAACATGCTCAAGCGCATCAAGGATGAGATGGAGACCAGCTTTATCCTGATCACGCACGATATCGCTACCTCCAGCGAGCTGGCCGACAAGGTGGCGGTCATGTATGCCGGGCAGATCGTCGAGGTCAGCGATGCATTCCAGTTCTTCACAGAGCCTCTGCATCCGTACTCGCAGAAACTGATGGCAAGCGTGCCACGGCTGAGGGCCGACGTCGAGCCCGAGTTCATCACGGGGCAACCGCCTAGCTTGCTAGGTCTCAAGCCTGGCTGTCGCTTTGCCCCGCGCTGTCCCATGCGCCACGATCGCTGCGATCAGGACCCGCCGGTGTACGAGGTCGATGGGCGCGAGGTGCGCTGCTGGTTGTACGAAGGGGCGGGAACGCGCGTGGCTGCGGAAGAGGTCGCTCGGGCATAGAGGCGTGTGGGTGGCCGTTGCTAGGAGCGCTTGCTGTGGGATCAGGAGAACGTCATGGATGTGGTAGCTAGTTCATCATCGCCTGTGGCGGCGGATGCAACGCGCGAGACGATGCTTTCGATCAAAGGCCTGCGCGTGTGGTTCGAGCTGCGACGTTGGGGCTTTGGGCACGCAGGGTCGGTTCGTGCCGTCGACGGTGTGAGCTTTGACCTGGGCTATGGCGAGGCCATCGCCGTGGTTGGCGAGAGCGGTTGTGGCAAATCGACGCTCATGAAGTCGATCCTTGGGCTTCATCTCCCCACGGAGGGTCAGATTGTCTTCGAGGGTACCAACGTCGCCGAGCTCGGCTCGCGGCAGATGCAGTGGTACCGATCCCATGTGGGATACGTGCAGCAGGACCCGTTTGGCGCGCTTCCGCCGTTCATGATGGTCTCGCGGATTCTGGAAGAGCCGCTGGTTATCAACGGCGTCCGCGACAAGGTGGAGCGCCAGGAGCGCATCGTTCAGGCCCTCGAAGAGGTCAAGCTGACGCCCGTCGACGATTTCCTGAACAAGTTCCCGCACATGCTGAGCGGGGGCCAGCAGCAGCGCATTGTCATCGCGCGTGCTATGATCCTCCAACCGAGGCTCATTGTAGCGGACGAGCCTGTGTCTATGCTGGATGCGTCCATCCGCGTGGAGATCCTGAAACTGATGCGCGCGTTGCAGGAGGCCCATGATCTGGCGGTCATCTATATCACGCACGATCTCTCTACTGTGCGCTATTTCTCTGAGCGGATCTTTGTGATGTATGCTGGACAGATTGTTGAGAAGGCCAGGGTGGACGATCTCCTGGCCAATCCGAGCCATCCTTACACGCTCGCGCTGCTCGCGGCAACCTCGGATCCAGATCCGGAGAATGCGCTGACGTTCAAGGACGTTCCGCCTGGCGAGCCGCCGAGCTTGGTGCATCCGCCGGCTGGCTGTCGATTCCATCCGCGATGCAGCCATGCCATTGCTGGGCTGTGTGATGCGGAGGAGCCTCCCGAGTTTGAGATCAGTCCTCATCACACGGCGGCGTGCTGGCTCTTCAAGTGAGAGTCTCCAGAGGATCGCTATATCTGATTCTCGGCATCGCTCTCATGTGCCTGAGCGTCGTGTTGGCGATGCTGATGGTGTTGCGTATCTTGCCCTCCACGTTTGCGCTCAACGGCTTGACCTACGTGGCGTCCGTGGCGGGACTGCTGCTGGGTGTAGTGGGCGTGGCGTATCGCGTCGGACGGCGCAAGCCGGGGCCCTGAGGACGTGGCAACCTAGGTGCGATGATGGGGGCTACCCTGGACGAGGGTGGCCCCCACCTATTCCTGGCAGAGGCGTGCTATTCAGCTAGCTTGCGACAGACGGGGCACGAGCATGGTGGCACGACCCATTCCACCGTGGCGCCGTCTTTGGATAGCTGAAGTGGTTCTGCCTTGGGGATGTCACCAGGAAGGTCGTCGACATGCTGACAGTACGCGCCCGCAATGAGGTCGCGTTTGGCTAGGTCATAGGACTGGATCTTGACGTTGAGGCCCGCGATTTCCTCGACGACGGTGGCCGTATCTAGATCCACCGCCAACACAGGCGTCTCTGCTCGGGCGAGGTAGGCACGTGTTCTCGGGAGCAGCCCGCCAACGGCTTGGCAGGAGAGGATGATCCCGGCGAGGCCCGTCTGGCCGGTGTGGCGCAGGGATCTCTGATGATCAAGCAGCGATACGATGCGCCGATTGGCGTTGATCCCCGCGACGACAAGATCTCCATCGCGTAGCAAGGGAAGGTACCGATCACGCAGACTGAGCGCCACGGTCCGACGCACGAGCACTCGCTCTGGCTCGGGATGGTGCGGCCAGGCATGCGTTCGAAGATTGGCATCTGCCTTGCCGGCAAAGTGATCGCGGAGCAAGCGGATCGTTGGCAGAGCCAGGTCTGGCATCTCTGGAACGAGACCCAGGATCGGGATGCATCCGTCTGTGCCACACACCTGCCCGTATAGGCTAGGGAGGAGGCAGCCATAGTAGGTCTTGAGGATGTTGGCCGCCTGGGCGAGTCGGTCGGGATCGACACGGTTCACGATGAGCCCGTCAACGCAGACCCCGAACTGGGCAAGGGCTAGCAGGTGCGGGACCGTCTCGTCGATAGACCGAGCAGGGTCACCTGCCGTCACGAGCAGCACTCGCACCGGTGCCCCCAGGGCTCTCAGGGCCATCACTGTGTCTGCCGCCGAGATCCCGCCGACGGAGCCAACCCCAATCTGTCCGGTTCCCTCGATGATCATCGCGCGCTTGCCTTTGGCAAGGGCGCGATAGGCATTCTGTACGGCCTCAATGTGTGCCGAGCGCATGCGGGCGGCTCCGCGGCAGCAGGCGTCATCGATGCAGGCCGATGTCCTACCGGCTAGCCACAGGATAGGGCTGAGGAGATCATAGCGTGGCCTATTCACGCCCATGAGCGCGGTGACTAGGAGAGCGTCGCGTTCGGCCACGATGGAGGAGCCGTCCGGCGCCGGAACAACGGCCGCCCTCTGCCCGACGGGCTTCATGTAGCCAACATCGGCGAGCTTGAGATTGTAGGGAGGCGCTAGCAGCTTGCAGAGAAGGCCGATGCAGGTCACAGTCTTGCCGCTGTTCTGGGATGTACCCAGAACAGAGAGGGTGAGAGGGTAAGCGGCCTCGCTCATGCTCGTTCCCCCCGGTCGACCACACCTGCGTTCGGAGAGCCTGGGCAGAGTTGCGAGATGGACGCCTGACTCCTATGGTAGCTGGGCCCTGCCGAAAGGTCAAGCTCCCGCAGGGAGTTCGTGGCACGCATTTGGACGCACCTCCTATGGAAGCATCGCTGTTCGAGCTTGACGGGCAGCCTCGCATCGTGCATCATGGTGACGGGCTGGTTTCTGCGCCAATCGGAGGATCCGATGGCCAAGATCGCCGTTGCAGGCAAAGGTGGCGTAGGCAAGACGACCTTTGCGAGCCTGCTCGCATATGTTCTCGCAGAGCGAGGCGAGAAGGTCTATGCCATTGACGCGGACCCCAATCCCACGCTTGGTGTCGCTCTTGGCTTCCCGCCCTTGCTTCTCGAGGGCCTAGCGGCGGTGGCCGACATGCCCGATCTCATCGAAGAGCGTACCGGCGCTCGCCCAGGAGAGTCTGGGGCCTACTTTCGGCTGAACCCTCGCGTGGACGATATCCCCTCGCGGTTCTCCGTCGCACATCGGGGCGTGCACTTGCTGCGTATGGGCTCGGTCAGGGGGGCCGGTGCTGGGTGCGTGTGCCCAGAGAATACGCTGCTGCGCGCCCTGGTCTCCCACTTGCTCCTTCGGGAACGCGAGACGGTGCTCATGGACATGGTAGCGGGGCTAGAGCACTTGGGCCGAGGGACGGCGGCTTCTGTCGACGTGATGTTCGTCGTCGTCGAGCCGGGGCGCCGTAGCGTTGGTGTCACGAACGACATCGTGCATCTTGCCCACGATCTTGGCATTCCCACCACCGTCGCTGTGGCCAACAAGGTGCGGGATGAACGCGATCTGGCCTTTGTGGAACATGGGCTGAATGGTGTCCATCTGGTCGGGTGGCTGCCCATGGATGATAGGGTCATCGAGGCTGACATGGCTGGCACGGCCATCTATGATGCCGTCCCAGAGATGGCCGCTCAGGTACGCGACATTCTGAGCACAAGCGGGCTGGGCAAGAGTTCGATTCTCGTCCAAAGCCCTTGACGTTGCTGGTCCGGGCAATTATACTCTTGGATATGGAACCAGGATCGTCCTAGTATCATCGTACTCTTAACAACGAAGCAATGATGCACCCAGAGCTCCCGTCGCGAGCTGGGGCAAAGGGCTCAGGTCAGCACTGATCCTTGCGTCCCGCTTCATTGTTGCCTGGTCAACTGGAATGCGCACAGCCGCCAAGGGCTTGTCGTTCTGCGACTCGCCCGTTGTGGTTGGTAGTAGAAGGCATTTCGGACCCCTAGCGTGAGGACAGTCAGCAGATGGACTGCCTGATCTGGCTTTCTCGGCGTGTAGAGGTAGACCTATGAGTTGCTGCAGTCGGTGTCTTCTCGCAACCGACTCGTCGCCGCCGCTTGGCGAGCGTGCCTTACGTCACGCCATCGCGGCCGGTGAACGCGCCTCGGGCTGCTTGCTGGGTGAGCTCTTGCCGGTGTGGCCTCAAGCCATTGTCCGCTCTCGTGAGTGGGCAATGGCTTTTTTCGTGCCTAGGGTATCCCCTGCCGCTCGAACAGATGTTCGCCGCTGCTATGCACTGTGATATCGTCAATGATCGACGTCGTTTCAAACCATTGCCGCTGGGTCAAGGCGAGCGATGCACGCACGCTAGCGACGTGGGTGGTCCAAGCCTTCGCGAGGGCAGGCCGGGTCTGGGCGTGCGTGAGCGCAGCACGGGGCAGCCGGGCCCCGTTTCCCCCGCGCTCGCGCTTCCTCGGCTTCTGGTTGCCTACGCTGCATTTGGGATCGGATGGCTGTTTGGTGATCCACCGTGTGCGCTGCACGGTGGCGTGATCGGACATAGCAGCGGCTACAGTCTCAAGCGTGATCGCTGGAGTGTGAAAGCAGGCTAGTCTGCGATGAAATGGAGGATCTGCCGTGGAAGAATGCACGTTTGATCTGCCCACCATGTATGCTGACCACCACGTGACGCGCGTGCGCGAGGCGCTTTCTCAGCATCCGGGCATAGCGGAGGTGGTGGCTAGCGCGGCGGCTCGGCAAGTGCGGGTCCAATACGACGAGTCAGTCGTCACGAGCGACGATCTGGTCGAGGCCTTGGCGGCCGCCGGGTACGAACCCGGCGTAGAGTTGCCGGCTTTGACGTTCGCTCAGCGGCACGAAGACGGTTCGACTTGGTACGTCGTCATCGATCGGACGACGACGACCGAGATGAAGGACCGCGAGATGGCGGGGGACTTCCGACGCTACTAGACGGTGTCCCCGATGCCCGGATGACGGCATGTCTACACTGGCAAGGATGCAAGGAGAGCCCCAATGACGGATGCGAGAAGCGCGGATCGGGCGGTTCTAGAAGTCCTGGCGTGTTGTGAGGGGTCGGTTGAGACAGCCTTTGACCGAGCCGATGCCATCAAGCCGTGCCCCATTGGCGCGGATGGCATCTGCTGTCGTATCTGCGCGATGGGCCCGTGTCGTCTTGTAGGCAAGGTCGACCGTGGCGTATGCGGCGCCACGCGTGCCACCGTCAGCGCAAGGAACCTAGCCCGAGCGGTGGCGGGTGGCGCAGCAGCCCACTCTGACCATGGTCGCTCCTTGGCCCATGCCCTTCTTGCCGTGGCCAGAGGCGAGACCGAGGGCTACCGGATTCGTGACGAGGGCAAGCTGCGCGCTGTAGCGGGTTACCTTGGTATCAAGGCCGATGGCCTCTCGACCAATGAGTTGGCGTTGGAGGTCGGCAAGACTGCCCTGGCCGAGTTTGGTCGCCAAGAGGGAGAGCTCTTGAACATCGGCCGAGCTACTCCCGCTCGTCAGAAGCTTTGGGAGGAGCAAGGGGTCACCCCACGCGGTGTGGATCGGGAGATCGTCGAGATCATGCACCGGACCCATATGGGCGTCGATCAGGAGGCTGAGAGTATTCTCACACAGGTGGTGCGAGCAGCCATCGGTGATGGATGGGGCGGCTCGATGCTGGCCACAGATATCAGCGACATCCTATTCGGCACGCCGAGCCCGGTGCAGAGCCGAGTCAACCTGGGCGTACTGAAGGAGGACGAGGTCAACGTCGTGGTGCATGGCCACGAGCCGACACTGTCGGAGATGATCGTGGCGGCATCGACCGATCCAGAGCTGCTGGCCTATGCCGAGGAGCAGGGCGCCAAGGGCATCAACCTGGCTGGTATCTGCTGCACCGCGAACGAGGTGCTAATGCGACACGGCATCCCTCCCGCGGGCAACTTTCTCTCGCAGGAGCTGGCCATCGCGACCGGGGCCATCGAGGCCATGGTCGTGGATGTCCAGTGCATCATGCAGGCTCTGGCCAAGGTGGCGTCACAGTTCCATACGTTGCTGATCACCACCTCACCCAAGGCCAAGATCGAGGGCGCGACGCACATGGAGTTCGACGAGCACCAAGCCTACACGGCTGCCAAGCGCATCCTCAGAGCAGCGATCGATAGATTCCCGCTGCGCAAGACCACACACATCCCAGACGTCCTTGAGAACTTGGTGGCTGGGTTCTCGCACGAGTACGTACGCTACATGCAAGGGGGCCTGTATCGGGCCTCATTCCGACCGCTCAACGATGCCGTGGCGGCCGGCCGTATCCGCGGATTGGCTGGTGTCGTAGGCTGCAACAACGCACGGGTGGCCCATGACGTGGGTACCACCGAGATCGTGCGCGAGCTGATTCGCAACGACGTGCTGGTGGTGGTCACCGGATGCGCGGCGACGGGCTCGGCCAAATCGGGCTACCTACGGCCAGAGCTGATGGCAGAGGCCGGGACCGGGCTGAGAGAAGTCTGCGAGGCCATCGGAATCCCGCCGGTGCTCCACGTCGGTTCTTGCGTCGACAACTCGCGCATTCTCACCATTCTCACCGAGTGCGCCACTGAGGGCGGCCTTGGGGACGACATCTCTGACCTGCCCGCCGTCGGTGTGTGCCCCGAGTACATGTCGGAGAAGGCGCTGTCCATCGGCACGTACTGTGCCGCTTCGGGGGCCTATGTGCTATTCGGGTTGCCGTCCCCTGTGGCTGGCTGTCCGGAGGTCGTCGAGCTCATGCACGAAGGTTGGATGGAGCGCTATGGCGGCGGGATCGAGTTCGAGCCGGATATTCCGAAGCTCATCGGCAAGGCATTGGCTCACATCGACAGCAAGCGAGAGGCGCTCGGCCTTACCGAGTACGATGCGACACGTTTCGGCGAGAGCGGCGACCGTCTGATGGGGGCCATCGGCAAAGAGAAACCCGAGATCGTTCTGGCGGGCGCACACACGGCAGCCGGCACGGCAGAAAGCTAGGAGAGTAGCCAACATGTCAAGGTACATCGCCAAGGCCGCGACGCGTGGGGCTCAAAGGGTTGTCGTCGAAGCCCAGGAGATGCTCGAGGCGGCGCTGAACGACCTGGGTCCCGACACGCCAGTCGCATTCCCCAACACGGCCTATCACCTGCCTGTGACGCTTGGGTTCACGGGAATGGAGGTGGATACGCTCGGGCAACTGGAGCCCGTGCTAGCTCACGCGCGTAGACTGCTACACCCCGTGCCCAAGGACAGTGTATGGCTGCCGTATCTCGGTGAGACGCTGGATTGCGGCGCGGCGACGCTGCTCGCCATGGAGGCGATCGAAGCCATCCGGTTTGCTCGTGGTCTGCAGCCCGAGCCGATTCCCGGACTGCAGCTCACAGGGACGTCGTTTACCAGCCCGGATGCCGGCGACGGCGATATGGATGGGCACGCCAACGGTCCCATTGATGACATCCAGTTGCGCTCGTGGGGCATCCAGCTCGTGGACGGACGCATGCCTGGGTTTGCTGCCATCGTGGGAGCCGCCCGGAGCAATGAGGCGGCGGTGGCCATTGTCCGTGAGCTGCAACAGCGGAACATCCTCGTTTTCCTTTCGGGCAATGTGAATGGTCGCAGCATCATCCATCAGCTCCAGGAAGAGGGCGTCGAGATGGGGTACGATACCTATATCGTCCCCTTTGGCACCGATACGTTGTCCGCCATCTATGCGCTCGGGTTCGCCACGAGATCGGCGCTCACCTTTGGCGGTATGTCGGGTGGGCAGATCCGTGACATCCTGCTCTACAACAAGTACCGCGTGTTCGCCTTTGTGCTGGCTTTGGGCGAGGTGGACGACCTCAAGTACGCCGCCGCAGCCGGCGCCATCAACTATGGCTTCCCCACCATCGCGGATACCGTCATCCCACAGATTCTGCCCACCGGCGTGACGACGTACGAACACGTGGTCAGCATGCCTTTCGACGATATCCCCGGCGAGACCGACGCCGAAAAGGCACGTCGTTTGGTGCAACGCTGCATCCAGGTGCGCGGGGTCAAGATCAAGATCACCGAGGTGCCCGTCCCCGTGCCCTACGGAAGCGCGTTTGAGGGCGAGCGCGTCCGGCGCGCCGATATGCGGATCGAGTTCGGCGGCCGCGATGCGCAGGCGTTTGAGTATCTGCTTATGGCCGGTCTCGACGAGGTGGAGGACGGCAAGATCGAGATTGTCGGTCCGAGTTTCGACGAGGTCGAGGTCGGCGGCGCGATGGATCTCGGCATCGTCGTCGAGGTTGCGGGCCGCGAGATGCAGGAGGACTTTGAGCCAGTCCTGGAACGGCAGATCCACTACTTTATCAATGGCGCTTCGGGCGTGCAGCACATTGGGCAGCGCGACATCACCTGGATCCGCATCTCCAAGGCTGCCGTGGACAAGGGGTTCGAGCTCAAGCACTTTGGCGACATCCTCTATGCACGGTTCCACGCTGACTTTGGGGCCATCGTGGACAAGGTGCAGGTGACGCTCTACACCGATCCCGAGGAGTTCCAGGAGTGGCTGGCTCGTGCGCGCGACGCCTACCAGGCTCGCAACGTGCGCTTGGCGGACATGGTGGACACGTCGGTCGATGTGTTCTACTCCTGCACCCTCTGCCAGAGCTTTGCTCCAAACCACGTCTGCGTGGTGTCTCCCGAGAGGCTCGGGCTCTGCGGCGCCTACAACTGGCTCGACTGCAAGGCCTCGTATCAGATCAACCCAACGGGCCCGAACCAGCCCATTTCCAAGGGCATCTGTCTCGATGCCGATTACGGTGTCTGGCAAGGCCCGAACGAGTTTGTCTATGAGAACTCACACCAGACTGTGGAGCGGGTGTGCATGTACTCGCTCATGCAGGACCCCATGACCGCCTGTGGATGCTTTGAGTGCATCGTCATGGTCGTGCCGGAAGCCAACGGCGTGATGGTCGTGTCGCGCGAGGACCCGTCCATGACCCCGGCTGGCATGACGTTCTCTACGCTGGCTGGCGTGGCTGGTGGAGGGTTGCAGACCCCTGGGATGATGGGAATCGGCAAGTATTACCTGACCAGCAAAAAGTTCATCTCGGCCGATGGCGGCTTCAAGCGAGTTGTCTGGATGTCCAGCATCCTCAAGGAGACCATGGCCGAGGAGCTGCAGGAGGTCTGTGAGCGCGAGGGCGATCCCGATTTGCTGGACAGGATCGCTGACGAGCGAAGCGTCATCACTGTGGAAGAGCTACTGCCGTTCCTCGAGGAGAGAGAGCATCCTGCCTTGATGATGGATCCGATCTTCTAGCGATTGGGGCGACCATGAGAGGAGGCCTTGCATGGCACTCGCGATGCCAAACGTCAGAGAAACGTGGAGGGGCGCTGTCTTGGAGGTCACCCTAGGCGCCACGCGCGAGCAGGGCGGCACGCGCACCAAGACCGTAACGGTAGGCGGCGAGACAGCCTTGCCATTCGCTCACTTTGAGGGGGCGATGCCGCATCGTCCGGTGGTGGCGGTTGAGGTCATGGACAGGATGCCGGACGAGTGGCCTCCCCCGCTACTCGATGCTTGGGGTGACGTGCTTGGGGATCCCGCCGCCTGGGCGGCCAAAGCCGAAGAGCTGGGTGCCGGTCTGATCTACCTGATCCTTGACAGCGCCCACCCCGAGCGAGGCGACACTGGCCCCGATCAGGCAAGGGCGGTGGTTCGGGCGGTCCTGGATGCCACGGGCTTGCCGCTGATGATCATCGGGCCAGGTCAGGCAGAGAAGGACAACGAGGTGCTCGTGGCGGCTGCCGAAGAGGCCGCGGGCGAACGGATCGCGCTCGGCAACTGCGAGGACAAGAACTATCGTACCATCGTCGCGGCTGCGCTTGCCAGCGACCATCTGGTGGTTGCGTGCACGCCTATCGATGTAAACCTGGCAAAGCAGCTCAACGTGCTCATCACCGACATGCGGTTGGACCTCGATCGCATCGTGATGGACCCGACGACCGGCGCTTTGGGCTATGGCATCGAGTACACCTACTCGGTGATGGAGCGCTTGCGTATTGCGGCGCTCTCTGGCGACAACGTCCTTCAGCTTCCCATGGTCGTGACGGCAGGCTATGAAGCCTGGCGAGCAAAAGAGACGCGTACCGACGAGGGTGTTCCCTCGGGCTGGGGCGATTGGGAGCGTCGAGCCGTGCTGTGGGAGGCGAATACGGCGACCACTCTTCTTCAGTCTGGCGCCGACATCGTGACCATGCGTCATCCGAGGGCTATCGTGTTGATCGAGCGCGCCATTGACGAGTTGATGGAGCCGCCGTCCTAGCAACGAGGTGGTTCTGTGGTTCAGAGCAACTGCTAGCATAGTCGGTCAGGCTAACCCTGCCAGCTTGAGCAAAGGAGCGACACCATGGCACTGAGTGGCTTGGCGATCTACAAGCTGCTACCAAAGACCAACTGCAAAGAGTGCGGATTCCCAACCTGCCTGGCGTTTGCCATGAAGCTGGCGGCGCTTCAGGTGGACCTCGCCGACTGCCCCTACGTTTCTGACGAGGCCAAACAGCAACTCGCGGGGGCCTCGGCGCCGCCCATCCGCCTCATCACGGTGGGCAATGAGCATCGCAAGATCGAGGTGGGCAACGAGACAGTCATGTACCGTCACGAGAAGACGTTCTACCACCAGCCCGGATTCTTTTACCGTTTGGACGCGGGGCTGGACGATGAGGCCTTCCGCGAACGACTGCAGGCCATCGTCGGGTACGAGGTTGAGCGCGTCGGGCAAGAGCTGGCCCCCGAGGGGGTTGCCCTCGCCGATGGCGATGTCTCCGCCGATGTCTATGCCAAGCGGGCCAAGCAGGCCTCTGCGGCGGGGGCTCTGGTGATCCTACTCACCACCGACCCTGACGAGGCCGACGCTGCCTGCGCCGAGATGGGGGGCTCCAAGCCGCTCATCTATGCGGCAACGCCCGACAACTGGGAGCAGATGGCCGCCGTGGCTGCCAAGCATGATGTGCCTCTGGCGGTTCGAGGGAGCGGCGACCTCGACGAGCTCGCCGAGCTGGCCAAACAGATCGCGGGCAAGGGCGCGGAGGACCTGGTTCTTGATCCTGGGACGCGAGGCTGGGCGGCGACGCTCGAAGACCTGACGCGTGCGCGCCGTGCGGCCATCCGCAAGGGGTTCCGCGCCCTGGGGTACCCCGTCATCACCTTCCCTGGTGAAGGGGCCAACGGCCCAGAGGAGGAGGCCCTCTTGGCCGCGCAGCACGTGGCCAAGTACGCGGGCTTTGTCGTCATGGATCACTTTGATCCAGCTGCCCTCTATACGCTGCTAACGCTTCGGCAGAACATCTACACGGACCCGCAAAAGCCGATCCAGGTGAGCCCCGGGCTCTATCCCGTTGGTGATCCGACGCCAGAGTCGCCGTTGTTGGTGACCACCAACTTCTCGCTGACCTATTTCTCGGTGGCGGGTGAGGTCGAGGGCAGTGGCATCCCGGCATGGTTGCTCATTGCTGATGCGGAGGGCATGTCTGTGCTCACGGCGTGGGCTGCGGGCAAGTTCGACGCCGATAGCATCGCCAAGGCGGTCAAGACGATGGGCGTTCTAGACAAGGTGTCGCATCGCCGCATCGTGATCCCCGGATTTGTGGCGACCATTTCGGGGGAGCTGGAGGAGGAGCTGCCCGATTGGGAGATCCTGGTAGGGCCTCGCGAATCCATCGGGATCCCTGGGTACCTCAAACAGCTCACGACGGCATAGAGAGGATCCTGGCCAGAGACAGCGAGGCAAACGCCTGCGAAGGAGGCATCATCGACAGACAGTGTCGTGTGACCATCGAGCCGGGAGGGCACCTGGTCAGCGTGTCCGCCGGGTCATTGCTGCATGACGCGCTCGAGCAGGCCGGCGTGCGGCTCACGTTGCCCTGTGGCGGTCAGGGGAGATGTGGGCGCTGCATCGTCGTGGTACAAGAAGGTAGCGTGCGCCGCCGCTCGACGGCCAGGCTAACCGAGGATGAGATCGCGCGCGGGTTCGCGCTTGCGTGCCAGACGGTGGTTCTCAGCGATGTCGCCGTGTGGGTGCCTCCTGAAGTAGAGGAGCTGGAACGGGCAGAGAGCGCGACACGTCCCGCCAAAGAGGCGCCTGATGTCATGGTATGCGAGCACGAGGCGGAGCCGTGGGTGACGCAGTACGAGCTGGAGATCACGCCCCCCTCTTTGAGTGACAACACGCCTGATCTGGAGCGTCTGCAGCGCGAGTTGGCCTTGCAGTACGACCTGCGCGATCTGGCGCCGACGTCTGCGCCCGGGACGGCGTTGAGAGTGTTGCGTGAGCTTCCTGCCGTTCTGCGCGACGCCCAGTGGCATGTCGTTGCGTCGGTGGAGCACCCCGCATCGGGTCCCCCTAGGCTTGTGGGCGTGGACCCGGCGGCTGCGCCCGCTCCTGCGCTGGGTCTTGCCATCGACATCGGTACCACTAGCGTGGTGATCTACCTTGGTGACCTCGCTACGCGAGAGCTTGTGGGCAACGCTTCTGCATACAACGGTCAGATTGCTTGTGGCGACGACATCATCTCGCGGATCATCTATGCCAAGGAACCGGCGCGCCAGCGGGAGCTTCAGGAGCGCGTCCTCGCAACGATCAACAGCCTGATCGACGAGATGATGGTGAACGCCTCGGCGCGGGGCGAGCCCCTATCGCCCGAGCAGATCCGTCGTGTGACGGTGGCTGGCAACACGACCATGTTGCAGCTCTTCCTTGGGATTGACCCGCGCTACATCAGGCTCGAACCTTATGTCCCTGCTGCCGGTCGCTATGTGCCCATCCAGGCGCGCGAACTTGGCTTGCACACGAACCCCGATGCGTTTGTGGATTGCCTGCCCGTTGTCGGGGCCTATGTTGGGGCGGACATCACGGCGGGGGCCGTGCGGGCGGGGCTCCACGCGGAAGAGGCCATCTCGTTATTCGTGGACATTGGCACTAACGGTGAGATGGTGCTGGGCAACAGTGACTGGCTGATCTGCTGCGCTTGCTCGGCTGGCCCCGCGTTCGAGGGTAGTGGCGCTGTCTCTGGCACGAGGGCTGTGCCGGGCGCCATCGAGGAGGTCTGGATCCACCCCGACACGCTCGAACCCACTTGGACGACCATCGGTGGCAAGCCGCCCGTGGGCATCTGCGGGTCCGGCATGATCTCGTTGCTGGGCGAGATGGTCATGACCGGCGTCATCGACAAGGGCGGGCATATCGTCGCTGAGGGACCTCGGGTACGGCGAGGGAGCTTTGGCCGTGAGTACGTCGTCGCCTGGAGCCACGAGACCGCCAAGGGTGCCAGCGGACCCGATATCGTGCTGACGGAGACCGACATCGAGAACCTTCTCCGCGCCAAGGCTGCCATCTATGCCGGTCTGGTGTGCTTGACCGAGAGCGTGGGCCTTGGCGTGGGCGATGTGGAGCGCGTGCTGATCGGCGGTGCCTTTGGCCGTCACATCGACGTCGAGAAGGCGATCCAGATCGGACTCTTGCCCGACATGGCTTGGGATCGTTTCACCTACCTGGGCAACACGTCGGTTCAGGGAGCCTACCTGGCGTTGACGTGCCGAGAGCACCGCGCGCTGGTGGACGACGTGGCCAGCAAGATGACCTACCTGGAGTTGAGCGCCGACAACCGCTTCATGGATGCCTTTACGTCGGCGCTGTTCATTCCCCACACCGACGAGACGCTCTTCCCATCGGTGCAGCAGGCATTGCGCGAGCTGGGAGAAGCCCGAGGAGGGTCGGCATGACGCAGACATTGGCCGTCGTGGGCAAGGGCGGTACGGGCAAAACGACCTTTGCTGCGTTGGCTATCCGGCGCCTCGTGGAGCGAGGCGAGACGCCGATCTTGGCCATCGACGCCGATCCCAGTGCCAATCTGAACTTGGCGCTGGGGATGCCGTTGCACCAGACCGTGGGACAGATCCGCGAGGAGACGCAGGAGCAGGTGTCGGCGGGCACCTTCCGCAGGGGTATCAGCAAGCCTGACTGGTTCGAGTACCAGGTGCTAGATTGCCTGGAAGAGGGTGAGGGGGGCGTGGACCTTCTGGCCATGGGTCGGCCCGAGGGCCCCGGCTGCTATTGCGCGGCCAACCATATGCTCAGGCACGCCATCGACAGCCTGGGCAATGCCTATCGCACCGTCGTCATCGATAACGAGGCCGGCATGGAGCATATCAGTCGGCAGACTACGCGCGATGTCGACTGGCTGTTCATCATCAGCGATCCGACGGTGCGCGGTCTGGACGCAGCGGAGCATATCGTGGAGCTTATCGACGCGCTGGGCACGCGCATTGCTCGCGCTGGTTTGGTGATGAACCGCTGTCCCGGCGTCGCGGGGAATGGCAATGGGGAGCCGCGATGGGATGGCTTGCCAGAGCTTTTGGCAGAACGAGCTCGGCACGTCGGCGTGCCAGTGCTTGGCATGCTCCCCGACGATCCTGACGTGGGCGCATGGGATGCCCTCGGTAAGCCCCTGATCACGTTGCCCCAAGATGGGGCTATCAACGGAGCGGTTGCGGCCCTGCTCGATCGAACCCTGGACCAGACGAGATAGCCCAGCAGATTCGAAGATGCGCCCCTGTCGACGCAAAAGGAGGACGGACGTGCTGATCATCGGTGAGAACATCCACATCATCTCCCCACGGGTCAA
>Ga0180434_10004235_pt1 | contig 17575 bp, 11 predicted proteins | sample SS_ome_7_FD_132453 | JGI IMG/M metagenome (GOLD analysis project Ga0180434, IMG submission 132453) | Hypersaline lake sediment archaeal communities from the Salton Sea, California, USA - SS_1_D_2 metaG | ecosystem: Environmental > Aquatic > Non-marine Saline and Alkaline > Hypersaline >...
AAGATGCTGGTTAAGAGGGGGCTTTATGTTTTCAACTATCACAGCTTCAGCACGCTGGAAAATGATTACTGGAAGTACGGCAGCTTATTCGCCTCCAATTACCGCCGCCGGTTCGAAAAACAGATCATGTTGTTCGACAAGCTCTTGAAAGGTATCGACACATTCGAACTTGACACCCTCTCTCTCGATGAACCACGCTATTTGGTCACTTTCGATGACGGCTACAAAGACAGCCATGAGATAGGCTTTCCCATGCTGGTGAAACATGCCATTCCCACCGCTCTGTTTATCGCCACCGGGCCCTTAGGAACCGATGGTCTGCTCTGGTACGATGAGGTCAGGTATCGTTTCGAAAAAAAAGCCAGAAAAAGGGGCTGGGGAGGGAGCCGGGCGAAAAAAGAATTGAAAAAAGAACTGGCTGCCATTAAAAAGCAAGGTTTTCTCTCCTACCGGGAAAGGCTTAAGGGCGGCCAGGACCAAAAGGAAGATCACGGCCCTCTGATGATGGACTGGGACGAAGTCAGAGCGGCTTGCCGGCAAGGAATACAGATCGGCTGTCACACCCGAACGCATCCCATTCTGGCTCAACTTGCCCAGGAAGACCAGGAGACGGAGATAAAGATATCTATGGAAGAAATCCAAAGCGAGACGGGTTATCGTCCTTTTTATTTTGCCTATCCTCAAGGTGACTCAGCCTCGTTCGACAGGGAAACCGTTCGACTGCTCAAGGAGCAAGGCATCCGTTATGCTTTCACCACTATTCCCGGAGTGAATTTTGACTTCCTTTCTCCTTACCGCTTGAAAAGGATCGGGATCAAAGCGAGCGATCCTATTCCTGTGGTGAAGCTCAAGCTCATCGTGGCCTCGATGATGGAAAAGCTGAAAAAAAACAGGGTTCTTCGTTTCCGGGAACAGCTCCGGCAGTATGGATTCTGGCCTTCTCTAAGGAGGGCCGGGAAAAAAGTGCTGCGGGTCTTGGGGGTGTATTACGAAAGCTATTATGTGCTGCACAGGTTCCTGGATGGGGAAATCAATACCTCCCCGCTTCCCGGTGATGCGGAGGTTATCAAGGTCAGCTACCAGGATTTCGAGGAATCGCCGTTTCATGACCTGTTTCCCCAAACAAAAAGGGATCTCTACAAGGAAAGATTTTCGAGCGGCGCGTATGAGGCATTTGGCGTGAAGCGGGGCGGAAAGCTTGTTTATTTGACCTGGATCGCCACAGACTCCCTGGATTTCGAGTATTTCGGTTATGAAATCAAGCTCCAGAAGCATGAGGGCGTGCTGGTCGATTCTATCGCCCTGCCCGAGGCGCGCCGCCTGGGGCTGCACATGTCCATGAATGGCTACCGTTTGAAGCGGCTCAAAGAAAAGGGAATCCACAAAGTCTATGGGGCCGTCATAACGGAAAATATCCCTGCCATCAAAACCCAGATCAAGCACGGGCTCGATAAGGGGTGGAAGATAACGGGCTTGAGAGTGGGGAAAAGGGTCAAAATATTTAGAAAGAACATAAACTGGGATAAGCTCCGGAAGAAGTGAATCATGGTGAATATTGACAGATTTCAGCGGAATTTTTTGGTCATGATTTTCATTCTCGCCCTTTTGTTGGGATTGGTCCTCTCCTACCATGCCAATGTTCAAGTTTGGATTTTGGTCCTGCCATTACTGGTGCTGCTGGTCTGGAGATCCAATCTGATCACTCTTTTGATCATCATATTCGCGGTCTTTTTCGGCGATTGGTTTATCGAACTGAACATCCTGCCCCATCAGTTCATGTGGGTTCTGGAGTTTTTTGTGGTCCTTCTCTTCGCGAAAGCCCTGGTGAACCGTTTGATAAGGCGGAGGAGAGTAGATTTTATGGGGGGTTGGTTCATCTTCGGTTTTTTAACCGTCTGTTTCGTTTCGTTCTATATCAACAGCCCGGGCGTGCTGAATTTGCTGCTGTTTTTGAGGCTGATCCTGATTGCCTATCTTCTTATGGTCGCGGTGTCCAACCTGGAGATAAGCGAGAAGCAAAAAAAGATCCTGCTGTATGTTCTTTTGGGCCTGATCATCATCCAGCTTCCCGTTGCCGTGGTCAAAATGTCCATCTATGGTCAGGGAGAGCAGGCTATCGGGACCTACGCCTATCAAGGAGGCACCCAGTCGACCGCCCTTCCTTTGATCGTCATCGGATTCGGTCTGGCCTTTTTTTTGGTCTACAGGAAGTCTCTGTTGTTTATCGGCCTGGTATTGGGAGCCATCGCATTCGCCATCATCGGCGGAAAGAGAGGTTTCATCTTTTTTCTCCCCATCGTGATCATTTATGTAAGCTGGCATATGAGGAACGACATTAAAAATTTTTTCAAATACGCGGCCATAGCTGGAGGGATCTTTTTGCTCGCTTTTTATTTTGCCCTGTCGTTCGTGCCCACCTTGAGCCCCAGCGGAGAGTTGGGGACGCGGTTCGATCCTTCTTACGCCCTTTCCTTCGCCACCGATTACACCACCAAGCAGGAAGACGGGCTTTCCTGGGGGAGAACCAGTTCCAACATCAATGTGTTCAAAAATTTATACGCTGACGGAGCGCTTTCCTTTTTGTTCGGGAAAGGCCCGGGTTCGGCGATGAAATCCCGGTTCGAAGAAGCGGACACGAGATCGAAAATAATGGAAGAATTCGGGGTGGGGTACGGGATTACCGGCATCGGCATGATGGCGATGAATGTGGGCTATTTGGGCTATCTTTTCATTTTCCTGGTGCTGTTTTCCATCATGAGGAAGAGCGCCATCTATTACCGGAAGGAGACAAATCCGTTCTGGCGTTCTTTTGGATTGAGCATGGCTGTTTTTTCGTTCGTGATGATCGTGATCGAACTTATCTACGCGCCCCTTTTGCTCCTGGGTTTGATCCCCATAAATTATTTTTTGCTGAGCGGCATACTTTTTCTGAAAAATAGGGAACGGCAAGAAACATGAGGTCCATGCAGAAAAAAAGGATACTGACGGTGGGCCCCAGTTTTGCCAGCCGGGGAGGGATCTCCGCTGTGGCCAGGATGTTGAACGATCTCCTGGAGGCAGGGGGAAACCCTGTTGACCACTTGGGATCGACAGTGGAGGGCTCAAGCTTCGGCAAAAATCTTTACACTCTTTGCAGTTATGCGAAATTTTTGGGAAAAATCCTTTTTCGCAGGTATCTTTTGATCCATGTGCACAGTTCCGCCAACAACAGTTTTTACCGCAAGGTATTTTTCGTCGTTATGTCGAAGCTGGCGAGAAAGCGTGTGGTGCTTCATGTTCATCCGGGCAGGTTTTATGATTTTTTCAGGTCGAAAAAGAGATGCTCCCGGTATCTCATCAGGAAAATTCTGTGCCTCCCCGATGCCGTCATCGTACTTTCTGCGGGAATAAAAGAAAAATTCCAGGCGATCATACCGGAAGAAAAGATATTCGTGCTGAACAATCCCGTGAAAAGCTTTCATTTCCGGTGCCAAAGGGAAAAAAAGGAAAAGATTATTTTGTACTTGGGATGGTTCGTGAAAGAAAAGGGAGTTTTCGATATAGTGAAAGCGGTTCCTGAAGTCCTGGCGGAAGAACCCACGGCCAAATTCCTTTTCTGCGGCACAAGGGACACAGAAAAACTGAGGTCGCTATTCATGGATAAACCTTACAAAGACCGGGTCTCCGTGAGGGAATGGATACAGGGTGAGGAAAAAACGGACATCCTCGCCCAAAGCACCATGCTGCTTCTTCCCTCCTACACGGAAGGATTCCCCAATGTCATCCTGGAAGCCATGGCATCCTGCCTGCCCATCGTCACGACACCCGTGGGAGCCATCCCCGAAGCTTTGAAAGAAGGCGAGAACTGTTTGTACATTCAGCCGGGCGATGTTCAATCTCTGAAAGAAAAAATTTTGAATATATTGAAGAATCCTGAATGGGGCGTGAAAATGGGAGAAAAAAATTTGCAGCTTGTTCGGGAAATATATGATATAAACATAGTCGGGAGCCAACTTAAGGAGATTTATTCCAAGGTTATGAAATAATTCTGTATGGTTTATCAATAGGGACAAAAATGAAACAGATCACGCAAAATTACAAAAAAGGGGAGTTGCGGATCGAAGAAGTGCCTTTGCCCTTGGTAAAGAGGGGAGGTCTGTTGGTCCAAAATCATTTTTCCGTCATAAGCGCCGGTACGGAAAGAGCCACCATCGAAATTTCTCAAAAGGGTTATATAGGGAAAGCTAAGGAGAGGCCCGAGCAGTTCAAACAGGTTATAAGAACGGCCAAAAGACTGGGTTTGAAAAAGACGTATGAGATGGTCATGAATAAACTGGACACTCCGGTGCCTTTGGGATACAGCTCAGCGGGAGAAGTTGTGGAAGTGGGGGATGAATCCTCCGGAATTTCTCCCGGGGACCGGGTGGCCTGTGCAGGGGCAGGATATGCTGCCCATGCGGAGGTGATTTCTGTCCCGAAAAACCTCTGCGCCAAGATACCGGAGGGTGTATCTCTGCAGGATGCTTCCTACACCACGCTGGGGGCGATCGCGCTCCAGGGCGTCCGGCGGGCGGATGCAAAATTGGGAGAAAAGGTGGTGGTGGTGGGCCTGGGGCTGATAGGTCTTCTGAGCGTCCAACTCCTCAAGGCTGCGGGGTGTGTGGTCATCGGATTGGATATCGATAGGACTGCCATAGGGAATGCCAAAGCGTGCGGGGCAGACTTTGCCCTGCATATTTTGGAGGACGACCCACCGGCAGGCATAGAAGCCATCACGCAGGGGACCGGAGCCGATGCCGTTATTATCACAGCGGCGACCAAAGACAACAAGCCTGTGGAAATGGCCGGTGAGCTCTGCCGGAAAAAAGGGACCGTGGTCGTGGTGGGAGATGTGGGAATGAACATTCCCAGATTCTTGTATTATGTGAAGGAAATCGATTTCAAGCTTTCCTGTTCCTACGGTCCGGGACGGTACGATCCTTTTTATGAAGAATACGGCATAGACTATCCCATAGGCTATGTCCGATGGACTGAAAAGCGGAATATGGAAGCTTTTCTGGAGCTATTGAAGGAAAAAAAGATCGATTTATCCAAGATCACGACCCACACCTTTCCGTTTGCCGATGCCCTCAAAGCCTATGATCTGATTACGGGAAAACGCAAAGAGAAATTCATCGGGATCCTTCTGGCTTACGACGTACCGCAGCGGCGGGAAAAGGCGAAAGAAATCGTCCAAGTCAGGGCAGAAAAAAGGGAAAAAATCAACATCGGGTTGATCGGTGCGGGAAGTTTTGCCCAGTCCATGATACTCCCCTTTATCAAGGGCCACCAGGGAGTGAATCTGGAAGGGGTGCTGGTGGCAGAAGGGCACATGTCGCAGAACGTGGCGAAGAAGTTCGGCATCTCCCAGTGCTATTCAGACCCCGGATCTTTGTTCCAGAACGACTCTATCGACACGGTCATCATCGCCACCCGGCACGACCTGCATGCCCCCTATATTCTCGAAGGACTAAAACACCGTAAACATATTTATGTCGAAAAGCCCCTGGCTATAAAAGAGGAGGATGTGAAGAAGATTATCGAAGCGCACCATGGGGCTGAAACGGACATCATGCTGGGCTTCAACAGGCGGTTCGCTCCCTTTACCCAAGCCTGCCAAAAGATGTTTGCCGCGAGAACCTCACCTATGTTGATCACGTACAGGATCAATGCAGGATACATTCCGGGGGAAAATTGGATCCAGAATAAGGAAGAAGGGGGAGGAAGGATCATTGGGGAAGTGTGTCATTTTGTGGATCTCTGCCGGTTTTTATGCGGCGAAGATTTCAAGACCATTTTTGCACAAACCATCGGTAACGATAAGTTTCGCGACAATTTATCAGTGCTGGCCGGCTTCCGGAATGGTTCCCTTGCCAGTATCAATTATATTTCCAGCGGCGACAAATCTTTGCCCAAAGAAAGGATCGAGATTTTCTGTCAGGGCTCTGTTGCGGTTATCGAAGACTTCAAAACCATGAAGGTGGCGCGCAAGGAAAAGCTGCGCAGCTCGAAAAGTACGCAGGATAAAGGTCACCAAAAACAGATTTCTCTGTGGCTGGAAAGCCTGAAGCAGGGGCATCCCATCCCGGTGCCTTTCAAAGAAAGCGTGGAGGCCACCATCGCCACCTTCATGATTCATGAAAGTCTGAATACAGGAAAAGTCATCCGGTTCGACGAATACAGCAAGAAATTTATGGAATGATAGGGAAGTGATTTATCTCGTAGCAGGGGCCCGCCCGAATTTCATGAAGGTCGCCGCAGTGGCCAAGGATCTGGATAAATCCGGAATGCCTTACAAGATCGTCCATACCGGCCAGCATTACGATACAGAAATGTCCGGTTCTTTTTTCCAGGATTTGGACCTGCCCGTTCCCCATATCCATCTGGGTGTGGGCTCGGGAACCCATGCAGAACAAACGGGAAAGGTGATGATGGCTTTCGAGAAGGTCTGCCTCAATGAGAGGCCCCGCCTGGTGATCGTGGTGGGGGATGTGAACTCCACGGTGGCATGTGCCCTCGTCTCCGCCAAGATGCAGATTCCCGTTGCCCATGTGGAGGCGGGGTTGAGGAGCTTCGACAGGTCCATGCCTGAAGAAATCAACCGGCTGTTGACAGATCAGATCTCGGATTTGCTGTTTACCACATGCGCGGACGCCGATGAGAATTTGAAGCGTGAAGGGATCCCCGATGACAGGATCTTTTTTGTCGGTAATGTGATGATCGACACCCTGTACAGGTACTTGGAATTTGCGGGCGAATCCGATGCGCTTCAGCGTCTGGGTCTCCTCCAGGGCGGCAGGGTGCGTCCTTATGCCCTGTTGACCCTTCACCGCCCTTCCAATGTGGATGAGCGCACTCAATTGGAAAGACTCTTGGAGGTTCTGAACAGGATACACCGGAAAATCCCCTTGGTATTCCCGGCCCATCCGAGAACGGTGAAGCAGATGAAAGAATTCGATCTGATAAGCTATGTGACCTACGCCGAAGATGTCTCTATCCCGGATGCATGGGATTCCCTACGGCATCTGCTGATGATCCCGCCCATGGGCTATATCGATTTTCTCTCTCTCATGGCCAAAGCGAAGCTGGTGCTGACCGACTCTGGAGGGATCCAGGAGGAAACCACCATCCTGGGAGTGCCCTGCCTGACTCTTCGTGAGAATACCGAGAGGCCGATCACTTTGAAGCAAGGAACCAACAGATTGGTGGGACGGGACCCTGAGGTCATCTTCCACGAGGCTTCCAAAGTGCTGGAAGAGAAAAGGGGCAAAACAGGTATGCCCAAATTTTGGGATGGGAGAGCGGCGGAAAGGATCGTGAAGATACTGGCTGCCCGGTTCAAGACAGAAATCGCTTGAAAAAAAGTGCCAAGTTCATACGATGTAAAAGGATGCATCACTAGTACCGTGATCAAGAGGCAGTCAAGCAAGCTGAAACGTCAGGCCGGCGATTTTCCCCAGCGAGGAAAATCCCCTTATTCCTCGGCTCGCTCTCCTCTTCAGCCTTGCCAACTATTGCAGTTTTATCACGGAATTAATGATGCATACGATATTTAATCTCAAGGTTGAGAAGGATGAGGTTTGCTGTATAATAGTGAATTCTTTCTGGTTTTGGGATAGAAGGAGAAGAAAATTTGAAGCATGATGTTCTCGTTGTGGGGGCAGGGCCCAGCGGGTTGAATGCTGCGCGCATATTGGCGGCAAAAGGACTGGATGTCCTGGTCCTCGAAAAGAAAGAGGAAGTGGGAAAACACATCATCTGCGCGGGCATTGTGGGGGAAGAGGCGTTCCGCAAGTTCGCCTTGTCCCGGGATTCCATTCTGCGCAATATCCAGGAGATCAAAATCATATCGCCCAGTTCCAATATGATCAGCTACCAGCATCCCCGCCCTTTTGCCTACGTGGTTGACCGGGAGCTCTTCGATAAACACATATCGCTGGGATTCGCGAATGAAGTAACCCGCATAGAGACGGACAGCCGGGTCGAGGATATTGTCCTGAATGAAAATTCTGTGGAAGCTTTGGTAACGCAGAACGGAAATACACAAAAAAAATACACAGCTCGGGTGATACTGATCTCGACCGGGGTCAATTATAATCTCCATAAAAAACTAGGCTTGGGATATCCCAGAGATTTTCTCTACGGGGTGCAGGCGGAGCTGGATCTTGGCCCGGTGGACTGCACCCATGTGTATCTCGGCAGGGATATAGCGGCAGGGGCATTTGCCTGGCTTGTCCCCATAAGTCCCGATACCGTAAGATTGGGCTTGATCACCGAGAAGAATCCCGAGGCCAGTTTCCGTCGGTTGATGGAAATGCATTTCCCGGTAAGGCTTCAGAAATTGGATAAAACAAAGATCCAGTACAAGCCTATCGCTCAAGGATTGATGTCGAAAACGTATGGAGAGAGAGTTTTGGCAATTGGAGAAGCCGCCGGTCAGGTGAAAACGACCACCGGGGGAGGGATTTATTTCGGGCTGCTTTGTTCCGAAATCGCGGCACGCGTTATCCTGAAAAGATTCCAGGAGGGGATATTTTCTGAAAGCCGCATGGCAGAGTATGAAAAATCGTGGAAAAAAGCTCTCCAAAAAGAGATACGTATCGGGTATTATGCAAGGAAGCTCTGTGCCAAACTCACCGACAGCCAGATCGAAAGCCTGTTCCGGGTCATTCAAACCGATGGGTTTCTCCCCTTGGTTCGGGAAAGAGGGAATTTCGATTGGCACAGCGATCTTCTCGTTCAGTTGATGAAACGCCTGCCCTTGTGGCAGCTTCTGATAAGCCGGTTCAAAAAGGAAAAGCATGAAGTGTCGATTTAAAATAAGAAGATGGAAGCGGTTTCTTTGGGCCGTTCCGCTGCTGGGCGTTCTGTGGATGGTGGAACCGTCTCATGTTTCCGCTCAGTCCTACCGTCCCTTCGATTGGGAGATAACCCGGATCCAGCAGTTGACCCGGTGGCAGATCGGGCCTTTCCGGCTGGCTCCCACGCTCAATCTGCGGAATATGGGGTATGACAGCAATATCTACCGGGAGCGCGAGCAGGATGATCCCATTGCCGACTACACGGCCAATATTTCTCTGGACCTGAGCACTTTCGTGCTTTTCAAAGATTGGGTCATCCTCGATTTCACCGTGAATCCCTGGTATGCCTATTACGCAGAAACCAAGTCTGAAAGGTCCCTCAACTTCAATTATTCCACTGAAGCCAAATTCAACCTGCTCCACCGGTTTGTCCTCTCGGGAAGTTATACATACGATAGAGCCCGCAGGAGGGCCAGCAGTGAATTCGATGTCCGGGCCGATCAAGTGAGACAGAATATGGAGGGGAGTCTTTTTTATGAAACAGCCCGGGAGACATCGTTCGGGATCTCCACGTCGCTCAGGTACATCGCATTCGAGGACGAGGCTACTCCTGAACAGGATATATATCTTTCACGCCAGCTGAACCGGACAGAGTGGAACCTGAGCGGAGAGTTTTATTACAACCTCCGGCCGGAAACGTACTTTTTCGTGCTGGGGGGTTATTCCACATACACCTTCGACTACGAAGAAGCGGAGTGGCGGGATTCTTACTCCTACCAGGGCATGACGGGAGTGCGGTTCCCCATTTTGGGGGATGTCCGGGGAACGGTATCGGTGGGATACAAAAAATTCAGCCCCAAAGCCGGATTCAAAAAACAATTTTCTGGCCTTATCTGGGGCTCGAACATGGAAGCGCGGCTGAATCGTTTCAATCTGCGGGGACAATACAATAAAGATGTGCAATTTTCCTACTGGACAAATAATGTGTTTTTTGTAGAATATAGATACGGAGCTGGGCTGTCTTTTTACATAACCCAATTCATAAGATTGGATTATGATTACACCAGTGGCGATAACCGTTATCCAGAGGAGATATTAGTCCGTTTGCCAGATGAGAGTTATGATATGATCGATCGCAAGGATAAGTTTCGGAGTCATCGGGTGGGCGCAGTGATCCGGATTTTCGGGAATACGGGTTTGGGAATCAGCCTGGATTTCTGGGAAAGGAATTCCAATGATCCTTCCTGGGGAACGAGGAGTTCCCTGTTTTTCGGCGGGTATCTCACATATGATTTTTAGTGATAGGAAATTATGGCACCCAGAATGGAAAATGAACAATATCCTATGAATTATTCTGGCAAAGTTGGAGAAAAAAATGAACCAAATGGAGAAAAAATCCGAAGTCGATCTCTTTGAATACTGGAGGATAATCCAGAAGAGAAAATGGGTTATTATCATTTTTACAGGGGCGCTCCTCTTTTTTACGGCTCTGTTCACCTTTTTCGCCACGCCCATGTACAAATCTACCGCGACCCTGATGATAGAAGAGGAAACCTCGCGAATGCTGAGCATCGAAGATACATTCGGTTACCAGACACCTGTTACACGGGACCTTCGAGGTTTCAATACCCAACTGAGATTGCTGAAGAGCAAAGCGCTTGCTGAGCGAGTGGTCCAGAAGGCCGATTTGCTCAACAGAGAGGATTTCAATTTCGCCGGTCAATCGAGAGGAGGGCTGTTCGGAACTCTGAAGCACATCATCACTTTCGGATGGCTCAGATCGAAGAAAAAACCGGATGAACAAGATCCGGATTCGGCCTACCAAGCGGATCCGTACTCAGCGCTTGCCACGGCTGTCAGGAACAAAATCAGTATCAAACCCATCCGTGAAACAAAATTGGTGGAAGTGAGCTACGTATCTCCCTCTCCCACTTTATCGGCCGAGATCGTCAATACCGTCGCCAGAGAGTTCAAGAATTTTTCTGTGGATATGCGGCTCCAGACTACGCGGCAAGCATCCGATTTTCTGAGCGATCAAATCGCCGAATTGGGCCAGGAACTGGCAGAAAAAAATAACGAGCTGCAGCGTTACAGCAAAGAAAAGGATATTTTTCTGCTGAATCCCACCGAGAGCACGGCCGTGAATGAACTGTCGGCGCTGCAGGAGGCTTACACGCAGGCGCGGCTGGCGAGGATCGAAAAGCAGACCATTTTCCAGGAACTCCGTGATATGGATGCCGACTCCATTCCCCAATTCGTGGACAATCCTGCGATCCAGCAGATGAAGGCCGATTACATCCGGGCGAAAAATGATTTTGAAGAGGTCCAGAGGGAATTTTTAGCCAGTCATCCCCGGTATATCCAGGCGAAATCGAAAATGGAAGCTCTGGAGGCCGACCTTAAAAATGCGGCGGACACGGCAGAGTCGGAATACAGGACAGCTCTGCAGATGGAAAACAGAATCAAAGCGGATCTGGAAAGACAGAAAGAAAACGTGGTGAGGTCTGACTCCAATGCTATCCAGTACAGACTGCTCAGAGACGAGGTGGAGCAAAAAACCAAGCTGCTCAATTCCATCAGAGAAAAACAGCAGAATGCTCTGGTTTCGGCAAAACTGGGCGGATTGGATACCAGCAACATCAGTATCATCGACGAAGCGGATATATCGCGCAAACCCGTCTCTCCCAAGAAACAGCTGAATCTTTTCCTGGCTCTGGTGTTGGGGCTCATGGGTGGAGTGGGGTTGTGTTTTGTGCTGGAATACCTGGATAACACAGTGAAAGGGCCGGAGGATGTTGAGAGGCTGGCCGGGCTTCCCTCCATGGGAGTCATACCCCACGTGCCTTTGGGGGACGATAACAAAAAGGGGAAATCTCGTTTTAGCCCAGAATATTCCTCCGAAGAGGAGGAGAAAGGCAGAAAAGCCGATCAGTGGACTATTGAAAAGTTCGAGCTTATCAACCATCATTACCCCAAGCTTTCTATTGCCGAGGATTACAGGACGATAAGGACTTCTATCTTGCTTTCTTACGCTGACCATCCTCCCAAAAGTATCCTGGTAACCAGTGCCCTCCCGAAAGAAGGAAAAAGCGTGACTGTGGCGAATCTTGCGGTTGCCTTTTCTCAACTGGGAGAAAGGGTGCTGGTCGTCGATACGGACCTGCGAAGGCCTCGTCTCCATCAGATATTCCAGGTTCAGAGAAACGAAGGGCTGAGCAACTTTCTAGCGGGGAACCTCGCTTTGAGGGATGCTATCCAGAGAACCACGATAGAGAATATCCACCTGCTGCCGTGCGGGCCCATCCCTCCCAATCCATCCGAGCTTTTGAATTCCAAAAAGATGAAGCATCTGATGGAAGAAACCAAACAGGGATTCGATTTTGTCTTTTTCGACACGCCGCCAGTGCTGGCCGTCATCGATCCTTTAATAGTGTCTTCGCTAACCGATGCCACCATGTTCGTCATCAAAGCAGGCAAAACCATGCGCAAGCCCTTTATGAGCGCTATCGATGAATTGAATAAGGCTAAAGCGAGGATTCTGGGCGTGCTGTTCAATGAGTTGCAGGTCAAAAGCAGCGACATGTATTTCATGGATTATTACCAATATTACCGGCATGAGTATTACGGGGATGGTGACAAAAACCCGCAAGACGTTTCATAGAACAGCTCTGACCGTTTAGCCACTTTCCCGCCAAACCGCAGCCCATTGAAACTCAAAAATCCATCAATCCAGAAAATCATCGAGTTCGGCTTGATCGGGCTGATCATTTTTGGACCGCTCCCAGCAGCATCCGTGCACCCATGGTCGATCCTGGTGATACAGCTCATCGTATCCGCTTTGACAATCGGGTACTTGGTATCGACCCTCAGGCCGCAGCTCCAGGATCGGACGATCCAGATCTTGAGATGGCCGGGATACCTGATCGCCGGGTTTTGGACGCTCATCCTTTTTCAGATCCTCCCGCTTCCTAAGCTTGTGACCAGGGTTCTGTCTCCCGGCACCTTCGCTTTCCGCCAGTCGCATGACCCTGGATTCTCATCGTCAGCATTTTTGAGCGTTTCTCTGGTTCCGGCACATACCCTGAAGACTGCACTCGCTCTGCTCCCCTATTTTTTGATGGGATATCTCATCGTCAAGACGATAAAGAAGCGTTCCCAGATCGTCCGGATGTTTTTGGCGATCTATCTGATGGGTGTTTTCCAAGCTCTATACGGGTTGCTGCATCGTTACAGCGATTCATCGGGATTCCTATCCGGGACTTTCATCAGCCGGAATCATTTTGCAGGTTATCTGGAAATGATCATCCCCATCGGCATCGGGCTCATCTTGGCCCGGCCGGATTTCATGCCTTTATCCCGTCTGGGATGGAAGGAAAAACTGATCGTGCTGACCGGAAAAAAGGCTGCCGTTTCTCTGCTGCTGCTTTCCGGTGTGATCCTCATGTCGCTGGCACTCATTTTTACCCGTTCCCGGTCTGGGGCATTGCTGCTGGTTTTGATATTTTTGATTTTCTTTTTCCTTTCTTTCGTGAGGGCCGGCCGGAACAAAGACCTGAGAAAAGGGCTGCGGAGCTTGATCGTTCTTGTGTTTATCATAATCCTGTTCATATCCCTTTACGTTGGAATGGAGGCCACATGGGAAAGGCTCTCCCCGGACAGGCTTTTGCAGGAGAGCCGGCCTGGGATCTGGAAAAATTCCCTGGAACTCTATTCCCGCTTCCCTCTATTCGGCACAGGCCTGGGTACCTTTGCATCCCTCTACCCCCATATGGAAGGGGACGGCAGGCTTGCCAAGATCTCCCATGCGCATAACGACTATTTGGAGTATTTGACTGAGACGGGTTTTTTCGGTTTTGCCCTTCTTTTCCTTGGGATTTTTTGGATTTATTGGGAATGCATTAAGCGCGGGCTCCGGAAGAGGCACCCCGTTATGCAGAGCCTGGGCAGCGGAGGATTGGTGGCGGTTATGGCAATTCTGGCTCACGGCATGACGGATTTTAACCTGCACATCCCCGCTAATATGATGCTTTTCTCCGTGATCCTTTCGCTGACCTTTGTCACAGTGACCTACAGGCCTTCGGAGAAAGGGCGATGAAACGGCTGCTGAGGTTGATTTCGATCGTGACCCTGTGTTTAATCGGAGCGGCCGATATTTTTATCTACTGGAACACCCGTTTGGTCCATAGGGCCCAAGATGAGGATAATCTCGAAGAGAAGATCCAAATCCTGAAAAAGGCCGTTCGGATCTATCCATTGAATGACCGGGCCTATTACGAAAAGGGGAAAACCTATTTTGCCCTGTCCATGCGGCATCTTGCGCGAGGAGAGGAAAGCTTTCCCCTTATTTCCGATGCGTCGGCGAGCTTTTATGGTTCGCTCCGAATCAATCCCGCCAATCCGTTCGGTCATTTCTATTACGCCCAATCACTCTGGTACGAGGATCTTTTATCAGCGGACACCGCATACAGGTTCAATAAAGAACTCATAAGCGCAGCCCAACTCGCTGGTGAGAACAGGGAATTGTGCTTCGAAGCGGGAAAGCGGCTCCTGGCAGAATGGCAGGATCTCGGCGGGAGAGACAGAAGTCTTGTCCTGGAAATATTGGGAAAGGCACTGGAACGGGATCCTGAGGCGAAGTTTGCCCCGTTGATGAGAACATGGGGGATGAATGTTCGGGACGTGGAGGTTTTGGAAAAAATCATGCCCGATGATCCTGAGGTCTTCCGTTCGTTCGGGACTTTTCTGGGAGAAAAGGAGTATCCATTGAGCGAAAGACACAGGATGCTTTCTCTGGCGGATTATCTCCAGTTCAAGCTGGCTGAAAGACTGCTGGCATCGGGAAAAAGAGAATACGAAGCTTCCCGCCCGGGTGAGGCGAAAAAGCTGTTGAACTTTTGCTTAGGGAGTCTTTACAAAATACGTTTTTTTCATAAACTTTCCGGCCAATATCCTATCGATGATTCCGATTTCCTTTTTGTGCTAAAATCCGTGAATTATTATCTCGCGCGTGTTATGATAGATGCGGGTGAGATATGGGAAGAAATTCGGGAGTATGTGCACAGTTTTTTGGAGTTGGAAGATAATAAAAAGGTTTTGATCGAGATGGAAACGTACCTGGAGAAGCACGGCCTGCTGGATGACTCTGTTCTGGTCCATTTGTACAGCAAGTTGGAGCGCTATGGAGAGATGGCGGAAATGGGAGATAGATGGCTGGAGGAGTTTCAGGAGATGCCAGAATCGAACAGAGAGGATCGGGATAGAACGCTGTTCCTATTGGGCCAGGCATACAGCAAGCTGGGAAGGCCGAAGGAAGCGGCTGCTTTTTATGAGCGGCTGCTTCGGTTCGATCCTGAAAATCTTCAGGGCCTTCTGAGCATACGGCAACTCTATCAGGAATTGGGCGATGAGGGAAAATCACTCGAAGCGAATAAACGGATAGAACGGATCAGGGGATCGAGAGAACGAAATTTTTCCCATTGGATCATAAGCAGAGGAGAACCATTCTCTCATCGATGGCATTCAGAAGGGATAACGTCGTCGTTGGAACTGCACTTTCAGCCTTTTGATGGGAGCGGAAGGCCTTTGGTTACCATAGAATTGAATAGGGAGGTTATATGGGATGCTTATTTGGATGAGCCATCCATTTCGTTGGAAATCGAACCTGTCCTTGGATTAAACACCTTACGAGTTTTGACAAATACGCATCCATTTGGCGTCACAAAGATGATCGTGCGACCTTTGGTTTTTCCTTTTTCATAAAAAAAAGGACGGAGTATCATCTAAAGGGGTGATGAAGCTGGCCTTAAAATCACCCCATAAATCCCCTTGATAGGCGATTTTCTTAAAAATTTGATTTGGGATAATGTGGTTGTGAGATAACCGGAATGAAAGCCCTATTTTTGAAAAGACCGTTTGACATCGCTTTGTCTTCAGTAGGGATCGTTCTGTCATCTCCCCTGTGGCTCGTTTTTGGACTGATGATATGGCTGGAGGACAAAGGGCCAATTTTTTACAAACAGGAACGCATAGGAAAAAATGGCAAAGTTTTCAAAGCCTTGAAATTCCGCTCCATGATCGCGGATGCGGAACAGAAAGAAGGGCCTGTTCAGGCCAAACTCAATGACAAGAGAGTCACCAAGGTGGGAAAGATATTGAGAGCAACGGCCATGGATGAACTTCCTCAGTTGACCAACATTCTCATAGGGGATATGAGCTTTGTGGGCCCGCGGGCATTGAGGCCGGCTGAGATCGAAAACCACGGGAGAAACACGGTATCCCTGGTCGAACTGCCTGGGTTCTCCAAAAGACATTCCATCAGGCCGGGCCTCACCGGGCTGACACAAGTCTACCTTCCGAAAGATTTCCCGATCAAAAGAAAATTCCGGTACGATCTGCTCTACATCAAGAATAGGAGCTTTTGGCTGGATTTGAAGCTCATTTTTTTATCCTTTTGGATAACGTTTCGAGCCAAGTGGGAGTCACGGGAAAAGAAGATCTGATAAGATCCGGCAGTTTCGGGGATGTCATTTTTAATCAAAGTTAAGGGCGATGGTTTGACTATCGTTTTGGCTGCCTATTATAATGGAATACATAAAGAATTGGCGGACCGGTGATATGAAGGAGATGAAAGTGAAACTCAGAAATTTAGCAATAGGGATAATCTGTTTGTGTGTGGCATCCTCAGGTGCCATTTCTCAGGAAGCGTCCAGAGACTACAAAATAGGTGCAAAGGATTTGCTGGAGATCCGGGTTATCGGTCATGAGGATGCCAGTACGACGGTCCGGGTTTCCGAAGAGGGGAAAATTTCCATGCCCTATCTCAAAGAGGTGGAAGTGGCGGGATTGACCCAGGTGGAGTTGGAGCGGAAGCTGGTGGGCCTGCTGGCCCAGGGGTATTTTCAGAATCCTCAGGTATCGGTTTTTATCCGTGAATACAGGAGCAATATAGTCAGTATCATGGGAGCTGTGAGAAATCCGGGAGAATACGAGCTGCTGGGGCGGCTGACATTGATGGATTTGATCTCCAAAGCGGGGGGTCCTACGGCTGAAGCAGGAAAAGAGATAATCATATTCCGCCGGCTGAACGGAGACAGCACATCTTTGAAGATTTCGAGAGATGGCCTCCTGTATGAAGGCAATTCGGATCTGAACGTTCCTCTTCAAGCTGGCGATGTTATCAATTTCCAAATCGACAGGATCGTTTATATTTTCGTCACTGGAGAGGTCAGAAATCCGGGAAGGATGGAGGTCAAAATATCGGAACTTCCCAATTTCACTCTCCTCAAAGCGATAGCCCAAGCGGGCGGATTTGCGGAAAGGGGCTCCAAGAGCGGTGTCAAAGTGGTTCGGAGAGATGAAAAGGGTCAGGAACAAACCATCAAGGTGAATGTCAAGGACATAGAAAAAGGGAAGCGTCCGGATATGAACCTCCAAGAGGGGGATGTTGTCATCGTTCCCGAGAGCATTTTTTAACCATCAGGCCAGTTTCTTTTTCAAACCGAGATGATCGATCTGCATTGTCACATTCTGCCAGGAGTGGATGACGGGGCTAAAACGCTGGATGATGCTGTGGAGATGGGGCGATGTGCCTGGGAGGATGGGATCGAAAAAATTGTGGCAATTTCTCATATGTAACGAGAAAATATAAGCCATGTCGGTTTTGCATCTATAAGAGAAAAAAGAGAAGATTTGAGGATGTCCCTTGAAAAAAACGATATTCCCTTAGATCTGCTGGACGGCGCTGAGGTTTACGTAAC
>Ga0180434_10004236_pt1 | contig 17570 bp, 16 predicted proteins | sample SS_ome_7_FD_132453 | JGI IMG/M metagenome (GOLD analysis project Ga0180434, IMG submission 132453) | Hypersaline lake sediment archaeal communities from the Salton Sea, California, USA - SS_1_D_2 metaG | ecosystem: Environmental > Aquatic > Non-marine Saline and Alkaline > Hypersaline >...
AGGCGATGAACCACGTCGGCGACGTCGGGGCCGACCTGCTGGTGGTCCTCAATGATAACGAGATGGCCATATCCAAGACCGTCGGAGCGCTGGCCCGGTACCTGACGCGCCTCCGCACCACGCCCACCTACGGCAGCCTGAAGCGCGACGTCCACGACGTGCTCGACCGCGTGCCGATGGGCGACCTCCTGTCGCGGTCCATCCACACCTTCAAGGACGCCCTGAAGGAGGCCGTGGTGCCCGAGCACATGTTCGAGCGACTGGGGTTCCGCTGCTACGGCCCCGTGGACGGCCACGACCTGGACGACCTGCTCCAGACGCTGGACGAGGTCCGGCCGCTTCGCGGGCCCGTCCTGCTGCACGTGGTCACCGAGAAGGGCCGGGGGTTCAAGCCGGCCGCCGAGAAGCCCGAGGACTGGCACTCGGCCGGCCCGTTCACGGAGCGCAACGGCCAGGTGCTGCCGGCGGGCGACCCGTCGGCCGGCGACACGTGGACGGAGGCGGCCGTCGGTGAACTCCTCGCCCTGGCCGAAGCCGACGAACGGCTCCTCGCCATCACGGCGGCCATGCCCGAGGGGACGGGCCTGGCGCGGTTCGCCCACCGGTTCCCCGGCCGGTTCTTCGACGTGGGCATCTGCGAGCAGCACGCCGTGGCGCTGGCGGGCGGCCTGGCGAAGGGCGGCCGGCGGCCGGTCGTCGCCGTCTATTCCACGTTCCTCCAGCGGGCGTACGACCAGTTGTTTCAGGAGGTGGCCCTTCAGCGGCTGCCGGTCACGTTCCTGGTGGACCGGGCGGGCCTCGTGGGGGCCGACGGGCCCACGCATCACGGCCTGTACGACGTGGCGTACCTGCGGCACCTGCCGGGCTTCACAGTGGCGGCCCCGGCCGACGCGGGCGAACTGGCGGGGCTCATCCGGCTGGCTACGGCGGCCGACGGGCCGTGGGCCATCCGGTATCCGCGCGACCGCGCGCCGGCGGAGAATTTCAGCGACGCGCCGGTTGAGACGGGCCGGGCGGCCCTCGTGCGCGACGGCGACGCCGGGGTGATCCTGGCCCTCGGGGCGGCGGTCGGCCCGGCGGTCGAGGCGGCTGCCCGCCTGGACGACGAGGGTATCAAGGTGGCGGTCGCCAGCGCCCGGTTCGTCCGGCCGCTCGACACGGACCTGCTGGCGGACCTCGTCGGGCGGCAGCCGTGGGTCCTGACCGTCGAGGACGGCGTGCTGGCGGGCGGCTTCGGCTCGGCCGTCCTCGAGGCCGCCGAGGCGGCCGGCCTGGACGCCTCGAAGATTCACCGGGCCGGCGTCGGCGACGACCTCGTCGAGCACGACACCCGGGCCGCCCAACTGGCGGGGCAGGGCCTCGATGCGGCCGGCCTGGCGGAGCGCATCCGCCGGTTGGCGGGGAAGGCGTAGGCCGCGGCGTGCCGTGTGGCCCGGCCGGCTTGTCCGGCCGGGTGTCTGCGGCGCAAGCGTTTGGGAAGGGACAGGCGCATGGGACGAACCGAGAAGCCGCCTGTGGCGCAGATGCCGGATTGCCAATGCTGGTGTCTGAAAGCGCGGAAGGCTGATGCAGGCGTGTTCTTCCGAGAACTTGCGCGCCTTTTCCCTGCGGGAGGTGCAGTGTATTTGGAAGGCCCCGCTTCTCGCGAGGTGAGAGAGTTCTTATCCTCTCACCCGGCACCGAATCCCTCGCAAGTGCAGAAGGGCACGCTTTGGCCGCGGGAGAAGATTTTCCACATTCCTCTCGACACCGACGTGATGAACGATCTGGCGCAGATGGCCGAGCGCCGTGCCGAACCGGAGTTGTGCAGCCACCTTGTTGTCTATGAGGGTGGCACGGTGCTTCTGAGCGCGTACGACTTTCTCGAGGAGGTCCGGATTGCTGATACTGTGCAAGAGGCTCGCGTAGCGGAGTTCGCCTTGGCTCTAGGATGCGAGTACGGGAAGGTAGACACATAACCTGGGTGTTTGCGCTGATACGAGCACCGGCGAGACTGGCCAGCTAAGCCGAGAGTCGTTGCCAGTTCTCCCCGGCCGGACAAGCCGGCCGGGCCACACGGAAGTTCCAGGGGAGGGGACCATGAAACGCGTCCTGATCCTCATCAACCCCGAGAAACCGGGGGCCCGCGAGACGGCCGCGTCGCTGTGCCCGTGGGTCGGCCAGCGGGCGACCGTCGAGTCGGCCGACCTGGCCGACGCGCCCATTCCGACCGACGCCGACCTCGTGGTGGTGCTGGGCGGCGACGGGTCGATCCTGAAAGCGGCCCGGATGCTCGCCGGCCGCGAGGTGCCCGTCGTCGGCATCAACATGGGCAAACTCGGGTACCTGGCCGAGTTCTCGGCCGAGGCGTTCTGCCAGGCGTTCGACGCCATCGTCTCGGGCGACATGCCGGTCTCGCGCCGGCTCATGCTGCGGGCCCGCATCGCCACGGCCGAGGGCGAGAGCGAACGCCTTGTCCTCAACGACGTGCTCGTGGCCGGCGGCTTGGCCCATCGCATGGCGGGCGTGCGCCTGGCCATCGACGGCGACCCCATCACCACGTACAACGGCGACGGCGTGCTCGTCTCGACGCCGACGGGGTCGACGGCGTACTGCATGGCGGCGGGCGGACCGCTGCTCGCGCCGGGCCTGGAGGCGATGGTCCTGGTGCCCATCTGTCCGCATTCGCTGACGCATCGGCCCATCGTGCTGCGGCCGGATGCGGAGGTGGTCCTGGAGCCCGACGACCTTCAGGTGGAGGCGGTGTGCGTGTGCGACGGCCAGGACAAGGTCCGCCTGGCGCCCGGCGACCGCGTGACCATCCGCCGGGCCGAATCGGCCTTCCTGCTGGTCCAGGGCCGCCGCCAGCCGTTCGAAACGCTCAGCCAGAAACTCCATTGGGGACACCTGCCGAGGTATCAGAACAGAGAAGGGACAATGGGACGAAGGGACAGAGGAACGAAGAAACACGGAAACAAAGAGGGGGGAGATCACCATGAGTGAAGGGTCGGCCGGCGGCATCCGCACGTTTCGCGATCTGGTGGCGTGGCAAAAGGCCATGGCGCTCGCGCACCTGGTGTACGGGGCGACGAGGTCTTTCCCTGACCTTGAGAAGTTCGGCTTGGTGTCGCAGATGCGACGGTCGGGCGTGTCGATTCCCGCCAATATCGCGGAAGGTTACGGCCGAGGGCGGCGCCGGGAGTACATCCGGCACCTGGAGATTGCCCGGGGCAGTCTGTTCGAACTCCAGACGCACGCCGAGGTGGCCCGGCAGGAAGGGTGGATGACGGGCAGTGCGTGGGACGAGTTCGACCGGTCGGCCTGCGAGGTGGACCGGGTGCTCTCGGGGCTCTTGCGCGCTCTGAAACGCAGGCGGGAGCAACGCACGCCCTGACGCGGCCTTTGTCCCTCTGTCCCTTCGTCCCTTTGTCCCTCTGGGCACAGGTGTTTGACCTTCCCGCCCTTGGCGCTGTACGATACGGTAGGAAAAACCAGAGAGGGAGGCTATGGCTTACGCCATCCGAATCCTCACCCAGTACTGCAAGGGCTGCGAGTTGTGCGTGGCGGCCTGCCCGAACGACGTCCTGGAGATGAGCGAGGCGCTGACCGAGATCGGCGTCCGCCCCGCCCGCATGAAGGAAGGCGCCCGGTGCACCGGCTGCACGCTGTGCTGCCAGGTGTGCCCGGACGCGGCCATCGAGGTGCTGGAGATCGTCGAGACGTAGCGGCAGGATCAAGGATCCGCGTTCAGAGTCCCAAGTCCGAAGTCCAAAGTCCAAGGTTCAAGGTGTCTCGCACTGCGCGGACGGTCAGGGTTGTTCGGCTGACGGCTGGGGCGTCTCCTGCCAGGCCTTTTGGACGGCCTCGGCGACGGCCGTGTGGACGTCGCGGTTGAGGATCGACGGCAGGATGAGGTTCTCGGGCGTGCGGTCGGCGATGGCCCGGGCGGCCGCCAGTTTCATGGCCTCGGTGATCCGCCTGGCCCCCGCGTCGAGCGTCCCGCGGATCAGCCCGGGAAACACCAGGGCGTTGTTCACGGTCCGGCCGTCGACCGCGACGGCGGCCCCCGCCTCGATGGCGTCGCGAGGCGCGATCTCCGGCTTCGGGTTCGCCAGGGCCAGGACGATGCGCGGCTGGGCCATTGAGGCCACCATGGCGCGCGACACGAGGCCGGCGCTCGAGAGTCCCACGAAGACGTTGGCCCCGGCCATCACCTCGGCCAGCGAGCCCCGGCGGCCGCGAGGATTGGTGACGTCGGCCAAGGCGTCCTTGGCGGGGTTCATGTGCTCCGTGCGGCCTTTGTAGAGCGCGCCGCCGCGGTCGCAGCAGATCACCTCTACGACCCCGGCCGCCAGCAGCAGGCGGGCCGTGGCGCTGCCGGCTGCGCCGCTGCCGGCAATAACCACGCGCAGCGGCTCCAGCGATGTATCGAGTTTGCGGCAAGCGCTGATCAAAGCCGCCAGGACGATGACGGCCGTACCGTGCTGGTCGTCGTGGAACACCGGGATCGGCAGCCGCCGGCTCAGCATCGACTCGATCTCGAAGCATCGCGGGGCGGCGATGTCTTCCAGCATGATAGCGCCGAAGCCCGCGGCAACGGCCTCGACGGTGCGGACGATCTCCTCGGTGCTCATGCCGCCGGAGAGCAGGATCGGCACGCAGCCGACGCCGGCCAGCCGGTCGAGGATCACGGCCTTGCCTTCCATGACGGGCAGGCCGGCCCTGGGCCCGATGTCGCCCAGGCCGAGCACGGCTGACCCGTCGGTCACGATGGCGACCGTGTTGGCGACCCACGTGTAGCGGCGGAAGGCGGCCTCGTCGTCTGCGATGGTCCGGCACACGCTGGCCACGCCCGGTGTGTAGATCCGTTGGAGGTCGCGGAGGTTGTCGACGGCGACGCGGGCGGCGACGCGCAGTTTGCCGCCCTCGTGGATCGCCAGCACGTCGTCCACCACCCGCTCCACGGTAACGCCGTCCAGGCACGCCAGCCGCTCCAGGAGCCGATCGAGGTGGACGGCGTCGTCCACGTAGACGGTCACGTTGCGGAGCACCGATTGCGAGTTGATCGACAGGCTCTCGATGTCGCCGATCAGGCCGCCCTCGTTCCCGATAGCCGTGGCGACCTCGGCCAGTTTGCCGGGCCGGTCCTCCAGGCGGATCCGCAGGGTGCGGATCAGTTTGTGGGCGTACTTTTCGGCAACGAGGGATTCCTGGACGTCGTCGGCGATGCTGCCGCCCCCTGCGCGGTCCCCGTGGGTCGTCACGGCTGTTCTCCGATGGCGCGACTGTGGTCACAACGGTGCGGACAGCATAGAACGCCGCGGATGAAATGGCAAGGCCCATGCAGCGGGTCCCATCGGCCGGGCGTTTTCGCATTGCCCCCGTGCCGCGCCCCTCGTAAGATGAACCGCCCCGGCGTCCGGTTCGCCGAGGGGCGCAGACGACGGCCCCATCCCCTGTGGCATCGGAAGGAGGCGACACGCGTGGCGGTCAAGACCCCGGCCCGGAAGTCCAATTCCAAGACCAGGCCCAGGCAGCGGAAAGTCCTCCTGACGGGGAACGTGGCGGCCGCCGAGGGGGCCGTCCGCGGCGGATGCCGGTTCTACTTCGGCTATCCCATCACGCCGCAGAACGATCTGCCGGAGTACATGTCGGAGCGGATGCCCGAGGTGGGCGGCACGTTCATCCAGGCCGAGAGCGAACTGGCTGCCGTCAGCCTCGTCCACGGGGCCGCTGCCGCCGGCGGACGGGCCATGACGTCCTCGTCCAGTCCCGGCGTCAGCCTGAAGCAGGAAGGCCTCAGTTACCTGGCGGGCAGCGAACTGCCGGCCCTTGTCGTCAACGTGCAGCGCGCCGGACCGGGCCTGGGCGACGTGCGGTGCGCCCAGAGCGACTACTTCCAGGCCACCCGCGGCGGGGGCCACGGCGACTATCGGCTCATCGTCCTGGCGCCGCACACCGTTCAGGAGACGTGCGACCTGGCGTACGAAGCGTTCGACGTGGCCGAGGCGTGGCGGTGCCCCGTCCTCATCCTCTCCGACCAGCAGTTGGGCCAGATGATGGAGCCCGTCGTCCTGCCGCCGATGAAGGACGTGCCCGCCGTCCAGGACCATCCGTGGACCCTGACCGGGGCCGCCGACGGCCGCGAGCGGCGCATCGTCAAGAGTTTCTACTGGCGGCCGGGCGAACTGGAAGGCTTCAACCAGCGCCTGTGTGCCAAGTACGAGAAGATGCAGAAGGCGCTGCCGCGATGGGAGGAGGACGCCGCCGACGACGCCGAGATCGTCCTGGTGGCCTACGGGACCAGCGCCCGTATTGCCCGTGACGCGGCCCGGGCGGCCCGCCAGGAGGGAATCAAAGCGGGCCTGGTCCGGCCGATCACGCTCTGGCCGTTCCCGGCCGAGCCGCTCCAGAAGGCCGCCGCACGCGGCGCCCGCTTCCTGGTGGTCGAAATGAGTTGGGGCCAGATGATCGAGGACGTGAAGTTGGCCCTCTACGGCACCCCGCGGCCGGTGGACCTGCACGGCCGCTCCGGCGGCGGCGTGCCGACGGTCCACGAGGTGGCGGGGCATGTCAAGGACCTGATGGCATGAGCGGTGTGTGGAATCAGGTAACGCAGTAACGCAGTAACGTAGTAACGCAGTGACGCAGGCGAACGCCTGCGTGTGCGGAAGGGGGGATGCGTGCCGGAGAAACCAAGAAGCAACATTCGGACCTATCGCGATCTGCTCGTCTGGCAGAAGGCGATGGATTTGGCGGAGGCCGTGTACCGCGCCACGGAGGCCTTTCAGGAAGGTGAGCGTTACGGCCTGGTCGCGCAGATGCGTCGTGCTTCGGCCTCGGTGGCGTCGAACATTGCGGAAGGGTTCGGCCGCGGCCGGAAGGCCGAGTTCAAACGTTATCTGGAAATAGCCCGCGGCAGCCTGTTCGAACTGCAAACGCAAGCGGAACTTGCCCGCCGCCTGGGCTGGTTGAAAGGAACCCTGCTGACGGAGACGCGCGAAGGGTCGCAGGAGGTGGACCGCCTCCTCTCCGGTCTGATACGGTCGGTCCGGCGTCGCGCAGATTGACCGGCGAGGCGCCGAAGATTGCTACCTGTTGCTACGTCACTGCGTTACTTCGTCACTACGTTACTGTTCGTACGAAGGAGCACCCATGCCGATCAACGCCCCCATCGTCAAACTCTCCCGCCCCGCCGCGCTGCTCGACAACCGCACGCACTTCTGTCCCGGGTGCGGGCACGGCGTGGTCCACCGCATCCTGGCCGAGATCATCGACGAGTGGGACCTGCGCTCCCGAGTCATCGGCATGGCCCCCGTCGGCTGTGCGGTGCTGGCCTACCAGTACCTGGATATCGACATGTGCGAGGCCGCCCACGGCCGCACGCCCGAGGTGGCCGCCGGCATCAAGCGGGCCCGCCCCGACAAACTCGTCTTCTCGTACCAGGGCGACGGCGACCTGGCGGCCATCGGCACCAACGAAATCGTCCACGTGGCCAATCGCGGCGAACCCATCAGCGTCATCTTCATCAACAACGCCGTCTACGGGATGACGGGCGGCCAGATGGCCCCCACGACCGTGCCCGGCCAGAAGACCTCCACCAGCCCCAAGGGCCGAAGCGTCATGGGCGAAGGGTACCCCATCCGCGTGTCCGAACTGCTGGCCACCCTCGAGCAGCCGGCGTACATCGAGCGGTGCGTCATCGGCACACCGCGCGACATCAAGCGCACCAAGAACGCCATCAAGAAGAGTTTCCGCGTGCAGCGCGACCTGGAGGCCTTCAGTCTGGTCGAGATCCTGTCGCCGTGCCCCACGTACTGGCGCGTTCCGCCCCCCAAGGCCGCCGAGTACATCGAGACCTGGATGACCGAGATCTTCCCGCCCGGCGTCATCAAGGATACGACCAAGAGTTGAGGGCGGGACGCAGTAACGCAGTCGTAGGTCGGGTCAACAGACCCGACAAACGATCCGGAAGAAGATGTCGGGTCTGTTGACCCGACCTACGGGCTGTTTCGCTTCGTGGACGGACGCCTCGTCTTCCTGCCGCCGTTACTACGTCACTTCGTTACTGCGTTACTTCGTTACTCGCCTTTCATCGCCGCCGCGAACCGCTTGTTCGCCGATTCCCAGTCCAGGATGCCGACCACGGCGTCGACGTAATCGGCCCGCTTATTCTGGTACTTCAGGTAGTAGGCGTGTTCCCAGACGTCGCAGACGAGCAGCGGCACGCAGCCCCACACGGTCAGGTCCTGGTGCCGCTCGGCCTGGAGGACGATCAGCCGTTTGCCCACCGGTTCCCACGCCAGGACGCCCCACCCGCTGGCCTCGACGGCCTTGGTGGCGGCTCCGAACTGCGCGAGCATCTTGTCCTTGCCGCCGAGCGAGGCGTCGAGGGCCTTGGCCAGGTCGGCCGACGGCTGGCCGCGCCCGCCCGGCCACATGCTCGTCCAGTACAGCGTGTGCAGGACGTGGCCGGAGCCGTGGAATGCCAGCGCCCGCTCCCAGTTCTTGATCATGGCGTAGTCGCCGTCGGCCCGGGCCTTCTCCAGCGCCTCGACGGCGGCGTTGGCGCCCTTGACGTAGCCGGCGTGGTGCTTGTCGTGATGCAGGGCCAGCGTCTGGTCGTCGATGACCGGTTCCAGCGACTGGTACGGCAAGTCGGGCAGCGCGTACGTCTGGGGTCCGGCCATGGTGGTTGCGGCGCCTTCGGGTTCCATCGTGGTTTCTCCTTCGTCGTCTTTGCCACAGCCGAGCGTGGCGGCCATGGCGAGGCTCAGTCCGCCCAGTCCGATGCTCTTGAGGGCGTCGCGGCGGCCCAGGGGAACCATCTCTCGCTCCTTTTCCAGTGTCCGGCCCCGTGCCGGGTTGAATTGCCCTTGCCCCTCACGTGGCCCCATCATAGCCTATAGTAGATGGGGCCGCGCGGGCGGTGCAAGGCCTTGGCAGAATTGTGGAGGCGGGTTATGGCCGGCGGTTCAAGGCGCGTCTCGGTGCGTCTCCTGCGGTGGGTGGCTGAGATCTCGGCGGTGTGCGCGGCCGCATGCGCGGCGCCGGCGGAAGAGTCCCCCGCAGCCGTCCGCCAGTACGGCCTCGTCGAACGGGCCGTCGAGGCCGACGCCGATCCCGCCGCCTCGCTCGACCGCGACGTCATCGTGTCGCAGTGGACCGGTCCCGACGGTTCGACCGTCCGGGTGCCCGCTTTCTGGGACGGCGGCCGGACGTGGCGAGTCCGCTTCGCGCCCACCCGGCCCGGACGCTGGACGTACCGCATTGTCCGCGCGGAAGGCCCGCAGGCCGGCGCGCCGCGCCCGGCTGGCGAGACGCTTGCGACCGGCACGGTCGACGTCCGGCTCGCAGACGCCGCCGACGCTAACCCGCTCCACCGTCACGGCCCGTTTCTGAAGGTCGCCCCGGGCGGGCGGCACCTCACGTACACCGACGGCACACCGCTGTTCTGGCTGGGCGACACGTGGTGGTTCTGCCCGTCGGACCTCGTGCCCATCGACGGGTCGAACCGGCCGGGCGTCGCGTCGATGTACAAGGCGCTGGTCGACAAGCGGGCCGCCCAGCGATTCACGATCCTGCACATGGCGTTTCTCGGCGGACTCAAGACGCCGGACGGCCGGGCCACCTATACGGACATCCTGAGCGGCGCCATTAACCCGGCTTACTGGCAACAGGCCGACCGGTACCTCCGGTACGTGAACGAGAAGGGGCTGGTGCCGGCCATCGGCTTCGGCTTCCACCACATGCACGACCGGGTCACCCTGCCGCAACTGGAGCGCCTGTGGCGGTACGCCCTGGCCCGGTTCGGCGCGATGGGCGCCACGTTCCTCATCTGCGGCGAATACAACGTCAAGAGCGGCGACGGGCTGCTCCAGAAGCGCGAATACACGCCGGTGGATTTGCGCCGTATCGACGTCCTCCTGCGGACCGGCCGGTTCATCCGCGACCGCGACCCGTACGCCCGGGCCACGACCATCCACCCGTGGGCGATGGGCCTCGACGGTCGGCAGGCCTGGGCCGAACCGTGGTACGATTTCATCATGCTCCAGGGCGGCCACGCGCCGCACGGACCCTCCGTCGCCATGTACCGCGAGGCGCTCGACGCCCGCCCCGTACGGCCGGTCCTGGAGGGCGAGTGTACCTACGAGGGCATCCACGGCATGACGGCCGACGTCGTCCGCCGAAACGCCTACAAGGCCATCCAGGCCGGCTGTTTCGGGTACACCTACGGCGCCCACGGCCTGTGGTATCCGACGCAGGACGAATCGGACCGCAAGTTCGACAACTGGGGCGAGCCCATTCCGTGGTGGCAGGCCCTTGAAGCGCCGGGCGCCGACCATATGACGCACCTGCGCGCCGCGTACGAATGCGTCCGGTGGTGGAACCTCGCGCCCGTCGCGCCGAGGCGCCTCGCCTGGGAGTCGGACCGCCGGCCGAAGCGCGACGTCTGGGCCAAGGCCGACGGCGACGAGACGTTCTTCGTCTACTTCGCCGCGTGCGAGAAGCCGTCGCCCGCGCCGTTTCTGCAACTCGAGGGGAAGGGCGGGACGTACGGCGTCACGACCCTCGACCCGCGGACCGGCGAGGCGACGACGCCCGCCGGCGAGGCGACGGCTCCCGCCGACGCGGTACGCGCGGAGGGCGGCCGCCTTCGCCTGCCCGCCCCGCCGGATGCGCGCGACTGGATCATCATTCTGGAGCGGCGGCCTGGCTGAGGACGCTGGCCGCGCGGAGATGCCCGGACCATCGGGAGGATCGCATGAAAGTATCATCGCTTCGGCGTCTTGTCGTTGCCGCCGTCGGCGTGGCGGCCCTGTCTGCAGGCGTCGCGATGGCGGCGGACGATGCACATTCGGAGAAGAAGATGCCGTTCGTCCGCGTCAGTCCGCGCGACGCCCGGTACTTCGAACTCTCCGACGGCCGGCCGTACATCCCCATCGGCCTGAACATGATCCAGCCGCCCCGTGGCGCGAAACAGGAGGACCTCGGCCCGATGGCCGACTGGATCAAGAGCCTGGCCGCCAACCGCGGCAACTTCATCCGTGTCTGGCTCAGCGCCCCGTATTTCGATGTCGAACATGAGAAGAGCGGCCGGTACGACGAGGCCAGGTTTGCCCGCATCTTCGATCTCCTGAACCTTTGCCGTGCGCAAGGCGTCCGCGTCAAGATGTGCCTGGAGCATTTCCGGACCCTCGAGGGCGGCAAGGAGTGGTCCCGCAAGGACCTCCACCTGGTCGAGAACGGGGGACCGGCCACCGACGCCGCCGACTTCTTCGCGGACGAGAAGGGGCGCCGGCAGTTCAAACGCAAACTCACCTGGTTCGCCGACCGCTTCGGCGACCGGCCCGCCGTCTTCGGCTGGGAACTTTGGAACGAAGTCAACTGCGTCCGGGGGGCCGACTGGTACGCCTGGTCCGAGGTCATGCTGGCCGATCTCCACCGCAAATTCCGGCGCAACCTGGCCATGCAGAGCCTCGGCAGTTTCGACCGCGACTCCGGCCGCGCCATGTACCGCCGGCTCGTCGCCCTGCCGGGCAACGACGTGGCCCAGGTCCACCGGTACCTGGACCTGGGGGCGGCCCTCGAGGTCTGCCGCGGGCCCGTGGACGTTCTGGCGGCCGACGCCGTCCGCGAAATCCTCACCATGAAGCCCGGCCGGCCCGTCCTGCTGGCCGAGAGCGGCGCCGTCGAGCCGAACCACTCCGGCCCGTTCAAACTGTACGCGAAGGACTCGGCCGGCCTCATCCTGCACGACGTGCTGTTCGCCCCGTTCTTTGCGGGGGCGGCCGGGCCGGGACACATCTGGCACTGGGACCACTACGTGGCGAAGAACGACCTGTGGCGGCACTTCGGCCGGTTCGCCGAGGCCGTCGACGGTATCGACCCGCCCGCCGAAGGGTTCAAGGCCGGCATGATCGAGCATCCGCGCCTGCGCATCTACACGCTGACGGGCCGGCGGACGTTCCTGGCCTGGCTCCGCGACGGGGAGAACACGTGGCAGGCGGAACTGGCCGACGGCAAGCCGCCCCGGCCGGTCGCGGGGGCGGTGCTGGCGCTGCCCGCCGGCGTGCCGGGACTTGATGGAGCCCGCCTTCGCACGTATGATCCGTGGACGAACACCTGGGTCCCGGCCGAGGCGGCAGGGGGGAAGGTCGCCTTGCCCGCGTTCACACGGTCGCTCGTCGTGCGGATCGACGCCGCACGCTGACGGACGGGGGTGTCATTTCGACCGAGCCCTCGCGAAGCGAGGGCGAGTGGAGAAGTCTCGCCGTTTACGGGAGCAACACAACGAGATTCCTCGACGCGCTGCGCTCGCTCGGAATGACAACACATGCCAGATGATGCAGCAGGTTGGCGACGACCCTGAACTGGTGGAGGCGCCCGTGGACGAACGCATGATCTTTTCCGGTTTCGGCGGCCAGGGGCTGATGACGCTCGGCAAGTTCACCGCCGAACTCCTCATGGACGCGCACGAGGTTACGTTCTTTCCCTCGTACGGCACGGAGGTCCGCGGCGGCACGGCGTACTGCCACGTGTGCGTCAGCGACCGGCCCATCGCCAGCCCCGTCGTGGAAGAGGCCACGTGCCTGGTCGTCATGAACCAGATGTCATACGACCGGTTCGCCGACCTGGTCCGGCCGGACGGCCTGGTCCTCTCGAACCGGAGCATGATCGAGCCGACGGACGCTCACGGCTCGGCCCGGCTGGTAGAGGTCGACGCCTCGGGCCTGGCCAACGAACTCGGCAACGTCCGCGTGGCCAACATGATCCTGCTGGGGGCCCTGAACCGTCTGAAAGACCTGGCGCCGGAGAAGGCGATCGCGGGTCTCCTGCAGAAGAAACTCGGCTCGGCCGCCGACAAACGCGAGATCCTGGACCTGAACCGCCAGGCCCTGAAGATCGGGGCCGCCGAGGCCGACCGCGTCGCCGGCTGAGGCGTGGCATGCGCGGCGCGCGGTGATACTTTCCGCCGCCGGGCCGGTCCGCCTTCCCGTATAATACGGAGGAGCACCGGTTGCCGGAAGGAGGGAGACCATGACCCGCCTGTGCCTGGTCCTGGCAACGATCCTGGCCGGGGCGATGCTGGTCCAGGCGGCCGCGGCCAACGAAGACGCCGAGGCCGAAGCCGTCTATCGCCAGTGGCTGAAGAAGGTCCGCCTGATCGAGATCCAGCACCTGCGTTCCGGCAGCCCGTCATCCTGGGCTGAAGGCCGGGCCAAACTCCTCGCCATGCAGGATGCCGCCGCCGTCGGGCCGATGGTCGACGTGCTGTACGGCCCGAATCCGCGGTACCGCGGCCTGCTGATCGAGGCGCTGACGGCCATGATGGGCGAGTACTCCGACATGGCCGTGGCGTACCTCCAGGAGATCGCCGTCGGCGACGGCAGTGCGGCCCACCGGAAGCGGGCCATCGAATCGCTCAAGCAGGCGCCCAGCCCGGACCAGACGAAACGGCTGATGGCTCACCTGGCGCTGGACGACGTGCCGATCATCCGCGACCGGGCCGCCACCGCCCTGGCCGCCCTCGGCGACAAGCGGGCCGTCTGGCTCCTCGTCGAGCGCCTGGTGACCGAGGACGTCCGGATGGTGGGCGGCGAGGTGTGGAGCGGCAGCATGCAACTCGACATCCGCTTTCAGATGGCGGGCATCCCGCGGTTCCGCGCGGTCACCATCTCGGCCGCCGTCCCCGGCATGGGCATCGCCACCGCCGAGATTCAACTGCCCGAGGTCGCGATCGTCGACGCGGCCACCACCATCGCCATGACGCAGCACGGCACGCCCATTCCGCACTACGAACGCGTCCGGACCGAACACCCGGAGGTCCTGGCCGCCCTCAAGACGCTGACGGGCAAGGACTTCGGCTACAACCAGGCGGCGTGGCAGAAGTGGCTCCAGTCGGCCGAGGCCGCCGAGAAGGTCCCGCCCTGGGAACCGGTCCGCTTCAAGACGGGGTAGCGCATCCCGGGTTGGCTTGATCGATAGCGAGGCGGGTCTCCGTACCCGCCGCGCCGTAGCATGTAGGCCGGGACGAAGTCCCGGCGATCCATTGCGAGTATGGCGATGATCCGGTTGAGTTATGGTGGTCGCTTCGATGAGCATGACCTTGTTGAGTACATCAAGGCAACCGGGAGGGACTATATCATACAGGGGCAACAGGCGGTTGCGTTTGCACACCACACGAAGCCCAACTCGCTGGATTACTGGCTGAGGCAAGTCGCCCCCAACCGAGATACGAAGCAGGCTGACAATGCGGTAGTCAGGCGTCTCGTGAGGACGAAACTGTTTCGAGTTGTCTACGGTTTACGATGCCCGGACTCGGGCAGGTTCTGCAAGGGACTACGGCTTGCCAAGGCAGGCATGTAGGCCGGGACGAAGTCCCGGCGATCCATCTTCTCCACCGCTCTCGGTCACAGCACCTTCACGACCACCAGCGTGAGGTCGTCGGCCTGGGGCGCCAGGCCGGTCCACCGGCGGATATCCCAGCGGATTTCCTCGACGGCCCGCTCGGCCCCGTGGTGCGCGTGCCGGCGGATGGCGTCCATCAGGCGTTCCTTGCGGAAACGCTGGCCCTCGTAGTTGGTGGCGTCGCACGCCCCGTCGGAGTACAGGACCAGCGTGTCGCCGGCCTGGAGGTTCAGCACCTCCTCTTCGTAGGCGGCGTCGGCCAGGACGCCCAGCAGCGGCCCGCCCGTCGCCAGGAGCCGGAGTTCCTCGCCGCGCACCAGGACGCCCGGCTCGTGTCCGGCGTTGGAGTACGTGAGCCGCCGCGCCGTCGAGTCCAGCACGCCGTAGAAGAGGGTGGCGAACTCGGTGGGTTCCGTGTCGGCGGTCAGGCCCTCGTTGACGCGCCGCATGACATGCGTCAGCGCGTAGATGTGTTCGGCCTGGGCCCGCAGGGCCGCCCGGACGCTGGCCATCAGGATGGCCCCCGGCACGCCCTTGCCGGCCACGTCGCCGACGGCCACGCCCCAGTTGCCGCCGGGCAGGGCGATCCAGTCGTGGAAGTCGCCGCCCACCGCCAGCGACGCCACCGTCACGCCGGCGCAGTCGTACCCGTCCAGCGTGGGCGCCCGGGCGGGGAGCAGGCGGTTCTGGACCTTGGCGGCCACCTCCAGTTCCCGCTGCTGCTGCTTCGAGCGGACCACCTCGTCCAGCAGTTGGGCGTTGTGGACCGTCAGGGCCGCCTGGTTGCCCACGCTCCGGAACAGCCGGATCTCCTCCGGCGTGAAGTCGTGCGGCTTGGCCGTGTAGATGTGGAGCGTGCCGAGCGCCTCGCCCTTGGCCATCAGGCCCACCGACAGGCTCGACACCAGGCCCTCGCGCTTCGCCGCGTCGCCGTAGCGGACGTGCGGGTCGTCCCGCATGTCGGGAATCGTGACGACCTCGCCTTTCAGGGCGGCCCGGTCGTTGGGGTTCTCAGCTACCAGGACCGGTCCCTTGTCCAGGTACGCCGGCGACAGGCCGTAGGTGGCCTTCAGGACGAGTTCGTCGCCCGCCGGGCTCAGCAGCCGCAGGCTGCAGGCCTTGACGTTCATGACCTCGGCCATCGTGCGGACGATGTTGTCGAGCACCGCGTCGGGTTCCATGGCCGAGGAGAGCAGCCGGCTGGTCTCGGCCAGGAACGTCAGTTCCTCGACGCGGTCCCGCAGCACGGCCTGCTGCCAGCATAGCCGCGCCAGCGTGTTGGCGAGCAACTGGAGGAAGCCGACGGCCGACTGCATCCGTTCGTCGGACAGGGGCTCGAGTTCGGCGGCCGCCTCGGCCAGGGCGTCGACGTCCAGGCCGTAGGCGTCGGCCAGTTCATCGATGCGCTCGCGCGAAAGCGGCGTATCCGGCGCGTCGCCCAGGACCACGGTGCCCAGCGCCCGGCCGTCCAACTGGATGCACGCGGCGTACTGTGTCAGGCCGGCGTGGCAGACGTACCGGACGGGGGCGGCGGCGCCCTGGGCGGCGGCCGCGGCGGCGGCGGCGTAGTTCGACAGCCGGCACGCCTCGTTCTCGTGCAGCGGACCGCCGATCATCTCGCAGAAACGGTTCGAGTAACTCGGCCGCGTGACCAGCCGGCCTTCGGCGTCGCGGATGCTGGTGGCCATGCCGGCCAGGTCCGCGAAGCCGTCCTGGATGGTCTGCAGCGTGTCGACGTCGATCAGGTCCACCAGCCTCGGCCGGCCGGCGGGCGTGCGCAGCGTGCCCGGCTCGCGCTGCGGCGCCGGTGGGGACGCAGCGCCGGGATGGGCGGTCTCGGGTTGGACGGGGTCGTGCATGGGTGGCGCTCGCCTGTCGCGGGACGGCCGGGGCCGGCTACGAGACCTCCAGCATCCGCTCGATGGCCCGGCGGGCGGCCTCGGCCACGTCGTCCGGCACACCGACCTCGTGCGCCATGTCCTCGAGCGACCAGGCGATCTTCTCCAGGCTGTTCAGTTTCATGTTGGGGCAATCGGCTACGCCGGATATCTGAATGATTTGCTTGTCCGGGTTGGCCCGGCGGATGGTGTGGCACACGCCGAACTCGGTGGCGATGACGAATGTCCGTTTCGGCGACTCGCCGACGTGCCGGATGATCTGGCTCGTCGACCCGATGAAGTCCGCCATCTGCCGCACGTCGCGCGTGCACTCGGGGTGCACGAGGACCTCGGCGTCGGGGTACTCGGCCCGCCGGGCCTCGACGTGCTCCGCCAGAATGCGGTGATGCGTCGGGCAGAACCCCGGCCAGAGGAGGATGTTGTCGCGGCCGGTCACGTCGGCCACGTACTCGCCCAGGCTGGCGTCCGGGACGAACAGGATCGGGCGCTCCCGCGGGATCGACTCGACCACCCGCACCGCGTTGGCGCTCGTGCAGCAGATATCCGACAGGGCCTTGACGGCCGCCGACGAATTCACGTACGTGACCACCGCGGCGTCGGGGTGCCGGCGTCTGGCGTCGGCCACTTCGCGCGGGACGGCCATGTCGGCCATCGGGCACCCCGCGTTCGGGTCCGGCATCAGGACGGGGCGGTCGGGGTTCAGGAGTTTGGCCGTCTCGGCCATGAAGCGGACGCCGCAAAGGACGATTGTCTCGGCGTCGGTCCGGGCGGCCTCGCGGGCCATCGCGAGCGAGTCGCCGACGATGTCGGCCACGTCCTGGACCTCCGGCCGCTGGTAGTTGTGGGCCAGGATGACGGCGCGCCGCTCGCGCCGCAGCGCGTCGATGCGCTCCACCAGGTCCGCCGCCTTGGCCGTATCCGGGGCCACCATCGTGCCTCTCCGCCGCTATTTTGTCCCGCCCGCGCTAATAAGATTGTGCGGGGCGGACTGTAAAGAGCGCGTCATTATACGGACCGCCCCGCCCGGCCTCAACGTCAAACCCCTCGCCGTCGCGCGGAGGCACGCGGCCCGCCGACCGCACAGGCGTTCCAGGGCTTTGACACCGCGCGCCCGCGGGGGGATAATGGACCCCGTCAGGCCGGAACTGCTCCCGGTTGGGGGAAAGCCGATGGCCATCAAGTCAGCGCTGATTCGCGTCGTCCTTCTTGCCGCCTTTTGTGTAGCCGGCTGTGGGCCCGCTTCGCCGCGCGCCGGCGCCCCATCCACAGAAGACGAGGCTG
>Ga0180434_10004239_pt1 | contig 17566 bp, 28 predicted proteins | sample SS_ome_7_FD_132453 | JGI IMG/M metagenome (GOLD analysis project Ga0180434, IMG submission 132453) | Hypersaline lake sediment archaeal communities from the Salton Sea, California, USA - SS_1_D_2 metaG | ecosystem: Environmental > Aquatic > Non-marine Saline and Alkaline > Hypersaline >...
CGTATTTGTGGGTGATCGGGGTGTTCACGATCTTCGCGATCGGGATGATCGTGGGGATGCTCTTCGGCCGGACCATGTTCTACACGCCGCCGCACAAGCATAAGTTTTCGGAGTGGGCGCCGATCGAGCACCCCTCCGCGGAGCGGTTCTGCTGGGATTGCGGGCACAGGGAAAGGAAACGGACTGACTGATGGGAGCGTATTTCACGATCAGCGGGGAGTTCGTAACCCGCACGAAGGTCACCAAGCAGGGCACGCTGGACGGCTTGAAGAGCTGCTTCGGCAAGCTGTGGGACGGGAAGATGGAGCAGTGGGTGAGTGTGACCCGGCAGGGCAAGTACCGCCAGAAGGTCACGATCGAGATGGATTACGTGAGCGTCGGGCACCGGGACGTCAACCCGATCATGAAGGGTTGGTTCAAGTGCTGCGAGATGCTGATGGACGACAAGATCCTGATGACGGCCCACGCCCGCTATTCGGGCGACGAGGGCGATCAGGAGTATACGCTCAGGGCCGGCAAGCGGTACATAGTGCTCAACGACAGGATCGACACGCTCAACCACAAGATCCGTGAGCTGGAGAAGGAGCGCGACAAGGTCATCAAGGAGCGGGACGCAGAGGGCGTCAAGGCCTTCTACAGTTCGGCGGTGGAAGACAACAGCGAGGGGGAGTTCGATGGCGAGTAAGGGCTTCCAGCTGCTGCCGTGCAAGAAGGACGTCTGCCAGGAGTGCGCGGTGGACCATAAGCCGAACGAGCCCCACAACCCGCAGAGCATGTACTACCAGTACAAGTTCTTCGGGGAGCACGGGCGCTGGCCGACGTGGAAGGACGCCATCGCGCACTGCGAGCCGAAGGAAGTCAGGGAGATGCTCAGGGAGGAGCTGATCCTCCGCCAGGTCTGGGACCCGCGGTGGGACCAGCCCGAAGGTGAGGTGCCGGACGTGATGCCGGCCGAAGACGGGTCCATCGGGACCGTGACGACCATTCCGCTGGAGGGCAAGGATGCAGACGACCCGCAGGATGGCAGCTAAGCCGCCCACGGGGACTCAGCACGAGAACCCGATCGTCAGGCACTTCGTGAAGCATTACCGGACGCCGAACTTCTATACGCTCCGCAAGTGCGGCGCCTGCGGCTACAAGATAGGCTACTTCGTGGACGAGCACGGTCACCTGTTCTACGACGCCGGCTGCGACTGCACCTACGGGGACGGCCCGCAGATCGAGCCGCGCAGCTGGGAGATGCTGATCGAGTTCTTCCGGGCCAACCCGCAGCAGGCCGATTTCCTGCTGGCCTTCAACATCGACCGGGACGGCAACGACAACCCGATCGAGGACGAGGGGAAGGAAGAGAGCGATGGGGGAGAATAGGGAACTGATTGCCTTCGTGGAGGAAGTGGCTCTGATTTCCTGCACGGAGGAACGCATCGAGTGGTTCACGAAGCTGGGGCAGGCACAGGAGATGGTGCCCCAGCTTCAGCAGGCCCTGATCAAGTCTTCCACGTGGAACTACCGGGTGGCCTATTGCCCCGCCTGCGAGGACTACTACGAGTTTCACATACCCAGCGAAAAGGGCCCGTCGCTGTTCCTGGGGCTTTGCAACTGCCACGAGCACAACCTGCTGCAGAGCAGGTGGACGGACGTGGCGCTGTTCTTCATGCGCTACCCGGGCCTGCTGGATCTTTACGTGGCGTTTCAGTTGGACGCCGTGGGCGTGGAGGAGGCCGCTGCCGAATGTCCGTGTCCATAGACAATCCGGGAAAGATTCGGAACGCCTCCGACGAGATGACCATGGTGGGTCGGCTGATACACCATTTCAGGGCCCGCAAGGGCGAGCTTTACGCGGTCAAGCGCTGCGAGGAGTGCGGTGTCAAGCTGGGTTGGTTCGTGAACCTGGCGGACTGCGTGGTCTGGCAGGGCAAGTGCTTCTGTACGCTGCGAGGCGACCGCAAGGACGAGACACGCAAGGAGTACTGGCAAAGCGTGGCCCGGTTCATGCTCGATCATCCCGCACTGGCGGACATGCTGTTCGCCTTCGATATGGACGCCGTCGACGTGGAGGAGACTGATGTTTGCTCCGGGAAGAAAGAAGGGAAAGCACGGGCGCGCAGGCGTCAAGTTCGATCGCATTCTCACGCCAAAATTCACAAAAGACGTCGAAGAGCTTAAGACCTACGATGTAGATATACGGAAGATCCTCACGGACGATTCGATTACCCGTCGGTTCAGGGTCGAGGATCTGGCGCCGAGGTTGCGGGAGCATTTCGAGAAGCACCGCCTTCGGCGTCTTTACCGCACCAGCCGCTGCCCGCACTGCAAGCTGGCCGTGGGCTTCTACCTGCCGGCCAAGGGCGAGCAGCTGCGGGCCTCCCTGCGGTGCCACTGCACGCTCAGGGGGAAATGCGACGAGTCGGGGCCGACCACGTTCGAGAACCTGGCCGACCTACTGCTGGACCACGCGCGGGAGCTGGACGCCCTGCTGGCTTTCGATATGGACATGCTGGATCTCGAGGAGAGTGATGGATGACTTGACGCTACGCAGGAAGTGGGCCGTGACTGAGTTGTTGAGGGAGCACTTCAAGAAGAACCGGGTGAACAGGATGTATCGCATGGGGCGGTGCGAGAAGTGCGGGAAGCCGCACGGGTACCTGCTTACTCCTAATGCGTTGTTGTTCGCGGAGAGTTGTCTTTGTCATATGGACAAGAAGCGGACCGAGAAGAGGAAATACGCGCACAGCTTCGTGTGGATGGCCGAGGAGTTGATGAAGAAGGAACGGGAGCTGGCCATGTTGTTCGACTTCGACCTGGACCTGTTGGACCTCGAGGAAGGCGTCAATGGCGGATAGCGACGGGAGGACGCATTGGGGCTTGGCCTGGAAGCTGCGGGCGCATTTCAAGCAGCACCGCGCGGGGCGCGTGTACCGCATGGGCCGCTGCGAGGTCTGCGGCGCGCCCTATGGCTACACGCTCGAGGGTGAGACGGCGCTCGTCTTCCGGGAGACCTGCGAGTGCTACGAGAACGGGTACCGGGTCGCGAGGGCGAGCATCACGCACAGTTGGCTGGACCTGGCCTACGAGCTGAGGAACAAGAAGCAGGAGCTGGCGATGCTTTTTGATTACGACTTGGACCTGGTGGATCTGGAAGATGGCCTCGAAGGCTGACCTCACCCGGGAGCTGCGGAAGGCATGGGACAAGGCGAAGGTGAACTACTGGCCCAGCGACCACCGCTTGACGGACGACCAACGGTTCATCTCGGTGGCGCACTACTTTCTGCGGCACTTCGACTTCTCGAGCGCGAACCGGCGCGTGCTGCTGAGGGACGTGAAGCGCCGGTCTTTCCGCACCGACCGCTGCGAGATTTGCGAGGAGCCGGCCTACTGGTTCCTCTTCAAGGGCATGTTGATGGTGTTCCGGTGCTATCACGGGGACCGCAAGCGCCATCCTTCAAAGGGGGGCGGCCATGTGTACTGGTCACCGTGGCGCTGCCTGTGGCCCATACTGGACGACGATAAGCTGCGTGACATGCTGCTGATGTTCGGGATCGATCCCGTGGAGCTTGAGGATGGCAGTGATTGACGGCCCTTCATCCTGGGAGATGGCCGATCCGGCCTGGTGGTTCGACGAGAAGCAGGCCATGGACCACGAGGTCCTGCGCTACTTCCAGGAGCATTACAACCACTGGGACCCGACGATGCGGCTTGAAGGACTGATCGGCCGGTCGTATCGTGTGCACCGCTGCAGCAACTGCGGGGAAATCCATCGTTGGTTCGTCTTCCAGTCGAGGACGCTCTGGCGCTACGCATGCAAATGCGCCCACCGCTCCCGGACGTTCCGGGAGAAGTGGACGGAGGTGATGAAAGCCTTCGACAGGGAACCGCAGTTGCGGGACCTGTTGCTGTTCTTCGGCATTGACGCGCTGGAAGCGCACGGAGAGGAGGCGGAGAAAGGTGGTCAAGAAATCGAGCAGGAAGTCCGGTAAGGCCAAGAAGGCGGAGAAGCCTGAGGTGCGCCCCGTGCTCATCAACGGGACGGAGTGGAAGCCCGACAAATACGAGGCGAGCATGATCCGATCGCTGTGGGACGACGGCCGGGCGCAGGTGGCCGTGATCGCGGCGCCCACAGAGGGGGATGATTCGGGGTTGTACACGGTGGCCATCGACGCGGACCACACGCACGCGAGCCGGGAGATCCCCGTGCTGGGCGGCTACGTGAGGGTGAACTTCACCCTGACCGTGAAGGTTCCGCTGAACGAGCTTTCCGAGACGGCGCGCCAGCTGGCCTCGTTCGCCAGCAGCGTGATCCTCAAGATGCAGGACACGCCCGTTCCCGACAGGGAGGGCTAATGGGCAAGCACCGATACCGGCGTCCGGGACGCCTCCCCGTCCTGGCGGGGGACGCGTTCCTGCGGCGCCGGCTGACGCTGGACCCGCACTGTCACTGGTGCCGGCGCCGGGTGTACAACCCGCGCAACCGCGCACAGGCGCCGGCCGGACAGGTGGCTGTGGTGGATTACAAGAACCCCGACGGCGACATCGACAACGACCGCAACTGCCTCGTTGTCTGTACGGAGTGCAAGGAGGCACGGGTGAAGATGGACCGGGCCGCATTCGGCAAGCGCATACAGGGCCTTAGAGCTGGAGGATACGTTGTCCGACAGGAAAAAGCAGACGAACGCGAAGGCAAGTGAGAATCCCAACACCAACTGCCTCGAAGGGAGGCGGTGTCCGAAGTGCGGCAGTTACGGCCCGTTCACGGTGCTCACCAGGCAGTGGGCATCGATCCACGACGACGGGACCGACGATCCCCCCAAGATGTATGGCGACGTGGAGTACGACGAGGACGCGCCCGCCCGCTGTCAGGGCTGGCCGGCCGAGGGGCGCGACGAGCCTGTCCAGATCGGGGAGGAGTGCGACTTCGAGGGCAAGTGGGGCGACTTCCTGGAGAAGAAAGATGCCTGACGACAGGGAACTACCCAAGCGGCTTTACCTGCGCCTGTTCGGCGGCCAGAAGCACCCGGACAGGCCCGATGGGCCCTTCACCCATCTGATGCTGGGCCCGGTGTCCCAGATCCACTCGATCGGCGCCGGCGTGCGCGTGACGTGGTACGAGACCCTCGCGCCCGCCAGGGAGGTTTTCCTGTGGCAGGACAACGAGACCGAGTTGTTCTACTACGACGGCGTCTGGTACGCCGGCTACGACGTGCTGGACGAGAAGGAGCAGCAGCTTTCCGTGATGGGGGCCCAGCTTCCCGACGCCGAGAAGGCCACGCCCTGCAACCGTCACATGCACCATCCGCTGTGGAACGACCGCGGCATAAAGTACAGCCTGCTGATCCTGATGGTGGGGCTGCCGTGCAGCGGCAAGAGCCATTGGGCGGCGAAGCTGTCCAGGAAGTACGGCGCCCCGATCGTGTGCCCCGACATCGTGCGGTTGTGCCTGCACGGGCAGCGCATGAAGCGGCGCGAGGAGGGACTGGTCTGGTACGTCACCCGGATGATGGTCGAGTCCCTGTTCAAGGTGGGGCACCCGCGGGTGATCCTGGACGCGACCAACATCACGCGTCACCAGCGCACGCAGTGGAAGGAGCTGTCCACCTGGGCGCGCGTCTACGCGGTTTGCGAGACGCCCAAGGACGAGTGCCTCGCCCGGGCGAGGAAGGCCAAGGACGTCGACATACAGCCCGTGATCGAACGGATGGCTTCGATCTACGAACCGCTTGAGGCCGACGAGATCGACAACGAGGAGTACCAGAAGAAGGTGGGTCCTCCCCCTGACTGGGAGGGCCCCGACTGATGCTCGAGATTGCTCTCATCGTGGTGTTCTTCGTAATGGGCGCCGTGCTTACCCGGCTGAAGCTCTGGCCGCACGCGCTTTTGCTCCTGATAGGGCTTTTGATCATCAGGCGCGTCTTTGGGAACCGTGATGAAGAGTGATCTCGTAGAAACCGTTGATGAACGTGTGCAATAAGAAAACGTGAAAAAACATGTGCGTGGTCTTTACGGAAAATTCAGGCGATGCTACCCTCCTCGAAGGCCGGAGGGGAATGGATGGACCTATCCACATTCGCCCTTGCATTACTCCTGATGTTGGAGAGTCTCGGCGCCGACCGCATCGACGGGTACCGCGTTTTCGAGCGCGGCCTGGATGCGGCCCTGGCCGAGGCCCGGCGCAGGCGCTTGCGGGTTCGCAGCCACGCGAATCCCAGGCTGAATGTCTCTTTGGCCGTTTCGGCCCTGAAAACCCACAAGCTCATTTGCTGGCACGCGCATGGCAAGTACTGGAGCATGCGGCGCCGTCCTGAACGCGTGCGCCTCATCGCGACCTGCCATCTCGTGCGCGACCCCGCCGTCCGCTTCATCATACGTGCAACCGCCGTTGCCTTCCTCAACGCCGCCTATGCCCAGACGGGGCCCCGCATGGCTGTCTGAGACTTTCAGGGTTGACAGCTCAAAGTTGTGCGTGGTATCCGTTTATTCGATTGTTGGGGGGACTGTGCGCGCCGGGCATGTCCGTACTCACCCCCTCCGAGTACGGAGTGTCCGGTGCGCGCACCGACATCTGACAGCTAAAAAGAAGGGCCGTGCGCGGTACCATAACATGCGCAGGGCCCTTTTGCCCTGCGCCGGCCCCTTTCAAGGAGACTGGCATGCACAAGGAAGAAGAGTTCGTGGACGACCCCGAATGGACGATCTGGCGCAGGGTCAAGCTGACGGCTTCGCAGTTCAGGGATTGGTTCTGTGCGCCTGACACCCTGCTTGCCTGGGCGATCCTCAACGTGGTCGTCTGGACGATCGTTCTGATGAAGGGCTATTGAGGGCCGCAAGCGTCCTCACCCCTCCAAACGCCGCTCCGACCGGGGCGGCGTTTTTCTTTAGCTTTCGAGAACGTCCCGGATCTTGCGGGCACCGGCCAGGGAGCCGTAGCCCAGGCCGCCGGCGGCGCCCGCCTGGGCGAGTGCCAGCGGCATGGTCTTCTGTCCCTGGAGGGCGGAGACGAAGCGGTGGCTGCGCACGGCGGCGAACGGATCGAAGGCGCCGGCCAGATGACCGCTGGGGTGGAGGAAACCGGAGAAGCCTTCCGGGTTGGCCTCGATGATCTTGGCCTGTCCCCTGGGCGTGATCGCCACGTCGAAGGCGAAGGCGCGGTTCTTCACGTAGTCGGGGTTCTGGCGCTGGACCTTGTTGAGGGCGCGGCGCACGGCCTTTTCGGCCTTGGAGAAGGTGTCGGGCCGGTACCCGAAAGTGGTGGCCAGCTCCGAGATCCCGCCGAAGCGGTGCCCCGTGGCCTCGGGGATCACCTTGTTGCCCACGGCATGCACGCGCAGTTCCCTCTGGCCCGGAGCGCCGGTGGTCAGCCAGTTGGTGGCCCGGTCTAGCGGTCCCAGCTGCTGGATGGGCATACGCTTCTGTACGATCATGTCGCCGGGCCAGCGGGCGAGCGTCTTCATGTGCTCCTCGCCCAGCAGGTGCGGCAGCTTCTGTCTGAGGATCGCCTGCTGCTCTTCCGGCAGCTTCTTGAGCTTCCCGTAGGTGATGGACCTGGGCGTGCCCTTCAGCTTGTCGAAGAGCGTGCGTTCCAGCGCCAGGCGGGAGCCGGGCCCGCGCTTGAGCGCCTGCCGCATGACCGCCTTGAGGTCCGACTTCTCCGTCAGCAGCGTGCCGGCCGTCTGGGCCTCGTCAGTGCCCTTGATGATCCATTGGCCGAAGCGCTTGTTGAGGTGCTTCTGGATCGCCTCGGCCCGGACGAGCGGGTCCCGGATGTTGCGGATGCGCATCGGTATCTGCGTGCCGCGGATCGTTTCCGGGTAGAGGTCTGGGACCGCCTTGCGGAAGATGCCCGCCTCCACGTCCTTGGCCCCCAACCCCGCCATGGGCTTGCCCGTCCCGATCGTGCCCCCGGGGATCGTGCTGCGGATGTGCCGCGGCGTTCCGGCGTGGGGCGAGAAGACGGGCATGCCGACGCGCTGCGCGCGGGCCGGCGCCTTCATGGCGGTGGCCGCCACGTCGGGCGTCCCGAACTGGAGGTAGTTGATCAGGTCCGATTTGGAGAGGTCCTCGGCGGGGACCTCGCGCAGCAGGCCCTTCTCGCGGATGGCCTTGGACACGCGGCTGGGCACCGGACCGCCGCCACGGATGCGGCGGGCCAGCAGGAAGGCCAGGATGGCCGGGATGCCGACGGCGCCGGCCGTGGTCCACGGGCTGTCCAGCCAGCTGCGTTCCTTGGGTTCGGCCATCAAGGGCTCCTAGTCGGCCAGGGCTTCCCGGATCTTGTGGGCGCCGAGCGTCGAGCCGTAGGTCAACCCGCCCGCGGCGCCGGCGAGTCCCGACTGGGCCAGGGCCAGGGGCATCGTGGTCTGACGCTGCAGGGCCGAGATGAGACGGTGGCTGGCCATGGCCGCGGGCCACTCGAGCTTGCCGCCGCCCTTCATCTTGTGGATGAGACCGGAGAAGCCTTCGGGGTTGGCCTCGATGATCTGCGGGCGCCCCCGCTTGTCGATGGCCACGTCGAAGGCGAAGGAGCGGTTCTTCACGTAGCCGGGGTCGATGCGCTCCAGCTTCTTCATGGCCTGCTCGACGCCCTTCTCGACCTTGCTCATGCTGGGCGTGCGCAAGCCGATGATGTCGGAGATGTCGGCCATGCGGCCCGTGCCGAAGCGCTTGATGGTGGTGTCGGGGATCACGTTGGAGCCGATGGTGTGGACCCGGAACTCCTGGCCCTGCACGCCGCCGCCCATGAGGCGGTCCAGCTTGTCCGGCTCGGCGAAGTCGACGCGCCGCTGGGCGATCAGGCTCTTGGGCCTGCGCCGCATCCGGTGCAGCGTCTGGACCCCTTCGTATTCGGGGAAGTAGGAGAGCCAGTTCTCCTGATGTTCGGGGCTCATGCGGCGAAAGTCACGCCAGGACATGCGGTCCTTGCCGCGCCCGAGCATCGTGCCGGGCTTCAGGGCCCGGTGCTCCTTGACGAGCTTGACCAGGTCGTCCATGTCGCTGAGCAGCACCCCGCCGCTGTGGGAGCCCTGCGGGTCCTTGATGATCCACTTGTCGTCGCCCAGGCGCTTTTTGAGAAACTTCTTGAGGGCCTCGACGCGCCGCTCCGGGCTTCGGATGCCCCAGATCTTCCTGGGGATGGACGTGCCGCTGATCGTGGTGGGGTAGATGTCGGAGCCCGTCCGGGCGAACTGTTTGGCCTCGTAGAGCTTGTCCTCCAATTTGGGCGAGCCGCGGTACTTCTCGCCGCCCGTGCCGATGTACCCGCTTCTGCTTTTGAGGTGTCTGGGCGTCGTCGAGAAGGGGCTCAGGACCACTTTGTCGGTCCTTCTGGCCTTCCCCTTCAGGGCCTGCATGGCGGCATCCTCCATGACGTCCGGGGTGCCGTATTGAATCCAGTTCTTCAGGCGGGCCGTATCGGGGGAGACGCCCCGGCCGCCGATGAGATCACCCTCGGGGATGTGGCGCATCAGGCCCTTCTCGCGGATGGCCCGGGCCATGCGTTCCGGGATGGGACCGCCGCCGCGGATGCGGCGGGAGATCAGGAAGGTCAGCAACGCCGGCAGGCCTATGGCGCCGGCGGCCGTCCAGGGACTTTCGATAAAATCTTTGAAACCGGAGGAAGGAGGCTCAGCCATGTCCGAACTCCAGGAGATCGACAAGCGTGTCCGGCAGCAGTTGCGCCGTTACGGGGTTCGGCTTCCGCGCGCCGAGCCCGAGCTGCACAAGGTTCGTCGCAAATACAACCCGCTGGACTATATCTGTTCGCATTATGACGGTCAAGACAGGCCCTCGATCAGTATTCGCGTGGGGGGCCGGGAGTGGCTGGTCAGGCACGAGTACGGCCACTTCCTGGTCGACTATTTCGGGCTGAAGCGATTGGCCGCCTACGACGCCGTCTTCGGGGGCGGCTGGAGCGGTTGGGAGTATGAACTGCTGGTGCCGGTGGCCCGGGTCACCGACACCGTGCTGCGCAAGTGTTTCGGGGTCAAGCCGCCGTTCGGGCTGCCCACCTTCTACGCCCTGCTGGGCGGGGAGGAGGACTTCTGCGAGTGCCTGGCGATGCTGCTGAGCACCCGCGGCCGCACGACGGTCGACAACGAGAAGTTGCGGCGGAAGCTGGAGACCGTGCGCCGCCTCCTGAAAATGAACTGTCGCAGGAAGCACACGTCCGGGGATTGATCATTTGCCCGGCGTGGATTACAGTCTGGGGTGGAGGTTTCCATGCCGGAGCTGCCGGATCTGCTACCCGAACAATGGGCCGGGCTCGGAGGGGCCGCCCTCCCGCTGGCCGTGATGGCCTCGCAGGGCATGAGCCCGGATCTGCGCGAGGCGAAGGAGCTCAAGGCCAGGGCACTGGCCCGCAAGATCCGCACGGGTGACATCCTGCTCACCCGCTCCAAGCACCCCGCCAGCGGCTTTCGCCTGTTCACCACGGCGCTCACCGGCGAGCCCGTCTACCATGCCGAGTACCTCCTCAAGCGTCCCGGAAGGGGCGTCGAGACGGTCATGGCCGGTACCGGCTCCCCGCAGCCGCTGCGCAAGGCGCTCAGCGGCGAGAGCGACCTGGCGGTGTTGCTCAGGCCCAAGGACGCCGCCGGGGCCTCCAAGAAGAAGCTGATCCAGGAGGCGCTGAAGCTCACCAAGACGCCGTACAGCGACGTCAAGGTGCCGATGGTGGGGCTCTCGCAGCTGCTGATGCCGCAAAGCCGCCTGCTTGGCATGCTGCCGGCCACCTGCGTCGGGGAGGTGTGCTCGACCGGGCCGGCCACGATCATGCGGCGCGCGGGGATCGATCCCAAGCTCAGCGTGATCCCGGGCACGGAACTGGCCGGCGACTATCTCCGTTCCCCGCACTACGAGGTGCAGGGACGTTGGGGTGCCCGCGGCGTGAAGCCCCCGGCGCTTTACCGGCTGACGACGGCGCTGCCCGCACGCCTGGGGCTGGGTGCGGGGCTGGGGCTGGGCGCCTACAAGATCGTCAAGGACGTCCGCGAGGGCAAGTCCCACGGGCCGCTCGGGGCGCTGGCCGGTGGCCTGGGAGGGGGCGTGGCAGGCATCACCTACGAGAACATAGCGGCCAACGCCTTTGCCGACCCGGAGGGGATGAAGGCCTACATGGCGCAGAAGATCGGGAAGGTCGCGCCGCCCCACCACGCCCGCAACATCGCCGGCAAGCTGACGCAGTTCCTCAAGACCATGCACGTGAAGTACGCGCTCCTTCCGGCGGCCGCGCTGACGGCGCTGGGCGGAGCCGGCGGCTACTTCGCCGCCCGCAAGGCATTCGACAAGGATTAACCCTTACAACAACATAGGAGGATGACCCATGCCCAGGCGAGGCTGTCGTCTGGCGCGTACCTGCACCTATCGAGGCGCGCCGTGCGTCGTGATCCGGTCCGCGTGGCTGCGCCGGAGACTGTTTGCCAAGGATGACGTCGCGTTCGCGGTCGGGCCGTACCTGTTCTTTCGGAGCGAGACGGCCTGGCGGGACCTGGAGATACGCGACCACGAGTACCAGCACTTCAGGCAACACAGGAAGTTCGGCCTGATCAAGGGGACCGTCAAGTACCTGCTGGCGTCGTTGAAGCACGGCTACGACAACAACCCGTACGAGAAGTCGGCGGCCCGATACGCGGCACGCCGCGCACGCGAACGGAAAAAGAACAAGAGGAAGCGGCCCAAACGGGCGTGACGGTGCGAGGGTTCGCGCCGACGGTACCTGACCGTCGGCGCCCGCCCGCGCACCTTTTTGCTATCGGTACGAAGTTGTTCTTTTAAGAATCGACGGACATGATATAAGATCCGAACATCCGGGAGACCTTTCATGCTGATTGACCCACAGGCGGCGGAAGACTTCAAATACGCGCAGCGGCTGCACCGTTTCGTGAAGGACCTGAAGAAGCAGACCCTGGACTTCTTTGGGTTCCGGCGCCGGGCTATGAGCCTGATGCGCGGGGACCACGAGCTGATGGCCGACCCCAACGTCCGCCTGGTGCCCGAGTACTACTACTGCAAGTACCTGCTGGGAAAGCTCGTTGCGGGCAGGCGCATCGTGGAGATCGGGGTGAAGGCGGGCCTTTCCGCCTGGACGTTCATGACCGCCCACAGGCCCGAGAGCTACGTGGGGTACGACATTTACGCGGAGACGACCTGGGCGCTGCCGGTGGCCAAGGGCGTGCTCACGCCCATGGCCGAGCGGGTGACGATCAACCGGCGCGACTCGCAGGGACTGAAAAGCGTCGAGGAGGCCGACTTCTACCATGTTGACGGCCTGCACACCCGGGAGGGCACCTGCCACGACCTGTGCGTCTGTTACGACAGCGCGCCGGATGGGGCGGCCATCCTGGTGGACGACGTGATGTGCGGGCCCGATGTCATCGCCGGCGTGCACGATTTCGCGCGCAGGAAGGATTGTTACCCGATCTTCTTCAAGGATCTGAGGGGAGAGGCGCTGTTCTTCAAGAACGTTCCGCACCCGTCGCGGTTCTTCATGCTGCAGTCGACCTTCCCGCAGGAATTCATATAGGAGGGGACCATGCTCAGGTTCCACGTACCGTCCGGCATTGGCGACATTTCCTGGTGCTACAGCAAGGTGGTGGAACTCGCCAAGAAGCGCCAGGTGGGTTTCTACATATGCGGGGACAATCCGCGGCGCAGCCACCCCTACGTGAACATCCTGCCGGGCGTCACCAACTTGGGCTACACGAAGCTCTCGTACGTCCCGCACATCGAGCCGAACCTGCTGCCTCCGGCGACGACCAAGTTGGGGGAACTGGCGGACGGGACCTACTACCTGGGGCTCAACCCGTGGCTGGAGAAGGGCCATCCCCTGCACGAGGCCTTCCCGGATCAGCCCACCGATTACCACTACAAGTTGCACCTTCCGGCGCCGATACGCTGCCGGCAGTCAGGATGTTGCGGAGCCTGCCCCAGAAGAAGATCGGGTTCTACTGCTCCTCCAACCGCCACCGCAACGGCCTGGGAATGTGGAGCGTGCAGCAGTGGGTGGAGTTCCTCAAACTGGTCGGCGGCATGTACCCGGGCTGTGTCTTCGTGGCACTGGGCGCCCCTTATGACGCGAAGACCCTCCAGGTCGCCGACGTGCTGGCGCGGGACAACCCCGTGTACCGGTTCCTCAACCAGCCGCCCTGCCAGTCCTTCAGAATCATGGAGACCTTCAGCTACTTCTTTGCCTTCCCGTCCGGTTTGGGGATAATGGCCGACGTGATGCGGGTGCCCTGCATGATGTGGTTCTGGGGCAACCTGCCGGAGTGGCAGAACCGGATGGGCGGGCTGTTCACCGCCTATGCCGACCCGGAGACACTGGCCAGCGGGCAGCACATTGTCGCTCCCTACGACACCGTCGAGGCGGCGTTCAAGCTGTTTTCGGAGAAGGGAGCTCGGCACGTCAGATGAGCACGCTGATCGCCGGTCCGTGGACGGGGGAGTTCGGCTGGGAGTTGATCTCCTGGCAGGGCTGGGTGCGCGTGCGCGCGCAGGGGTACAAGCAGGTCGTGGTCAGCGCGCCGGCCGGCCACGAGGCCCTCTACGAGACGGCCACCGTGTTCGTGCCCCACACCATGAACGGCAAGAAGGACTGCTGGCGGTTGCTGAGCCCCAACCCCAAGGAACAGGCCCGGGTCGAGCAGGTGCTCTCCCAGTACAGCGGTGACCGGATGCGGCCCAACGGCTACGTCAACCCGGCACACCAGCAGTTCGTCAAGCTGGGCAACCGGAGCCGCGTGACGGCCGAACAGCGCTACGATGTGCTGGTGCACGCCCGCAAGCCCGTGGGCAAACGCTCCTACCACACCTGGAACCCGTCCGACGCCGCCCAGGTGGTGCGGGGCCTGGCGGGCATGCGTGTCGGCTTCATCGGCACGAACGACGCGTACCCGGTCGAGGGCGCCGACGATCTTCGCAACCTGCCGCTCAACCGCCTGTGTGACCTGATCGCCGCCGCGCAGCTGGTGATCTCGCCGGCCAGCGGGCCGGCCCTGCTTTCGGGGCTGTGCGGCACGCCTTACCTTTGCTGGACGGACGGGGGATACCGCAGCGCCGTGCGCGAGCGCGACGACAAGCGGACCAAGGGCTCGTGGAACCCCTTGGGCACGACATGCAAGGTCCTGGTCCGCAAGGACTGGCGGCCCGATCCGAACGTGCTCGTCAAGCACGCCGAGGAGATGCTGATACGCAAGAGGAGAGAGGCCGATGCCGCAATGCCCCGTCTGTAACGACACCGCCGGAGACTGCGGGGAACAGCTTTTCCGCTGTCCGGCCTGCGACCACATCTTCCAGTGGCCGGCCGAGGTGTCGTGCGTCTACGACAAGGAGTATGTCGCCACCCGCTACGACATCTACGAGACGACGCCCCACATGAACCACCTGCGGCTGGGCTTCGTCAAGGGCTTTGTCAACGGCGGGCGCCTGTTGGACGTGGGCTACGGCAACGGGAGCTTCCTGAAGCTGGCGGGGCTCAATGGCTTCGACATCTACGGGAAGGACGTGCATGGGGCCGACTACGGCATCCGCGAGGCGGAGCTGTCGGACTTCAAGTGGGACCTGGTGACCTTCTTCGATTCGCTGGAGCACTTCCCGGACCTGACGCCGGCGCGCGAGATGCGCGCCCGGTGCGTGGTCGTTTCCATACCCGCCCGCCCCGACACGTTCCCGTCCGATCTGGGCTGGAAGCACCACCGGCCGGGCGAACACCTTCACTACTTCTCGATCGACTCGCTGGCCCGCTTCTTCAACAACCTGGAGCTGGTCAGGATCACGACGGTCGAGGATGCCGTGCGCGGCATGCGCGACGGAGAACCCAATATCGTGACCTGTGTCTTCAAAGAGAAATGAGACTGACGACCCACGGGCAGCGCCACACGCTGCCGGCCTACTTCGATATGGCCTGCCGGTGCCGGCCCCGCGGAGCCAGGTGGTACGGGAAAGGCTTCCGCATCGGCGACCGGGCGGCGGCCTATGTCTGCATGCTGGACTGGCGACACCGCAACCCCACGAGAAAGCTGACGGTGCTCGAGAACGTCTGGCTTCCGGGCGCCTGCTACGGGCTTAATGCCGAACTCATCTGTCCCGAGATGGCCGACGAGATCTGGTATGCCGTCACTTCGCAGGACCCGCTGTCCAAGCCGTTGGGCGAGCCGCTCTACGACCGGTCGTTGTGGCTGATCTGGCGGGAGCTGCGGCGCCGCTGGCAGGAGCTTCCCCGTCCGGGGTTCAAGCCCCGTTCCGGGGCGACGGGCAACACCGCCTTCTACCTGAAACAGAAGCAGGTGCCACCCTTCTACGTGACCGTGCAGCCGCTCATCGACGCCACGTACAACAAGTATCGCAACGCGCCGTTGGAGTGGTGGCAGCAGCTGTGCAAGGCCCTGTCCGAGCGGGGCATCCCGCTGATCGTGGTGGACCGCCAGGGCGGCCCGTTCGACCTGGTCCGCACGCAGTACAGCGACAGCTGGAACATCTCGCAAAGCGATGTCCAGGACCACCTGGCCCTGATCAAGGGGGCGGCCGTGCACATCGGCGCCGAGACGGGCATGACGCTGTGGGCGGCGATCGTGGGCACACCCGTGGTGGCGGCCTACAAGTTCTGGGGAATCATGAACCATATGGACACGAGGCCCATCCCGTTCGGGGCGCCCGTGGTCCATGCCGATATCAAGGGACCGCCGGAGGCGGTGGCTGCCAAAGCCGAAGCACTGATGTCTTCCAAAGCGGTCCGTGCGTAGGTACAATCCGCGAGAGGAGGTACTCATGCTGGTCAAGGTATACCCGCAGGAGAAGGCCCTGCTGTTCGGCCTGAACAAGTACCCCGGCGCCCCGCTGGCCGGCTGCGTCAACGACGTGGAGGACATGGCCAACCTGCAAGTCGACCGTTACGGCTGGGACCCCGGTCACGTCCGCCTGCTGACCGATGCGCGCTGCAAGCGCAAGGAGATGCTCCACCGCATGGAATGGCTGGTGGATGTCAAGAAGGGCGACCGCGTCCTCTTCCACCAGAGCGGTCACGGCGTACAGTGGCCTTCCCGTTCCCACAGCGGCGAGCCCGATGGCCTTCTCGAGGCGTTCTGCCCGATCGACTTCTGGTGGGGCCTGGAGGGGATGATCACCGACAAGCAGTACGTCGAGATCTTCTCCCGCATCCCGAAGGGCGTGGAGTTCACCTGGGTCAACGACTCGTGTCACAGCGGGGATCTGACCCGTGCGATGCCCGGCAACCCGCACGGCCCGAAGATCGTGCCGCGTGCCTACCCGGTGCCCGAGGATATCGCCTGGCGTCACAGGGGATTGAAGACCCGCGGTATCAACGGCGCGGACCGTGCCATGGTCTGCGGGACGCTGGACGTGGGCTTCGTGAGCGGCTGCAAGTCCAACCAGACCTCGGCCGACACCTACGTGAACAACCGCCCCTGCGGGGCGCTGACCCACTACCTGATCGAGACGCTGAAGACCACAGACATCGACGAGCCGTTGGTGAACGTGGTGGCCACGACGCGCGCGAAGCTCAAGAGGATGGGCTACACGCAGGAGCCGCAGTCCGAGGGCAGACGCGTGAACAAGCCGTTCATGAGCGTCAACAAGACGTACGAAGACACCGCGCCGATTCCTCACACGGGGCTTGTCGGTGAAACAGGGGCGACGGGGCCGGCCGGCTCTCTTCCCGAAACGCATTACGGTCCCACGGGGCCAACAGGCGTGACGGGCCCGACGGTCTCCGAGGATGGCACCTTTGCGCTGCCCTTCGACAAGGAAGGGCCGCAGAACGTCTGCCCGAACTGCGGGAAGAAGAAGTGAGCGATGACGACAACAGCAACGGCGCGCTGATGCTGGTCATCTTCATGCTGCTGGGGATGATGGTCGGCGCGCTCATTATGGGCAACTTCCTCTGGCGCTGGCTTGGAGGCTGACATGCACTGGATCATCATCGCCGTGCTGTTCCTGGGCTGGGGTGCTTACATCGGGCGTCCCGACCGCAGTGCCGACTCCGGCGGCCTCAAGCACCTTTTCCACCGTGTCTGGCGCCGGCTGGCCTTCTGGGCCGGCGACGTCAGGTTCTGGTGGGAGTGGTACTTCCTCATCCCCATCCCACGGTTCTCCTGGCGCACCATGAGTACGCGGTGAGCTACGAGGAGATGCTCGAGGCGTGTAAGTCGTTGCAGCCCGGGGACATCATGCTGGCGACGAAGAAGGGCTACATCTTCTCCAACAGCGCCATCCCCGGATGCTTCAAGCACGCCGGGGTGATCTCCCAAGGCCCCGACTCTGCGAGGGTGCGACCAGCGGACCCCCCTGTAACGCCGATTTCGGGCCCCGACCTCGCGAGGGTGCGACTCGTGGAAGCCGTCTCCGAGGGCGTCGTCAAGCGTCACCCCCTGTGGGCCCGGGGCGACCTGATGATCTTCCTGCGTCCCAAGCACGCGCAGGACAAGGACCGGGAGAAGGCTGCCAAGATCGCCTGTTCCATCGCGGGTTGCCGCTATGACGCCTCCTTCACGTTCAACATGGAGGAGGAACTCGCGCGCTTGTCGGAGGAGGGAGTCTTCGCCGAGGACAAGAAGGAGCTGGC
>Ga0180434_10004241_pt1 | contig 17554 bp, 16 predicted proteins | sample SS_ome_7_FD_132453 | JGI IMG/M metagenome (GOLD analysis project Ga0180434, IMG submission 132453) | Hypersaline lake sediment archaeal communities from the Salton Sea, California, USA - SS_1_D_2 metaG | ecosystem: Environmental > Aquatic > Non-marine Saline and Alkaline > Hypersaline >...
GATCCGCCTGGTCATCCGCATCCAGGTACACGTCCGCCTCGCGGGTCAGGACGACATTCACCCCGCTGCCCGCCAGGAACCCGCGCAAGAACTGCGCGACACGCAGATTCACCTCGGCCTCACGCAACCCGGTCGGCCCACACTTCCAACCCTCCCGATCCGCCCGCCCGCCGTGACCCGGATCGATCACGATCGTCAACCCCTCGAGGTAGCTCGCGTGCGGCGGCCGCGGAAACGCCGGCTCCGGCTGCGCGACCCAGGCGTAATCGTCGAACGAGCTGCGCAGCGGGTCCGGCGAAACCGGATCGGGCGCCGGCTTCAGAGCCCACGAGCCGAGCCACACCAGCACCCCCCCCAGCACCGCCGCCAACACGTACGGCGCCAGCATCTGCACCTCAGCCACAAACCCCGTTCGACGACTCAAGATTCCACCGCCTCATTCAACATCGCGACGCCTCCCCGAAAATACTGGAAAGGCATGATTGTAGTGACTCTGTCAGCCCGACCCAACCGGCCGAGACACCCCGCGCCGCGAGGTCGCTCGCCGCCGTCCTCCACTACGCAGACCCACCTTCCCACTCACCGCGGACTCCGGCAGCAGCCCGCGTCACGCCGCGTCCGCATTGACTGAACCCCGCCCGCGCGTCATCCTGTCCCCATGCCATGCAAACGCGCCAACCTCGCGAAGTCGCCCGACGCCCTGCGCGAGATCGACGCGTTCTTCCCCAAGAGCGCCAGGGTCATCGGCGCACTGACCGTGCCCGAGATTCTGGACGGGCAGTTGCCGAAGAAGCCGCCGTGACAGGAACGTCCTCCCAGTCTCCGAGGCTCGAATAAACTCATGTCGAACGTTCCAGAATCTACGACGATCAGTTGCATCTGGTGCCTGCGGGCCGACGGCGAACCCTCCGACGAACACTTCTGGCCGGCCGCCCTGGGCGGCGACGACGCAGCGATCCTTCCGACGGGGGCGGTATGTCGCGCGTGCAACAACACCTTGGGCATCCTCGATCAGCGTTTAGCCGATGAATTCGACCTGTTTCTGCTGGACGCTGGCGTACCTCGTCGCGCCGGCAGGCCACCGGTCGTGCCGAACCGCGGCAATCTCGTGGGCTGGATGGGGCCAGACGGCCCGTGTATCGCGGCTAACCTTGGCCCGGGACCCGTGGGCTCCGATGGCCGAACGATTCCACCGCCGGGGAAATCCTCGCGCAATCTTCGTCCAACTGTCCAGAGTATCGGAAACGACGCCCGAGTACGGCTCCAATACGAATTCAACTTCGATCGGGGGTTTGTCCGAGCGCTGCACAAGGTTGCGCTCGGGGCGGTGTGCCATTTCCATGGCATCCTGCCCGGCCGGTGGCACTGACGGTGTGCCACTGCTCTTGAGCAGTGGGAATGCTCAGGCGAACGGGTTGTCCCTGCGAACGGGCACGTTCGGCCAGACCGCCCAGAACCGCGCGCCCGACCACTCGCGACCGGTCGGGATGCCGATTTCATCCGTATTCGCGTCCCCCACGCCTGAAGCCATCGGCCACCCATCCGAGACCGCAACAACACAGATTCCATCACACGCCAACAAACCCCACCACATCCCGGCAACCCACCATCGCCCCCTTGATCCCTCGATCCCGCGCTCCCTACCATCCCACGCACCGACCGTGCGATACGGCCGCGCGACCCCGACGCACCCCGCGCCCCCAACGCCGCTCGGAAACGTCGCCAAAACACGCTCTTTGACATGTACACGCCCCCGCCCCGGAGCCTGCCCTGAGCAAAGCCGAAGAGTGCCTCGCCCACCTTGTCACTTTGTCACCTTGTCACCTTGTCACTTTGTCACCTTGTCACTTTGTCACCCCCGCTCGCGGCCTCCAAACCCAAGAGTCTCAAATACGCCCCACGCAAACTTGAGACTCTTGAGACTCTTGACCTCCCAGCCCCGTACGACGCCTCCCGCACGCCCGCCCAGCCGGTCGTTGGTCGTGGCCGCGCCCCCGCGGTAGAATGAACGCGTGGTCGTGGTCGCGGGGCCATTCTTGCGCGGAAGCCCTGTCGAAAACCCTCCCTCGGCACGAACGCAACGACGCTCGAGCCGGGGCCGAAGAGCCACGCACCTCACGGACCGACGCTGGAGGGCGATCATGCTCGATGTGCTCATGCTGCTGGCCGGACTGGTCGTCGGCGGCCTCGTCGCCTGGTTCTGGGCCACCAGCCGGGCCCGCGCGGCGGGCATCGCCCAATCCGCCGACCTCCAAAACCAGCTCGGCGCCAGCCACAGCACCGTCGAAGAGCTTCGCCGCCAGCTTGCCGAGCTGAACACCGAAACCGGCCAGCTCCGCAACGACCTCCAGAACGAGCAACAGGCCCGCGTAACCGCCGATACGCGACTGACCGAGTCGTTCAAGAACATCGAAGAGCAGAAGCGGCTGCTGGCCGACGCGGAGAAGAAGCTGAAGGACGCGTTCTCCGCCCTGTCGGTCGAGGCGCTGCGTCACAACAGCGAGGCCTTCGCCCAGCAGGCCGCCGAGAAGGTCCGCCCGCTGAACGAGGCCCTCAAACGCTACGAGGAGGAGATCAAGAAGATCGAGACCGCCCGGCAGACCTCATACACCAGTCTGCACGACGAGCTCAAGCGCGTCGCCGCCACCCACCAGCAGCTCACGCAGGAAACCGGCAGCCTGGTGCACGCTTTGCGCACCCCCCAGGTCAAGGGCCGCTGGGGCGAGTTGCAGCTTCGCCGAACCGTCGAGGTGGCCGGCATGGCTCCGAATTGCGACTACATCGAGCAATTCAGCGTCGACACCGAGGAGGGCCGACAGCGCCCCGACTTGCTCGTCAAGCTGCCCGGCAAGCGAACCATCGTGGTCGACTCGAAGGTCTCGACCAACGCCTATCTGGATGCCGTGGGCGCGGCTGATGAGGCGCTTCGCCAGCAGCACCTGGTGCGCTACGTTCGCGCCATCCGCGAGCACGTGCGCCTGCTGTCGAGCAAGGCCTACTGGAACCAGTTCGACTCCGCCCCCGACTTCGTCGTCATGTTCGTGCCTGGCGAGTCGTTCTTCAGTGCGGCCCTCGAGCAGGATCGCACGCTGATCGAAGACGCCATGCGCAGCCGCGTCATCCTCGCTTCGCCCACCACGCTGATCGCCCTGCTGCGCGCCGTGGCCTACAGTTGGCAGCAGCAGGAGTTGCTCGAGAACGCCCGCCAGATCGGTGAGACCGCCCGCCTGCTTTTCGAGCGCGTCTGCACGTTTGCCGACCATCTCGGCAAAGTTGGCGACAATCTCCGCAAGGCGACCGATGCCTACAATGCTTCGGTCGCCTCCTGGGAGGCCCGCGTGCAGCCCATGGGCCGCCGCATCAGCGAGCTGGGCGTGACCGCCAAACAGGCCGAGTTCACCGCACTCCAGCGCGTCGACACCACGCCGCGCTCTCTGCCGGCCGACGCCGCGACGGACGAGAATGGGAGTTAGCCGTTCACCTCAGCGGGCGAAAACCGGATCAGACGCTACACTATCGGGCAATGAATTGCCGTTGGGGGCTGGTTAAACGAACGCTGTGAGGAACCGTGGAAGCTACGCAGACACCGACAACACCTGTCCCGCCGCTGAATCTCGCCGCCAACTTCCAGCAGATCCGCGCCGAGGCTCTCGCCGAACTGACCGAGATCTGTGATTCCGGCTATTACGTGCTCGGCCCGAAGGTCGCCGCCTTCGAGCAGTCTCTCAGCACCTATTGCGGCAGTAAGCACGCCCTCGGCGTCTCGTCCGGGACCGATGCCTTGCTGGTCGCGATGATGGCTCTAGGAATCGGCCGCGACGACGAGGTGATCGTGCCGACCTTCACCTTCTTCGCCACCGCCGGCTGCGTCGCCCGCCTGGGTGCCCGTCCGGTCTTCTGCGACATCGACCCCGAGACATACAACCTCGATGTCGCCCAGTTCGAAGCGAAGCTCACGGCACGGACCAAGGCCGTTATCCCCGTGCACCTGTACGGGCAACTGGCGGACATGCCGGCGATTCTGGACGTCGCCAACCGTCGCGGCGTCGCCGTCATCGAGGACGCCGCCCAGGCGATCGGAGCGAGTGAGCCCCGCCTGAACGGCCGCAAAGCCGGCGCGCTCGGCACATTCGGTTGCATCAGCTTCTACCCCACCAAGAACCTCGGCGCGATCGGCGACGCCGGCGCCTTGCTGACCGACGATCCCAACCTGCATGAGAAAGCCACCAAGCTGCGCCTGCACGGCGAAACGACCCGTTACCACCACGCGCTGATCGGCGGCAATTTCCGCATCGACCCCCTCCAGGCCGCCATCCTGACAATCAAGCTCAAACGGCTGGACCAGTGGAACGAGCTGCGCCGCCAGCGCGCCGCCCGCTACAGTGAGCTGCTCGAGCAGACCGGTCTGGTTCCCGAACACGTCCGCTTGCCGCGCGACCTCCACGGCACGCACGTCTATCACCAGTACATCATCCGGTCCAATCGCCGCGACGACCTGGTCAAGCACTTGCAGGAACGCAAGATCGGCGCCGGCATCTACTACCCGGTCCCGCTGCACTTGCAGGAGTGCTTCGCGTACCTGGGGCACAAGCCCGGCGAGTTCCCCCATGCGGAGAAGGCCGCCGCCGAGGTGCTTGCCCTCCCGATCTACCCCGAGCTGACCGACGAGCAGCAAAACGCCGTCGTGGACGCGATCGTGGGATTCCACAAGCGGTAACGACTGGATCGACGAGCTTGTGGCGCGCAGTTCACCGCGCGATTCACGCGAAAGGCTGCAACGAATGACCATCATATTCGAGATCTTCGAAGACCTCCCCCGCCAAGGCCCAGGCGACGACGCCTGCACGCGCCGTGCCTTCGAGATGTTGGCCGATCTGCCCGCGAAGCCCGAGATTCTGGACGTCGGCTGCGGCGCGGGAACGCAGACGATCACGCTGGCCCGGCTTTGTCGCGGCCGCATCACCGCCGTGGACGTGCACGAGCCGGTGCTGGACGAGCTTCAGCGTCGGGCGGAGGCAGCGGGCGTGGCCGAGCGCGTGGTGCCGTTGAACATGTCGATGACCGAGTTGGACTTCCCGGATGAGACCTTCGATGTCATCTGGTCCGAGGGGGCGATTTTCATCATGGGCTTCCAGCCGGGATTGGTTGCCTGGCGACCGTTGCTCAAGCCCGGCGGCTGGCTGGTCCTGTCCGAGGCCGTCTGGTTCTGCGACGAGCCGCCGGCCGAGGTGAAAGCATTCTGGGATGCCTGTTATCCGGCGATCACCGACGCTGAGTCCAACGTGCGCATGGCCGAAGAGGCTGGGTACACCGTGGTCGGCACGTTTCCGTTGCCGGCCGAAAGCTGGTTCGAGTTCTATCGCCCGCTGGCACCAAAGCTGGCGCGGTTGCGGCGGAAGTACGCCGGCGACGCCGCCGCCCTCTCAGAGATCGCGCAGTGCGAGCGGGAGATCGAGATCTTCCACAAATACCCGGACGCGTACGGTTACCAGTTCTTCGTATTGCGGAAGCCGTGAGGCGGGTTGCGGCAGCATTTGCACCACGATCGGTGCGACAAGGCGCATGCTACGAGTCGTGGTGGGCAATGCCCACCCTACGCCCCCATCGCTGCCAGTTGCTCGACCGGCGGCTCGGGGATCGGCGGCGGCTTGACCGGCTCGACCTCGTCCACGGGCTTGGACGCGGACTTCAGCTGTAACGCCTCGATCGGCGGCAGATCGTCAAGATCGGCCAGGCCGAAGACCTCTAGGAACTTCTTCGTCGTCCCGTACAGCAGCGGACGACCGACAATCTCCGCGCGGCCCAACACGCGCAGCAAACCCATCTCACGCAGCCGCGAGATGACCTCAGCGCACGCCACGCCGCGAATCGCTTCCACATCAGCCCGGATGACCGGCTGCTTGTAGGCGACGATCGAGAGCGTCTCGAGCGCCGCAGCGCTCAGACGCGTCTCCCGGCGATGCTGGTTGAGCTTCTCGATCCAGGTCCGGAAATCCGGAAGTGTCATCATCTGATAGCCGCGCGCAATCGCCTCGATCCGGAACGAAAGACCAGCCTGCTCGTATTTTTCGTTCAGCGCCTCGACGTGCTTGCGTGCCGCGGTTGGCGTGCAGCCCCCGACCAGGTCCGCCAGACGTGCCGCACTGAGCGGCACATCCGACGAGAACAACAGCGCTTCGATCACCTGCCGGTCCAGAGCCCCGTTGGCGTCCACCCGTGGCGCAGAACTGCCGGGGCTGGCGTCAGGAGCATCGGCAACCGATTCCTCGTCAACCACCGCGACCGCGAACGTGCGTACTGGCTTTCCCCCGAGCGGCAGGGACGAATCGGGCTCGACCGGCGGTGAGATGTCGGCGAACGCGCCTTCGTCGATGTGTCTCATGTTGCAGTCGTTTGGCATGCAATCCGTTGCGAAGCACAAGGCTTCCTTGTCATCCATGACCCATTACTCCTCGCGTCGAAACCTGCATATAGCCTAACCGCGCTTTGTCCGCGCGTCCAGCACAAACAGCCGCGCCCCAACATTTTGTAGCCCCTCGCCGTTTGCGACCCCAGCAGCAGCGTGAGACACTTACGGCAGTTGGACTCGACGTCCCCCCGCGTCCAGCACCCCGGAGGTTGAGGATATGGCCGAAATACCCCGGCTCAAGGCAGAAAGGGCCCAGTTGCTCGTCGTGGACCTTCAGGAGAAACTCCTTCCGCACATCGCCGACCACGAGTCGATCATGGCGCAGTGTGTCCGGATGATCCGAGCGGCGCGGGAGCTCGAGCTCCCAATCACGCTCACCGAGCAATACCCCCAGGGCCTGGGTCATACGTGCTCGACCGTGACCGACGCCCTCGATCGTGCGACCCCGCTCGAAAAGGTGACCTTCAGCCTGTGGCAGGACGCAGCCTGTCGCGAGCGCTTGCGGGAGCTCGCCCGGCCCCAAGTCCTCCTGGCCGGCATCGAGGCACACGTCTGCGTGCAGCAGACGGCCCTCGACCTGCTTGAGGCCGGATTGCTCCCGTTCGTCCTGGCCGACGCGGTCGGTTCGCGTCGCCCCTTCGATCGCGACGTGGCGCTGGACCGGCTCCGGACGGCGGGGGTGGGTGTCACCACGGTGGAGTCCGCGATCTTCGAAATGCTCGCGCGCGCGGGAACGGACCTGTTCAAACGCCTCCTGCCCATCGTACGATAGGCACGCCATGAGCCGCGAACCGTGGAACGACGGATCCCCGGAGGAACCTTACGGCGACGACCCGGAGGGCCCCCAGCCGTGCGACCTCGAGGGCAGTCGCGACGACGACGAATATGACGTGGTGCCCTGCCCGCACTGCGGTCGCGAGATTTCCGAGCTGGCCGAGCAATGCCCGCACTGCGGCGATTGGATCGTGCCGGACGCCGGGGCGGGCTCGAAGCGCAAGCCGCTGATCGTGGCAATCGCGATTCTGCTGCTGATCCTGTTCCTGCTGTGGGTTTTCTGATGCGTAGCGTCGGCGATGGGCCGCCCGATACTACGAAGTGGCGGTCGGCCGTGGTATACTTGTTCCGCGAGCCGCTCCCGACGACGAGTTGACGTTCGGGGTGGTCGGCGTCAACGCAGCGGAGCTTAACCATGCGTAGAACAATTGTCGTAGCGGCCGGCTTCGGCCTGTTGCTGCCAAACCTAGCCCTCGCCCAGAGATCGGACGACGAGGGTTTGCAGGTCGGCGACTACGCTGCCAGCGTCGAAGCCGCCGAATGGATCAACGTCGAAAGCTAAGAAGATACTCCGTCGCTGACCGAGCTGCGCGGGATGGTGGTCGTGCTGTTCTTCTGGGTGTCGTGGCACGGCGGGGCGGAAGCCCTGCTGCCGTACGTCAATATGTTCTCTTACAACCCGCGGATCGGGCGCTCGGGCGGCGTGTTCACCATCGGCGTGACCGATGCCGACCGCAAGGCCACGCAGCCGTTGATCGATGACGCGAAGATCTTCTTTCCGGTGGCTCTGGAATCGAAGGCGGCCGAAGAGTACGGCTTTGGCAACGGCTTCGGGTTTGTCGTGGTTGGCCCGGACGGGAAGATCATATTCAAGAGTACCGGCGGGGGCGATCTAGGCGGGATGGCCGACGCGATCGTCGAGGCGATCCAGGAATCTCCGCCGACCAAAACGCACCCCAAGGAAGCCGAGATCTGCTACCGACGGCTCAATGAAGCCCGCCAGGAGATTCGCGCGGGGAAATACCCGCGCGCGTACAAGGCCCTCCGGGAGTCCTTCGAGCGCTCGGTGCTCGGCGATCGGCTTCAGTCAAGGACGCTGGAGATGGCCGATCTGGTCGAGCAGCTTGGCTACGATCAGCTCGCCGCCTTCGAGCCCCTGATGGAGCAGAAGAAGTACGACCAGGCGGCCGAGGTATTGCGAAACATAATCAGGCGTTTCCGCGGGCTCGACTGCTACAAAGATGCCAAGCGCCTCTACGAGGATCTCCGCGAAGAGAACGAGGATTTCGAGCTGGCCGCCGCCCGCTTTGACGACGAGGACACCGCTGCCCGCCTGTATCTCGAAGCGCGCGACGCCCTGCAGTCCCGCCGGATCGGCGACTGCTACGACAAGCTCAACAAGGTCGTGACGGACTACTCCGAAACGGAGGCGGCCGAATACGCGGAGGCGATGCTCGCGCGGATGAAAAAGATCGACTCCATCTGGGGCCTGGTGCGCGATCACCAGGCCGCCCCGGAATGCCGGCCGATGCTCGCGCGGGCGCGCAACCTGATCGGTCAGGGCAACATCCGCGAAGCCGAGGAGCTGCTTCGCAAGATCATGCGGGATTGCCGCGATACGATCTGGGCGGAAGAGGCCAAAGAGGAATTGAAGAACATGCCTTGACAGCACCGGGTTCCTGCCGGTTACCCGTCGGAGCCTGCTTGCATGGACCACAAGGACCCCTACGAAATCCTGGGCGTTCCGCGCAGCGCGTCGCAAGACGAGATCAAGCGCACCTACCGTCGACTGGCAAAGCAGCATCACCCCGACCGTAACCCCGGGAACAAGCAGGCCGAGACCAAGTTCAAGGAGGTCCAGGCGGCCTACGAGGTGCTCGGCGATCCCGAACGGCGCGCCCAGTACGATCGGTTCGGCGCCGGTGGCCCACGACCCGACTTTCAGAGTTGGACCACCGCCGGCACCTCACCCTTCGAAGGCTTCGATTTCGACTTCGGGTCCGCCGGCGATCTGAGCAGCATTTTCGAGCAGTTCTTCCGGCGGCCCGCTCGGGGTGCACGCCCGCGACGCGCCGCCGCTCGGCGACCCGCGCCCCGTGGCGCCGACCTCGAACACACCATTCAGTTGAGCTTCGAGGAGGCCGCCCGCGGGACCTCACGTGAGATTCGTCTCGCCGCCAGCGGCCCCGAAGCCGGCACCGAGCGTATCGAGGTCCGCATCCCCGCTGGCGTGACCGATGGCCAGCGCATCCGCGTCACGGGCAAAGGGCACGAGGGCCCGGGTGGGCGCGGCGACCTGATGATCCGTTGTCAGGTGGCGCCCCACCGCCATTTTCGCCGCGAGGGAGACCACATCCTGCTCGACCTCCCACTCAGCTTGGCTGAAGCGATTCGCGGGGCGAAGATCGAGATTCCCACGCTCGACGGTGTCACCCGCGTGACGGTTCCGCCCGGGACGTCCGGGGGGACGAAACTGCGGCTGCGTGGCAAAGGCATACACGCCCAGCGCGCTAAAACCCCCGGCGACATGTACGTCATTACGCGCGTGGTTGTCCCGAAGGAGCTCTCCGCGCGTGCGGGCGACCTACTCGACGAGCTGGCCAATGAACTGAAGCAGCACCCGCGCGAAGGGCTCGGCTGGCCCGAGTGAGGTGACCGAAGACCATGGACGTCAAACATCCTCGCCCCAGCCGTCTCGCCATCGTCTTCGTGCTGGTCGGGCTGGCCCTATCGGCAATCGGCATCGCGTACCTGATGTCACCGGCCGAGCGCGAGCTGCTGCCGATCCCCACGCCGCATGACGAGCTCCGCATCCAGCAGCTCAACGCACTTTTTCGAATGCTCACGCACTCGTTCCTGATCTTCCTGGCGTTCCTGGTAGGATCGTACTTGATGGTGCGGATCGGCCGGCGCGTGCTCAGCGCCAGGGAGCCCCCGCGGCGCAGCGAGTACGTCGATGCCTGGAGCAATTACCGGCTGTCGCAGGATGAGATCGATACCGCTACAGCCCGGTTGGATGACGATTTTCCACCCGATCCGCCGCCCGGTGACAGAGGCCCGGTTCCTGAGGTAGATGACTGATGCCGACCAACTCCACGCCACCGTCCGCCGGCGGACCGTCACCTGAAACCCTCGCTCGTCTGTACGCCTTGTGGATGATCAGCTCGCTGCTGATCGTCCTGCTGGTGGTCGTGCTCTCATTGCTGGGCAGCGGGCGGCTGCGCCTGCACGCCCGGCGGATCTCGGAGCAGACTGAAGCCATCGAGCAATTGCGCGATGATCTGGCGCGCACCCGGCGGGAATTGGCGGAACTCAAGGCGATTCTGCCCGTCGACACGCCGGCCATCCAAGCACCCGCGACCCCGGCCGCACAGCAGCCCGAAGAGGAAGGGCCTCCCGTGGCCGAACCAGCGCAGCTGATGCCCGCGGCGCCCGTGACCACCGTGGACCCGGCCATCGTAGCTCTGCTGGACTCCGCACTTCGGCCGAGCGCGGAGATCGGCTACGAATTGGCGGATCCCGAGGCCGCCGACCGGGCCCTGCGGGAAGGCCTGGAGAATACTGGCGATCAGCTCTGGAGCGGGGAGACCTGGGCGCGCCTGGCGCTGGTGGCGCGCTTGCTCGACCGCGACGGCCCCGCCGACATGTTCGCGCTGAAGGCCACCGCCGCCAACGAGTTTCCGTGGGAATACTACCAGCTTTCCGCGCAGCGCATGCTCGCGCAGGGACGCGCCGCCGAGGCAATCGTCTACGCTACTCGGCTGCGGGCCAACCGTCCGGATGATCCGCAGGCGGCATTGCTGCTGGCCGAGGCGTATCGCATGCAATCCGATCTCGCCGCCGCCGACGTGGCCATCGAGATGCTCGACGGTGGCCAGGCGCTGGCCGAACCTCTCAAGCTGCGGTTAGGCCACTTGTTCGTCGCGCTGGAGCGCTGGGAGCGTCTTGAGACTCTGCTCAACTCATTCGGAGAAGTCGCCCAGGCGGACCTCCCGCAGCTCAATTTCCTGCGGGCCGTGCTGGCGATTCAACGCGACCGGCTGGTCGAGGCACTCGCGATCCTGGACAATCTGCTGGCCGAGCATCCCGGGGATTACGAGTTCCAGACCTGGCGCGGCGTCGCGCTGCTCTCGGCACGCCAGTTCGAGGCCGCCCGCGAAGCACTGGCGCACACCGCGGAACATCCCGACCGGCCGCAGGCCTGGTACTGGCGCGGCATGCTCGAGCTTCGGGCCGGCAACCCTGACGAAGCCGTCCCGTTCTTCCAGAGAGCCCTGGCCGCTTCGGGGCGCTATGCGCCCGCGTGGGAGGCCTTGGGAACGATCGCTCTCAACCAAGGCGACCTGCCCACGGCGATGCAGAATCTGGAGCAAGCCGTCGCGGCAAACCCGCGCCGCGCCTCGACGCACTTCCTGATCGCTATCGTTCACGCCAAAATGTTGCAGCCCAGCGCGACGGCCGACGCGCTGCGCAGCGCCTTTTGGCTCGATCCGACCTTATTGGAGCAAGCCGGGCAGACCGAAGTGATCCGCCGCCTGTTCACCGAGGACGAGCTCGACGCCCTGGCGCGCGACTCCGACGTTCCCGCGCCGCCGCCCGATGAAACTGAGCCGGGCTAGCATTCCGTGCCACTGCCCTGGCGGTGGTACCGCGACCTATCCGCCGGCTTGCACTTGTGGCTGGGGGATCTTGGCGGGCTGTTCGCGTCGCGGGGAGAGCAGACAGATCAGCACGCCAATCGCGACCAACACGCCGGCGGCAACCACCCACGTCCCGGGCACCGGCGCGTCGGCCGCCTCAGGATAGCCGAGGCCCACCAGCCACGGCCTCAAGCCAGCGGGATGGTTGGCGGTGATGCTGACGGCGTTGTGCATGAAGTGTGCGATGATCGCCGGCCAGATCGAGCGATACTGCACCACCAGCAGCCCGAGTAACAGGCCGAGCACGGCGGTCGTGACCAGACGCTGGGCGCTATAGTGCGTCATGCCGAACGCGATCGCCACCACCACGACCGAGCCGGTCTTGCCCAGGCTGGAGCGCAGCCCGCTGAGGGCGTAACCGCGGAAGAACAGCTCCTCGCACAACGCCGGCACGACCGCCAGGAAGAACACCAGAACCAGCGGGTCGATTTCCATCAGCCAGACAAGCTTCTGTTCGAGCATCCGGGCCACGTTCGAGTCCATCGGCAACAGCCGCTGCTGGATCTCGGTCCAGCGCAGGGCCAGAATCCAGGTCGAGCAGCCGAAGCACAAGGCCGCCAACAGCCCGCGCGGGTCAGGGGCCGCGAGCTTGAACGTGCTGGTGGCACTGACCCGCATGTAGCGCGCCGCGAACCACGGCCCGATCGCGAACACCACAATGATGGTCAGCGCGATGGCGTTGAGGTACCGCAGCCCCTCGCTCAATCCCGATTTCGCAATCCCCTGCTGGATGTAGAAGTTGAGCGAGTACGCCAGCGTGATCACCAGCAGGGCCTGGGCCGCCGTCGGCACGGCCCGCGGCTTGAAGTGGCGCCGCTGGAAAACCGTCTTGATCGAGCCCGAGTCGGCAAACAGAACCGCCTCCTGACCGAACAGTTTGGCCGCCACGGCCACGGCCGCCCCGGCGTACAGGCTGGTCGACAACGCCACCAGTAAAATCGCAAAGTAGTCGAACCGCCCCAGGAACAGCTCGCGCGTCAGCACCACGATGTTCGCGACCGGCATGAGCACGATCGGGCCTTCCAGGCGGGTGCCCGGCAGGATGCCCACCACGCCCGGGATCATCCCCGCCAGCATGACCGGCACGATGTAGTTCTGGGCCTCCTTGAAGCTGCGTGCGAAGCTGCACACCGCCAGCAGCAGGGCGCTGAACATCACCGCCAGCGGGATCAGCAGCAACAGGATCCACGGCAACGCCGAAAGCGGAAAGACGAACTCCGCCCCTTGCGTCAACATCGATCCGAGGCCGCCAAAGTAGATCGTCCCACCGACCGACAGCAGGTTCAGCACCGCACTCATCAAGCCGATCAGCGTGACCACCACGAACTTGCCGGCGATCAGATCGACCGTCGGCACCGGCGCCACCATCAGCGTCTCCAGCGTGCCGCGCTCGCGCTCGCCGGCGGTCAGGTCGATCGCCGGATAGACCGCCCCGGTGATCGTCATCACGATCAGAATCAATGGCACGATGGTGCCCAGGATCGCCCCGGCCATCCGCTCGGGCGAGGCAACGTTCCACTCATCCAGTGCAATCGGCTGAACGAAAGCGGCATCGAGATTCTTCTCTTTCAGCCGTTGTAGCAGCAGACGCAGGTTGGCCCGATCGAGCACGCCCTGCACGCCGGCCGCCGCGATCTCGCTGCGAATGTCACTCTCATCAAACGCCACCAGAACCTTGGTCGACCCGACCACGCCGGGCAACGGCGGCTCACCCTCGAGCAACACCCCGGCGTGCACCGCTCCTTCGATGACGGCCGCTACCACCTCCTCGACCACCCAGATCTTGTACTCCGGGGGATTCGTGTAAACCCCCGTCTTGGCGGTCTGGGCACCGCTCCGCTTCAGCGACGGCTTTTCCGCCTCCCCTTCCAACTGTGGCTCCGCCTGCGCGTCTTTGACCAACGCCTCCGCGGGCACCCCGCTGGCCAGCTCCCGTCGGGCCGGATCGCTGTCAATCAGACGCCGCAGCCAGCGCTGGACCTCCTCCGACTCCACCGCCAGGTTGTATTGCTCCGTAACCAGATTGGCGATCTGGATCTCGAACGCTTGCAGCGAGCCGAGCATCAGCGCCGGGTACAGGATCATCGGCACCAGCACCATCGCGATCACGGTGCGGCGATCGCGCAGCGTGTCGACCAGCTCCTTCCGCCAGATCGTGTTAATCCGCGAATACCGGCTCATCAGCTCCAACCAGTTTCAGAAACACGTCGCTGAGCCGCTGCCGGCCCGTCCGCGCCCGTAAGGCGTCGAGATCGCCCTCGGCGATCAGCCGGCCATTGTGGATCAGTCCCATCCGCCGACACATCGTCTCGATCTCGTCGAGCGCGTGCGTCGAAAGCAGCACCACCTTGCCGGCCTCGGCCTGGCTCCGGATCAATCCGAGGATCAACCGGTTGCTGAGCACGTCCAGCCCGAGCGTCGGCTCGTCCAAGATCAGGATCGGTGGGTCGGCGATCAGCGCCCGGGCAATGTTCGTCCGCTGCTTCTGCCCGGTCGAAAGCGCTCCGCAACGCAACGCCAGAAAGTCCTCCATCCCCAGCCATTCCACCAGCCCGGCAATGCGCACCTCAGCCTGCCGCTTCGAGAGGCCGTACAGCGTCGCGAAATAGTCGAGCATCTCGCGCGGCGTGAGGCGAACGTACAGCCCGGTATTCGCGGTGAGATAGCCGATCCGGCGTTTGACCACCTCCGGCTGGTCGGTGACGTCGGTGCCGTTGATGAAGACCCGGCCGGCGGAGGGGTGTAGGAGCCCGCTGATCATACGCAGGGTGGTTGTCTTTCCAGCCCCGTTCGGCCCGAGCAGACCATAGATTTCCCCGGGATTGACCTGGAAGCTGACCTGGTCCACGGCGGTCTTCTCGCTCCCGTCGGGGTTCGGGAAGACCTTGCTGAGCCCTTCGACCCGAATCATGCGCGTCCTCAGACTCGCGTAAGCCGCTGTGTTTCCGTAGCTTACGTCACATCCCGGGGTGCGTGGCCGCCCACCGCGGCCCGGTCACGCAATGCGTCCCGCCCTGCCGTTCGTATTCTATCCATCGGGCCATCGCCGCCGATCCCTCTAGCTTTGTACTTCCGAGACGCGGGTCAGCCGCGGGCCGCGCGCCGGCACGATTCCAGCGCAACACCTTCTCGCCGCCTAAAGTAGTGAGATTGGCGTTGGCCCGCTGGGCTCCGGCGTCGCCACCGGGAGACGGACCCAGAACGTCGAGCCTTTCCCGAGGCGGCTCTCGGCCCCGATCTCGCCCCCCAGCAAACGCGTCAACTCCCGCGCGATCGCCAACCCCAGCCCCGTGCCCTCATGCTCGCGCGTGCTGGATTGGTCGGCCTGGCGAAACTTCTCGAAAATGATCGGCAGATCCTCCTCGGCGATCCCCAGGCCGGTATCCGTCACCGACATCCGCACGGCGTCCGAACCGTCCCGCGCCGCGCGCAGCTTCACCGCACCCCCCGGCGGCGTGAACTTGATCGCGTTCGAGAGCAGGTTGAACAGGATCTGCCGAACTTTGCCCCGGTCGGTGATCATGATCGGGAGATCGTCATCGGCCGCCAGCGTGAGCTCGAGTTTGGCATCGTCCGCCTGGGGCCGGACGAACGCGATCAGTGTCGCGCACAGCTCGTCGATGTGCAGGCTTTCCAGACGGAGCTCGACCCGGCCGGCCTCGATCTTCGCCAAGTCCAACAGGTCGTTGATGATTTCTAGCAAAATGCGCCCGGAGATCAGGATGTTCTCCGAGTACCGCGCCGTGCGCGGGTCCGGCTGCGCCTCGGGGTCTTCGCGCAGCAACTCGGCAAAACCGATGATGCTGGTCAGCGGCGTGCGCAGCTCGTGCGAAACATTTGCCAGGAATTCGCTCTTGAGCCGGTTGGCCTCGTAGAGGGCCACGTTCGTCTCGGCCATTTCGCCCAGCTTCTCGTCGAGCGCCTTGTTGGCCTGCCGGAGCTCGTCTTGCGAAGCCCGCAGCCGTTCGAGCATGTTGTTGAGGCTGTCCGAGAGCTGTTCAAACTCGTCGCCGGTCTGCACGGTCGAGCGTTCGTCGAGATTGCCGTCGGCGACGTGAATCGCGACGCGACGCAGGTCGTGGATCGGCGAGAGGATGTACTTCGTCGTGATCACGTAGAACACCAGAATCGCCAGGATCCCGGCCAGCGCTCCGGACGCGATCAGCCAGATCCGATTCCAGACCAGGTCCGTGGCGCTCTGATCGACCGGTAACGACACGCTGATGACGCCCGCCAGTTGGTTCTCCACGTACGGACGCGTGCTACCCTCGCCGTGGCAGGCCAGACAGCTCTGGTTAACGCGGACGGCGTGAGCGTAGAGGAACCGCCGACTCTCACCGTCGACCCGCGTCGTATAGGCGTGCTCCAGCTTCGGATTCCGCTCAAACGAGCGTAGCGCCTTGCTCACAAACGGGTCGGCCCCTTCGCGGTTCAGGACCGACTGGGCATCTGGGACGTTCGTGGGCAGCTGTACGAACTGCGGGTGGGCGGGCAGTCCGCCCGAGAGCAAGCTGAATTCCTTGCTGTGGATCGAGCCCCCGCCCCCGCTCCCGGAGCCCGGCGCCGCCAGGGCCAGGCGGAAGTAATCGTCGGCCACGCGCCGAGCCTCCCGGAAGGCGGGTTGCTCGAGCACCAGATCCTCCATCAGGTACCACGGCACGTACAGCGCGGCGCCGATGATCAGGATCACCGCCGCCCCGAAGAGGATGCGGTATTTAACCGCCAGCGATATGCGCGCGAGCTGCATGTAATAAGTCCAAACCGGGTTCCGGGCGCGACCCGGATTATACGGGGTCCGGCGGGTGATGCGATCGTGCCGGCGGCGGGTGCCGCTCGCCTGCTACGCTTTCCCCCCCTTTTGCGGGCCATTTGGCCTCCGGCGGGTCCGCCTCTATGATAGCAGCCGTCATGGGACTGCGTCGCCGACGGGCCGACGTTGCCACCCGGGTCGGGTAGCCCGTCTGTTGGCAGGAACGTCCGCTCCCGAGCACTCTATGACCCCGCGCGTAAGACCTTCGCTTTCGCCCTGCTTAGTTTGCCTGGTGCCCTTCGTCATCGCGTGTCTGTGCGCCGCCGGCTGTCGCCAGATGATGCGCCAAACCGACCGCGACGTCGCGTCTCTGATCGAAAAGCGCCAGCGCGAGTCGCTCGATTACAGCCAGCCGGCGCCCCTCGGAGATGCCAACGATCCGTTGCCCAGGGCCGATCAGGCCGCCTACCGGCGCAATCCCAGTCCACGCTCCACCGAAATCCCCGCGGGGTTTGAGGCAGCAGAAGATCGGCCGCTGCAAGAGCCGGCCGACGTCACGCGCGACGTCGCGACCACGATGGCGGCCAGCGCCCCTGCTTCGCAGCCCACGCGCTTTCGCGAGAAGGTTTTCACGCTCACCGACGCCCTGGGCTACGCACAGCAGCATCGCCGGGCGTACCAGACCGCCAAAGAGGATCTGTATCTCTCCGCCCTGGCGCTCACGCTGGAGCACCACCTCTGGACACCCCAGTTCGCCGCCAGCTTACAGGGCGTGTATGGCAACTACGGCGAAATCAGCGACTTCGACCAGGCCACGCGCTTCGTCGCCGACCTCTCGGTGGCCCAGCGCTTGCCATATGGCGGCGAGTTCACGGCCTCGATGGTCAGCACGCTGATCCGCGACGTGGGGCGGAGCATCAC
>Ga0180434_10004243_pt1 | contig 17548 bp, 41 predicted proteins | sample SS_ome_7_FD_132453 | JGI IMG/M metagenome (GOLD analysis project Ga0180434, IMG submission 132453) | Hypersaline lake sediment archaeal communities from the Salton Sea, California, USA - SS_1_D_2 metaG | ecosystem: Environmental > Aquatic > Non-marine Saline and Alkaline > Hypersaline >...
GAAACTTACTGAAGAACATCATAAGCAGTTTGCTGATTTAGAATCTTACACATGTATTTGTGAGCAATGTGGTATTGAGTTCGAAAGCTTCGAAGAGGATGACCCTCTCTGTTACACTTGCAGGGAAGAATTTGATTATGAGGAAAACTGATGATTCCAGAACAAACTTATACACTTAATTGTGCACTTTGCGGTGACTCGTACGAATCGAAAGAAGCTTTTCCAGAATCGCAAGTATGTCCAACATGCTTCGGCAATATACAGATCGAGCCAGCACCTAGTAAGTCTTCTATTAAGAAATCCACTAAGCTGCCTTTAAGTAAAGCGCGGCTGACCAAAGACAAGAAGAAAAAAAAGCAAGCCAAGAAATCTCGCAAACGCAATAGAAAGAAGTAAAGCTTTTATATCCCGCCTCGTATAATTGTTGTAGTATTTTCTTTGAGATTTGCGGAGTACTTATGGCGATCAATAAAAGATATCTAGAAGAGTTTGGCAATTATAAATCAGACAAGCATAAAAGTAAGAGACTCTTGAAGTATGAAGTCTCTTTTCTACTCACCCATACTAACTTGTCAAAGAAATCTTTAATTGAGATACGAGATCTTCTCTTAAAGTTGGATGGATCATAAGAGCTAACATGGTTCAATCACTTTATTATTTTGTTGACGGCCCTCCGCCCGAATTTCATAAATCACCAAAAAAGAGTGCTTTTGGAATACTCGAACGTGTTCTTAAACTAACCACATTCCTTAAGCATACCAATATAGATTATGAATGGTTTACCGTAAATAAAACAGACTTTGCTGCAATAGGTCTTCAGAAAGAAGAAAGCAATGAAGTCTGGTGCTTTATTGGTGGTTCTTCAAAGACGATTGAACCATTAATTCGTAAACTTCGAAAAGAATTTAGTGTAACAGAAGAAAAGATAACACCTGAATGGTTTAAGAAGAGAATTAAAGGCAGAAAGAAGTGGGGCCCAGAAGATAGACCTGAAGGTGATATTATCGAAGAGAAACATCTTCAAGATTGAAAGAAGAAAGAATGAAACTGACAGATGAGGAAAAGAAAGAGATCCGAGAAGCTATGCAAGCCAATCTTGGTGGTACTCCTGCACAGGAGCATCGAGAAATGATCGTTGGACTTTTGTCCAATTGGGTCTTCGGTCTCATTGAAGAACGAGATAATATTTTCAAGCGCCCTGAAAAAGAATAACGCTTCTTTTCGTATAAAGAGAAAAGGCAGCATATAAAGGGGAAGCATGATGCAGAAAATTCAAAAACAAACCAAACGTTGGAAGCTGCTCAAATGGTTTGATGGTGGGCATAAGATTTTCGAGTGTCTCACCGGAGCTTTCGAAGGAGCTTTCGCGATTGCTGATGATTCAGGAAAGTATCCCCATTTGACTGAGGACGGCACTTTGCTTATTGATGAGAGCCGTCAGATTCGTCAAGACGCAGAAGGTCGAACCTTTTCTATTCCAGTGTGTAATCCTGAAGGCAAGATGAGCACAACCGTTGCTTGGTTCCCTGAGGCTTCTTGGATTGCAGCAAAACTGAAGATAGAGCTAGTTGACAAAGAAGGCAATGCTTATGTGCTTCGTCTTGTAAAGTAAGAAGGGAGAACACAATGGGTTGGTGGGATGCAGGTGTTTTTGGTGGTGACACTCCTCTTGATTTCCTTTATGCTATCGAGGCGGCGATTAATTGGGATAGAGGCAAAGATGAAATGGGTGGCCTCTATCCAGTTAATTATCTTGAGCCGGAAGAACGAAATAAAGCCAAGGAACTCATTGAAAAGCATTGGCGAAAAGTCTTGAAACTTATTGATGCTCAAGGCCACCGGAAAAGCAATATTGAGTATCGCTATATTATGACTCAAGTGATTGCTGGTGTCATTATGGCCACTGGTGCAAAAATGTCCAAAGCTTTCAAAAAGAAAGCAATCGAGGCTGCTCAGAAAGATTTCTGGGCGAATGAGGGAGATGAAGAACGGCAGACACGAATGAAAGAACTTGAAGCCGCAATTGTAAAATATGATGGTAGCATTGTTAACCTTGAGAACAAGGGTCTTATGGCAAAGATAGCCGAAGTGCTTAGTCCGGAGGATTAATTGTCTAAAGATATAACACAATCAGACGAATCTAATCCAGAGCGAACTCCAGCTGCTAAGATTGCAAAGGAACTCTCCTATGAGTTTGAATTGTCTTACCGCAGTGAAGTTAACCTAGAAGCGATTGCTAATAAGCTCATGCAAAAGTTTACTCCTGAGGAAGCAAAAGACATTTTGGATGACGTCATTTCTAATATTGAAACTCTTGATGATTACAAACGTCTTCGTGAAAAACAACAGCCAAAGTAGATGGTAAGATAATGAAAGGTGTAACTTAATGGTTTGCTGGATATGCCTCGAAAGAGGAGAGCATTCCCTAGCGCTGTGGTAAGACGCCCAGTAGAAGCAGCGTGCGCGACCTGAGTTGGTAGAGTTGCACCTTTCAACTTTAATGAGTTCGAGAAAAACTGATGCCCCAAGTAAAATGTCCTTGGTGCGGTGAGAAAGTTTCCTACCTCAATCTTAAACTAGACCCCAATAAGCCTGATAAGCCTATCGAAGAATCCTGCCCCTATTGCTACGGCGACATTAAGATCGTTGATGGCACTCCATTCAAAAAAGTTGTAAAACCTTATAATTAACTTTCGTATAATAAGAGACGAAAGTTAAGGAGATTTGTTATGCCTAACACCTCTACAAAAACTAAGACTTACATGGGAATTGCTGATGCCCATGGGGTCGAGTCATTGGTCCTGAAAGAAGATTCGCGAATGCCTCCTTTTGTTCTTCAGCTTCGGGCTAACGCGAATCGCCAGAGGCATGCCTGCTATTATGAGGTAGATCTCAATGAAGAAGAACTGAAGGCGATTAGCGCTCTGCTTAAGGATGAGAAATTTCATTTGGCTCTTCAGTTTCTTAAGAACCAACCTTCAGTTCGTCTTCCTGAGGATCATTTGCATAGCTGGGAGATGATTCCGAATGATAAGCTTGATCCATATTGGTCTTCCAACTAACTAAGAGGTCTTCGAATGCTTTGGAAAAAACATATGGAGGGTGATGTTTACGCTCACCTTCTCCTTAAGGTCTATATCTCAAAAGTAGATGTTAAAACAGCAATTGTTGAACTTGTTTATGTCTATGATCGAAATCCAGAAGAGCTAAGCGCTCTTGATGTTTGGCAGCATATTCAGGATGCTTGCAAACTTCATGGGGAGAATCATTTTGATTGCATCAAGCAAGAATTGTGCGCAGCAGTAGCAGATGCGCAGAAAATAGCTGAACTAGAAGAACTTGCTGAAGAGTTGTTCAATAAACTCTTTGGTGAAGAGTACAATAAAGAGAAAGATAAACCTTAATGGTTTTACATGTTGTAACTGGACCACTAGCGGCTGGCAAGTCTACTTATGTCCGAGAGCTTGCAAAGAAGCTTAAGACAAAAGCAGCGCGCGAATTTCCATATGGTATTGATATCAGTGAAGAGAACTGGTGGGAAGATCTGAGGTCCTATGCAGATAGTCATAACACTATAATCGTTGAAGTTCACTTTGATCATCGCGGTTTAGATGCCCATGATTATTTTAGCCGCAAAAAGAAAGAACTGCCTTTAACTAAACCACACATTAAACCTCCCTCATCTATTAAGGTCCATTGGGTTTTACCTACACTTGAGCAGTTACATAAACAGCAGAAAGGGCGAGACCCATTTGAGACCAAAGAGTTTGCAGAGTATTGTCTTGCTTACTACAAGACCTTACAAGAGAAGATGCAACTCTAAGATTCTATTTACCTGTAAAGAATCTTGAGATACTCTCGTATAAATAAGAAAGGAGTATCTTATGGAAACCACTGCTAAACCAAACAAGATAGTGCTTCGTGTAGAAGATGATATGGATCCGAAAGAGATCCTGTGCACTACTTACCAGATGAGAAACTTCTACAAGCAGTTTCGTGATGGGCTCATTTCAAACCTAGATGTCATGAATTTCATTCAGCATCAGCATGTCCTGAAGTATATGAAGAAAGGTTCACGAGTGCTGGATGTTTGCTGTGGCCGTTCTCTTATGCTTCCGCTGATTCGCTGGCACAAAAAGAACATTCATTCTTATACGGGTGTAGATATCAGCGAAGCGAACATTCGAGAGGCGAGGGCCTGGTCTGGCGCAAAGCACCTCAAGGGCCATACTTTTGACGCCGAGGGCCAGGTCTTAGATTCGAAAGGCAAACGTTATTATCCTTTCCAAGTGAATTACGTAAATGCAAACGTTGCTGAGATGACTGAACACTTTCCTGAAGGCACTCAGTTTGATGTGATCATTTACACTTCGAGCATTGAGCACATGCAGAGAGATGCTGGCTCACAGAGTTTGAGAGAATGCAAGAAATTGCTGGCGCCGGGTGGGACGTTGTTCATTTCTTGTCCGAACACTACAGAGAAGAAAGATCCGTACGACACACAGTACAAAGCACACCTCTATGAATGGGATGTTGCTGAACTTACGAAGGAACTTGAAGAGGTGGGTTTCAACATTCAGAAGAAGTATGGGCTTGTAATGAAGAAGAGGAAGTTGGATGAGTTCTTCGAAGCTCTGAAGTCGAGCGATGACGCTATTGACATAGCATGGTCAATAGTGCATGAGGCGCTAAAAGATTATTTGCCCACAGCGTGGTTGTGTGCAATCATGGCGATTGCTTTCCCTGGGCATGCCGATGAAGTTGCTATCGTTTGCTCCAACCATAATTGATGTGATTCGATTCTTATACGATTCCTAAACGAGATTCTTTACAGGATCTCGTTGTTCCATATAGCGTGAATCATCTCATAGTATTGGGGCGCAACCTTGGTTCATCAAATAGATGTAACATTTGACTCGAAGAAAATAATTTAATTTCGTAACAATGCTTTGAGTAAACTCGTATCATAAATAAAAGAAATTTCATTATTTAATTGGAGGTGGCAAATGAATTGGGAACCAACGAAAAAAGAGGAGATGGATGAGAACCAGAGAACAATTTTGTCCTTTATCAAAACGATCAATAAGACCTGCAGAGACCAGTACTTTCAGAAGAAATACATTATCAAGATCGATGATAACCACTATGTGATCACAGCGAGGGGCTCGCAGAACATTTCAATGAAGAGAGTGAACAGACTACTCAACCGTTGGGATGAGTTTGCAGGGTCTTGGCTGAAGATCAAGTTCGAAGGATTCAATTGTCCAGGCAAGACACAGAAGAAATATGGTGAAGATCCTCATCATATTATTCCTCTTGAGTCTTATGACACCGGACGAAAAGAAATTGCCTACTTTCATATCACGATTACTTTGTAAACAACACTAAGAACCTCTCGTATAAAAAGAAAATCATTTTGAGGCTATCATGCGAGAAATGGATTATCATCTTGGTGAAATTTTGATTGCGAAGATCAAACGTGGTTCTGGAGATGAGTGGTATCTTTTTCTTCCCCATGAAGAAGTCCACCGCCAAGGAGGAAGAGGTCCATATTCTTCATGTCAGGCTGCTAAGGAAGCTCTGTGGCGTCTTATCCCAATTGATGCTCGAAAGTACGTAAAAGAAAGGTGATGAATATGTCTAAGAAAATGTTGAAGAATGCTGATGAGATCGAGGCTATTGGTGCAGTCAATGGTGCTTTGAATCTTGGTCTTGTCCGCGATGAGAAAGTATACGATATTGTGAAGAAGTATGCACCCAAATACAAACAGGTAGTCTATGCTATTCGAGGTCTTCTTAGCCGCTATTGTGAGTCCGATGAAGAGTATGATGGCATGCTCGATGAGTGCAAGCATTGGATGAAGGAAGCGGCTAAGAATGATGTTTGGGTTGTCGAGCAGTGGGAGAAGGAATGCAAAAAGTATGGCATCTCTGAAGAACACACTTTCCTGGAGTAAGAAATGAAAGAGATCGACGCACCTGAAGATTTTGATCTTATGTCAGAAGATGTTCTATTTTTCGAGAATTTCTTTTCCCACTATACACATGGGGAAGAAGTGCTTGAATCTCTTGATGCTCGTCTTAAAGACTTTAGTCTAGAGTTAATCGTTATTGATATTGGCACAAGTGATCTTGTCTGTAAGATCGAAAAGCGTTAGGAGATTATAAATGATCAGTGACACCGAAGAAGTTCAGAAACTAATCAAGTCTCTTGCTGAGAATTATAAAACACTTCTTGAGGCAGAACCTTTTCCTTATGCCTTAGAGATTCAGCATCTGAAGGATCTTTCAAAAGCCAGTATTCTTTTGGGTAAACTGTTTATTGAACTCGGTCGTCGCCTCGTTGATGACATCAAATGGAAGGAAGAAGAATTTGAGGCTATGGGTGAATTCGATTGGCAAGATTGTTCTCTTCTACTTCATCCGATCGATCAGGCCAATCTTGTTAAGCTTGCTAAAGAATTATGTAGACATTTCGCCGTCGAATAGTTGTTAAAAATATAGCATTCCTTTCGTATAATAAGAAATTGAAAGGAATCGAAGTGGCTAATTCGCTTAACATGGAACTTCATGATAAGGTTGTGGTGATTTCTAAGAAATTTCTTAAGCCGGCCTTTCACGCATTTGAATCTCGTCTTTTTCATGTTAAGGCCGGTTTTGGTGCAAGTTCTTTCACTATGGGTACAGCTCTTCAAGGAACCTTCCTGAAAGACAATGAAGATACGCGCTTGGAAGGATTTATGGTTGAACGTCTTGCCACTGTTGAAGAAATTGAGAGAGTGAAAGGATTGAGAAATGGGAAAAAAGAAGCGTAAGATCATCCGAGGAGTTGATGAAGAGGGTCGCCCATTTACGTCGATTTCGGTTGACATAGATGAACTTCGTGAAAGCCGTGAGCGTGTTCTGAATCGTGCAGCTGAGCGTCTAGGTCTTGTGGGGCTTTACAATCTTCGAGATACGCTCAATGCAATCCTTGAGAACGAACCGACCGTATCTCAATATAAAGAGGTGGCCACTCGTCTTAGCACTCTGCTTCAAACTTACTATGAGCAGATTGGTAAGCCAAAAAAGGGTGATCCCGGGAATGTGTTTTGGACACCGATCCGTCAGATCGATCCTGAGGATCGCGGGCGTGCTCATTCTTTTATGCCAGCCATTCGTTCTTTGAAGCGTACAGTTGATGAGTTGATTGAGCTTAAAAAGAAGAGGTCTTAAAATGAGTAAGCCTATAACTCATAAACTTTCATGTGGTTGTGAAGTTGAAACATTCATGCACGGGCATGATGAAGAACTCACCGTAAAGCATTGTCAGTTCCATAGCGCTGCCCGCCATCTTTACAACGCTCTAAAGCTCTTTCAAAAGAATGAGCAGCTCGAGAGTATAGTAGAGGACATTGATTTTATGGCGATGCGCCAGATCAAAGAAGCACTTCGAGCGGCCGAAAAGGGTCTTAGTGAAGAAGAGATCAAAGCCCTTTTCTGGAATGGTCGTTATCCAGCCAGAGAAGATTAAATTGTAAAGAAACATATGCTTTCCTCGTATAAGAGAAAAAGGAGGAAACGATGTACGAGTCTGAACTGCTTGATATGTTGAATGATAATTATGAACTCAAGCTGTGGCCAAATGATGGCCGTTGGGAAGCAATTCTCACCTGCTATGGTTACGAAGACAAGCCTGCTGCGGAATATCATGCAATCGACAATTCACCGTATGTCGCGGTAAAGATGGCCATGCAGAAAGCGGGTTTTGAGGTACCCAATGTCTGAAAAGAACTATCTTGAAGAGTTCGTGATCGAAGATGCGGCAATTGAAGAATTCCTTCAATTGATTGGGCGTCGCAGATTCAATAGCCTTGCTAACCAAGTCAAGAAGGTTAGTGACAAGATTGACAAGACCAACTTCAGTGATGCTGATGATGAAGCACTCTTGGCCCTTGACGTTTATTTCCCAATCGATGAAGCCAAAGGAGCTTTAGAGTACTTTAAAGCACTGTCAAGGTTTGGCTTTGCCAAACGTCTTTATAACATGTGCACTAGGATTGAAGAAAAGATCAAGGAGACATAAGCAATGCTAATCGAACATCCTAACGGTCGCACTGAAAGAGCAAAGAAGGTTTTTGAGCAAATTGCTGAGAAGCTTGAAGACCTTCTAACAGAGCAAGGATTTGAGCGCAGTGGTACTATGTCGGGATTTGGTTGGTATTTCCGCACCTCTTATAACGGCTATGAAATTGAGGTTTCCTTAATGAATCGCCGTATTGACGAATGGCATTGGAATCATAATGCGTTCCAGATCTGCCTAAGAAAAGAAGAGAACTATAAAGCTCGCACCTCTACTTATAAAGTCGATGAGGACGGCTCTTTCAATGAAACATCTTTTCAGAAGAAGCTCGCACAGAGAATGCAGGAACTCAAAGAGACGGTTGGCCGACTTGATCAATGGAAGAAAAGTGTGAAAGACCAGAAAGAATCTTTGCTCAAACTTGTGGGTGAAGGTTTTGAAATTGATTTTGGTGAAAAACCCAGTGTTTCTGGAAAGCTTGGGAAGAACGATATTGAAGTTCAACAGGCGAAAACAGGAGACACTCCGAAGTTTGTTCTGACTGTCAGCAATCTAGGTAAAACTCAACTGCATCGACTCTTATCTGAAATTCGTTCAATGGTTTTTCAATCTCATTCGTAAAATGAATCAGGTCTTCCTTTGTATAAATAAAAAATGAAGGGTTCCAGTATGGACTTGACCATTGAGGCGGACATAGTAAAGATAAAATCAAGGCCAGGGGGTTGTGCTGCTCGTATGTCCTACCTTATTGTTGAGCTTGAAGACATTGATCCGGACCCTTTATATGATTCAGCATCAGAGTTAGACCTTAAAGACCTTTTGTGCTCTCTTGTTGACTACCATGGCAAGGAAGCAATTTTGAAGATATTGGAAAACATTAAATGAATCGAAGAATTCATTAGATCAAGGAGACCAAGATGGACGTCACCAAAGAGACGATGGAAAAGATTCAGAACCTCAATCTTGATGAACGACTTGAGATTCCGGAGGGCGTAGATATTCCGGCCCTCTATGTTCGTTGGGGTCAGGTCGACAACATCGATGATTCACCTGTTCAGCTACCCATCGATGAGTATATGAAAACAGGCGAGCTGCTCGACAAGTATATTGTCCTGTCAGTTTGGCTTGGTTCTGCTCCGTCCGAGAAGCATAAGTACCTCATCGAAAAAGCCTAAACTCGCCTAAAGTTCTTTAACAAGTATTTCAATTTCTTGTAAAGAACTCTCTATTCATTTTGTATAAAAAGAAACAGTATTCGTTTCAAAGGACTCCTAATGAAACATGCTCTAGATCTTATTGTAACTTCAAACGAACTTTGGGATGCTATTGAGCACGCTGACACTCAAACACAAGATCTTTCACTTGATGTGTTGCGCGAATTGCAAAAGCGTTTGAAAGTAGAGCAGTCTACGCTGAATGCACTTCACAGGCTTTTAGGGCTGTTGAAGCAGGGCAAGGATTGGTCTCCTGACTTGATCCGCAACAATGTATTCAAAGTCGCACATGAGCTTGGTCTAGATCTTCCGAGCTCTTCTTTCTAATAAGAGGTAGATCATGTCTGTGAACTTAAAAGAACTTGACCTTACTCTTGGTGAAGGTCATGAGCATCCTGATATTAAGATAGGAAAGGATAGCCCATTTTATCTGTGCAAGATTCGTGGCCGTTTTTATGCTGGCCGTTTTGGTCGTCAGTGGTTCGGTCTTAATTTCCACGGCTTTACTTCTGTCTGTGGATCTATCCAGTATGATAAACCTGGAACGAATCGTAGCGGATGGGAAGGGATTTGGGAGATTGTTCCGAATGAAAACTAGGATGCGAGTGTATCGAAAGAATTGGGTTAAGTATGACGTTGACCACCCTCGAGGTTCAGGCTATTGTGCCGATCAGGGTACAACACAATACTTGGTCAAAGAATATCTTTTGTTTGGTCTAGTCGTCTGGCGTAGGCACATCGATAAGGAAGAAGTGCCTGGCTTCGCCGTTGATGAGCATGCTGTCTTTGGGCGTTCTGAATGGAAGTCTAAGTTCCGCGAATATATCAAATACGTGTAAAGTTCAATTCATTTCTTTCGTAATAAAAAGAAATGAAAGGAAGCAATAATGCCCGCAACTAAAAAGAAGAAAAAGAAGAAAGTCCTAAGACGCGTGCTAAAGCCTGAGAGGCAGCTTGCCCTCATGAATAAGTGGCTTGAGGGCCTTAAGCTTCCTGAAGGGTTTGAAATCATTGGCCCTTGCAAGACAATTGATGAGCACTCCTGCCGAGGGGATTCACTTAGTTGGCTTGTACTCATCCACAAAGGGCGTAAGAGAAGTAAGGTCGAAGTTCGGCGTTCAGATGGCAGCACCCATACCGTTGATCGTTGTGATGAGCTCGGCGATATTGAAATTCGCATAGATTTCAGTTTTGATCGCAACGAATATTGGTATCCAGAAAGCCGATTTACCGTTTACGGGCATACTTCATTTGAAACGAAGAATGGCCGTAGAACTTTTGACCGCCCCGGCTGTGATGATTCATTTTATGCTGGTGAATTCGACGATGCTCAAAAAATCATCCAGGGCCAGCTAGATCGCATCAAAGAAAGCCGTGAAAGGCACGAGAGGGCCATACGAGTTCCTGGTCTTCAATCCTTTACCTGTACGCCTGAAGAAAAAGAGGATAGAGCGAAAGAACTTAGAGAAAAGGGCCGTACAGGTTTTTATCCTGCTGGTTTCGGCAGAGGGTATGATATTCATATTGGTCGGGAGAATCGCTGGGAGAAAAAAGCACCTAGAGAGTTGGAAGACTTCTTTGGTATGTACAACCTTTATATTAGAGAACTCGATTGTGATTAAGGAGTAGATCATGGGAGTCTTTTCTTGGGACTGTAACCATTGCGGGCATCCGCTGATCGATCCTTGCATCGCTGAGGATAAGAATCGTTGGATGGGTCGTGGAGTTGTCCTCCTGAAGAACGGTGATATGTTCAAAGGAGAGTATGATGGTTATGGCCGTATCAATGATGCGGACTTTTGGGAAGACGGTGACTTTGAAGTCTTCCACGAAGAGTGTTGGAAGCACATTGGTAAACCTCTAGAGTTTACCAAAGCCAGCCGCTCTTCAGCCGACCAAGGTCATTTCTATGCTGATGGTGTTCATAATAGCCCGCCTCCGGGAGAGGAAGGCTATTTTCACGCAGATGAAAAGCGCCCCCGTAAGAAGTGCACTGCATGTGGTTCAATGAACACACGTCAGCGTGATGCGATCAAATTCGAGTGTGAAGATTGCGGCAAACTTATTATGCCGCCTCTTCCTGAAGATGCGAAAGCAGAACTCGAAAAAGAATAAGCCCAGGAGGTAAGATGGAAAAAGAAAAGATCCTGAAGATGGTAAGAGATCGAATCGATGAACTCCGCCAATTAGATGGAATAACTGCAGACCCGTCTGATTACATCAGTCAGATTCTAGGTAATCAGTTAACCATCCTGTTGGCGTTGGAGAAATTGCTAGAAAATAAATGAAATAAAGGTAAAAAACGAAACGCATGATTCGTATAAAAGGCGAAGACAAAACAACAATCATTTTTATTTAAAGGAGTCAGCAATGACGAAGTCCGCACAGAAGGCGGCCGTGGAGCAGGCAAGGCTCGCAACGCTTGCCAGCCCCGAGGAGCTCATCGGTGCGCTCACTTGGTGGAGCGTTACTGAGGTGCTCATCAGCCGTGAAGAACTCACCGAGCGTTGCGAAAAGATCGGCCTTGATCCGAAAGCCTTCATGATCAACAGCCGGCCGAGGAGCGCTTTCCGCCGGGCGCTGGAAGAGGCGGAGACGATGAACCTGATCCGCAAGATCGTGGACGACGCGGAGAAGATCGTGTTCGGCATCGTTGAAGAGACGGCTGATGAAGCCAACCTCGATCTCAACTATGCCACTCAGAATGTGATCATTTTCAAGAAGGAGAGCCAGACGCTCGAATTCAAGCTGGACATGGATCCGGAGAGGGCGAACGCACTGCAGAAGAGGTTCCAGATGTACATGGGTTCGTACACGAGCCATGAGGTGCGCTCGATGATCCACTCTTTCATCCGGAAGCTCGGTGCTTTTCCGGTGCGCGACAAAGGTGGCGTGTATTTCGTCCCCAAGACGCGGATGGAGGAGATGGACAAGCTGTCCGAGCTGATCAGCACGCTCAACGGCTCCTACATTTACGTGCTCGGCATCCGCGATGAGGAGAAAGAGAAGGAAGGCATGAAGCGGAGCTGGGAGAACGCACTGAGTCAGGAGCTGAAGGTGCTGGAGCAGGAGATTCAGGCCACTGTCGATGAGGGCAATGCGGTGAGAGCCAGCACGCTGGAAAAGCGGGGTGTGCGGATCACTTCGCTGAAGAACAAGGCCCAGGTGTACAACGATCTGTTCGGCAATGAGACTCCGAAGGAGCTCAAGAAGCTCAACGAGCTGCTGGAGACGATCGAGAAGACCAAGAAGGCCAAGTTCGGTAAGGCGATGGGTCAGCGGAAGGTGAAGGTCACCAAGAAGGAAGAGGAGAAAACCAACTCGGGCCCTCAGAGGGGGCCGGACGGTAAGTTCCTTCCGAAGGATGAGATTCAGGTTGATGTCATTCAGCCGAAGGAAACCGCCGGCAAGAAGTAAGAACACTTATTGAGAGGAGTCCGTGTGGGAAACACGGACTCCTCTCGTATTGCCCGTAATAGAGGATAACAAAATGCAACCAATCTGTAATCGCTGTAAACGTCTCATGCCTTGCGTGAGGAATGAAGTCCCCGTGAAGGATGAGGCAACAGAAAAGTTCCCCTCTACTGTGAGGTATGGTGATCTCTATGAATGTCCTGGTTGTGGTCACCAAATCGTAACGGGTTTTGGTCAACCTCTAGAATCCCCTTCCGAGAATCTCCTCAAAGAGGCTTGGACTTATAAATAGTGTTAAAGATCCCTCAATCCTTCGTTTGGTTTGCACTTGAACTTGCGGCCCTTGTGGGTCTTTTTCTAGTATTAGACCTTTCCGAGAAACCATTTCTAAATCAGATGTGTTTTATCATTCTCTTGTCAATATTTGTGCATGTGAGTAAGAAGCGCAGTGCTGTTGAACAGGCAGAGGAAGAAAAGAAAGAAGATGATAAAAATGTAAAGAAATGAAGTGATCCCTCGTATAAAAGAAAAAGGAGGGAGCAATGTCGAAGAACACTTTAAAAGTCATTTCGAAGTCGATTGCTGGAAAAGGTCAGACCACTGACTACCATGAAGTAATTGAACTTATTGATTCTAAAAATCCTGAGCGCAGATTCAGATGTCGTGTGATCATTCATACTGACAACTATGTAGAGCAGAGTCAGGTTAAGCTCGATGTCTGGTCTGAGAATGCACTTCAGTGGAATCTTGTTCATAAGATCGATCCGAAGGTCATGAAGACCGAAGCGAAGTTGGGTTATACGCCTGACGCGCATGCGGGCAAATTAGGTCACAAGCATTATCAGGCTGACCGCAATGAGCTTATTCGAGTTGCCAAGAAAGTCTTGGGTCTTTCGTAAAAAACGTTTGATCCATTTCGTATAAAAAGAAAACGAAGAACAATTTATAGGAGGAGACAATGAAGGAGCTCGAAGTCAGATTGCAGGCAGGTTATCCTGCGATCAAGCTTCTGACGCATGAGGAAGCACGAGCGGAAGCCGTGCTTGCCAAAGTGTGCGAGAAGCTTGAGAAAAACCCTTTCGTGTGGACAATCACCGAGGGGCTGAAGGATAAGGACGGATCGGAGGTGGCAAATGAGACCGATGATCCGACCGGCGTCCTGAAAGCCATTGGCGAGATGATCGACGAGGGGAACTTGTTTGTTCTCAAGGATTTTCACCATTACCTTGATGAGGCAGTGGTGGTCCGCATGATTCGTGACCTGATTCCGCGACTGAAAGCGGAAGGGGCGCACCTTGTTTTCCTGGGCCCATCGTTTGACGCACCGACTGATCTTCGTCGTGAGATCGTCGAAGTGGAATTCAAGCTGCCTGATCGTGCGCAGCTCCACGAAGTGCTGAAGAACCTGTGCGAGGAAAACGATGTCAACCTGAAGAAAATCCAGAACGGCAATCTGGATAAGCTCATTGAGGCAGGCCTTGGCTTGACTTCAATTGAGTATGAGAACGCACTTGCTGAGAGCCTTGTGGAGATGGGTAAGCTTTGTGCGGACAACATCTCCAAGGTAAAGAGCAAGATCGTTGCATCCAGTGGGTCGCTTGAAGTTGCCCGAAGCGAAGATCTTCCTGAGATCGGGGGCAACAAGGAGCTGATGCGGTGGATGGAACAGCGCGGCAAACTGTTCTCCAAGAAGTTTCGGGAGTACAAAGGCCGCGTACCGAAGGGTGTGCTTCTTGTCGGACCTCCGGGCACTGGAAAGAGCCTGGTTGGTAAGAGCGCATCCAAGTTCCTTGATTTGCCCTTTACGTGGTATCTGAGCCTTCAGAACCTGCTCGATAAGTTCGTGGGGGAGAGCGAAAAGAACCTGAGAGAGTCGCTTGCCGCGGCCGAAGCGTCGGCGCCTTGTGCGGTAGTGATCGATGAGGTTGACAAATCGGGCGTAGGTAGCGGAGGCCAGGAGAGCCACGAAGTGTCGAAGAACATGCTCGGCACACTCCTCACGTGGATGCAGGATAGGCCGAAAGACAAGATGGTGTTCATCATCTTCACCGCGAATACGATCAAAGGCATTCCGGCACCGCTGCTTCGGAAGGGTCGAATCGATGAGACCTTCCTTGTGACGCTGCCCAATGCCTACGAGCGTCGGGAGATCATCGACATTCACCTGAGGCACCGTGAGCGTAATCCTGAGGACTTCAACGTCAACGCGCTCGCAGAGGCCTGCGAGCAGTTCACGGGTGCTGAGATCGAGGCGGCCATTGAGGAAGCCATGGCACAGGCATTCGTCGACGATGAGCGGGAATTCACCACTGAGGACATTTTCGAAGAGTTCAAGAATACGAAGCCGCAGGCCAAGATTAAGCCTGAAGCCTTCAAGGAGTTCGACGAGTGGATCAAGAAGGGTGTTGCTCGGGCGGCTTCGGCAGAAGAAGAGAAGGCCAAGGGTGGTATTGGCAAGCGGAAGATTGCAAAGAAGAAGTAAGAGCCTCCTTTCGTTCTTCGTTCTTAGGGCGCCTTGTTGGCGCCCTATTTTTTTGTCAGTTGTAAATGCTATATGCGTTCAATTATCTATGCGTCAAATGAAGCATTTAAGGCGTCAAATGAAGCAAGTTAACTACTTACATGGATATTGATAACCATAAAAAATTTCAACGCGTTATACGCGATTTTAACAATTGTGTCATACTTAGATAAATTTGATATTGATGTTAACGTTTTAAGCATTCCTTTGTATAAATAAAAAACACTTTTCGTATCAAGGAGCTGACATGAGTGAATACGTGGAAGCAACAGTTGAAATCCAGAATCTTGAATCACTTCGAGATGCTCTGGTAGAGATGGGATACGAAGTAGAGATGGGCGAGAACATTTACGCTGACGGGTATAGCCGCAAGCGTAGAAAGGTCGATCTTGTAGTTCGCAAGCGTTCGATCAGAGCAAAGCATAAAGGCGCCCACCTTTATGGGGATATCGGGTACAAAAAGAATGAGGACGGTTCGATCACAATGGTGGTTGATGATATGGATCGCAGCGGGTCGCTCAAGAGAATCAAGTTCGAAGAGAACGCGACCTACTATACAGGCGTACATAATGCAATGAAGCAGGCCAAGAAAAGAGGTTATAGGGTGCGTCGGGCGGTCAATGAAGAAGGTGAGGTCGTTCTCAGATTTAAGAAATTCTAGGTAAACAATCGTTTCGATTCATCGTATAAAAGAAAAAGGAGTTACAAATGAGTGAGTACGTTGAATGTGAAACGCAGATCCTCGATCAGGATGCGTTGCTTGCTGCCCTTGAAGAAATGGGTTACACCGTAGTTGAGGTGGGTGAAAACCTTTCTCTTTACGGTTATCAGGGCGACCGGCGCAAAGAAACTGCTGATGTGGTGATTCGCCGCAAGTATGTTGGCCATGCTTCGAACGATCTTGGCTTTAAGAAACAGAAGGATGGATCGTTCAAAGTCATCATCAGCAAGTACGATCAGGGTCAGAAACGCAATTTCGTCAAAGACGTGACTTATCTGTCGGGTGTGCATAACGCCATGAAGCAGGCCAAGAAGCGCGGCTACAAAGTTCGGAGAACAAATAATGAGCACGGAGAAGTCGTCCTCAACTTCAAAAAGTACTAAAAAGTCATTGATTCTTCCTCATCTCAAGACTAAGGATGGTCGTTCAGTGACCACTCGCGGTTATGGTGAGAATGAAGAGCTTTACATTGTGTTTAAGAAAGATGGAACCGCCTATACAGCGAATTCCACTCTCGTGCCTATCCTTGAAGAGGTAGGTAAGATTAAAGGATTTGGCCCAGTTGGCCTTTGTGGTTAAGGAGAGAATAGATGGCCGAAGAAATTACTATGACTTTTAAGAAGGACGGGGGCGTCAAGCTTGAGGCCAAAGGCTTTAAGGGAAAGACCTGCGAGAAGGCGCTTAAGCCTTTTGAAGAAGCCGTTGGCAAGGTCACCAAAAGAAAGATGAAGCCTGAATATTACCAGAAGGAAAAGAACAAGAAGAAGATCAAAGGCTAAGGAGGTAATATGCGTGATGCCGAAAAGGCAGTGGGGGTCGCTGTCCAAATTGCTTATGAATACAAGAACTGGGGCGATGAGCATGTCTCAGACATGTATCGCACTTTTGCGGATTGCGGTGAACCCGCTCCCTGTTCTAGTGACACACTTTATGATCTCACTTGGCAGGCCGCCGAGTTAGAGAAGAAGGGTGTTAATTATCAAGAGGCCGTTGAAACTCTTTTGAAGAAGCATAAGAGGGGGTAGGTCTATGGGTCTTTCAGATGAAGAACGTTTTCAAGGGATCGTTTGGTCTCTTTATCGTTTTGACGATATTCTGGCTGAGTTGAAAAGACAGCGCTATATTCCTTATGGTGATCGCCTGATCCCTTTGATCGATGAGCTATGGTCTGCTTTTCTTTCGAAGAAAGGTAATAGTGCATATTGGATTCTGGGCACAGATCAACTTAGCTCTGAAGTTACTCCAGCACAGCTTCTGGGCGTTGCTCTCCTTTCTGCTAAAGATCGTATCCAGCCTGATGAGTGGGAAGAACGGAAGAGAGAACGAAGAGATCAAGGCAAACTTAATGCGCTTGATTATATCTTTGAGTTTAAGCCTGAGATCATTAAGATCATGAGCGACTCATACCTTGTTCCAGTCTTGAAGGCCTTTTTCCAAGTTGAGCAGGCCTTCTATTATCTAAACAGATATGATGATAAGTTCCGTGAAGGTTTTGATGAACTTGCAAAAGTTCTGTCCAAGATTTGGGGTGCAACATTTCGTGTCTTGGAAGGAAGTGCAGAACTCCTATCAGCCTATTGCATCCATCAGTTGCTTGATATCATTCTTCCTTATAA
>Ga0180434_10004244_pt1 | contig 17545 bp, 15 predicted proteins | sample SS_ome_7_FD_132453 | JGI IMG/M metagenome (GOLD analysis project Ga0180434, IMG submission 132453) | Hypersaline lake sediment archaeal communities from the Salton Sea, California, USA - SS_1_D_2 metaG | ecosystem: Environmental > Aquatic > Non-marine Saline and Alkaline > Hypersaline >...
AAGGTGATCGCCGCAGCCAGCAGGAACCATCATGCGTTCACCGGCGGTTTTCTGGAACATGTGCTTTCGGTAACGCGAACCGCCTGTTATCTGGCAGATAAGTACCAGGCCTACTACCAGGAAATGCAGCCCCCCTTGAATAAATCTCTGGTGGTGGCGGGAGCGATTCTGCACGACATCGGCAAGCTGACCGAATTGGACTATAAGCCACACGCTTCCAGTTACACCCCTGCCGGGCGGCTTATCGGGCATATTCTACTGGGGCGGGATCTGGTGCGGGAACATGCGGTGAAATTCGAAGATTTGAACCCCGAGACCCTTTTGCGCCTGGAGCATATGATTGTCTCGCATCAGAATCTGCCGGAGTGGGGCTCGCCGATTGCCCCGCATACTCCCGAGGCGCTGCTGGTCCATTACGCAGATGATGTGGATGCCAAATTTCATATGATGGCGACCACGCTGGAAAATGTCCTGCCCGGAAACGAAGATCAATTTTCCGCTCGCGATAATCCTCTGCGGCGGAGTATCTTTCTGGGGCTGAAAACGCCAGAATAACAGTAAACCCGAACTGCACGATTTCTGGTTCTGCCAGAGTCTGACTGAGAAATATGAAGAGAGAATAGAAGACGACGATGAAATTTACCAAGATGCACGGAGCCGGCAACGACTACGTTTACGTAAACTGTTTTGAAGAAGCACTCCCTGAAGATATTGCCAGTCTGGCGATCGCTGTCAGTGATCGTCACAAAGGCATTGGTTCAGATGGACTGATTCTGATCTGCCCGTCTGAAAAAGCAGATGCCCGAATGCGGATGTTTAATGCGGACGGCAGTGAATCGGAAATGTGCGGTAATGGGATTCGTTGCGTTGCGAAATACGTTTACGATCACGGCATCGCGCAACAGCAGACCTTGAAGCTGGAAACCGGAGCCGGGGTCTTGCATCTCGATCTGGAACTGGCGGGCGGCAGAGTGAGCCAGGTGCGCGTCAACATGGGAAAACCGATCCTGAAGAGTGCCGATATTCCGACCCTGCTCCCCGGCGATCCTCCGGTGGATGCGGCGCTGGACGTGGGTGATCAGACTTTGAAGGTGACCTGTGTCTCAATGGGGAATCCGCACTGTATAACGTTTGTTGACGAACTGAACGATCACTGGGTGCATGGGATTGGCCCACAGGTCGAAGTACACCCGATGTTTCCCAATCGGATCAACGCAGAATTCATCGAAGTGGTTTCGCCGACGGAATTAAAAATGCGTGTCTGGGAGCGTGGTTCGGGGGAAACCCAGGCCTGCGGCACCGGAGCCTGTGCGTCTGCCGTCGCGGGCGTGTTAACGGGACGGTCTGAGCGAAATGTGCTTATCCACTTGCCTGGTGGCGACTTACGGTTGGAGTGGGCCGACTCGGATGAAGTCTTTATGACGGGCCCTGCCGTGGAAGTTTACCAGGGAGTCTGGACAGGACCTTGCTGAATGGTACCTTATCAGGGCCGCTCGGACATTTTCCGGAACTGGTCTTGCAGTAAAATAATAGAACTGATAAACCTCGGCTTCTCTCATTCTCACAATGAATTTCAACTCCAAACCCACGGCCAATACATCAGGCAATCAGCTGTTGTCTGCATTCCGTGATTTGCATCCGGGGATTCCCATCGGATGGAAATTGCGGCTGGTGTTGTTCAGCTGGAGTCTGTTTCTGATTGGCGGGTTTTGTCTTGCGGTTCAAATTAAACCGGATCCTCGTGGATTCGGCACCCATCAACAACTTGGTTTTTCACCCTGCGTCATACGAAGTCAATTATCCATTCCCTGTCCCAGTTGTGGGATGACAACTTCCTTTTCACATTTTGTTCGAGGTCAGCTTCGTCAGTCTGTCCAGGCCAATACCAGCGGCCTGATTCTGGCACTGGTCTGTCTGGTGATGATTCCCTGGTCCTGGATCAGCGTTTATCATCGGCGGCTCTGGTTGATCTCAAATCCTGAAGCCTGTCTGCTCTGGCTCGTCTGTGGTCTGGTCTCGATCACAGTGCTGGAATGGACTTTCAGGGTTACATTTTAAAAGCTTGCATCGTCTACCGCGGTGCAGGTCCTGCCTCTCATCTCAAATCAATTCACGACAAATCTTAGCGGTTCATGCCAAGGATGGCAGAAATAATGCGAACATCAAAACAGATAGAAAACCGATTGTGTTTCAGCCGGCGCTGTTGCGGCCTGTTGCTGCTCTCGTTGCTCTGTGCAGGTGCCAGCGGATGCTCGTTGTACGTGATGGCCGGAAAAATGTTTTTTGGCGATCCGCTCCTGACCTGTGAGTTTACGAAACAGACGAGCGTCGATCTGACTGAAGAAGACAAAAAAGTTCTGGTGATCTGTTCGACACCCGAATCCATTCGCTCCGATTATCCCTCTCTGAACTACGACCTCCTGGAGCAGATCACCTATGATCTGAAACGTCAGGAGATCAAGGTGATGGATACCGGCGAGGTGGCGACCTGGCTGGATGACAACGGCGGCGTCTGGAATGACGTAGATGAACTGGCTGAAAACTTTGACGTGGATTACATCATTCACGTCGATATCGACAGTTTCGATTATCGCGAGCCCAACAGTCCCAATCTCTTGCGAGGAAAGGCACTGGGAACCGTATTCGCTTATGAAGTGACGGAAGTCGATGGTATCAGACGGGCGTTGTCCGTTTTTGAAAGTGAGTACACGTCGGAGTATCCGAGCCATCTGCCGGTTTCCGTTGAACAGGAATCAGCCAAAGTCTTCCGGAAGAAATATCTCGATCGCATCGCCGATCAGATCGGACGCTTCTTCTACAATTATCATTCAAGCGAAAGCATTTACTAATCCACAGCTGGAACGTGTAAAGCGACAACAGACCAGAATCTCATTTTGGAGTTGTGAAGGATCACACGATGACAATCAATTCGTTCAAATCAACTTTTCATAAACGGTTCTTTCAGACCATTACCAAACTGGTGCTGGTGCTGATGCTGTGTACGTCCCTGACGGGCTGCAACTACTTCATTCTGCTGGGGTACCTGATCGGCGGTCCTCCCTCGATTGAACCGGACTTCGACGCACAGACTCAGAAATCGCTGACCGATAAAGATGTCACGGTGGCGATTGTCTGTTATGCTCCGCTGGAACTGCAGTATAACTTCGACGGCATTCACAATGACCTGGCCAAGTACACGACCTTTCGTCTGCACAGTCATGGCGTGAAGATCGTGAACCCGGATCGCATTCGGGCCTGGCTGGATGAAAATCCGGACTGGGATAAACCTGAAGAAATCGGCGAAGCCTTCGATGTGACCTACGTGATTCATGTCGAACTGTATGAATTCGGGTTGTATGAAGAAAACAGTTCCGACCTGTACCGCGGTCGAGCCGAAGGGATGGTGACCGTCTACGAAATGGATGAAGACGGCGAAGGCGATAAACTTTACAGTAAGGAAATCACTTCGTTCTATCCGCTACGAGCACCGCGGGCGACTTCCGAAATTACCTTCTCGAAGTTCAAAAAAGAATACCTTTCACGGCTCAGCGACGAAATCGGTCGGCTGTTCTATGAATATTACCGCGGCGACGACTTCACTCACGCCATCTGATCCGATGGTCTTCAACTCTTGCATGTGATCTCCTGAAGCGTTACTTTCGGGGCGAAGGGGAGACGGGTACCGTCGGTGCTCGTCTGTGTGACAGTTGAAGTTCAGATCAGAGTATCGTCATGTCGATCAGCAAACAGGAACTGGTAGAACGCAGCCAGGTGATTCTGGCTCATGCCTGGATGGTGCGGACTTTTATCAAGCATTGCGATGAGGCCGATGACTTTCCGGAATTAATGGGCATCACCCGCGCCGTGTTTGACAGTTCGCGGGCTCTGGAAACCCGGGTGGATGATCCCGATGCCTATCTCAAGATGTTGCGCAAAAAAATCGGTAAGCTGCGCAAGGCCACCGATCAGTTCGCCCTCGATGCTCCGGAAGCCTCGATGCATACGAATTTTGAGCAGGCCGTGATCTCAATGAAAGGCTGTACCGCGGCGCTCGAAGCGCTGCTGGAACAGGTCGAAGGTTAACAGCAAACTTCGTTATTCGTCTTTGGTCGCATCGAGTACCGCCAGGAATGCCTTCTGGGGAATCTCGACCTGGCCAAACTGTTTGAGACGTTTCTTACCCTCTTTCTGTTTTTCCCACAGTTTTCGTTTACGGGTGATATCGCCGCCGTAACATTTTGCAGTCACGTTTTTCCGCAGGGCCTTGATCGTTTCGCGGGCGATAATTTTACCGCCGATGGCAGCCTGGATCGGGATTTCAAACTGGTGCTTGGAAATCTCTTCTTTCAGGCGTTTCGCCAGGGCACGTCCGCGGCGTTCGGCCTGGGTGCTATGCACGATCGTCGAGAGGGCATCCACCCGTTCGCCTTTGACCAGGATATCCATTTTGACAAGGTCAGCCGCGCGGTAGCCGATGATTTCGTAATCCATGGTTCCATAGCCCCGCGTGGCACTTTTCAGGCGGTCGTACATGTCGTAGACGATTTCTGCCAGAGGGAGTTCGTAAACCAGTTGCGCCCGGTTGGTGCCCAGGTACTCCGTGTTTTTGTAAATGCCGCGCCGGTCGGCACACAACTGCATAATGGTGCCGATATTTTCTGCCGGCAGGATAAACGTGACCAGCGCGATCGGTTCCCGGAATTCATCGATGCGACTGCCATCGGGAACGTCCTGGGGATTGTCGATGTGGACGACTTCTCCGCTCCGCTCCAGAATTTCATAGGTTACGTTGGGAGCAGTCTGCAGCAGGTCGATATTGAATTCCTGTTCCAGTCGCTGCTGAATGATTTCCATGTGCAGCATCCCGAGGAAGCCGCAACGAAAACCAAAACCGAGGGCATCACTGGTTTCCGGAACAAAGCTGAAGCTGGCGTCGTTCAGGCTCAACTTCTGTAACTCGTCACGCAGTTTTTCAAAGTCGGTCGCTTCGATGGGATACATCCCGCAGAACACCATCTGCTGCGGTGTCTGGTAACCGGGCAACGGTTTCTCTGGCAGATTTTTGGGGTCGGCAATTGTATCGCCGACGTGGACCTGGCTCAATTCTTTCGCGCCGCTGACCAGGTAGCCTACCTGTCCCGGACCCAGGGATTTAACCGCTTTCATATGCGGCGTGAACTGGCCCAGTTCAATGATGTCCAGCTTAGCCCCGCCTCGCATCAGCACCACAGTCTGACCTTTTTCGATCGTGCCCTGCACAACACGCACGTATGTCACCACGCCACGATAGTGATCGTACTTGCTGTCAAAGACCAGCGCCTGCAGAGGCGCCTCGGGAGTCCCTTGGGGAGGCTCAATGCGCTCGACGATGGCATCCAGCACTCCTTCAATGCCGATGCCGCTTTTTGCACTCACCATCAGCGCGTCTTCGGGATCGAGCCCCACGACCGATTCGACCTCTTCCAGAACTTCATCGATACGGGTTACCGGCAGGTCGATTTTATTTACCACCGGGATGATAGTCAGGTTCGCATTGATGCTGGCATACGCATTGGCGACAGTCTGCGCCTGCACACCCTGAAACGCATCGACGAGCAGCAGCGCACCTTCGCAGGCAGCCAGGCTGCGGGAGACTTCATAATGAAAGTCGACGTGCCCGGGCGTGTCGATCAGGTTCAGCTCATACTTTTCGCCTTTGTATTCATGATAGATTACCACAGTACGGGCTTTGACCGTAATGCCACGCTCCTGCTCAATCTGCAGGTCGTCCAGAATCTGGTTTTTGAATTCGCGTTCCGTGATGGCGCCGGTTTTCAACAGTAACTGGTCGGCCAGTGTACTCTTACCATGGTCGATATGGGCGACGATCGAAAAGTTTCGAATTAAACGGGTCTCTGTTGCCATAAAAGGTGTCTCGGTTTCTTTGTTCAGACAGCCCGGATTAGATCCGTCCGGTTACTGTTTTATTTTTGTTCGGCTTTGAGGCACGCGAGTCGAGCACAGCCGGCGACGCCGATATAACCAGCGTCCGATCCGAGTTCAGCAAAGTCGATGATGGTGTTGTCATAGGGAACCTGAAACGCGCGTTGTTTCACTTCGTCCCGAATTCGCTGCAAAAATCGTTCTCCCTGTGCAGAGCCTTTACCACCAAAGGTGACTGCTCCGCCAAACAGGATCATGTCCGGATCAATCGTGTGCATCAGGGAGGTCGTGCCGACTCCCAGGCACATGGCTGATTCCATAATCAGCTCGTTGGCCAGTTCGTCATCCTGCTCACCTGCCTCTGAGATCAGCAGGGGAGTGAGCGTTTTTCCCTGCCGGATCATATCGTGCAGTACGGACTCCCGACCGGCATCCAGCAGTTCCTGGCAGTGCCGAACCAGAGATTTCCCGCCTGAATATGCTTCGAGTGTACCATACTGGCCCGAATCGCATAACCTTCCGTCGGTCATCTGAATAATTATATGGCCGCATTCGCCACCGTGGGAATGTCGGCCTTCAATAATCAGTTCATCGATAATGATACCACATCCGATGCCCGTGCCCAGTGTCCAGCAGACCAGACTTTTCGCCTCACGCGCCCCGCCAATCCAATACTCTCCGTAAGCGGCTGCATTGGCATCGTTCTGATAGATCGTCCGTTTGCCCCCATAATGATCACAGACTGTCTGCCGGATCGGAAAACCCTTCCAGGTCGGAAGATTGGGAGGATCCACCAGTTTACCTCCCGGGATATCCATGGTACCCGGAGTCGCGATTCCGATGGCTTTAATATCGTCCATGGTGAGCTGACAGTCGGACAAGGCACCATCAATTGCCTGGTAGATATTTCGTAACCCTGCTTCCACTCCGCGGGGAACTTCGGTCGTGGTCTGCCTGAAGGCCAGGGTCTGCCCGTTGTCATCCACAATGCCGACTTTGACGTTCGTGCCTCCAATATCAACGCCGACAAAATAGGGCTCTTGCTGTTTTGTCGGTTCCATCTTGGCTGCAATTCCTCTGTTGTACTGTCTAAGGTTATGAAAATAACTCGGGTGATCCGATTACCGGGTTAGCCGGTCAGAAGCTGGTAAGGTTCCCATGAATTTTCCTGAGGACGTAAATTGATCCAGTTCAGGAAAGAGGAGTCGACGTTAGTTCATAGAACGCTTCGGGCACACGTGGAAGTATATCCGAGCAGGCGGCAGCGATGCAATCTACTCCCTGACAAATCAATGACTCTCAGTCGTCATTTCAGGGCGTTTAGGCCCTCTGGCAGAACTTTTCGGAAAATCCCCTTCGCATTGTGAAACATGCTTGGCGCCCCATCGGTTTTGCGACAGGATAAATAATGAAGAGTTTCCCGCCGCAATGATTCAGCCTTGAGGTCCCCGATGAAATTGTCTCACCGTTCTCTGGTCCTGCTTTTCCTCCTTTGTTTCTCGCTCTGCAGCACGCCTGTGTTGCTGGTCGCCGCGGAAGGGGAATCGTCCCGTCCCAATGTGATTCTCTGTATGACCGATGATCAGGGTTGGGGGGAGACATCCTTTAACCGACATTCGGTTCTCAAAACTCCGCACCTGGATGATATGGCGGCCAGTGGGCTGCGGTTTGATCGTTTTTACGCGGCTGCCCCCGTCTGTTCGCCGACGCGCGGCAGCTTTCTGACCGGGCGGCATCCCAACCGGTTTGCCTGCTTCAGCTGGGGACATACCTTACGTCCGCAGGAAGTAACCGTAGCCGAAGCCGTTAAATCAGTCGGCTACACAACAGGCCACTTTGGAAAATGGCACCTGGGTTCCGTCCAGGCAAACAGCCCGGTTTCTCCCGGGAACAGTGGTTTTGATGAGTGGGTTTCCAGCCCCAATTTTTATGAGAACGATCCTTACATGAGCCATAACGGCGTTGTCGAACAGCTCAAGGGGGAAAGTTCGCGAGTGACCGTCGATGCGGCACTGGAATTCATGAAAGGGGCTCAGAAAAAACAGCAGCCGTTCCTGGCTGTCATCTGGTTCGGGAATCCGCATACACCGCACGAAGCCGTGTCGGAACTGAAATCACTGTATCCGGATCAGGACCCCGCTTTCCAGAATTATTTTGGTGAGATCAGTGGCGTCGATCGGGCTATGGGGCATTTGCGCAGACAGTTACGTGATCTGGGTCTGGCGGAGAATACACTCCTCTGGTTTACCAGTGACAACGGGCCGCGGCCACCTCGATTTAAAACCGAAGCCGCGCGCTCTCAAGCAACCGGTGGACTGGCAGGCTGGAAAGGAAATCTTTGGGAAGGGGGGATCCGTGTTCCCTCTCTCATCGAATGGCCGGCTGTGATTAAAAAGCCGGAGACAACCGAAGTGCCCTGCGGCACCATCGATATTTATCCAACCGTACTGGCGATAACGGGGGCGAAAGTTTCGCATCAGCCAAAACTGGATGGGGAAAGTCTGTTACCTTTGATTGAAGGAAATATGACCGCCCGCAAACAGCCGATGGGTTTCTGGACTTATCCGATCAAGGGACATCCAAAACGCAGCACGGATATTCTACTCGATCTGCAGAAGCGACAGTCGCCGGGACAGCCGAATCCCCCCGGTCCGATTCCCGATGGTGATGCGGCCAGTCTGGCGACACACTATTCGAAAGAGAAACTGCCCGGCTCCGCCGCACTGGTAGACGGAGACTTCAAACTGTTAAAGCTGGAATCGAAAAAAGGACCGGCGAAATTTACGTTATATAATCTGGCCCGGGATCCTGCGGAGCAGAATGATCTTTCCCGGCAGGACCCCGCGCGATTCAAGAAGATGCAGGCGGCACTGAAAGACTGGCAACATTCCGTGGTCGACAGTCTGAATGGAAAAGACTACGCAGATTGAGATCTGCAGCGATTCAGGTAAACAGACTGAAAATTCAGACTCGCGGCTATCCTGTGATTGCATTTACTGCACGGAGTTGACCATAATTGAATTTATAAACATTCATAAGGAAATCGAAGGCTGCCCCGTTGCTGTGGGGGGCCTTGACCTGCCTGTTTCCGAATCAGCTGACCCGCTCACCTTAAATAGAGGAACACTATGAATTCTGGACTTTTCAAACGTCTCTACTGTCAGGCTTTTTGTGCCTTGTTTCTACTGACGGCGGCTCTGGGTAGTTCCGTATCCGCTGAGGAAGCGAAAAAGGAACTGAAGGCCGGTATCATCGGCCTGGATACTTCTCACGTCATTGCCTTCACGAGAATGTTGAATAAAGAAAAGCCGGATGCGGATCTGGCTGGATGCCGCATTGTTGCCGCCTATCCCAAGGGAAGCCCGGATATCGAGTCCAGCGTCTCGCGGGTTCCCGGTTACACAAAGCAGGTACAGGAACTGGGAGTCGAGATTGTCGACTCGATTGATGAACTGGTAGAAAAGGTAGACGTTGTCTTTCTGGAATCCAACGATGGTCGTCCGCACCTGAAGCAGGCGATTCCCGTGTTGAAAGCGGGCAAGCCGGTATTCATTGACAAACCTGTTGCCGGAAGCCTGACGGATGCCGTCGCGATTTACGAACTGGCACGCAAATACAATGCACCGATGTTCTCATCTTCGTCGCTCCGCTTTGCCAAGGGAGCACAGCGCCTGCGCAATGGAGCAGAAGGAAAAATCACCAAGGCCAGCACGCACAGTCCCTGTTCGCTGGAGAAATCTCACCCGGATCTGTTCTGGTACGGGATTCACGGCGTCGAAACACTGTTTACCGTAATGGGCCCCGGCTGCGAGTCTGTTACACGAACTGTCAGCACCAAAGAGAAGGATGTCGTTGAAGGAAAATGGTCGGGCGGCAGGGAAGGCACGTTTACGGGTGTGCGGAAAGGAACTCCGAAAGGCTATGGCGGGACCGCCGTTGGTGAAAACGGTGAAGTGCCTGTGGGCGGTTACGATGGATACAAGCCTCTGCTGGTCGAGATCGTCAAGTTTTTCCGCACAGGCAAACCTCCCGTCAGCGAAGAAGAAACTCTGGAAATCTACAGCTTCATGGAAGCCGCCGACGAAAGTAAACGCCAGGGGGGCAAAGAGGTGTCACTGGCCAGTGTGATGGCCAAGGCCAAAAAACAGGCTGCCGAAAAACTGGCGAAGCTCGATCTGGCTGACAGTGGTACTGCTGCTGAAGAAAACAGTCTGACAGCCGCTGAGAAGGAAGCGGGCTGGAAATTGCTGTTCAACGGCAAAAACTATGACGGCTGGAAATGCAGCAACGGCAAAGCAATCGCAGCTCCCATCGAGGACGGGGCTCTGGTGCCTTATAAATCAGGCGGTTATCTGATTGTCTATGATAAGCCCTTTAGTGACTTCAAATTTAAATGCGATGTGAAAATGCCGGAAGAATGTAATTCCGGAGTCTTCTTCCGTGTCGGTGATCTCAAGAATCCGGTACAGACCGGCTTTGAGGCACAGGTGCTGAGTGGTGATGGTACGGGGATGCATGACTTTGGTGCGATTTACGATCTGGTAGCGCCTGCTGCAAATCGGGCCAGCAAGCCGGGCGAATGGACACATTTTGAAATTACCTGCAAGGGCCCGCATATCAGCGTTGACGTCAACGGAAAAGAAGTTGCGAAACTGAATGCCGACGAATGGACCGAACCGGGTAAGCGTCTGGATGGTTCGCAGCATAAATTCAAAGCAGCTGTGAAAGACTTTCCACGGAAAGGTTACATCGGATTTCAGGACCACGGACATAAAGTCTGGTATAAGAATGTAAAGTTGCTGGAGCTCTAAGCCGAAAATTAAGCTTATAACAGTTTCTTTCAAATGACCCGCCACCTGAGGCACATCTGTGCCCGGGTGGCTTTTTTCTTTTACAGACGTGATGGATTCCAAACAATGAGAATCCGTCTGACACTGGTTTGTATGAGTCAACGGGGCATCGGTCGGGATACCCTGTCAAACCGTTCTCAGCAATGAGAATCGACGAAATGGGGATGGAATAAATCACGAATCAGACTATTCTGATGCAGAATGGAAAATGATCTAAATTGTGCCTTGCTTTCACTACAAAAAGGGGGGGATCTGTGTAAAATAGCCGCGAATTATTGGGCACCGGACATCTTGCGCCTATAAAACTGTAAGTACCCAGCAGGAATGCCCTTGATCGGTTTTGTACAGCATTCAGGTGGTTTCTAAGCCACATCAAGCGAGTCAGTCAGTTAAACTCGTTGTATTCAGGTTCTTAATTCAATGATTACTATTAAAAAAGGGCTGGATCTGCCCATCGCAGGTGAGCCTTCCGCTTTGATCGAAGATGGGCCGCAAATTCGATCGGTAGCTCTGATCGGCCCTGATTATATCGGTATGAAGCCTACGCTGGCAGTTGATGTCGGCGACACTGTCAAAAAAGGTCAGTTGCTCTTCAGCGACAAGAAAACCGAAGGCGTGATCTACACCGCACCAGCCGCCGGTAAAGTGACCGAGATCAACCGTGGTGCCAAGCGTGCTTTTCAATCACTGGTGATTGAATGCGAAGGCTCCGATGAAGAGACCTTCGCCTCCTATGAGGAAGGACAACTTTCCAGCCTGACTCGTGAGCAGGTGACAGAGAATCTGCTGCAGTCCGGTCTCTGGCCCAGTCTGCGGACGCGTCCCTACAGCCGGGTTCCCTCACCGGAAACCACACCACACTCTATTTTCGTGACCGCCATTGATACGAATCCGCTGGCTCCCCCGCCGGAAGTGGTTCTCAGTGAAGAGCCGCGTGCATTTACACAGGGGCTGCAGGTTCTGAAGACATTGACCGAAGGGAAACTGTTCCTCTGCAAGGCGCCGGGGACAAATCTGCCTGGCTGCGAACTCGATTTTGTGACAGTCGAAGAGTTCGGCGGACCGCACCCTGCCGGTCTGGTCGGCACGCACATTCATTTTCTGGATCCTGTCAGCGAAAAGAAAACGGTCTGGTATATCAACTATCAGGACGTGATCGCGATCGGGAAACTGTTTGCCACCGGTCAGCTCTACACGGATCGTGTGATTTCCATTGCGGGACCGGTCGTCAAGAATCCCAAGCTGGTGAAGACCGTGATCGGAGCCAGTCTGGCGGACCTGACCGAAGGCAATCTGGAAGAAGGCGTTGACCGGATCATTTCCGGCTCTGCACTCTCCGGCCGCAATGGAGAAGGCCCCTTTGGTTATCTGGGCCGCTACGCATTACAGGTTACCGCGCTCAAAGAGGGAAATCATCGAGACTTCCTGGGCTGGATGGGTCCCGGATTTAACAAGTTCTCGGTGGTGCCCGTGTTTGCTTCCTCCTGGGTGGGACAAGGGAAGAAGATTCCCTTTACGACCTCTACTGAAGGAAGTAAGCGGGCCATGATTCCCATTGGAACTTATGAGAAAGTCATGCCGCTGGATATTTTACCAACCTTCCTGTTACGGGCTTTGATTACCGAAGATACCGAGCAGGCCAAGTTGCTGGGATGTCTGGAACTGGATGAAGAAGATCTGTCGTTATGCACGTTTGTCTGTCCCGGCAAATATAACTATGGATCGCTGCTGCGGGATAATCTGACCAAGATTGAAGTCGAAGGCTAGTCCCTGCATCCGCCCGTCAGGGCCGAGACTGTGGTATAAGCTGCCTTCGCTGAGTGTGATATTAAGCCGGATAAATTGTTGTTTTAAAGATGTCAGTCTGACCTGGTTACACGGAAACGCGTTCGTTTCTACGGGCAGACAGAAGACTTCAAAGTTGCTGATGGCCTGACTGAGACTGGTTCAGGGGCTGTCAAACAGGAAAGATCAACCTCGAAATGAAGCCGTTACGAAATCTTCTTGATAAGATGCACCCCATGTTCGACAAGGGGGGAAAGTTCGAGAAGCTTTACCCGCTTTACGAAGCGCAGGACACATTCCTGTATACGCCGGGTGAAGTGACCAGTGAAGCCTCTCATGTGCGTGACTCGATCGACCTGAAACGCATGATGAGTATGGTCATTGTGGCGCTGCTCCCCTGTGTATTCATGGCATTGTATAACACCGGGTTTCAGGCCAATGCCGCCATGAGCAGCATGGGCATTGAGTCGGTACCGGGTTGGCGTGGGACGGTTATGGCGTCACTGGGGATTGCCCCGGATGCCAACAGCCTGATCTCAAACCTCGTCCACGGTGCTCTGTACTTCCTGCCCGTCTACATTGTCTGCATGGCAGTGGGGGGGACCTGGGAAGCATTGTTCTGCGTCGTCCGTCGACACGAAATTAACGAAGGCTTCCTGGTGACCGGGATGCTCTTTCCGCTGACTCTGCCTCCAACCATCCCACTCTGGCAGGTGGCGCTGGGCATCAGCTTTGGTGTGGTCGTGGGTAAAGAAATCTTCGGTGGAACGGGGAAAAACTTCCTCAACCCGGCTCTGACTGCCCGGGCATTTCTGTACTTTGCCTATCCCGGCCAGATCGTCGGTGACACCGTCTGGACTGCCGTAGACGGCTTCAGCGGCGCGACTTCGCTGGGGCAAATGGCAGTCGCACAGCCGGAAGTCGGCATGAAAGCGATTACCAACTCTGTGGCAGACGGCGGCCTGGGAATCTCCTGGATGCAGGCCTTTATGGGTACGATTCAGGGGTCGATGGGTGAAACTTCGACTTTTGCCTGTCTCCTGGGAGCGATTTTCCTGATTCTGATCGGCGTCGGTTCCTGGCGGGTGATGGCAGGTGTTCTGGCCGGTGCGATGGGGCTTTCTGCTCTGCTGTGGCTGATCGGCAGCAATACCAATGCCATGTTCGCGATGCCGCCTCAATGGCATCTGGTTGTCGGGGGACTGGCCTTTGGTCTGGTATTCATGGCAACGGATCCCGTCTCTGCAGCTATGACCGATACGGGACGCTGGCTATATGGAATTTTGATTGGGGGCATGACAATCCTGATTCGGGTTGTTAACCCTGCGTATCCAGAGGGAATTATGTTGGCGATTCTGTTCGGCAACGTCTTCGCACCTCTGATTGATTATTACGTGGTTCAAGCAAACATTAAAAGAAGGTTGGCGCGAAATGTCGCGTGATTCAATTGGTTTCACATTTATGGTATCGGCCACTTTGTGCGTGGTCTGCTCGATTCTGGTATCCGGAGCTGCCGTCGGTTTGCGCAGTCGACAGGACCTGAATAAAGAGATCGAACGTAAAAAGAACATCCTTTCCGTAGCCGGGCTGATTCAACCAGGCGCGGGCGGAGCGGACGTCATGAAGATTTATGACGAACGCGTGGAAGGGATTATCGTCGATCTCAATACAGGTAAAGTCGTCACCGATGATAAGGAACTGTTTCCGAATCCTCAGGAATACGATCAGAAGGCGGCGATCGACAATCCCAAGCTGAGCGAGCCGATTGAAGCCAGCAAGGATATTGCCGGCATCAAACGTCGCGAGAATTATTCCTGGGTTTACCTGATCAACGATGAAAACGGCAAGCTGACCCAGTATGTGCTGCCCGTTCGCGGGAAAGGCCTCTGGTCGACCATGTGGGGCTTTCTGGCTCTGCAGACCGACTTGACCACCGTCGAGGGGCTGACTTTCTACGAGCAGGGAGAAACTCCTGGTCTGGGTGGCGAAGTAGACAACCCCAAATGGAAAGCACAATGGAAAGGCAAAGAAGTTTACAACAAAGACTTCCAGCCTGACATTGAAGTAATCAAAGGAACTGTCAATCCGGAGTCTCCTGACGCGATCCACGAAGTGGATGGCCTGTCGGGGGCGACGATTACATCACGGGGCGTGACCCACCTGCTCGATTTCTGGCTGGGTGATCTAGGATTTAAGCCTTATCTCGAACGCCTTCGAGAAAAGGAGGAAAAATAGCATGAATTCAAAACAAAAAGAGGTTCTGACCGGACCGATTTTTAACAACAACCCGATTGCCTTGCAGATTCTGGGAATCTGTTCCGCCCTGGCGGTAACCACCAAAATGGAGACCGCCCTGGTGATGAGCATCGCGGTGACTCTGGTGACGGCCTGCTCCAATGCCGCGGTCGCTTCGATTCGCCTGCAGATCCCCGGCAGTATCCGCATCATTGTGCAGATGACGATTATCGCCTCGCTGGTGATTCTGGTGGATCAGTTCCTCAAGGCATTTGCTTTTGGAATCAGTAAGCAGCTGTCGGTGTTTGTGGGGCTGATTATCACCAACTGTATCGTGATGGGGCGGGCGGAAGGCTTCGCCATGAAGAACGAGCCCGGTATCAGTTTTCTGGATGGTGTCGGGAACGGCCTGGGTTACAGTGCCATTCTGATGCTGGTCGCATTCTTCCGGGAACTGTTCGGTTCCGGAAGTCTGTTTGGAATCCCACTGATGAAACTTACTCGCGAAGGCGGCTGGTATGAAGCAAACGGCCTGATGTTGTTGCCTCCCAGCGCGTTTTTCATTATCGGTTTCTCAATCTGGGCTTTGAGAACATGGAAAACCGATCAGATGGAGGAGGCATAACATGTTTGAACATTACCTGAGCCTGTTTATTAAATGTCTGTTTGTCGAAAACCTGGCACTGGCCTTCTTCCTGGGAATGTGTACCTTCCTGGCGGTTTCCAAGAATGTGAAGACGGCCTTCGGTCTGGGTATCGCGGTGGTTGTCATTCAGACGATTACCGTTCCCGTGAATAACATTATTTATCAGCATCTGCTCAAGAAAGGGGCGCTGGCCTGGGCCGGTTACCCGAATGTGGATCTGACATTTGTGGGTTTGATCTGTTACATCGGCGTGATTGCCGCGATGGTGCAGATTCTGGAAATGACGCTGGATCGTTTCGTTCCCGCTCTCTACAACTCGCTGGGGATCTTCCTCCCGCTGATTACCGTGAACTGCGCCATTCTGGGGGGAACCCTGTTTATGGTGGAACGCGATTATAACTTCGCGGAAAGCTGCGTGTTCGGCTTCGGTTCAGGTCTGGGCTGGGCTCTGGCGATTCTGGCCTTGGCCGGTATCCGCGAAAAAATGAAATACAGCGATGTTCCTCCCGGACTGCGTGGACTGGGCATCACCTTTATCACCGTTGGTCTGATGGCGATGGCCTTTATGGCTTTCTCCGGAATTCAACTGTAAGACTTTACTAATTTCTGGGTTTTTAGAACGGTCTACGTTTAATCATGGTTATAGAAATTCTGTTTGGCGTGGCGATGTTTACGGGCATCGTGCTGGCCCTGGTCGCCATCATTCTGGTTGCGAAGTCAAAACTGGTTGCTTCAGGAAACGTGACGGTTGTCGTCAACGAGCAGAAAGAGCTGGAAATTCCCGTTGGCGGCAAGTTGCTGAATGCACTGTCCGAAAATCAGATATTCGTTTCTTCTGCCTGCGGGGGCGGTGGTACCTGTGCCCAGTGTGAAGTCCGGGTACTCGAAGGGGGCGGCGATATTCTGCCCACCGAACGTTCGCACTTTACCAATCGTGAAGTTCGCGAAGGCTGTCGGCTTTCCTGCCAGGTGCCTGTCAAGAACGACATGAAGATTGAAGTACCGCCGGAAGTTTTCGAAACCAAGAAATGGCAGTGTAAAGTCAAATCGAATGACAACGTGGCAACCTTCATTAAGGAACTCGTGCTCGAACTGCCCGTGGGTGAAGATGTGAACTTCAAGCCCGGTGGTTACATCCAGATCGAAGCCCCGCCGCACCACCTGAAATACAGCGAATTTGATATCCCGGATGAATACAAGGAAGACTGGGACAATTTCGATCTCTGGCGATTTGAATCGAAAGTGGATGCGGAAGTCATTCGCGCCTATTCGATGGCCAACTATCCCGGCGAAAAAGGCATCATTATGCTTAACGTGCGTGTGGCCTCTCCACCGCCGCGGGCACCCGAGGGAACGCCTCCGGGAAAAATGTCCTCTTACATCTTCAACCTGAAACCCGGCGATGAAGTCACCATTTCCGGTCCTTACGGTGAGTTCTTCATTCAGGAAACCGATGCCGAAATGATTTATATCGGCGGTGGTGCCGGCATGGCTCCCCTGCGGTCACACATTTACGAACTCTTTAAAGAACGTAAAACCAACCGGAAAGTTTCCTACTGGTACGGTGCTCGCAGTTTACGCGAAATGTTTTACGAAGATGAATTCCGGGCGATCGAAAAAGACTTCCCGAATTTCAAAATGCATATCGCGCTGTCCGATCCGCTGCCGGAAGACAATTGGGACGGCCTCCAGGGATTCATCCATCAGGTTCTGCTGGACGAGTATCTGAGCAAACACCCGGCTCCCGAAGATTGTGAATACTACATCTGTGGTCCGCCGATGATGTTGTCCGCTGTCCGCAACATGCTGGATGATCTGGGAGTTGAACCTGAGAACGTCCGTTACGATGACTTCGGCTAAACAGCTCAATCTGTGGTTCTGGTGTGTAGGTCTGCTCGTACTTTGCCTGCAGACGACTGGCTGCCGGGACCAGCAGGGGGGAACCGAATCTGCTGCTCTCAAGAAACAGCAGATTCAGGGACCCACGATGGGGACCACCTATCACATTACGATCTGCACACCCCCGTCAGATCAGATTGACGCTGAACAGCTGAAACGGGACATCGATCAGCTGCTCGTGGAAATCAACCAGCAGATGTCGACGTAT
>Ga0180434_10004245_pt1 | contig 17545 bp, 17 predicted proteins | sample SS_ome_7_FD_132453 | JGI IMG/M metagenome (GOLD analysis project Ga0180434, IMG submission 132453) | Hypersaline lake sediment archaeal communities from the Salton Sea, California, USA - SS_1_D_2 metaG | ecosystem: Environmental > Aquatic > Non-marine Saline and Alkaline > Hypersaline >...
CCCAGGTACCGCGTGACCGGGTCACCGGCCACCAGCGCCCACTGCACGCCGGCTTGCCCGCAGTGCCGGTCGATCGCGTCGAAAAGGCCCACCGCGTCAGGGGTGCAGTTCGTGACACCACTGAGGTCGAGTACCAGGGGGGTGCCTGAGCCTACGAATCGCCCGACGTGCTCGCCGATATGTCCGATATTGGCCGCATCGACAGTTCCGGCGACCGCCACGACCGTGGTGCTGTGCCGACAGTGCGTCCAGATGTGGGCGCCCCGGTAATCATCGGCCGGGTTGCCGTACCGCGAGGTGAAACTCGTCATCGTTGACCTCGTTTCCCAACAGATCTCGTGAAGACGAGCCTAGTCGGCAGGAGGGGTTCTGCTTTTAAGACTTCGGTGAGATATCGGCTCGCCGTGATACCTCTGCCGGGGTGAACTAGGTTCGAGATGTGGCCGATGTCAACCGCCGGACGCTTCTTCGATCCAGTGCTCTGCTCGCCGCGGCGGTGGCGGCATCCCCGCTCTCATGCGCGCGCACACCCTCGATGACCCCGGTCGGCGCCTGGCCGGCCGAGGACCGCTGGCGAGCGCTGGCCGAGCAGGTCGGGGATCGCCTGATCACCACTGCGCTGCCGTGGGTGGATGCGGGCCCGGAGACCTTCGAGCTTCTGCAGAACCCGTTCTGGAACGAGGAACAGCCCGGAGCGTTGCAGTCGACCGGCTGGTACGGGGCGTGGACGGCGGCCGCCTCCCCCTACGCGGTGCGGGCGCAGACGACCGGTGACATCGTCGCCGCGGTGAACTTCGCCAGGGACAACGGCGTCAGGCTCGTCGTGAAGGGAACCGGGCATGACTACCTGGGCCGAAACTGTGCCCCCGACTCCCTGCTGGTGTGGACCCACGACATGCGCGAGGTCACCGTCCACGACGCTTTCGTCCCGCAGGGCGCGCCGGAGGGCAGCGCTCCCGTCCCGGCGATGACGGTCGAGGCCGGCACCCGATGGTTGGAGGCCTACCGCGCGGCCACCCTGGCCGACCGTTTCGTGGCCGGCGGCGGTTGCACCAGTGTCGGTGCCTGCGGTGGGTTCACCTTCGGTAGCGGGTTCGGTCCGTTCTCCAAGCGATACGGCACCGGTTCCGGCGGCATCGTGCAGGCCGAGATCGTCACCGCCGACGGGCAGGTTCGGGTGGTCAACGAGTTCTCTGAGCCCGACCTGTTCTACGCGGTTCGCGGTGGGGGCGGTGGAACCTTCGGCATCGTCAGCCGCGTCACGCTGCTCACCCACCCGATTCCTTCGACGGTGGGTGTCGTCACCGGTTCGATCAAAGCCAGCAGCGACGAGGCCTACCGAACCCTGATCCAGCGGTTCGCCGAGTTCTACCCCGTCGAACTGGACAACTGGCACTGGGGGGAGTCGGTCGCCTTCGGCCCCGACAACGAGTTCGGTTTCCGTCTGACCTTTCTGGACATGCCCGAATCCGAGGGCAGGGCCGTCGTCGAACGGTTCGCGGGCCAGTTCCGCGACCGGCCGGGCGACTACACGGTCGATCCGAAGTTTCAGTTCCTCGAGTTCAGGAATCTGTGGAACCCCGACTACTGGGACCGAGCCGACCCGGGTTTCATCACCCGCGATCCCCGGCCGGATGCCCCCGGCTACCAGTTCTGGTGGACCGGCAACCAGGGCGAGCTCGGAGCGTTCTGGGGTGGCTACCAGAGCCGGTGGATTCCCACCGACCTGTTGCGGCGCGACCCCGGCCGGATCGCTGACGCCTTCTTCCAGGCCTCGAGGCTGCGCTCCTTCATCTTCCAGGTCAACAAGGGGCTCAGCGGGGAGCACCCCGAGGCCCGTGCCCGCGACGAACGCACCGCCCTGCATCCGGGATGCTTCGAGGCGGCGGCGCTGGTGATCATGGCCTCGGCCCAGCAGTACAAATACCCGGGAGTGCCGGGGCGCGAACCGGATGCCGCGGTGGCCCGCGACTCCGCTGAGGCGCTCAACCGCGCCATGGGCTTCATCACGGCCGCCACCCCCGGTGCGGGCTCGTACTCGACCGAGTCCGACTTCTTCCTGCAGGACTGGCAGCAGAACCAGTGGGGTTCGAACTACCCCCGACTGCTGGAGATCAAGCGCACCTACGATCCGGACAACCTGTTCCGCGTGCACCACGGCGTGGGCAGCGAAGAACTGTAGAGCTCGGCCCTCGTCGCGACCCGGGGAACAATCGGCCTTACGGTTTGCTGACGCGAGACCCGCCTCATGGCCCGGCGGGCCGTTCCTTTCTAGGCTCAAGGTATGAGAACGCTCGCGATCAAGCCTTTGGCCGTGGTGCTGGCACTGACTGCGCTGATGTTCGGTCTGACCAGGCCCGGCAGCGCTGCGGCCGCCGACCTGGACTTCACCGGGACGACGCTCAGTGGCGGCACCTTCAACGGCTCCAGCCTGCAGGGAAAGCCGGCCGTGCTGTGGTTCTGGACTCCGTGGTGCCCGTTCTGCAACGCTGAGGCGCCCAGCGTCAGCGCGGTTGCCGCCGCCAACCCCGCGGTGACCTTCGTCGGCATCGCGACCCGCGCCGACGTGTCCGCCATGCAGAGCTTCGTCGACCGTTACGGCCTGAACTTCACCAACATCAACGACGCCGACGGCTCGATATGGGCCAAGTACAAGGTTCCGTGGCAGCCCGCGTACCTCTTCGTCACGCCGGACGGGTCCACCACGTTCGTCAACAACCCCACCTCGGCCATGAGTGAGCAGGAACTCAGCGACCGGGTGCGCGCCCTGACCTCCTAGCGGCGGAGCGTGAACTCCGATCTCATCGGGTTGGCGTTCACCGCCGGGATGGTGGCGGCCCTCAACCCGTGCGGGTTCGCCATGCTGCCGGCCTATCTGGCGCTGGTGGTCAGCCCGGAGCAGCGCAGCCAGATCAACGCGATCGGCCGCGCTCTGGGCGCGACCGCCGCGATGGCGCTCGGCTTCCTCGCGGTTTTCGGGGTGTTCGGACTGCTGACGGTCTCCCTCGCGTCGACCGTGCAGCGCTACCTGCCGTTCGTCACGGTCGGCGTCGGGACAGCCCTCGCCGCTCTCGGGGTATGGCTGCTGCTGGGACGGGATCTGCCGGCCTGGTCGGTGGGTCGGGGACCCGGCTGGACGGCGACCCCCAGGCTCGGCTCGATGGTCGGCTACGGGGTCAGCTACGCCATCGCCTCACTGTCCTGCACGATCGGCCCGTTCCTGGCCGTCACCGGGGGCAGCCTGCGGAGCGGCTCGGTGCTGGGCGGGGTGTTGGTCTACGCCGCCTACGCGGCCGGTATCGCGCTGGTCGTCGGGGTGCTGGCGGTGGCGGTCGCGCTCGGATCGTCGGCGCTGTTGACCCGGGCGCGGAGGATGCTGCCCTATGTCAACCGCATCAGCGGGCTGATCCTGGTTCCGGTCGGCCTCTACGTCGCCTACTACGGATACTTCGAGCTGCAACTGTTCGCCGGCGGCAGTCCCGACGACCCGGTCATCGCCGCGGCGGCCCGGATACAGCGAACGCTGGCCGGATGGGTCTACCAGAACGGGGCCGGGCCGTGGCTGGCAGCCCTCGGGGTACTGGCCGTACTCGGTGCCGGGGCTGCCGGCTGGGCCGTGCGCCGTCGACGTTCGATCCGGCGGGAGTTGACCCCGCTAGACTCTGGGCCATGAATGTGTCTGCGCGTCAATGGGCCGCGCTGAGCGCCGCGGCCATCACGTTGGCGGGCCTGCCGGTGGCGATCATCACCACCGGACCCGACGGCACCGTCAGCGCCGACGTTTGCGCCAGTGCCGGTCGGCGCATCTCGGTGGGTGGCTGTGCCAACCTCTCGGACGTGATGGCGCCCTGGGTGCCGCCGCCGGACTCCTACGCCCCGATGCCGGGGGAGGGCCTGAACGCGTGCGTCGGCTACAACGGCCGGTGGATCAGCGCCAACACCTGCGGCTGACCGGCGTACCCGGTCGGGAGCCAGCGAAGCCCCGCGGACCACTCGGTCCGCGGGGCTTCGCTTGCCGTGGCTAGTTGTGCAGGTCGAACCGGTCGAGGTCCATCACCTTCGACCACGCCGCGACGAAGTCGTGGACGAACTTCTCGTGAGCGTCGTCCTGGGCGTAGACCTCGGCGACCGCCCGCAACTGGGAGTTGGACCCGAACACCAGGTCCACCCTGCTGCCTGTCCACTTCTCGTTGCCGGTGGCGCGGTCCTTGCCGACGAAGGTGCCGTCGTCCTTGGGTGACGGCGACCATTCGGTGCCCATGTCGAGCAGGTTGACGAAGAAGTCGTTCGTCAGTGTGCCCGGCTTGTCGGTGAGCACCCCCAGGGGCGAGCCCTGGTAGTTGGCGCCCAGCACCCGCAGACCGCCGACCAGGACGGCCATCTCCGGGGCCGACAGTGTCAGCAGGTTCGCCCGGTCGAGCAACTGGAACTCCGCCGGTAACTCGCTGCCCTTGCCCTGATAGTTGCGGAAACCGTCGGCTTTCGGCTCCAGGTGCGCGAACGACTCGACATCGGTCATCTCAGCCGTGGCGTCACCGCGGCCGGGATTGAACGGGACCGTCACGTCGACACCGGCGTCCTTGGCGGCCTTCTCGATCGCTGCCACCCCACCGAGCACGACCAGGTCGGCGAAGGAGGCGTCGGTACCGGATGACTTCTGGATCTCCTCCAGCTTGCGGATCACCACCGCGAGGTCATCGGGCTCGTTGCACTCCCAGCCGGCCTGCGGCTGCAGGCGGATCCGTCCGCCGTTCGCGCCGCCGCGCTTGTCGCTGCCCCGGAACGAGGAGGCCGCCTTCCACGCCGTGGACACCAACTGGGCCACGGTCAGCCCCGAGGCCAGGATCTCGGCCTTGAGTTTGGCGATGTCGGCCTCGCTGAGCTTGCTCTGCCCCGACGGGACGATGTCCTGCCACAGCAGGGTCTGCTCGGGAACAAGTGGCCCGCGGTAGCGGGTGACCGGGCCCATGTCGCGGTGGATGAGCTTGAACCACGCCTTGGCGAACTCCTCGGCGAGCTCCTCGGGGTGGTCCAGCCAGCGCCGGGTGATCTTCTCGTAGATCGGGTCGAACCGCATCGACAGGTCGGTGGTCAGCATCGACGGGTGGGTCTTGCCGGTGCCGAAAGCCTCGGGCACCGAGTTCGCCCAGCCGTTGTCCTTGGGCTTCCACTGGTGGGCGCCGGCCGGGCTGGTGGTCAGCTCCCACTCGTTGCCGTAGAGGATCTCCAGGTAGCTGTTGTCCCACTTGGTCGGTGTGTGGGTCCAGATGACCTCCAGGCCGCTGGTGGCGGCGTCCTTGCCCACACCGGTGCCGTTGTGGTTCTTCCAGCCCAGGCCCATCTGCTCCATCGGAGCGGCCTCGGGCTCACGCCCGACCAGAGCCGGGTCGCCGACGCCGTGGGTCTTGCCGAAGGTGTGACCACCCACGATCAGCGCCGCGGTCTCGATGTCGTTCATGGCCATCCGGGCGAAAGTCTCCCGGATGTCGATCGCCGCGGCCACCGGATCGGGCTGGCCGTTCGGGCCCTCGGGGTTGACGTAGATCAGGCCCATCTGGACCGCGGCCAGCGGATTCTCCAGCTTGCGCTTACCGCTGTAGCGGGCATCACCGAGCCAGGTGTGCTCCGGGCCCCAGTAGACCTCCTGGGGCTCCCACTCGTCCTCCCGGCCGAAGGCGAAGCCGAAGGTCTCAAAGCCCATGTCCTCCATCGCCACGTTGCCGGTGAAGACGATCAGGTCGGCCCAGGACAGGTTCTTGCCGTACTTCTTCTTGACCGGCCACAGCAGCCGCCGGGCCTTGTCCAGGTTGGCGTTGTCCGGCCAGCTGTTGAGCGGGGCGAACCGCTGCATGCCGGCGCCGGCGCCGCCGCGGCCGTCCTGCACGCGGTAGGTGCCGGCGGCGTGCCAGGCCATCCGGATGAAGAACGGGCCGTAGTGCCCGAAGTCGGCGGGCCACCAGTCCTGGGAGGTCTTCATCACCTCGACGACGTCGGCGCGCAGGGCGTCGACGTCAAGTGCCTTGACCGCCTCGGAGTAGTCGAAACCCTCGTCCATCGGGTTGATCACGTCCGGGTTGTGCTGCAGCACCTTTAGATTGGGCTGGTTGGGCCACCAGTCCCGATTGCCGCCGCCTTCGACCGGCGGTTTCATGACGGGACACCCGCCCTCCCTGCCCTGGTGCTCCTGGTGGAAGCGGTCCAGCAGGGTGGCGCGCAGTTCCGACTCCGTCATCGCATAAATCTGTTCTTCGTTGGTGACCTCTTCAGCCACGTGAACTCCTTCCGGGTGGTGGTGCCGCGGTCACGGTTGTGACCGCGCGGACGTGCGGTTCGAGCAGTCGGGGCAGTAGCCCCAGTAGATGACCTCGGCCTCGTCGAACTCGAACCCCTGGGGGATGCCCGTGTCGTCGGCGGTCAGACACGGCGCGTCACCTACCGCGCAGTCCACATCCCCTATCGTCCCGCAGGACCGGCAGACCACGTGGTGGTGGTTGTCGCCGACCCGGGATTCGTAGCGGGCCACCGAACCCGAGGGCTGGATGCGCCGCACCAGTCCGGCGCCGGTCAGGGCTGCCAGAACGTCGTAGACAGCCTGCCGGGAGACCTCGGGCAGGCTGCTGCGCACCGCGCCGAAAATCGTGTCGGTGTCGGCGTGCGGGTGAGCGTGGACGGCCTGGAGAACCGCGACCCGCGGTCGGGTGACCCGAAGATCGGCGGCCCGCAGTCGAGCGGGCAGATCGGGCGTTGGATCCACACCGCCATCCTTGTCAGTTTTCTGGACTGAGTCAAGAGTGCAGGGTGGGTAGGGTGTGTCCCCGTGCCCTTCAACACGGTGGCCGTCGAACTGGTCCCGCCCAACACCGAGCGCGGACCCGAGGAACGGCTGGAGGAGGCCCGCAAGGTCGTCCGGCTCTCCGCGGAGGCCGGTGTGCGGGTGGGCCACGTGATGATTCCCGGCATGATCGACGAGGACGCCGGCCGTCCGGTCGAGATGAAACCCAAACTCGACGTGCTCGACTACTGGTCGCTGATCTCCCCGGAGATGCCCGGAATCCGCGGCCTGTGCACCCAGGTGACGTCGTTCTCCGATCAGGCCGCCCTGGGTTGCCGGCTCACCGATCTGATGGCCGCGGGGATCGAGGGCATCGCCTTCATCGGGGTGCCGCGCACGATGAGCGATGGAGAGGGCGGCGGGGTTCCGCCCACCGAGGCCCTGGAGATCTATCGGGATCTGGTGCCCAACCGCGGAGTGGTCCTGATTCCCACCCGCGTCGGGGAGGCCGGTCGGTTCGGCTTCAAATGCGACAAGGGTGCGACCTATGCGCTGACCCAGTTGCTGTACTCCGACGCCATCGTCGGCTTTCTGCGCGAGTTCGCCGCGACCAGCGATCACCGCCCCGAGATCTTGCTGTCCTTCGGGTTCGTGCCGAAGATGGAGAGCCGGGTAGGTCTCGTCGACTGGCTGATCAAGGATCCCGGGAACCCGGCGGTCGACGCCGAACAACAGTTCGTCCGGACTCTGGCGGCCAGCGAGCCGCCCCGCAAACGACAACTGATGGTGGATCTCTACAAGCGGGTCATTGACGGTGTCGTCGATCTGGGCTTTCCGCTCAGCATTCACTGCGAGGCCACCTATGGGATCTCCGCGCCGGCGTTCGACACCTTCGCCGCGATGCTGGACCACTGGTCGCCCGACACGGCCCGGTAGCGGTGCGGGGTGAAGACCTGGATCGACTTCGACGACGCTCCGGTGTTCGTCATCCCGCTCTCCGAGGAGATCGACGGCCGCACGGTCTGTGAGGGGATGCTCATCGAAGGCCCACAGGGCTGGGGTGAGTTCAGCCCGCCCAGGACCTGTGACGACCGCAGCGCCGCCCGCTGGTTGACCGCGGCGATTGAGGCGGGCACCGTCGGCTGGCCTGATCCGGTGCGTGGGCGGGTGCCGGTCGCGGTGACGGTGCCGGCGGTGGACCCGGCCAGCGCTGGGCGGATAGTGGCTGCCTCCGGCTGCCGGACCGCGGCGGTCACGGTGGGCCGCCCGGGTGCCGGCCTGGATGCCGACACCGCCCGCGTCGCGGCGGTGCGCGACGCGCTGGGGCCGGGCGGGTCGATCCGCTGCGATGCCGACGGCGGGTGGGATGTCGAGACGGCGGTGCGTTCGGTTCCGGTTCTGGACCGGGCAGCCGGGGGGCTGGAATTCATCGAACAGCCCTGCGCGACGTTGCCGGAGATCGCGGCGCTACGACGGCGGATCGCGGTCCCGGTGGCAGTCGACCAGTCGGTTCGGGATGCTGACGAACCCCATCTGCTCGACCTGTCCGGCGCCGCCGACATCGCCGTGCTGACCGTCGGTCCGCTGGGCGGTGTGCGCCGTGCGCTGCGGGTCGCCGAGAACTGCGGCCTGCCCTGCGTGGTTGCCGGTGCGGTCGAGACCAGTGTCGGGGCCGCCGGGGGGCTGGCGCTGGCCGGCGTGCTGCCCGACACCGGGTTCGCCCCGTCCCTGACCGTCACCGCTCTGCTGACCGGTGACGTCGTCAGTCCCGGCCGCTCGCTGGTCCCGGCCGGTGGGTATCTGCCGGTGGCGCCCATGCCGCCCGCACCGGATCGGGACCGCCTCGGCCGGTGGGGTGACACCGACGCGCTGCAGTGGTGGCGCGGGCGCCTCGCGGCGGCGGCACGCTACCTCTGACCCGGGTGGGGAGGTCGTCGACGGAGGGTCGGCCGTACCGCATTTGGCGGCCGGAGACCGTGGTGCGACGATAGTGCGTCACAGTCACGTGCAGGGAAAGGCGGCGGGCGGCCACGATGGACCAGAGCGTCAACGGGCGGGACCCCAGCGTCGATGTCCACGAGCCGGGCTTCCGCATCGACCCGATACTGGCTCGCAGCTGGCTGCTGGTCAACGGCGCCCAGTACGACAGGTTCGCCCCGGCCGCGGTGTCCCGGGCCGATATCGTCGTGCTCGACATCGAGGACGCGGTGGCCCCGCCGGGTAAGGGAGCGGCCCGCGAGAACGTGCGCCGCTGGCTGGACTCGGGTACCCGGGACTGGGTGCGGGTCAACGGCTTCGGCACCCAGTTCTGGGCCGACGACCTGGCGATGCTGGCGCAGACCGCCCCCGGCGGGGTGATGCTGGCGATGGTGGAGTCGGTCGATCACGTCACCGAGACCGCCAAAATGCTGCCCGGCGTGCCGATCGTCGCGCTGGTCGAGACCGCCCGGGGACTGGAGCGCATCACCGAGATCGCCGCCACCAAGGGAACTTTCCGGCTCGCCTTCGGCATCGGCGACTTCCGCCGCGACACCGGCTTCGGGGACAACCCCACCACTCTCGCCTACGCCCGCTCGCGTTTCACCATCGCGGCCAAGGCCGCCCACCTGCCCGGCGCGATCGACGGACCGACGGTGGGGTCCAGCGCGCTCAAACTGAGTGAGGCGACCGCGGTGTCCGCGGAGTTCGGGATGACCGGCAAGATCTGCCTGACCCCCGACCAGTGCCCGACGGTCAACGAGGGGCTGTCGCCCTCGCAGGAGGAGATCACCTGGGCCCAGGAGTTCCTCGCGGAGTACGAGCGCGACGGCGGTGAGATCCGCAACGGCTCAGACCTTCCGCGGATCGCGCGCGCCAACAAGATCCTCGAGTTGGCCCGGGCCTACGGCATCGAGCTGTCGGAGTTCGACGACCAGGCCGTGCACGTGACCGCGCCGTCGGACACGTACCACTACTGACATAGTCCACTACTGCCGAGGGACCAACGCCGCCGAGGGCCGGCGCTAGGGCCGGTCGTGGCGGTGTGCCTCGCGGGTCTGCTGGGAAGCCGGCCGGCCGAGGGTGAAGCAGAACAGGCCGGCGCTGAACAACGAGATCGTCACCATGCCCGCCAAGGCCGCCACCCCGCCGCGGGGGGTGTCGCTGATCATGCTCAGCCACACCGCCATCGAGATGATGGCGCCCACGTACAGGAACAGCCCCGCGGTGGTGCTCGCATCGTCCTGCGGTGTGCCGTCGTCGCCGGTGCGCATGATCTGCCCCCTGTTGAGCGGCACCCTGCCGCAGTGCCAGGCCGAATACCCGGTGGCGGCAAACGTCAAACTAACCTGCCGCGGCGATCAGATCCGCCGCCTTCTCGCCGATGACCACGGTCGGGGCATGCGTGTGCCCGCGAATGATGGCCGGCATGACCGAGGCGTCGGCTACCCGGAGTCCGCGCACGCCGCGAACCCGTAGCTGCGGGTCGACGACGCTGGACTCGTCAAGGCCCATCCGGCAGGTGCCGACCGGGTGGTACAGGGTGTGCGAACAGCTCTCCAGGGCGCGTTCCAGGGTCTCCTCATCGAGGGTTGTGGCGTGCAGGGGTCGCACGACCGAGCCCACGAGGCCTCGCAGTGCGGGTGCGCGAGCGATCGTCGCGGTGATCCGCAGCCCGGTCAGCATCGCCGCCCGGTCGGCGCCGTCGGGGTCGGTCAGGTACCGGGGGTCGATGACCGGTTTGTCCGCCGGATCGGGGGAGCGCAGGGTCACCGTGCCGCTGCTGCGTGGCCTGAGCAGGACCGGTCCGGTGGCCACGGCGTGGCCGTAGGGCTCGCCGATACCTTCGTCGAAGAACGGCCCCGGTGCCCAGATCAGCTCGAGGTCGGGAAGCTCGAGGCCGGGCCGGCTGCGCACGAACCCGTAGGCCTCGCCGACATTGGAGGTCAGCATGCCGCGCCGGCGCAGCAGGTAATTGGCCAATTCCGCAGGTTTCTCGGCGGAGAACAGGCTGTCCTCGCCGACCGCGAAGCCCAGCGGGGTGACGAGGTGGTCCAATAGGTTCCGGCCGACCTCGGGGGACTCGCGGACCACCGGAATGCCGAACTCCGAAAGCCGGGCGGGATCACCGACACCGGAGAGCATCAACAGCTGGGGAGTATTGACCGCCCCGGCGCAGAGCACCACCTCGCGGGCTGCCCGCACGGTGTGGCGGCGACCGTCGGTGTCGTCGAACTCCACTCCGGTGGCCCGGTCGCCGTCGAACACGATCCGCCTGACCGTCGCGCCGGTCTTCAGCGTGAGGTTGCCGCGGTGCAGCACCGGCTTGAGGTAGGCGTCCGCACAACTCCAGCGGGCGCCGCGCCGCTGGGTGACCGCGGTCTCACAGAAACCGTCGGCGACCGGATGGTCGGGGGAGGCCAGCCGGTAGCCGGCTTGTACGGCTGCCTGAAGCCATAATGCGGTCGAGGGGCGCGGGCTGCGCTGCGCGGAGATCACCAGGGAGCCTTCCTCGACCCGGTCGAAGTAGGGCCGCAGGTGCGCGTAGTCCCATTCCGTCCCGGCCTTCTCGCCCCACTCGTCGTAGTCGGCCGGGAAACCGGGAACCCACATCATGGCGTTCATCGACGACGAGCCGCCCAGGACTTTCCCCCGGGGCCAGTAGATTTCGCGTCCGCCGACCTCTTTCTGAGGCTCCGTCAGGTAGTCCCAGTCCAGCGGGCCGCGGAACAGTTTGGAGAAGGCGGCGGGGATGTGAACGAACTTCTCTGAGTCCTTCGGCCCGGCTTCGAGAACCATGACCCGGGTTCGGGGATCGGCGCTGAGCCGACTGGCGACGACCGAACCCGCCGAACCCGTGCCGATGACGATGACGTCGCAGTCCATCACCGGTGACCGCTAACCGCTCAGCGCCATCTGGTCCTCGGCGTGGAAGGTTTCCTCGAGGGTCTCCGGTGAGGCGTCACGGTCGATCAGTGTCAGATCCGCGCCCCGGGCGCTCTCGATCGCTCCCAGCCGGCGGCTCAGTCTGTCCGCGGCGTAGGCGCCCATCTCGGCGGGGTCGATACCGAAGGGCGGGCCGTCATCGAAGACGCTGAAGCTGACCGAAACGGTCTCCATCGCCGGAGCCATCAGTTCGCCCATCCGGTCCTGCACCACCTGCCACATCGATTCGTCGGCGGCGACGTGGCGGCGGCAGGTGAACGTCCCCCAGGCCATATGGCGGCGCTCGTCGTCGCCGATGTGTTTGATCACCCGTTGCATGCCGGGCAGGATTCCGCGGCTGGCGCACACCTTGTTCCAGCCGTGGTAGCCGGTCAGCGCCAGGCAGCCCTCGACGACGTGGTTGTAGGTCACCGAGGCGCGTACCTGGTTGGCGGGCCCGCCGTCCCTGTCGAGGGCGTGGAGGCTGTCCGGCAGCTCCCTGGTGAAGATCCGCATGTAGGGCTCGTTGAACTCGATGAACTCGTGCAGGTCGCAGGAAAGGCCGACCGCGTCGAACCACAACCGGAATGCGAGGGTGTGTTTGGCCTCCTCGTAGACGAACTGGGTCAGGTACATCTCGTCGGCGAAGCGGCCTTCGGCGGCCATCGCCGCGACGAAGGGCTGGAGGTCCTGGGTCACCGACTCCTCGCCGGCCAGGAACTGGGCGGCCAGGATTGTGGTCATCCTGCGTTCGTCGTCGGTCATCGCGGCGAAGTCGCGAGCGTCCTGAGTGAAGTCGATGTCGGCGGGGTTCCACTGCTTCGCGTTGCCCTTGAGGAACAGCCGCATCGGGAAGGAGTCCGGGTTGAGGCCCCCGGCTCCCAGTGACGCGTAGCCGGTCCGCTTGCCGTGTTCGATCGTGCGTGTCATCGACTCGCTCCTCAGCCGTGGTGTTGCCCCCAGCGTAGAACGCGATTCGCTCCGAAGGACGACTCCGGCGGGACTAACGTCAGGGCCGGAATGACGGCGCCCGCAGACCTTTCCTATCCGGCCGGCAGCCCTGCGGGGCGCCGGCATCGCCGGCGGCTGCGCCGCGCGCTGGCGGCGGCGGGCGTGGCGATCCCCGACGCCCGGCTGGCGCAGATCAGCGCGGGCGCCGCGGCGACCCCGGGGGAAGTTCTCGACATCCGATTCGCCGAGACCGCGCTGCGGTTGCGCCGTGACCGGCGGCGCTGCACCGCGCTCCGGGCCCGGCGCCGTTGCACCCGCGCGGCGATCGTGGCCGGCGCGGCGCTGCTCGCGCTGGCCGTGGTGCTCTGCCTCGGGCTGGGGTTCTTCACCCTCGCCGTGCAGATGCCCGGGTGAGCCGGGCTACCCCGCCGCGTGCTCGTCGGCGACGTCGAGTGCCTTGTCCAGAATGGCCAGGCCCTCGACGATCTCGGCGTCGGTCACGTTGCACGGCGGGCAGATGTGGATCCGGTTGTAGTTCGCGAACGGCAGCAGCCCGCCCGCCCGGCAGGCCGCTACGACGGCGTTCATAGCGGGGCTGGAACTGCCGTAGGGCGCCAGTGGCTCCTTGGTCTGCTGATCGGCGACCAGTTCCACCGCCCAGAACACTCCGAGACCGCGAACCTCTCCGACGCTTCGATGCCGTTGAGCGATTTCGCGGAGTCGCGGTCCGAGCACCTGCTCGCCGATCCGGGCCGCATTGGAAACCATGTTCTCGTCCTGCATCGCGGCGATTGTGGCCACCGCGGCACCCGCTGCCAGCGGATGTCCGGAGTAGGTCAGCCCACCAGGGTAGGGCCGGTCGGCGAACGTCGCGGCGATGGCATCGCTGATCGCCACCCCGCCCAGCGGGACATAGCCCGACGTGACGCCTTTGGCGAAGGTCATCAGGTCGGGAACGACGTCGAAATTGTCGATCGCGAACCATGTGCCGGTTCGCCCGAACCCGGCCATCACCTCGTCGGCGATGAGCACGATGCCGTGCCGGTTGCAGATCTCGCGGACGCCGGCCATGTAGCCCGGCGGCGGGACCATGATGCCGGCGGTCCCGGGCACTGATTCCAGGATCACCGCCGCGATCGTCGAGGGTCCCTCGAAGGCGATGGTGCGCTCGAGGTGCTCGAGGGCGCGCTCGGATTCCTGCTGCTCGTTTTCCGAGTGGAATGGCGAACGGTAGAGGAACGGCCCGAAGAAGTGCACGGTGCCGGCGTCGCCGTGGTCATTGGCCCAGCGTCGCGGGTCTCCGGTCAGGTTGATCGCCGTCTCGGTTCCCCCGTGATAGGACCGGTAGCGGGAGAGAACCTTGCGCCGGCCGGTGTGCAGCCTGGCCATCCGGACGGCGTGCTCGACCGCCTCGGCCCCGGCGTTGGTGAAGAAGACCCTGTTCAGGTCGCCGGGGGCCAGTTCGGCGATCATCCGGGCAGCCTCCGATCGGGCGGCGTTGACGTGCTGGGGGGCGACTGTGCAGAGCTTGGCCGCCTGCTCGGCGATGGCGGCCACGACCTTGGGGTGTTGATGGCCGATGTTGGTGTAGACCAGTTGCGAGGAGAAGTCGAGCAACTGGTTGCCGTCCCCGTCCCACACGTATGAGCCCTGCGCGGCCAGGATCGTCATCGGGTTCAGCTGGGCTTGGGCGGACCAGGAATGAAAGACATGCCGGCGGTCGAGTTGGTAGGCCCGTTGCCCCTCCGCGCGGGCAGTGTCGAGATCCTGTCCGTTGGGCAGCATCGGGGCCTTCGTCTGGGCCGCTGCTTGTGCCGCTGTCATGGTCAGTGCCTCCTGCCGGTGCGGTCGGTCCGCATCCGGGCGAAGTTTACCGCCGGCAAAGAAGCTGTCCGCACACGGCGCGGTCGGGGTCACTGCGCCCGCCGGCAAAGGACACCGTCGTGAGAACGGTTCATGACCTCAGGCTCGTGACCTCTGGCTCATGACCTCAGACGGCGGCGTCGATCGCACGGACAGTCAGTTCGAAGGGGCCCTGCTGCTTGTCGAGGATGTAGAACGAAAGCTGATCGACGCGCGAGGGATCCACAGTTCGCGGCGCATCGGGTGCGGGATCGAGGCGCATGCCCACGGCCTGAAAGTCGGCGATGGGAAGGTCATAGGTCCGCGGGACGCCGGCGTCGGTGGCGAAACGCTGGACGTAGGACCACTGCTGACCCGCGGAGCTCAGTTTCAGCAAATAGGTCTTTCCGTCTCCGGTGGCGCGTACTCGCAGCGCTGTCGCTCCTGCCGCCCGGCGCCCGATTCCGGGGTCCCGCGGACCGCGGGCCGAGGCGAACCCGCCGTTGTTCTCCAGAGAGATGGTGCCCGCGAAGGTCAGCCCGCCATCGCTGAAAGTGACTCCGGAGGACGACCTACCGCCCATGACCGGGTCGTTGACGGTGGTCCAGCCGGCCACCGCGGTGGCATCGGCGAGGTCGAGCAGAACGACGTCGGATCCGGCTGGTGCCTCCTGAGTGGAGGGGAGCGGATCCCCGGGCGCCACTGTCGGCTCGGCCTGGGCACTTAGCCCGGTGCTGCTACACGAGCCGACCAGCACCGCTGCGCAGGCCAGCGCAACGCCGAGTCGGCCACCGCGGAAAGGTCGGTACCCCATGACAGCAATTTAGCCGCCCCGGACTCCCCTAGGACTCCCCTCGGACTCCCCTCGGACTCCTCTCGGCCCTCCCGTCGGGACCCGGTGGGCCGGCAACGGTTCCGGCAAGAACCGGACCCGGCCGGGACACCGTTGAGTCACGGTTGGGCAAAACCCCAGCTCAGGCGAGATCAGGGGGTGGTCGAGGGATTCCGGATGTTGTAGAAGTGACTCAAGTGGCTGCTGCGAAGAATGTGGGCAGCTCTGTCTCGGAGGGTGGTTAGCAGATGAAGCGCGTCTATGCCGTGGTGCTGGGCTTGGTGATGGGTCTGACCCTCACCGGGTTTTTCGCCGGGAGCGGGTTGGCCTCAGCCGACCGTTACGGTTCCGATGTGTTCGCCGCGCCGGTCTCCCGCGACCAGGCGGTCAAGTACGTCATCGCGCGGGGCCTCGCGCAGCGCGGTGTGCCGTACTCCTGGGGCGGCGGGGACGTCAACGGTCCGAGCCTGGGCAACGGCCCGGGTGCCGATATCGTCGGCTTCGACTCCTCGGGCCTGATTCAGTACGTCTACGCCGGGGTCAATGCCAAGCTGCCGCGATCCTCGGGGGCGATGTACCAGGTCGGGCAGAAGGTCACCCCGGCCCAGGCGCTGCCGGCCGACCTGATCTTCTACGGCCCCGAGGGCACCACGACCGTCGCGATGTTCCTCGGCAACGACCAGATGCTGGAAGTCACCGACGCAGGAGTGGTCGTCTCCCCGGTGCGCACCGCCGACATGGCGCCCTATCTGGTGAGGATCATCGCCGGTAGCTGAGCGCCGGCGGCCCGTCCGCGCCCGGTCCGGGCCAGGGGCGGGGCTCGGTCAGGCGTCGACCCGCCACAGTGACTCCTGAGCGACGCTGGCCACCAGCCGGCCGGCACTGTCCTGCACCGATCCCAGGGCCAGGCCCCGGGCGTCATTGTGGCTGATCGGCGTCGCGTCGTAGCAGTGCCATTCGTTGACGTCGATGCGGCGGTGCAGCCACAGGGCGTGGTCGAGGCTGGCAGCCCCGCCTCCGCCGGGCCGCTGATGTCCGGGCGGTCGGGCGGTGGACACCAGGCCCAGGTCGGAGACGAAGGTCAACGCACAGGCCTGCAGCAGGGGATCGTCCTCGACGGGTTCGCGGGAGCGGAACCAGAACGGTTGCAGCGGCCAGTCGGTGGAGCCGCCGGGGGAGACCCGGGTCTCGAACTGATCGGCCCACGACTCCGGCGGGTTCACCGGCTGAGTCGCCCGCTGCAGTTCCAGGCCCGGGCGTGTGGGGCGTTGCCAGTCCACGGTCGGTTCGGGGCGGTGGAAGGATGCCAGCATCTCGAAGATCGGTAGGCCGTCCTGCGATGCCGTCACCTGGCGGGTGTCAAACGAACGGCCGTCGCGGATGACCTCCACGGCGTAGTCGACGTCGACACCGACCCGGCCGCCCCGCACGAAGTAGGCGTGCAGTGACTGGGGCATCCGGCCGGGGGCAACCGTCGCCCCGGCCGCGGCCAGGGCCTGCGCGGCGATCAGACCGCCGAAAAGCCGGCCCTCGGATCCCAATGTCACCGAGGTGGCATACCTGCCGGAGCCGTTGGGTACGAGTTTGGTCAGTCGGGAGATCCAACTCGGCATGCCCCTCCAAGGGTCGTCGGGTCCGGCTCACGATAGCCGCGCGATTTAGAATCTCTGGAATGACGCGGGCCCGGGGGCAGGATTTCGACGCACCCGAGGGCCTGCTCGATATCCAGGACTGCGTGGACAGCCACGGCCGGATCGCGCTGCCGCCCGGCACGACACTGATATCGCTGATCGACCGCAATATCGCCAACGTCGGTGAGACCGTCGCGTACCGGTTTCTGGACTTCGGCAGCTCACCGCGGGGACAACTCAGTGAGCTGACCTGGTCACAGCTGGACGTGCGGCTGCGCGCGATCGGCTCCCGGATTCAGCGGGCGGCCGGCCCGGGGGAGCGGGTCGCGGTCCTGGCGCCGCAGGGGCTGGACTACGTCTCGGGTTTCTTCGCGGCGGTGAAGTCGGGGACCATTGCGGTGCCGCTGTTCGCCCCGGAACTGCCCGGTCACGCTGAGCGGTTGCAGACCGCGCTGGCCGACGCCCAACCCGCCCTTCTGCTCACCACCGCTGCCGCCAGGGGCGCGGTGACCGAGTTCCTCGACGATCATCCCGGCCCAGCGCCGCCGCTGCTGGTCATCGACGAGATTCCGGGCTCGGCGGCTGAGGATTTCACCGGCGTCACCATTGACGTCG
>Ga0180434_10004251_pt1 | contig 17531 bp, 14 predicted proteins | sample SS_ome_7_FD_132453 | JGI IMG/M metagenome (GOLD analysis project Ga0180434, IMG submission 132453) | Hypersaline lake sediment archaeal communities from the Salton Sea, California, USA - SS_1_D_2 metaG | ecosystem: Environmental > Aquatic > Non-marine Saline and Alkaline > Hypersaline >...
ATCAAGATCCGCCTGAACATGAGGGACGAACTGTCATACGGGTTTCTCATGCCGTTCTTTCCCTGGTTGCCCATCATCGCGATCATATGCCAGGGAGTGCTGGCCGTTTGGCTGGTGCATATGAGTCTGATTGCCTGGATTGTGGCCCCGGTGTGGGTCACAGCGGGGCTGCTGATTTACCGGTTTTATGCGCGGCTTCACGTCTCACCCGGCGCGGAGGAGATTCGTGTCCTGGAGGAGGAGCCGGCAGCGGATACCGGCAGGTACAAGATCATGCTGGCCGTGGCCAACATGGACAACGCCCTGAAGATGATTCGACCGACCTATCTTATCAGTGAGACCAAGAAGGCCAGCGTCAACCTGATCCATATGGTCCAGGTTCCCGAACAGGTCCCCCTCACCGATGCCGAGGAGTTCATGATGAAGGGTCGCGAGGGAATCCTCGAGGCGATGATGTACTTCGTGATGAATTTTCCCATCACCACCACCATCCGGTATTGCCGGAACATCGCCCGTGGCATCCTCGGGGCCGTGAAGGAGAAGAAAATCGATCTCCTGGTTCTGGGATGGCATGGTCTTGCGGGAGGCGGAAGTTTCATTCTGGGAAGCACCGTCGATCTGCTCCTTGAAAGGTCTCCTTCCCGCGTGCTGGTGATGAAGGGCATTGAGAACCAGAAGTTTAAGAAAATCCTGGTTCCCTGGGGGGGAGGACCCCACCGGTTTTTCGCTCTTGAGATCGCCACCATTCTGGCGCAGAAGGATGACAGCGAGATCTGTGTCCTGGGAATTCGAACCAGGGATAAGGGGCCGGGAAACCAGAATCTGTTCAAGGACCTGCCCCGGCAGTCTGCCTGTGCGTTGTCGACCAAAGAGGTCTGCGCCCGGGATGCGGCCCAGGCGATCCTCGAGGAGTCCGAGAAACATGACCTGCTGATCCTGGGCTCCACCCGAGATCCCCTCATCTACCAGGCCACACGGGAATCCATATCACACCGCGTGGCCCGCCGGTGCGGCAGGCCACTCATGATCGTCAAGTCCTCGGGGAAATGGCGCGCATGGATGAAACGATGGATCTAGGTGGATTTCCCCGGGGCCGATTCACTTGATTTGATAGGGAAAATAGAGTAACATATGGTGTATTCGTGAGACAATGACCACACAACTCGAAGAGGCGAAAAGGGGCAATATCACCCGGGCGATGGAACGGGTGGCGGTGTCCGAATCCCTGACGGCAGAACAGGTGCGTCAACTGGTTGCGCTGGGCAAAGTGGTGATTCCCGCCAATCACAGACACTCCAATTTGCATCCCATCGGAATCGGCAAGAGCCTTCGCACCAAAATAAACGCCAACATCGGCACATCGGCTGATTATTCGAGTCTTGAAGACGAAATCCGCAAGCTGGAGAAGGTGATGCGGTACCGGGCAGATACCGTCATGGACCTGAGCACCGGCGGAGACATCCGCAAGATCAGACAGGCCCTTCTGGCAAAGGCCACGATCCCCTTCGGCAACGTACCCATATACGAGATCGCCATCGAAGGGGCCAAACGCGGCAAGGTGTTCGTGGATATGGGGATCGATGATATGATCGAGTACCTCGTTGCCCAGGCAGAAGACGGGGTCGATTTCATGACCATTCACGCCGGATTGACCCGTGCCGCCCTGAACAAGATCAAGATGAGGAAACGGCATGCGGGAATCGTGTCGCGCGGAGGCTCTCTGCTGACCGGATGGATGGTTCACAACGATCGGGAAAATCCCCTTTACGTCCATTTCGATCGGATTCTCGAATTGGCGAGGGAATACGACGTCACCCTCTCGCTGGGGGATGGCCTGCGGCCGGGCTCACTGGCCGATGGAACCGACTGGGGGCAAATCGAGGAGCTGTTGATCCTGGGCGAACTGGTGGAACGATGCCGCGAATCCGGCGTCCAGGTAATGGTGGAGGGGCCGGGACACCTCCCCATCGACCAGATTGCAATGAACATGCAACTGCAGAAGGAGATTTGTCACGAGGCGCCGTTTTACGTGCTGGGACCGATCGTGACCGATATCGCCCCGGGGTATGATCACCTCACCTCGGCCATCGGCGGTGCGGTCGCCGCGGCCGCCGGGGCCGATTTCCTTTGCTATGTGACCCCTTCGGAGCATCTGGGATTGCCCGATGAACAGGATGTGAAGGAGGGTGTGATTGCCTCCCGGATCGCCGCCCATGTGGCCGACATCGCCAAGCGTGTACCCGGGGCCCGTGAAATGGACGACCGTATGGCCGAGGCCCGGCGAAATCTGGACTGGAAAAACCAGCAGGCCCACTGTATCGACCCGGATAAGTTCGCCCAGATCCGTTCGGAGCGTAGCTCCAGCACCGACGCCTGTTCCATGTGCGGCGAGTTGTGTGTTTATAAGATCCTGGAAAACTTCTACAATGGGTGACGTCACGGTTCGTTTTTACGGGGTCAGGGGAAGCTATCCCGTCCCCAAAAAGGAGGTCATCCGGTACGGCGGCAACACCGCCACCGTTCAGATTACCGCCGGCGATCAGCGGTTGATCCTGGATGCCGGGACCGGCTTGATCAACATCGGCAATGAGTTCAGAAACGGAGCGGTCAACGGCAACAGAATCGATCTGTTTCTGACCCACCTGCATCTGGATCATATCCAGGGATTGCCTTTCTTTCACCCCGTCTTCAACCCCCGCTTCGAGATCCATATCTACTACCCGGATTTCGCGGGGGTGTCGGGAGAGGACACGATATATTCTCTATTCAATGCGCCGATTTCCCCCATCAGCATGGCGGGTATCAGGGCGCGTCTGGTTTTCCACAAACTCCCGCTGAAAGGAGACGGCCGGATCGACGTGAACGAGCGCCTTCGGGTTTTTTATATATGGGAAGACTCTCATCCGCTCTCCGGGGTTCTGATCTTCAAGGTGTGTGTGGCGGGAAAGGAGATCGTTTACGCCACCGACGTGGAGTCGCGCGACGGATTCAAGGGCGATGTCCTGAGCCTGATTCGGGATTGTGACGTACTCATTCATGATTCGCAGTATTTTGAGGCCGATTATTACGATGCGGCGATTCCGAAAGAGGGATTCGGTCACAGCACCTGCGCCATGGCGGTCCGCAATGCCGTGACCGCCAGGGCGTCCCGTCTCGTTCTCTTCCACTATGATCCGGAGTACAGCGACGAGGATGTGGAAAAAATGGGGAGCATGGCCCGAGACCGTTTCGCCAATTCTCTTCTGGCGAGTGAATCGGAAGATCTTTTGCTAAGGAGCTAACCATGTCTGGTCATTCCAAATGGCATTCCATCCGCCATAAGAAGGCGGCGGTCGATGCGAAGCGGGGCAAGATGTTCACTCGGTTCATCAAGGAAATCACCATCGCCGCGCGGCTCGGTGGCGGTGACCCGGAGTCCAACCCGAGGTTGCGACATGCGGTCGATGGGGCCAGGTCGGTCAATATGCCCAACGACAACATCAAGAAGGCCATTATGAGAGGAACCGGCGAGTTGGACGGGGTGACCTATGAAGCCATTACCTACGAGGGCTATGGACCCGGCGGCGTGGCCATTATTGTCGAGACCCTCACCGATAACAAAAACAGGACGGTCGCCGAAGTAAGGCACACCTTCTCCAAGTACAACGGCAGTCTGGGCGAGCAGGGATGCGTCGGATGGATGTTTTCCCGCAAGGGATTGATCATCGTACCCCAGCAGGGCATTGCCGAAGACGAGCTGCTCGAACTGGCTCTGGAAAACGGTGCCGAAGACATGACACTGGAAGACGAGAACTACGAGATCACCACGGCGGTAGAGGATTTCGACCGTGTGCTGGAGGCCGTCAAGTCCAAGAACGTCGAGATCGAATCCTCCGAAATTTCCATGGTTCCCTCCTCCTACGTGACCCTGGAGGGTAAGCAGGCCGAGCAGATGCTGCGCCTTTTCGAAAAACTGGAAGATCTCGATGACGTGCAGAACGTCTGGGCCAATTTCGATATTTCCGAGGAGGAGATTGAACAGTACCAGGAAGGGTGATGGCGGTCATCGGACTGGATCCCGGCAGCCTGACCTTCGGTGTGGGCATCCTCCAGGAGAACAACACGCGGATCGAATACGTGGATTCCCTGGTGATACGATTCCCACAACTACCGTTCGAACAACGGATGCATATGCTTTGGCACCGTTTGGAAGAGGTTTTCTCCCGTCATGCCATCGAGCACGCAGCGATCGAGGAGGGATTCCTGGGAAGGAATCCCCAGTCCATGAATGTACTGGCCAAGGTCCGTGGCGTGGTGTTGGGATTTCTCATTCACAAGGATGTGACCGTGACGTCCTACTCCCCGCGCCGGATCAAGCAGGCCCTGACCAAGAACGGAAATGCCCCCAAGTCCCAGGTGAACCGGATGGTGAAAATCCTGCTGAACATGCGAGATGTCGATCTCTTGGACGACGAGAGCGACGCCCTGGCCGTGGCTTACTGTCACCTCTTGAATAGAATATGATCGCCGCGATTCGGGGAAGGATTTTCACCATCCAGCCCGGTGAACTGGACATCGACACGGGGTCCGGCCTGATCCTGCACGTTTATTGCCCGGTCTCCAGCTACAGCCAGCTCAAGGATCGCGAAGAGGTGACACTGCATACGGTGATGCGCCAGAAGGACGATGAGAGCGTGTTGTACGGATTCCTGACACCGAGAGAAAAGCTCTTCTTCACCAAACTGATCGCGATTTCGGGGGTGGGCGGAAAGACCGCGCTGTCGTTCATGTCGACGTTTTCCCTCTCCGAGCTGGCAGCCGCCATCGAAGACGGCGACCTCAACAAACTGAGTGCCATTCCGGGAATCGGGAAGAAGACGGCGCAGAGGATTATCCTGGAGTTGACCGGCAAGATGAAGCTCCCTGAAGAGAACGGTGGCATTGAATCGCGGCTGAAGGATGAGCTCATATCCGGTCTGATCCACCTGGGCTACCCTCAGCGATCCGCGGCCCAGTGCGTGGCGGAAGTGCTGAAGGAAGGCCCCCAGCAGGCCCCATTTGAGGATCTTTTCAAGAAGGCGTTGAAACGGCTGAGTCAACGATGAGCGAAGATCTGGTTTCTGAATACGGAGAGGACCTCGTCTTCGAGACCACCCTGCGCCCGGTCCGGCTCGAAGATTTCGTGGGGCAAAAACGGAAGATCGACAACCTGAAAACCTATATCCAGGGCGCCGCCCAGAGAAATGAACCGCTCGATCACGTCCTGTTTCACGGTCCGCCCGGATTGGGGAAAACGACGCTGGCGAACATCATCGCCCGGGAAAGGGGGGTGGAAATCAAACAGACCTCAGGACCCATACTGGACAAGAAGGGTGACATCACGGCCCTGCTGACCGAAATGGAGTCCTTCGAGGTGCTGTTTATCCATGAAATACACCGCTTGAAGACCTCCTTCGAGGAGATACTCTACAAGGCCATGGACGACTTTCAGGTGGATGTGGTGATCGGCGAGGGAATGGGATCCAAGACCATCTCCCTCAAACTGAACCCATTCACGCTGATCGGCGCCACCACCCGCACGGGCATGTTATCGTCTCCGCTCAGGGATCGTTTCGGGATCTTCATCCATCTGGATTTTTACTCGAGGCGGGAACTGGAGGAGATCATTCGCCGGAGCGCGCGCATCCTGAACGTGGTGATTCGCGATGATGCAGCCGTGGAAATCGCCAAGAGATCGCGGGGCACGCCGAGGATCGCCAACAAGCTGCTTCGCCGTGTCCGTGATTTCGCTCAGGTCAAGGGCCAGGGTATCATTGATATAGACATCACGCGAAGCTCTTTTGCCGCCCTGGAGGTCGATGAAGCCGGATTCGATGAAATCGATCGCCGGATTCTGCTGACGATCATCGAGAAGTTTTCGGGTGGACCGGTCGGCATTTCTACACTGGCCACTTCCATTCAGGAGGACAAGGAAACCATCGAGGATGTATACGAACCCTACCTCGTTCAGCAGGGCTTTCTCAAGATCACGCATCGTGGCAGGGTGGCCATGCCCAAGGCCTATGACCATCTAAGGATCAAGGTAACCGATGAACAAAAATCGCTGTTTCAGGAAAAAAAATAGGACCCTGGAGATCATAGCGATCGCCGGCATCCTCCTGGCGACGGCCTGCGGCAGGTCTTCTCCGGGAAACTTCTTGCGTCCCGGCGACCGGATCCAGGACTATGAATGGTCCGCCGACCGCGCTTTACGTCTGGGAATCAGGGAAAGATCCATTCAGCGTTCCTTCGGCGTCCCATACCATTGGCAACCGCGAAGACAACTGGAGGGTGAGCTCGAATTTTCTCTGCTCATGGTAAGCAGCGCGCCGTCGAACCAGCTCCGTTTCCGGGTCCTGATCGACGACGAGGCCATCTTCTCCCACCGCTTCCGCGCGGATCAGTTCAAGCCGAGGCCCAAACTCAAGGCCTATTTCTCCTACAATGTCTTCTCGATTCCCGTGTCTCTCAAACGAAACGCCGATCTCCGGTTCGAGGTGAAAACAATCTCTCCTTCGGCCGATCAGCCGGCACCCGCCGGCACCTATCGCCTGGGTGATCTGCGGCTCAAATTCGAGGAGTCCGATTCGTTCGAGAATCTGTTGATCATATCGATCGACACCCTGCGCGCCGATGCGGTCGGCGTATACCGCAGGCTGCTCGGATTGGACGGTGCGGAGCGCAGCTACAGTCCCGTGTTGGACGCGGTGGCCGAGGAGGGGGTGGTCTTCTTGAACGCCTTCACGACCATATCGTCCACCTGGCCCGCGCTTACCTCCATGATGCTCTCCAAGATGCCCTTCCAGCACGATGTCCGGGCCAACGGTCAACCGTTGGCCGACAATCGTGGCAGTCTGGGACGTCTAATGTTTGGCCACGGGTTCTACTGTGTGGCCGCCCGTTCCAACGCCTTCCACCTGGATCTGGGGGGATTCGACAGGGTTCACGATTTCTTCAATCGTGACCGTAGGCTGGTGCAATGGGCCCTTCCGCTGATCGAGAACAACCACGCCCAGCGGTTTTTCTTCTGGTTTCATTTCCTGGGTGTGCACGCAGCCTACCTTCCCGGCGCAGACATCATGGCGGAAATCGAAGATCCTCCCTACGAAGGCAACATCAAGCCGGTGGGGCCGGTTTTGAAAAAGATCACGTCGGGCGAGATCGAACCCACCGAGGCGGATCTGAGACATGTCCGGCTGTCCTATGTGGGCGAGCTGCTGCGTCTCGACCGCTGGCTCAAAGGGATCTTCGATACACTCAAAGAAAAGGGGTTGTGGGATCGCACCCTGCTGGTGATCACCTCCGACCACGGCGAGGATCTCTACGATCACAAACGCCACTTCTTCCACCACCCGTCGATTTACAGCAGCTCCCTGCACATCCCGCTGATCATCAAGTTCCCGGCCTCACGTCACCGCGGCGTCTTTCGTCAGAACGTGAGCATCATGGACATCATGCCGACGTTGCTCGACTATTTCGGGATTCAGCCGGAGACGGAGCTTGAGGGAGACTCCCTGATGCCCCTGATCAGGGGAGAGCGGGAAGAGGATATGGAGCGGGCGGTGTTTTCCGAGTCGTCCGACAGTGAAATCCTCGCCATCACCCGGGGCAGCTGGCGGTTTATCTACAACCGGAACGATCATCTGCCCAAGACCCAGTACGGCAATCCCTACCCCATCGGTCACGAAGAGTTGTATCACCTCGACCGGGACCGCAACGAGACCCATGACCTGAGCACCGAGGAAGGCGGGAGACTGGAGCGTCTCAAGGGCCTGCTGTTAAAATTTCTCTCCGAGCGCCGATTCTTCCAGACCCGTTCCCGGGCCACCCCGGAGTCGATGTCCGAAGAACTCCGGGAGCGGTTGAAGACCCTCGGGTATCTTTGAGGCGGTTCACCCAGCGGGCCGTGGCCTTGAGATTCGAAACCTGATATAATGTGAGATGCGGCTTCCCTGGCTCTTTTTCCGTTCACTGCGTCCGAAGCAGTGGGTGAAGAATCTCTTCATCTTCGCCCCGATGATTTTCTCCCTGAGGTTCTTTCACCCCGGAACCGTGTGGCGGGCCACCCTGGCCTTCCTGCTGTTCGGGCTCGTCACCGGATCCATCTACGTGATCAACGATTGCATTGACAGGGACCGGGACCGCTTTCATCCACGCAAGAGAACCCGGCCCATCGCCTCGGGGGCCCTGGGTGTGAAACCCGCGCTCGCCGGCGCCGTTCTGTTACTGGCCCTGGCCATGGTGCTGGTGTTCCATTTCGACCGGGGCTTTTTCCTTCTGGGGCTCATCTACGTCCTGATGAACCTGCTGTATTCGATCATCCTCAAGCGGATCGTGATTCTGGACGTGATGGTCATTGCCTTCGGGTTCGTGCTGCGCGTCATGATCGGCGGTGTCATCGACGACATCCCGCTTTCACCCTGGATTCTCATCATCACCTTCCTGGGATCCCTGTTTTTGGCACTGATCAAGCGCCGTCAGGAGATGATAAAATTGAACCGTCCCGGTGAAGCCGAGACGACCCGCACCAGCTTAAAGTCCTACAACCTTCCCCTTCTGGACCAGCTGATTTCGGTCACCACGGCGACCACCCTGATATCCTACATCATGTACGTCGTCAATCCCGGCATTCAAATGAAATTCCACACCCAGAAGTTGTATTTTACCATCCCTTTCCTCGTGTTCGGGCTTTTCCGGTACCTTTATCTGACCTACATCCAGGAAAAGGGAGAGAGTCCCGAGGAGGTTCTGTTCACGGACCTTCCCTTCACGCTCAATCTTCTCGTGTGGCTTCTGGTGTTTGTGCTTTTGATCGTTTACCAATGACCTCCAGTGAGATAGACATTCTCAGGCGCCTGAGGTTCGGGAGTATTTCGGAAGCTGAATTGCTCGACATTTTTCAGCGACACCGCGCCAGCTACAGGGTGCGCTTTCATCTCGTCCAGCATCCCCTTTTCCCGGAAGCCCAGGCCCTCAACATGATTCCCGAAATGTTGCCCATGGATCTGATTCGCGTCACCAGGAACAAGCGGGCGAACCCCTCCATCCGCAAGAAGGCCGAACTGGAGTTCGGGTTTCGCTGCCAGAAAATGGCCCTGGGGGAGAAGAAATCACTCTTGAAAATGGCGCCGCTGACCGTGCTTTACCAGTTCGTCAAAGAAAAGGACGAACGCCTTCTGCAGGTCATTTTCGAGAACGGTGAATGCACGGTGGAACTGGTCATGCAGTTCCTCAACCGTTCACCCCACAAGGCCGCGCTTTACAGGGCGTTGATGGCCACGGAATGGCCGCGACGACCCGCGATCGTCGAAACCATCATTCACGACCCACAGGCCCCCATCCGGGTACTGATCGAGATTCTACCCTACCTGAACCACAACCAGATGAAGAGGTTGTACGGTGACGAAAACACCCATCAAAGGGTCAAGGAGGAAATCATCGCAACCTGGAAGAGACGGCGGGAATGATCCCGGGGGTGATGAACCGGGATCGCGGGAGTTGACATTTTTTGGCAGCTTGATGTATTATTAAGCCAGATGAAGAAACCCATCCTTTCAATCTGCCTGATTTTCTTCCTGCAATTCAGCGTGTCTGGTTTCGTTCCCGGATTTTATGGGGCGCGGATGCTCTCGCTCGGATTCGCCGGTGCGGCGTACAATTACGACGTGAACGCGGTATTCATCAACCCCGCCCTGCTCTCTTCGGTGAACCAGTACCTGACCGGTTACCAGTATCAGAACAGCGCCAGCGGTTACAAGGATTTCCTGGACCGGCTCAACGGCGTGTTGGAATACGACCTGGCCCGGTTCTCATCCCTACCGATCGACGATCGCCAGGTGCTTTTTTCTGAATTGCAGGATCTGTTTAATTATAAAAACGGCCTGTCAGGATTCACGGCATCGCTGCCGGGGTTCGTCGCGCGGGATTACGGGCTGTCCGTCTCTGTGGTACAGACGGCGCTGGTTGACCCGGTGGACAGCACCGTGCTGCAGAAGGCGGTCACCGATGTGACGGACACGGACATCGCATCCCTTCAGATGAACTTTCTCGGGCTATCTTACACCCAGGTGACCATGGCCACCGCCCTACCGCTGGCCCAGGGCATCACGCTGGGCGTCAGCCTCCATTACATGTTCGGCAAGTTGACCGAGTTTCGCACCTCCATCGTCGACGACCTGTTTCAGGCCGACATGAATGCCAACCATTATCTCGAGCATGCCTGGGACGCCGCCAACACCAAAATCAACAAGCTGAACGTGGATCTCGGTTTGCTTGCCGATGTGGGACGGAATTTCAAACTGGGTCTCGTGGTGAAAAACGTGGGAAGCCCCACATTCGTAACCGCAGATCGGGATTTGGTTCTCGAGAGACGCATCACCGCGGCCCTTGCGTTTCGTCCCACGGCGCAGTGGGGAATCTATGTTGACATGGATCTTACCAAGAGCGATCTTTTCCTCAACGGGAACAAGGTCCAGCTCCTTTCCCTCGGACTGGAAAAGGGCTTCTTCAACAACAAGCTGTTCGTGAGGGCCGGGTTGCTGAGCGATTTTACGGAGAGCTATTTTTTCGGCCGCCGCTCCAACTCTCTCTACGGCCTCGGTTTCGGTTTCAATATGGGACGTCTGTTCGTGGATTTCGCGCTGGGGCTGAACAGCCAGGCGGGGATCAGCAACCTGGCGGTATCCGGTTTTATCAAGTTCAACTGACATGGATGTCATCACGCGACATGGAAACGAGGTTTGACAGCGAAATAGATACGGTTTAAGATAAACACAATGGCGATAAAAATTGGCGAACTCCTGGTGGGGGAGGGGCGGATCACCGAGGAGCAATTACAGCATGCCCTGGAACTGCAGAAGAAGGAACCCGGGAAACTGGGCAGTGTACTCATCCGGCTCGGCTATGTCACCGAGGAGGATATCGCACAGGCCCTGAGCAAGCAGTTCGGTTACCCCTCGATCAATCTTTCCAAATTTGATATCGATACCAAGGTGATCGAACTCATCAAGCCGGAGATTGCCCGAAAACACATCGTCATGCCCGTTCACCGCATCGGGTCCATTCTCACCCTCGCCATGTCGGATCCCTCGAATCTCTTCGTTCAGGAGGAGATTCGTTTCACCACCAACCTGCGGATTCAGGCCGTGATTGCCCCAGAGAGTACCATCCTGCAGGCGATCGACCGATACTACGGGTCATCCACGGGAATCGAGGCGCAGAAATTTCTGGAGGAGATCGAGCTGGACGATGATTCGGCCATCGAATTGATCGAGGACGTGGAGGAGGATGTGCTCGGAGAGGGAGACCTGGATGAGGATGCCCCGGCGGTCAAGCTGGTCAACCTCACCTTCAGGGACGCCATCTCCAAGGGGGTGTCCGACATCCATTTCGAACCTTATGAGAAGGTATTCCGGGTTCGTTTCCGAATCGACGGTGTACTTCACGAGTACATGACCCCGCCGTTGAATCTGCGGAACAAGATCCTGTCGCGTGTGAAGCTGATCGCCGGCATCGACATTGCGGAGCGCCGTCTGCCCCAGGACGGACGCATCAAGACCAAGATGGAGGTCGAGGGTCAGGTCAAGCTCGTGGATATGCGGGTGTCTTCTCTGCCCACCATTCACGGAGAGAAAATCGTCATCCGGATTCTGGACAAGGACAATCTCATGCTGGACATGACCCGGCTGGGATTCGAATCCCTGTCCCTGCAGAAATTCGAGAAGAATATCCTTGAACCCTGGGGCATCATCCTGGTCACAGGACCCACGGGTTCCGGCAAGACCAACACGCTCTATTCGGCGATGGCCAAACTCAACAACGAGGATGTCAACATTCTCACGGCCGAGAATCCGGTTGAATTCAACATCTTCGGTCTCAACCAGGTCAACATCAAGGAACAGATCGGCCTGACCTTTCCCGCCTGCCTCCGTTCTTTCTTGCGTCAGGATCCCAACATCATCCTGGTGGGGGAGGTTCGGGATTTCGAGACCGCCGACATCGCGATCAAAGCGGCCCTCACCGGGCATCTCGTCCTCTCAACGCTTCATACCAACGACGCGCCCTCGACGATCGCCCGGCTGATCAACATGGGCATCGAACCCTTCCTCGTTTCCAGCGCCGTTCGCCTGGTGGTGGCCCAGCGGCTGGTACGCCGCCTGTGCAACGCCTGCAAGAAGGAGGCCAAGGTGCCGCCCCAGACCATCATCGATATCGGGTTTTCGCCCGAGGAGGCCAAGACGATCAAGATCTTTGAAAACAAGGGTTGTGAGAAATGCAACAATACCGGCTACAAAGGCAGAATCGGGCTCTATGAGGTCATGGAGATCGATGACGAGATACGTGAATTGATCATGGTGGGCGCCGCCACATCGGAATTGAGGATGAAGTCGATCGAAAAGGGCATGTTGACCCTGCGCAAAAGCGGCATCCAGAAGATCAAGGAAGGGATCACCTCCATTGAGGAGGTGCTTCGAGAAACAAGTAAAATTTAGTGGTATAATAATAACGGGAGTACACCCATGGCATTGCCGCTGCCTCAGTTATTGAAGATCATGGTAGACGAGGGGGGGACCGATCTCCACATCACCACCAACACACCGCCGGTGATCAGGGTCCATGGTAAGATCAAGAGGATCGAGCATCCGCCGTTGAGTCCGGCCGAGACCAAGCAGCTGATATACAGCATACTCAACGACACCCAGAAACACAAATTCGAAGAGAACTGGGAGCTTGATTTCTCTTTCGGAATCAGAGGCGTGGCCCGTTTCCGAGCCAACGTTTTCATGCAAAGAGGGGCCGTGGCCGGCGCTTTCCGGCGGATTCCCTATGAAATATGGGGATTCGAGAAACTGGGATTGCCCCAGGTGGTGATCACTCTCTCTGACAAACCCCGTGGACTGGTCCTGGTCACCGGTCCCACAGGATCCGGAAAAACCACGACGCTGGCCGCCCTTATCGACCGGATCAACAAGGACAAACTGGTTCACATCATCACCATAGAAGACCCGATCGAGTACCTGCACACACATCGAAAAGCGGTGGTCAACCAGCGTGAACTGAATGTGGACACGAAGGGATTCGGACCGGCGCTGCGTTCGGTTCTACGCGAGGATCCGGACGTCGTCCTCATCGGTGAGATGAGAGACCTGGAGACCATTCAATCGGCTATCACCATCGCGGAGACGGGCCATCTCACCTTCGCCACGCTGCACACCAACTCGGCGGCACAGACCATCAACCGCATCATCGACGTGTTTCCGCCCCACCAGCAGGACCAGGTCCGAACCCAGCTCGCCATGAACCTGGAGGGGATCATCACCCAGTCCCTGCTGCCCCGGTCAGATGGTCGCGGTCGCGCTCTGGCAACGGAAGTTTTGATACCGAATTCGGCCATACGCCATCTGATCCGTGACAACAAGATCCATCAGATATACTCCACCATGCAGACGGGTCAGGAGAAATACGGTATGATCACGTTCAACCAATCCCTGGCCAATCTGTATTTCCGTCGCGATATCACGCACGAAATGGCGCTGGCGGTATCACACAATGCCGAGGAACTGTCCGAATTGATCAAACGCGGGCCCACGGCCCTGTCGGCACAATTCCGTCCCAACTTCGGTGGGAGTTACGAACCGACGCCGAGCTTCGGTTCGAGTAAGGTATAAGGGGGAGATATGGCGATATACAGGTATAAAGGGAAAAACCGGGTCGGCACGATCGTCGAGGGAGAACGGGTGGCGAGGAGCCCCCAGGAGGTGGTTGCGGCCTTGGAGAAGGAATCCATTCAGGTCCTCAATGTCCATAAAAAAAAGATAGAGTTCACGCTGCCCTTCGTCGGCGGGATGAAGCGCAAGAAGGTCAACCTCCGTGAACTGTCGGTTTTCAACCGGCAGCTTTCGGTCATGTTCAACGCAGGCCTGCCAATCACCCAGGGACTCGGGATTCTGGCCACGCAGCAGGATAACAAGTATTTCCAGGATGTCCTGAACGATGTCCGCAGAGATGTCGAATCGGGTGCGAATTTTTCCAATGCCCTGCGAAAGCATCCCAAAGTGTTCAACGAGCTTTACTGCAGCATGATCCAGGCTGGAGAGGCCTCCGGTAACCTGGACACCATCCTGCTTCGCCTGTCTCAGTACATCGAAAACATGACCAAACTCACCGCCAAGGTGAAATCGGCCATGGCCTATCCCATCGCCGTGGTGATCATGGCCGTGGTGATCACCGCGGTGATTCTCTGGAAGGTGGTGCCCATCTTCGAGGACATGTTCGCTCAACTGGGAGCCTCCCTGCCGGTACCCACGCAGATTGTCATCAACGCCTCAGAGTTCCTGCAAGCCAACCTGATATTCATCGCCATCGCCATCGTCGGGTTGCTTTTCGCCTTCCGCTCCTATTACGGAACATTCCGCGGCCGGCGTGTGATCGACAAGATCAAACTCAAGTTCGTGATCCTCGGGACACTGCTCCTCAAGGTGGGTGTTGCCCGCGTGACCCGCACCATGGCCACACTCCTCAACGCCGGTGTGGAAATCATCGAGAGTATCACCATCACCGCCAAGACGGCGGGGAACGCCATCATCGAGGATTCGGTGCTGCGCAGCCGCGCCGACGTCCAAGAAGGAAAACCGCTGTGGGAAGCCTGGGAGGAGACGAAGATCTTTCCGTTCATGGTGACCCAGATGGTGTCTGTGGGTGAACAGACCGGCTCACTCTCGACCATGTTGAGCAAGATCGCCGATTTCTACGACGAAGAAGTTGAAAATTCCGTGGCGGCCCTGATCTCGATCATGGAACCTATCCTGATTCTGATACTGGGTGGCTTGGTGGGGTCGGTCATCGTCGCCATGTATCTGCCCATGTTTGATATCGTAGGTAAGGTCTAAAGCAGAATTCGCCTTGATTTTTTTAGAAGATAAGAGTCTCAGAAGCCGATTCATCTTCTTAAATTCCATCCGGATCGCGATACTCTCCGCCCTGACGCTGATTTCCCTGTTCCTGCTCATTTTCTCCGATCATCCATCCACGGTGATCCCCATCATTCTATCCCTGGGACTGGCGATCGTCTGCGCCGTCCTCTATTTCCCGTTGTTCAGGAGCACCGGCTACCGCCTGAATATCTACGTACAGCTGTGCGGAGATATCCTCGTCATCACCCTGCTCGTTTACTTTTCCGGCGGTATCGTGAGCCCGTTTTACTTCCTTTACATCCTCCCGATCATCACGGCGTCGATCTTCCTCAAGAAGAAGGACACCCTGTATATCGCCACACTGTCGTTCATTCTTTTTGGGATCCTCTCGGACCTGATGTATCTCAAGGTGATCCCTTTTTATTCCGAGCTTTACGCCCCCAATGTCTCGTTGAGCAGTTTCATCTACAACCTGCTGATGAGTTTCATCGCCTTTTCATCCGCAGCTTTGATCGCCTCCTATTACTTCGATCGTCTTCGACGTACCGGAGAAGAACTCAAGCATGTCCAGGAGAATCTCAAGGACCTTGTTCTAATCAACAACACGGTGATGGAGAGGATGGAGAATGGATTCATTACCGCCGATTCCAGAGGAAGGATGATCTCGTACAACGAAAAGGCCAGGAGTCTGCTCAACCTGAACAACCGCAGCAATATTCTCTCGATTCTTCTGTCGCCGGAAGACCGCAAGCGGGTGGAGCAGATTTCGCTGCTTCAGAACCGGTATTATTTTGAAAAGCGGCGGAACGGACTCGTTCTCGGGGTTTCCGTCTCGATGATCGAAGAGATATATTCCTTCGATAAACTGTTCGTGTTCATCATCACGGATCTGACCGAGAAGAAAAAAATTGAAATGGCGCTTCACCGTAAACAGCACATGGCGCTGATCGGGGAAATGGCCGCAGGTATCGCCCACGAAATCCGCAATCCCCTGACATCCATTTCGGGATCGGTCCAGTTTCTCAAGAAGAACATGCAGATCGAACCCGAGTACCGGAACCTGATGGACATCATCATCACGGAATCGGAACGCCTGTCGAACTCGATCGAGGAATTTCTGAATTTCACCAAGGTGACGCCCCTTGAGACGTCAACATTCGATCTTTCGGTTCTGATCGACGAGGTCATCGAACTGGTGGAGATCAATCAAAAAAAACTCACCTTCATTCGCAGATACAGCCATGGGAACGAGGTCGAGGCCGATCAGAAAAAGGTGAAGCAACTGGTGTGGAATCTCATCAGCAACGCCGTGAAAGCGGTCAACGGCAGCGGCGCCATCGAAGTCAACGTGTTCAAACTAGACGGCAAGACATCGTTTTCCATCAAGGACGACGGGGTGGGAATGGACAAGGAGGAGCTCTCCAGGTTGTTTACACCCTTTTATTCACGCTTCACCTCGGGGATCGGTCTGGGCATGGCGATCGTACGGCGTATCGTGGAGGAACATGGATTCAACATTCAGGTCCATTCACAGAGGGATATCGGGACGGAGGTCACGGTAAATCTCGGTGACAGTGGGAAAGAGGCCTACCCATGAGCGGTGAAAAGAACAGAATACTCGTGATCGACGACGATCCCAGTCTGCGCAACATGCTCAACATCGTACTGCAGAAGGAAGGATATCACGTCACCTCGGTCGAGAGTGCGCTGGCTGCACTCCGCCTGTTGCGCAAGGAATCTTTCGATCTGATCATATCGGATATCAAGATGCCGGATATCGGCGGTATCGAGTTCCTCAGGAAGGTCAAGTCCATCAATCTCGATGTCCCGGTGATCATGATCACCGGTTTCGCCTCCACCAACGACGCGGTGGAAGCCATGAAACTGGGCGCCGAGGACTATGTCATCAAGCCCTTCAATCTGGACGAACTGAAGATCATCATCAACAAATCACTTTACCGTAAGGATATTGAAAAAGAGAACATCGCCCTGAAAACCCGGTTGTCCGAGCGCGAAAAATTCGAAAATATCATCGGAAGCAATCCGAGGATGATCAAGATATTTGACCTGATCGACACCATTTCACAGACGGATTCCACCGTGTTGATCAGTGGCGAGAGCGGTACGGGCAAAGAGTTAATCGCCCGGGCCGTTCACAACAAAAGCCAGCGTGCGGACAGCCATTTCGTGTCCATCAACTGCGGCGCCCTCCCCGAGAATCTCCTCGAGAGCGAGCTTTTCGGCCATACGAAGGGGGCGTTCACCGATGCGTACAAGGAAAAGGTCGGTCTGTTTGAAATGGCTGACAAAGGAACCCTCTTCCTGGATGAGATCGGAGAGATGTCTCAACCCATGCAGGTGAAGTTGTTGCGGGCCATCCAGGAACGTCGGATTCGCCGGGTCGGAAGCAACGAGGAAATTGCCATCGATGTCCGTATCATCTCGGCCACCAACAAAGATCTCGCCGAGAGCATGAAGAAGGGGGAATTCCGTTCAGATCTCTTTTATCGTCTGAACGTCATTTCCATTGCCGTGCCTCCGCTGCGGGAGCGAAGGGACGATATCCCTCTGCTCATGGAATATTTCCTGAAGCAGCTCAAC